>Ga0157370_10003157_pt1 | contig 19523 bp, 13 predicted proteins | sample C35metaG_FD_113463 | JGI IMG/M metagenome (GOLD analysis project Ga0157370, IMG submission 113463) | Corn rhizosphere microbial communities from Kellogg Biological Station, Michigan, USA - C3-5 metaG | ecosystem: Host-associated > Plants > Roots > Rhizosphere > Soil | place: USA: Michigan...
CACCTGTCCAAGGTCTACCGCACCGAAGTGGTGGAGACCTATGCGCTGCGCGATTTCAACATCGACGTGAAAGAGGGCGAGTTCGTCGCCGTCACCGGTCCGTCCGGTTCGGGCAAGACCACCTTCCTGACCATCGCCGGCCTGCTCGAGACCTTCTCCGGCGGCGAGTACCACCTCGACGGCATCGAGGTCAGCAACCTCAACGACAACGCGCGTTCGAAGATCCGCAACGAGAAGATCGGCTTCATCTTCCAGGCGTTCAACCTGATTCCCGACCTCAACGTGTTCGACAACATCGAGGTGCCGCTGCGCTATCGCGGCATGAAGTCGGCCGAACGCAAGCAGCGCATCATGGACTCGCTCGAGCGCGTCGGCCTGGCCTCGCGCGCCAAGCATTACCCGGCCGAGCTCTCCGGCGGCCAGCAGCAGCGCGTGGCGATCGCCCGGGCGCTGGCCGGCAGCCCGCGCCTGCTGCTGGCGGACGAACCGACCGGCAACCTCGACACCCAGATGGCCCGCGGCGTGATGGAACTGCTGGAAGAGATCCATCGCGACGGCGCCACCATCGTGATGGTCACGCATGACCCGGAACTGGCCGCCCGCGCCCAGCGCAACGTGCACATCATCGACGGCCAGGTGGTGGATCTGGCGGAAGAGCCGCGTTTTCACACCCATGCGGGCGCGGGCGCGAGCCAGGGGCAGGTCTGACGGCGCGACAGCACGGCCTTCCCCACTCGGCAGCGCCGGGAAAAACGCGGGTTGAGGGGATGCGCCGGATCGTTGGCAATCAGCCGGAACGATCAGGTGTCACCCTCATTCCAGCACCCTCCGCGGCGATTGGATCGCGCGGAGCAGGATCACTTCGCTCATGGAGCAAACACGGCGTGTTCGGTTATTACCTCCAACTCGGCTTGCGCAGCCTGCGCCGCAACCCCGCACTCACCGCGTTGATGGTGATGGCGATCGGGTTCGGCGTGGCTGCCTCGATGATCACGTATTCCGTGTTCCGCGCGGTGTCAGGCAATCCGATCCCCGACAAGTCCGCACAGCTGTTCACGCCGCAGGTCGACAGCTGGGGGCCACAACAGAACGAGAAGGGCGAACCGCCGGAGGCGTTGAACTATGTGGACGCAATGGCGCTGATGCGTGCGCATCAGGCGAAGCGCCAGACGCTGTTGTATCCGCTGCTGATGTCGGTGATGCCGGGTGGCGACCGTGATCTGCCCCTTGCCGCGAACGGCTATGCGGTCGACAGCGATTTCTTCCCGATGTTCGACGTGCCGTTCCAGTACGGCGGCGGCTGGAGCGCGCAGGATGACCAGGCGCGTGGCGCCGAGGTGGTGATCAGCGGCCAGCTCAACCAGAAGTTGTTCGGCGGCGTCGACAGCGTGGGCCACATGGTCAACCTCAACGGCCACGACTACCGCGTGGTGGGCGTGACCCGTCACTGGAATCCCAAGCCGCGCTTCTTTGACCTGTTCAGTACCGGCGGCTTCAAGGATGCCTCGGACTTCTACATGCCGTTCTCGCGCGCGCTGGATCTGAAGGCGCGCACCGGCGGTCGCAACAGCTGCCGCGGCAGCCTCACCTTCACCGGTTGGGAAGACTACCTGCAGAGCAACTGCGTATGGATCACCCTGTGGGTGGAACTGGACAGCGCGGCCGATGCCGCGCACTACCGCCGCTTCCTCGAGAGCTATGCCGCCGATCAGCAACGGGCCGGCCGCTTCGCCTGGGCGCCCAATGTGCGGTTGCGCGACGTGATGCAGTGGCTGGATCACGAGCACGTGGTGCCGCCGGAAAGCCGCATCTCGTTGCTGGTGGCGCTGGGTTTCTTCCTGATCTGCCTGATCAACACCATCGGCCTGCTGCTGGCGAAGTTCCTGCGTCGCGCCGGCGAAATCGGTGTGCGTCGCGCACTGGGCGCCTCGCGCCGGGAGATCTACACGCAGTACCTGATCGAGGCGGCGACGGTGGGTCTGGCCGGTGGCGTGCTCGGCCTGCTGTTGACCGCGTTCGGGGTGGCCGGCGTAGGCGTGCTGTTTCCGCCGCAGATCGCGAAGCTGGCGCAGCTCGACCTCTCGCTGGTGGGCTTGACCCTGCTGGTGGCGGTCATCGCGACCGTACTCGCGGCGTTCTACCCGGCCTGGCGCGCGGCGCATGTGCAGCCGGCCTGGCAGCTGAAGTCCAGCTAGGGGGATGACGATGAGCCTTCAGATCAAACCCATCCTGGTTGCGCTGCGCCGGCACAAGGCGGGCACGTTGCTGATCGCGCTGCAGATCGCGCTGACCCTGGCGATCGTCTGCAACGCGTTGTTCATCATCCACCAGCGGCTGGCCAATCTGTCGCAGCGCAGTGGCGTCGACGAAGCCGATGTATTCGTCATTACCAACCAGTGGGCGGTCGACAAGTCGACGCAGCAGATCGACGCGCAGGTGCAGGCCGACATGGCCGCGCTGCGACAACTGCCCAGCGTGCGCGATGCCGCCCCCGCCAGCGGCTATCCGCTGGCAGGCGTAGGCTCGGACAATTTCGTCACGCTCACCCCCGATCAGGTCAAGCCGACCACCGATTCCGCGGTGTACGTGGGTGACGAGCACCTGCTTGACACATTGGGATTGCGACTGATCGCCGGACGCAATTTCCGTTCCGACGAAGTCCTCATGACGGGTACCCAGCAGGCGGTCTTCCCGCCGGTGGTCATCGTGAGCAAGACCCTGGCCGATCGACTGTTCCCGGGCGGCTCGGCACTGGGCAAGAGCTTCTATGCCATGAGCGCGACCCCCACCACGATCATCGGCATCGTCGACAGCCTGCATCGGCAGGGCACCTCCCAGTGGAACAAACCCTACGCCGGGCAGTCACTGATCTGGCCGGGGCGTCCGGATGACTCGCGCGGGATCTACTACATCGTGCGCGCCAAACCCGGCCAGCTTGCCGCCGCCATGCGCGAGGCACCCAAGGCGCTGTTCGCACAGGAGCGCATGCGCATCATCGACCCGAAGGATGGGTTGCTCGACTATGCGCAGATCCGCAAGCGCGCCTACGACAGCGACCGCGGCATGGCGATCCTGATGGGCATCATCAGCGCGGTGCTGCTGGCGATCACCGCGGCGGGCATCGTCGGCCTCACCAGCTTCTGGGTCGGCCAGCGGCGCAAGCAGATCGGCGTGCGGCGTGCGCTGGGCGCCACGCGCAACAACATCCTGCACTACTCCCTTACCGAGAACCTGTTGATCGGTCTTGGCGGCGTGATGGTGGGCGCGGTGCTGGCGATCGGCATCAACCTGTGGATGGTGACGCGCTTCGAGATGGATCGGATGTCACTGGTTTATGTAGGCGTCGGCATCCTCGCCCTGCTGCTGCTGGGGCAGGGTGCGGTGTTCGCGCCGGCGCTGCGCGCCTCGCGCGTATCGCCGGTGGAGGCGACGCGGAGCGTGTGATTTTTCCCCTCTCCCTCCGGGAGAGGGTGCCCCGAAGGGGCGGGTGAGGGTACGGGCGGAGCGAAGTGTTCTCGTTCACACCGAACCCTCACCCCAACCCCTCTCCCGACGGGAGAGGGGCTCAAACGACGGAGTGACCAGAATGTTTGCCTACTACCTTGAACTTGCGCTGCGCAGCCTGAAGCGCAGCCGCGGCCTCACGGCGCTGATGGTGCTGGCGATCGGCTTCGGCGTGGCGGCGTCGATGACCTCGTGGTCGGTGTTCCGCGCGGTCTCGGGCGATCCGATCCCGTGGAAATCCGCGCAGCTGTTCGTGCCGCAGATCGACATGTGGGGTCCCAATGGCCGCAACGCGGACGGCTCGCCGCCGAACGCGATGGACTACACCGATGCGGTCGCCCTGATGCGCGACCATCGCGCCAAGCTGCAGTCGGCGATGTACCAGATCTCGCCGTCGGTGGTGCCGGCGGATGCCGGCAAGCATCCGCTGAATGTGAGCGGGCACGCGGTCTATGGCGAGTTCTTCCCGATGCTCGACGTGCCGTTCGAGTTCGGCAGCGGCTGGAGCACGGACGACGACACCAATCGTGCGCAGGTCGTGGTGATCGGCAGCAAGCTCAACCAGAAGCTGTTCGGCGGTGCCAACAGCGTGGGCCGCACCGTCAACATCGAAGGCAGGGACTACCGCGTGGTCGGCGTGCTCGATCAATGGAATCCGCAGCCGCGCTTCTATGACGTGGTCAACAGCGGCGGGTTCGCCACCGATGCGGACGATGTGTTCCTGCCGTTCCAGACGGCGATCCAGGCCAATATTCCGAACGACGGCAACACCAACTGCAACGCCGTGCCCAAGGAGTCGGGTTTCGTCGGCCTGCAGCATTCGGCCTGTGCGTGGATCGCCTTCATGGCCGAGCTGGACGATGCGGCGGCGGTGCAGGCGTACCGCAACTATCTGGACGGCTACGCGCGCGACCAGCAGCAGGCGGGGCGCTTTGCCTGGGCCCCGAACAATCGCCTGCTCGACGTGCCGGCGTGGCTGAACAACCAGCACGTGGTGCCCAGCGACACCAAGGTGTCGCTGCTGGTGGCGCTGGGCCTGCTGCTGGTGTGCCTGGTGAACACGGTGGGCCTGCTGCTGGCGAAGTTCCTGCGGCGCAGCAGCGAGATCGGCGTGCGCCGCGCGCTGGGTGCGCCGCGTGCCGCGATCTACACCCAATTCCTCACCGAGGCCGGTATCGTGGGTGTCGCTGGTGGCGTACTCGGCCTGGTGCTTACCGGTGCCGGCGTGGCGAGCGTGGGCTGGGTGCTGCCCAAGGACATCGCCGCGTTGGCGCGGCTGGATGTATCGCTGCTCGCGCTGACCCTGCTGGTGGCCGTGGTCGCCACGATGCTGGCCGGCCTGTATCCCACCTACCGTGCCTCGCGCGTGCAGCCCGCGTGGCAGCTGAAATCGAACTGAGGATGGCAGCCATGAATTTTCCATCACTCTCGCCACCCGTAGGAGCCCGCTCGCGGGCGATGCTTTTTCGAATCCCAAATCCCGTATCCCGGCTTCCAACAGACGAACGTCTGGTCATTCCGGCACAAGAGCATCGCCCGCGAGCGGGCTCCTATGGCCCATCTGTCTCGTGCGGGGAACTACAACCATGAAACTCCATCCCATTCTCGCCGCGTTGCGCAAGCACAAGGCCGGCACCGTGCTGATCGCGCTGCAGATCGCGCTGACCCTGGCCATCGTGTGCAACGCGATCTTCATCATCGGCCAGCGCATCCAGCGCGTGAACCGGGCCACCGGGCTGGACGAGAGCAACCTGTTCCTGGTCAGCCAGCAATGGGTTGGCGCGCCCAGTGCGGACACGCCGGATGGCGTGGAGAAGCTCGACGCGATGCAGCGCGAGGACCTCGCCGCCTTGCGCAACCTGCCTGGCGTGGCCTCGGTGGCACCGGTCAATTCGTTGCCGTTGCTCAACTCCTCCTGGACCGGTTCGGTCTCGCTCAAGTCGGGTGCCGAGGTCGCTGACAAGACGGGGACCCGCACCGCTTACTACTTCACCGACGAACAGGTGTTCCCCACGCTGGGCCTGAAGCTGATGGCGGGCCGCGCCTTCAACGCCGGCGACGTCCAGCACCAGGGGTTTCGGGACAATCGCGATCGCCCGGTGGCGATCATCACGAAGGCGCTGGCGGACAAGCTGTATCCCAAGGGCGGTGCCGTGGGCAAGGTGATGTACAGCGACGGCAGCAGCGCACCGACCACGATCGTCGGCGTGGTGACGCGCATGCAGATCCCCTCCAGCGGCAGTTTCGGCAGCGACTTCGCGTGGAATTCCACCCTGATACCGACCCGGCTGGACGCGAACTTCGCGCGCTATGCCGTGCGCACCAGGCCCGGCCAACTGGACGCGGCGATGCACGCGGTGACGCCCTTGCTGTACAAGGTGAACCCGTTGCGCGTGCTCGACGACGACAGCGTGCGGCCGTATGCCGATATCCGTGCCAAGGCCTATCGCGCCGACGTGGGCATGGCGGTGCTGATGGGCGTGATCTGCCTGATCCTGATCGCGGTGACCGCCGCCGGCATCGTCGGCCTGACCAGCTTCTGGGTCGGCCAGCGGCATCGGCAGATTGGCGTGCGGCGTGCACTGGGCGCGCGCAAGATCGACATCCTGCATTACTTCCAGATCGAGAACGGCCTGATTGCCGGCGTCGGCGCGGTGATCGGCGTGATCCTGGCGCTCGGCCTCAACGCCTGGCTGATGACACATTACGAGATGACCCGCATGCCGGTTCTCTACGTGCTGCTTGGCGTGGTCGCGGTGCTGGTGCTGGGTCAGGCCGCCGTGTTCGTGCCGGCGCGCCGCGCGTCCAACGTGTCGCCCGTATCGGCCACGCGGGCCGCATGATGGCGCCCCGGCCGTCCTCGTGCGCAGGCGCCCGCTCGCGGGCGCTGCGGCTGGCCCCGATCCTGATCGCACCAGGGCAATGCATCGCCCGTGGGCGGCTTCCGGTGGCGAGCGTGCGGATCGGGCCGTGGGGGGAATGACGGGATGTTCGGCTACTACCTCGACCTCGCCTGGCGCAGCCTGCGTCGCAACAAGGCGCTCACCGCGCTGATGGTGCTGGCGATCGCGCTCGGCATCGGCGCCAGCATGACCACGCTGACGGTGCTGCATGTGCTGTCGGGTGATCCGCTGCCGGGCAGGAGCGCGCAGCTGTACTACCCGCAGGTTGACCCGCAGGACATCAAGGGCATGTACCCGAGCAAGGAGCCGCCGGATCAGGTCACCCTGATCGACGGCCTCAACCTGCTGCACGCGGCGCGCGCGGACCGCCAGGCCCTGATGACCGGCGGCTCGGTACCGCTGCAGCCCGAACAGTCCTCGCTCGATCCGTTCTATGTGGAGGCGCGCTACACCACGGCGGATTTCTTCGCGATGTTCGACGCGCCGTTCCGGTACGGCCACGGCTGGACCGAAGCGGAGGGCGAGGCCAAGGCGCGCGAGGTGGTGATCGCGAAGGCGCTCAACGACAAGCTGTTTGCTGGGGCCGACAGCGTGGGCCGCACGCTGCGCATGGCGGGCACCACCTTCCGCGTCGTCGGCGTGCTGGACAGCTGGCAGCCGAACCCGCACTTCTACGATCTCAACACGGGCTCGTATGCCTATGCCGAGCAGGTGTTCCTGCCGTTGCAGACCATGCTGGAGCTGCACCTGGATCGCAACGGCTCGACCGACTGCTGGGGCAATGGCGGTGGCGGCACCGGCAACATCCTGCCATCGGACAGCTGCGTCTGGCTGCAGTTCTGGGCGCAACTGGACAGCCCCGCGAAGGCCGCCGCGTACAAGGAGTTCCTGGTGCATTACTCGCAGGAGCAGAAGGCGCTGGGCCGTTTCCAGCGCGCACCGAACGTGCGCCTGCGCAACGTGATGCAGTGGCTCGACTACCAGATGGTGGTGCCCGATGACGTGCGCCTGCAGAACGGGCTGGCGTTCGGCTTCCTGCTGGTGTGCCTGGTCAATACGGTGGGGCTGATGCTGGCCAAGTTCATGCGCCGTGCGGCCGAGCTGGGCGTGCGCCGTGCGCTGGGCGCGTCGCGGCGGGCGTTGTTCGCGCAGCTGCTGATCGAGTCCGGCGTGATCGGCCTGGTCGGCGGTGTCGGCGGCCTGCTGCTGGCGCTGTTCGGCCTGTGGCTGGTACGGCAGCGGCCTTCGGCCTATGCCGCGCTGGCGCACCTGGACCCCAGCATGCTGTTCACCACCTTCGTGCTGGCGCTGTGCGCCACCCTGCTGGCCGGCCTGCTGCCGGCCTGGCGCGCGTGCCAGATCGCGCCGGCCCTGCAACTGAAGAGCAACTGAGGCGAGCCATGGACATCCTTCCGATCCTCTCCACGCTGCGCCGGCACAAGCTCACGGCATGGCTGCTGATCCTGGAAATCGCGCTGACCTGCGCCATCGTCTGCAACGCGGTGTTCCTGATCGGCCAGCGCCTGCAGCGCATGGACATGCCCAGCGGCGTGGCCGAACACGAGCTGCTGCAGATCCAGGTGGCCGACGTGACGTCGCCGTCCAATCCGTATGCCCGCCTCGCCGAGGATGTCGCCGTGCTCAGGCAGGTGCCGGGCGTGCTGTCGGTGGCTTCCTCCAACCAGGTGCCGTTCGGCAACTCCTCGTCGAACGGCAACATCCGGCTCGACCCGGCGCAACCTGAGCGCACGCTCAACGCCACCACCTACTTCGGCGAGAACCTGGTGCCGACGCTGGGCACGCGGCTGGTGTCCGGGCGCGACCTGCAGCCGGATGACTTCGTCGATGTGGAAGCGGCGCTGAAGGCGCTCGGCACGGGCGACAGCAAGAGCCTGCCGCACGTGACCCTGATCACCCGGACCCTCGCCGAGCGCCTGTGGCCGGGGCAGAACCCGCTGGGCCGCCTCATCTACCTCACCCCTACGGTGGGACTGCGCGTGGTCGGTGTATTGGACAGCCTGGCGCGGCCGAATGCGTACGACGAGGCCAAGGCGCAATACACCATGGTGGTGCCGATACGCATGGGCGCGAACAAGGACCAGAGCTACCTGATCCGCACCCGGCGGGAGGACCGCGCGAGCGTGCTGGCCGCCGCGCTGGCCGCATTGAAGAAGGCCGACCCGCAACGCGTGGTGACCACCAAACGCACTTTCGACGAAGTGCGCCGGAAATTCTTCCAGGACGACCGCGCGATGGCCGGCATGCTGGTCGGCGTGATCGTTGCGCTATTGATCGTCACCGCGCTCGGCATCGTGGGACTGGCCAGTTTCTGGGTGTCGCAGCGCCGCCGCACCATCGGCGTACGCCGTGCGCTGGGCGCCACCCGCGCCAACATCCTGCATTACTTCCAGACCGAGAACTTCCTGCTGGCCACGCTCGGCATCGCGCTCGGCATGCTGCTGGCCTACGCGATCAACCTGTTCCTGATGACGCATTACGAGTTGCCGCGGCTGCCGGCGATCTACTTCCCGGTCGGGGCGATCGCGTTGTGGCTGATCGGCCAGCTCGCGGTGTTGGGGCCGGCGTTGCGTGCCGCGGCGGTGCCGCCGGTGGTGGCGACGCGGTCGGTGTGATGCATTTGATGAATGGAGCTTGATGCATGTTTGCCTATTACCTGGATCTGGCCTTGCGCAGCCTGAAGCGCAACAAGGTGCTCACGGCGTTGATGATCGTCGCCATCGCGGTCGGCATCGGCGCCAGCATGACCACGCTGACGGTGATGCACCTGCTGTCGGGCGATCCGGTACCCACGCGCAGCGGCACGCTGTTCTTCCCGCAGGTCGACCCGAATCCTTATCCGGATGGGCCGTCGCTGCCTTACGACATGATGGATTACCGGTCGGCGGTGGATCTGTGGAGCGCGCATCGCGCCGATCGGCAGGCTCTGATCGCGCACGGCCAGTTGAAGCTGACCGCACCGCAGGTGAACCTGCCGCCGCTGATGGCGCAGGTGCTTTCCACCACCAGCGATTTTTTTCCGATGTTCGACGTGCCGTTTCGCTACGGCCATGGTTGGTCGGCGCAGGACGATGCGAGCCGAGCGCGGGTCGCAGTCATCTCCGCGGACCTCAACAACAAGCTGTTCAACGGCGCCGACAGTGTGGGTCGCACGCTCCGGCTGAAAGACTCCGATGTGCGCATCGTCGGCGTGCTGGGTGCATGGCGCCCGTCGCCGCAATTCTATGACGTGGCGGGCGGGCGCTTCGCCGGCGGTCAGACGGGTGACTTCTACGGTCGTCCGGAGGACGTCTTCATGCCGCTCAACAGTTCGTCGGACATCAATCCTCTCGGCTTCAATTTCTTTACCTGCTGGAGCATGCCCAAAAGCACCGGGACCCTGCAGACATCCCCCTGCGTGTGGATGATGCTGTGGGTGCAACTGGACAGCGCGGCCAAGGTCCGCAGTTATCGTCAGTTCGTGGCCGACTATGCGGCCCAGCAGAAATCCCTCGGCCGTTTCGCGCGCGCCGACAACACGCAGCTGCGCAGCCTGATGGGATGGCTGGACTTCAATCACGTGGTGCCGAGCGACGTACGCCTGCAGACGTGGGCGGCTTTCGCATTCCTGCTGATCTGCCTGTTCAACACCGTGGGCCTGCTGCTGGCGAAGTTCCTGCGCCGGGCCGGCGAGATCGGGGTGCGGCGTGCGTTGGGTGCCAGTCGCGCGGCGGTGCTGGCGCAGTGCCTGGTCGAGGCGGGACTGATCGGCTTGCTGGGCGGTGTCGGCGGCCTGCTGCTGACCCTGCTGGGACTGTGGCTGGTGCGTCGCCAGCCGGTGGCCTATGCCGACCTGGTGCACCTGGATACGGCGATGTTCCTGTTCACGTTTGCGCTGGCGATCGCCACCAGCCTGCTGGCCGGGTTGCTGCCCGCACTGCGCGCCAGCGGCATCACGCCGGCGCTCCAACTCAAGACGCTTTAGTGCGCTGTCCCTGCGCAAGAAATCGGCCATCCATGGCCGGACCAATCAGAACAGCGGTTTCCATACAGGTACTGGCCATATGCAGATCCGACCCATACTCGCCGCCCTGCGCAAGCATCGTCTCGCCACCTTTCTGATTTCCGTGGAGATCGCGCTGGCCTGCGCCGTGCTATGCAATGCCTGCTTCCTGATCGTCAACCGGGTGCAGCAGATCCATCTCCACAGTGGCGTCGATGAAGACGCGCTGGCTGCCATCAGGCTCACCGGCTTTGATGAAAACCAGGGCGTCGATCTCAATGCCCGCGTGCTCAACGGCCTGGCCAGGATCCAGGGCATGCAATCGGTCAGCGTGATCAGCGCCGTTCCGTTTGACGGTTCTCCCAACAACACCGGCATCACCACGGATGCCGAGGGCAAGCAGTTTGCCGGCGTGGTGAATTTCTACTCGGGCGGGCCGGGCAGCTTCAAGGCGCTCGGCCTTCAACTGGTTGCGGGACGCCCACCGCAGGAGGGCGACTATCAGCCCGTGGTTCACTTCGTGCCCGACGATGCGCTGGTGTGGATTACGCGGTCGCTGGCCGATCACGCGTGGCCCGGTGTCGATCCGCTGGGCAAGGAGTTCTGGGTTGGCAAGCCCCACTTCCGGGTGGCTGGCGTGGTGGCGCATCTGGCGCGGCCATCTCCAGGCGAGGGTGGCCCTTCCACCATCGATTGGTCGGTGTTCGTGCCGTCCCAGCCGGGTGCGCACTTCGCCGGCGCCTACCTTTTGCGCGCGTCGCCAGCGCAACTGCCGCGCGTGCTTCGCGACGCGCGCGCGGCCATCGCCAAAATCGCACCCGACGCCGTGCTGGACACCACCGCCAGCCGGAGCGTGGCCAGCCTGCGCGAAAGTTTCTTCCGGCAGGATCGCACCATGGCCGGCATCCTGCTCGGCGTGATCGCCGCGATGCTGCTGGTCACCGCGCTGGGCATCGTCGGCCTGGCCAGTTTCTGGGTGCAGCAGCGGCGCCGGCAGATCGGCATCCGCCGCGCCATCGGTGCGACGCGCAGTGACATCCTGCACTATTTCCAGACCGAGAACTTCCTGATCGTCACCGGCGGCATCGTGCTGGGCATGGTGCTGGCGTTCGCGCTCAACCTGCTGTTGATGCAGCACTACGAGTTGCCGCGCCTGCCGCTGTATTACCTGCCGATCGGCGCGCTGGCACTGTGGGGGCTGGGTCAGCTGGCGGTGCTGGGCCCGGCGCTGCGCGCGGCGGCGGTGCCGCCGGTGGTGGCGACAAGGAGCGTGTGACCTAAGGAGCCCGCTTGCGGGCGATGCTTTTGTTTGTCCAGGCCTGTTGCATCCAGGCAAAAGCATCGCCCGCAAGCGGGCTCCTACACGTGACGGGATAGGTTTGGCGATACGGGGGAGGGATGATGTTCGGTTACTACCTGCAGATGGCCCTGCGCAGCCTCAAGCGCAGCCCGGTCCTCACCACACTGATGGTGCTGGCGGTCGGGCTGGGCATTGGCGCCAGCATGAGCATGTTGACGGTGCTGCACGTGATGTCCGGCGATCCATTGCCGGGACGGAGCGCACTGCTGTTCCGGCCCTACCTCAACCCGTTGCCGCTGGATTTCAAGCAGAGCAGGTTCGGGCCCGATCCCAGCATCAAGATGACCTGGCCGGACGCCATGGCCTTGTTGCAGGCACGCAAGGGCGTACGGCAGGCCGCCATGGCCGAGGGTCGCGCGCTGATCAGTTCGAACAACCCGGACGTGCGTCCGCGGAACGCCAGCGTGGAGTTCACCACGGGTGACTTCTTCGCCATGTTCGGCGTGCCGATGCTGGACGGCCAGGCGTGGTCGGCGACCGACGATGCGCAGCGTGCGCGTGTCGTGGTGCTGAGTCAGTCGCTGGCGCAGCGGCTGCTCGGCAACGGGCATGCTGTCGGACAAAGCGTCAACCTGGATGGCCATGATTTCCGGGTGGTCGGTGTGGTGCAGGACTGGAAGCCGCGGCCGCGCTTCTACGCCGATGCGCAGGCGAAGTTGTACAGCGGTTCCGACGATGCATTCGTGCCGCTGTCGACCGCCATGGATTTGAAGCTCGGGGTCAATTCCACGTCCGGCTGGGGCAACGACAACGACTCCCTGACCAGTCCCACGGTGTCCTGGCTGCAGTTCTGGGTGCAACTGCAGACGCCGGCGCAAGTGACGAACTACCGGCGCTTTCTCCATGACTACGCGGCACAGCAGAAAGCGTCCGGTGCCTACCAGCGACCGCCGGCCGACGCCAGACTGTATGGAATGATGGCGTGGCTCGATCATCTGAACCTGGTCCCCGGTGATGTGCGTCTGCAGTCGTGGCTGGCGCTGGGCTTCCTGTTCGTGTGCATGGTCAACATCGTGGCCCTGCTGCTGGCCAAGTATCTGCGCCGTGCCAACGAGATCAGCGTGCGTCGCGCGCTCGGCGCCCGCCGCGGCGACATCTTCGTGCAGTTCGGCATCGAGTCGGCGCTGATCGGGCTGGCCGGTGGCGCCCTGGGACTATGCATCGCCGAGATCGGCCTCTGGAGCATTCGCCAACGACCGGACGACTACGCGCATATGGCGCGGATGGACCCGTCCATGCTGCTGGGGACATTCCTGCTGGCCGTACTCGCGAGCGTGCTGGCCGGTCTGCTGCCGGCGTGGCGCGCCTGTCGCGTCGCACCGGCGCTGCAGCTGAAGACGTTGTAAAGGAGCCGCCAACATGAAACTTCACCCCATGTTGTCCAGTCTGGGTCACCACAAGTTGACGGTCGCCCTGCTGGTGTTGCAGGTGGCTTTTACCTGCGCCATCGTGTGCAACGCGACGTTCCTGATCGCCCAGCGGGTGCAGCGCATCAGCGTGGTCAGCGGAGTCGACGAGGATGCGCTGTCCGTGGTGACGGTGTCCGATCTGCAGGCGGGCGACAACCCGCTCGGCGTGCATCAGGCCGACCTGGCCGCCCTGCGTCGGCTGCCTGGCGTCGAGTCGGCCAGCATGGTCAGCAACGTGCCATTGTCCGGTGACCAGAATTCCTTCGGCGGCTGCGGCAGCCTGGAGGCGGTCCATGCCGCCATGGCGGCGCGCTCCACCGAGGTGCCCGGGTGCGCGAGCCCGGATGACTATGAAGTCGGCACGGAGGCATTGCGCACGCTGGGCCTGAAGCTGGTTGCCGGCCGCGATTTCGATGCAGGCGATTACGTGCCCGGGACGTCCGGTGATGACTTGCCGGCCGTTCCCGCCATCATCATCACCCGCGACCTTGCCCGGCGCTTGTACGGCGATGGCCCCGCGGTGGGACGCAGCATGTATCTCGGTCGCCGCGGGCTGCAAGGCGAGGGCGTCCGCGTCGTCGGCGTGGTCGAGCATCTGTTGCGTGGCAGCCTGGTCCGGGGTGCCGGCAACGATCAAAGCCTGCTGGCGTCGGTCGAGCCCGGCCATGCATCCGTTCGCTTTGTTCTGCGCAGCAAACCCGCGGATCGCGCACGCGTGATCGAGGCGGCCAGGGCGATGCTCGCCACGCGCGTCGCCGGGCGCAGGGTTCCGGACCGGGACAGTCAACCCTACACAAGGATTCGTGCCGAATACTTCCAGCGTGACATCACCATGATCGGCCTGCTGCTGGCCTCGGCGCTGGGCTTGCTGTTCGTCACCGCACTGGGTATCGCCGGGCTCGCGAACTTCTGGGTGCAGCAGCGCACGCGAACCATCGGCATCCGCCGCGCGATAGGCGCCACACGCGGCGACATCCTGCGCTATTTCCAGACCGAGAACTTCCTGATCGTCAGTGGTGGCATCGCGTTTGGCCTGCTGCTGGCGCTGGCGCTCAACCTGTGGCTGATGGAGCGGTACGAGTTGTCGCGCCTGCCGCTGTTCTATCTGCCGATCGGCGCACTGGCGATGTGGCTGCTGGGGCAGCTGGCGGTGCTGAGCCCGGCGCTGCGTGCGGCGGCGGTGCCGCCGGTGGTGGCGACAAGGAGCGTGTGAGAACCGTGCTATCTGGCACGGGAGGGCGCGGCTGGCGACGTGCACAATCATGGGGCCCGTACCCCTCCTACAATTCAAGGATGCTGCGTTGATGAAAACCTTGCCATTGCTGATTTGTGCGGCCCTGCTGGGCTCGGTGACCATTGCTTCGGGCGTGGCGCATGCTGCCCCGGCGACGCAGCCCGCCGCGAAAGCGGACGTGGCCAGCCGGGTGGCGGCGCTGAACGCGTTGCTGGCCGAGCAGTGGCAGTACAACCTGAAGAACGCTCCTGAGTTCGCCACCACCCTGGGCGACCTGCGCTACAACGACCGCTGGACGGATGCCTCGCTGGCGCACCAGGCGGCCGACCATCGGGCGACCGAGGATTTCCTCAAGCGTTTCGAGGCGATCGACACCAGCGGCTTCGCCGACAGCGACAGGCTCAACCAGCAGCTGATGGTGCGCCAGCTCAAGGACAGCCTGAAGGGCTACGACCTGAAGCTCAACGAGATGCCGCTGGACCAGATGAATGGCGTGCACATCGCGCTGGCCGGCTTCGTCAGCTCGATCCCGTTCGACAACACGAAGGAGTACGACGACTACTTGGCGCGCCTGAAGGCGGTGCCCAAGCTGTTCGATCAGGTGGCCGAGGTGGCGCGGCAGGGCATGGCCGACAAGATGATGCCGCCGAAGTATCTGTTGGAAAAGGTCGTCGCGCAGATCGGCAGCATCGAGAAGCCCGCCGGCATGGACAGCGTGTTCGCCGAGCCGCTGAAGCATTTCCCGAAATCGCTCCCGGCGGCGGACCGGAAGCGCCTGCATGACGCCATCCTCGCCGCCATCGACGACGACGTGCGACCGGCCTACGCGAAGCTGGGCAAGTTCGTGGCCGACGATTACGCGCCGCACGGACGCAGCCAGCCGGGCGTGTGGGATCTGCCCAACGGCGATGCGATCTATCGTTACGACGTCGAGCAGATGACCACCACCAACGAGACGCCTGGGCAGATCCACGAGATCGGCCTGGCCGAGGTCAAGCGCATCGAGGGGGAGATGACGAAGATCGCCCATGCGCAGGGTTTCAAGGACCTGGCCAGCTTCCGCGCGTCGCTGAAGACCAATCCGAAGACGCATGCCACCTCGCGCGAGGATATCCTCAACCGCTATCGCGGCTTCATCGCGGGCATGGAACCGGAGCTGCCGAAGCTGTTCGGCCTGCTGCCGAAGACGAAAGTGGTGGTGATGCCGGTGGAGAAGTTCCGCGAGAAGGAGGCCGCGGCCGCCGAATACCATCCCGGCACGCCGGACGGTTCGCGGCCGGGGCAGATCTTCGTCAACACCGGCGACTTCGCCAACCGCAGCATCCTGACCATCGAATCGACCGCTTACCACGAGGGCATCCCGGGTCATCACCTGCAGATCTCGATCGCGCAGACGCTGCCCAAGCTGCCGCCGTTCCGCCAGCAGGCCGGCTACACCGCGTATATCGAGGGCTGGGCGCTGTACGCCGAACAGCTTGGCAAGGAGGTCGGCTTCTACAAGGATCCGCTGTCCGACTACGGCCGCCTCTCGGATGAACTGCTGCGCGCCGACCGGCTGGTACTGGATACCGGCGTGCACTACAAGCACTGGACGCGGCAGCAGATGGTCGACTTCTTCCACGCCCATTCCAGCGAGGACGAGCCGGACGTGCAGGCCGAGACGGATCGCTACATCACCTGGCCGGGCCAGGCGCTGGCCTACAAGACCGGCGAGTTGAAGATCCTCGAACTGCGCGCGCGGGCGGAAAAGGCGCTGGGCGACCGGTTTGACATCCGCGCCTTCCACGACGAGATCCTGAGCGGCGGTGCGCTGCCGCTGGACGTGCTGGAAACCCGGGTCGACCACTGGATTGCCGCGGTGAAGGCCGGCAAGGCGCCGGCGCATCTTGTGGCGATCTGAGTGCCGTTGCCGCCGCGGTCGCCCGCGGCGGCAGCTCGCCTCATGGGGAATTAGCACAATAGTTCGTTAGTCATGGCAACCTTGCGGGCCGGAGCAGCATCCATGTCCGCATGTGCAGAAAACGAATGACCCGTACCGTACTGATCATCGATGACAACCCGTCCGTGGGCGAGGCGCTGTCGCTGGCCTTGTCGCTGCACGAGATCCGTCCGCTGACGGCGCTGACCCCGGAGCAGGGGCTGGCCGTGCTGGAGCGCGAGGCGGTCGACGTGGTGATCCAGGACATGAACTTCACCGCCGACACCACCTCGGGCAAGGAGGGCGTGGTGCTGTTCCGCGCGATCCGCGAACGGCATCCCGATCTGCCGGTGATCCTGCTCACCGCGTGGACGCACCTGGAGACCGCGGTGGAACTGGTCAAGGCCGGCGCGGCCGACTACCTGGCCAAGCCGTGGGACGACAACAAGCTGCTGGCCACGGTGGAGAACCTGCTGGAGCTGTCCGAGTCCAGCCGCGAGATCAGCCGCAGCCGGCGCGAGCGCCGCCAGCGTCGCGAGGCCCTGCAGAAGAAGTACGATCTGGACGGCCTGGTGTTCGCTTCCGAGGCGATGGCGCGCACGCTGGATCTGGCCTGCCAGATCGCCCGCTCGGACGTGTCGGCCTTGATCACCGGCCCCAACGGCACCGGCAAGGAGCGCATCGCCACGATCATGCATGCGAACTCGGCGGTCTCGCGCGGCCCGTTCATCGCGGTCAATTGCGGCGCGCTGCCGGGCGAGCTGATCGAGGCGGAACTGTTCGGCGCCGAGGCCGGCGCCTACACCGGCGCGAACAAGGCGCGCGAGGGGCGCTTCGAACTGGCCGACGGCGGCACGCTGTTCCTCGACGAGATTGGCAACCTGCCGCTGCCGGGCCAGATGAAGCTGCTGCGGGTGCTGGAAACCGGCCAGTTCGAGCGGCTCGGCTCCGGCAGGACGCGCCAGGCCAAGGTGCGCGTGCTCAGCGCGACCAATGCCGACCTGAAGGCGATGATCCGCGCCGGCACGTTCCGCGAGGATCTGTACTACCGGCTCAACGTGATCGAGGTGAACCTGCCGCCGCTGGCCGAACGCAACGACGACATCCTGCCGCTGGCCGAATTTTTCCTGGACGGCCGCGCCGAGCTGGGCGACGCCGCGCGCGAGGCCCTGCTCGGCTATCCGTGGCCGGGCAACGTGCGCGAGCTCAAGAACGCGATCGAGCGCGCCGCCCTGCTGGCCGGCGGCAACCCGATCACGCCGGAGCTGCTCAACCTGCCGCACCATGTCTCGATCGCCAACCGCGATCTCGACGAGCCCAGCCGCGAGGTGGTGGAGGGCGCATTGCAGCTTGCCGGCGGCGTGGTCAGTCGCGCGGCGCGCCAGCTCGGCCTGTCGCGGCAGGCACTGTATCGGCGGATGGAGCGTTACGGGCTGGCGACATCGGACTGAGAGGGTGAATCAATCATCCTCTCAGCCCGGCCATGGCGAGGGCATGGATGCCCGAGTTGAGGCAACGCAGGAGCAGTTGCCCGATGGCCGGACGCGGATCGGGCACTCACGTGCCTGATTCGCGTGGGCGCGTACGGGCGTGTACCGGACGCGCGACTGGAAAAATCCGCAGGAAGTGGATTTTTCACGAACTCTGAGCTCGCGCACTTGTCGCACCGCCCCCGGCGTACAAAGATGGGCCATCGAAACGGAGGAGGTGCAGCATGATTTTCCGCAGTTCACTGATGGTTTGCGCAGCGCTGCTTGCCGGCGCTGTCGTCGCCCAGACCGCCACCCCAAGCCGGACGACGCAGAGCGATCGCTGGGACGCGGCGCCGGCGGCAGCCAGCTCGTCGGCATACCGTGCCGATCGCTCGCTGCCGGGCGGCGAGACCACCGGCCACAGCCCATTCCATTTCAAGCAGCCGCCCACCCGTGGCCCGGCCTATGCGCCGCCGCCCGAGGCCAATGACAAGGCAGCCGTGATGGGCAAGCCGCGGCCATGGCAGAACGGACGGCCGCCGGTGGACTGTGCGGTGGACCCGAGGGATCCCTCATGCCACTGAGCGGTTGTGAATTTTTCAACCGCTCAGCCCGGCCACGGATGGCCGGACGCGGATCGAGCACGCAAGTGCTTGATCCGCGTGAGCGAGTCCGGGCGTGTACCGGGCTCGCGATAGAAGAAAACCACAGGAAGTGGTTTTCTTCACAAGCTTTGAGCGGCTCGCTCGGAATCGGGAACCGTGAAGCATGTGGCTGCTGCTGAACTCGCTGCGCGCGCGACTGAGCCTGCTGCTGCTCGCGGCCGGCGTGGCTGGCGCACTGATCTACGCCGGGGTCACCCAGTGGCCGTTGCCGCAGGCCCTGATATGGCTGCACGAGCTGCTGACCGCGAAAGTCGATGCGACGGCATTGCCGGCCAAACCGGCGCCCGTGCCGCATCTGGATATCTACTCTGCGCTGGCGATCGGGCTGGTGCTGCTGTTGCTTGCGGCGATCTGGCTGGCGGGTCGCGCGATGGCTCCGGTCAGCCGCCTGCTGCGTGCGCTGGAAGGCGCGGTGGCCAGCTATCGCGACGGCGATTTCAGTTTTTCGATCTCCGCCAGTCGCCGCGACGAGCTGGGCGAGCTGATCCGCATGCACAATGACCTGGGCCATACCTTGCGCGAGCAGCGCCAGCACCTGGCCCAGCGTGAATTGCTGCTGGACACGGTGGTGCAGAACACGCCGGTGGCGCTGGTGCTGACCGACGCCAGCGGCCGGGTCGCCTATGCCAACATCGCCTCGCGGCACCTGTTCAACGAGGGTCGCAGCCTGATCGGGCTCGACTTCGCCGAGCTGCTGGCCAGCGCGCCGGACCTGCTGCGGCAGGCTGTCGACAGCGGCGAAGACGCGCTGCTCACGGTGGACATGGACGGCAGCGAGGAAACCTTCCACCTGTCGCAGCGCGCGTTCCGGCTGCAGGGCCGGCCGCATCGGCTGCAGTCGTTCCGGCGCATGACGCGCGAGCTGTCGAGGCAGGAGGTGGCGACCTGGAAACGGGTGATCCGGGTGATCAGCCACGAGCTCAACAATTCGCTGGCGCCAATCTCCTCGCTGGCGCATTCCGGCGCCGAGCTGGCGCGGCGCGGCGACGTCGAGCGGCTGCCCAGCGTATTCGCCACCATCGGCGAACGTGCACGCCATCTGCACGGCTTCATCGCCG
>Ga0157370_10003160_pt1 | contig 19488 bp, 13 predicted proteins | sample C35metaG_FD_113463 | JGI IMG/M metagenome (GOLD analysis project Ga0157370, IMG submission 113463) | Corn rhizosphere microbial communities from Kellogg Biological Station, Michigan, USA - C3-5 metaG | ecosystem: Host-associated > Plants > Roots > Rhizosphere > Soil | place: USA: Michigan...
GGTGGCGGTGGGCGCCAGCATCTGGTCGCTGGCGATCGTCAGCGGCATCGGCATGATGATGGCCGTGCCGCCATCGGTGGCGCAGCTCGATGGTGCCGGTCGCCGCCACGAGGTTGGCGCGGTGTTCCGCCAGGCGCTATGGCTGGCGCTCGGCATGGGCATCGTGTTGTGGTTCGCGGTGCGCCATGCAGCGCCGTTGATCGACCTGATCGGGGTCACGCCGAGCCTGCGCGACGACGTGCAGCGTTTCCTGCTGGCGATCAGCTGGGGCGCGCCGGCGCTGACCTGCTATTTCGCCTTGCGCGGCCTGTCCGAAGGACTGTCGCTGACCCGGCCGTCGATGTACTTCAGCCTCGGCGGGCTGGTGCTGCTGGTGCCGCTGGGCTACGTATTGATGTTCGGCAAGCTGGGCATTCCGCCGCAGGGCGCGCACGGCTGTGGCGTGGCCACCGCGATCGTGCTGTGGCTGGAGATGCTGGCCTTCGCCGTCTATGTGACGTGCCGGCGCAACTATCGCGGGCTGGGTTTGTTCGATCATTTCGAATGGCCGCATCTGCGCCGGATCGGCGAGCTGGTGCACATCGGCCTGCCGATGGCGGTGACCCTGCTGGCCGAAGCCGGGTTGTTCGTGGCCACCGCGCTGATCATCGCCACGCTGGGCGAGGACGTGATCGCCAGCCACCAGGTGGCGATCAACATCGCCTCGCTGTTCTTCATGATTCCGCTCGGCCTGGCCATGGCGATCACCGTGCGCGTCGGCAATGCGGTGGGCCGCGGCGACGAGCGCGGCGTGCGCTATGCGGGCTTCTGCGGGATCGGCCTCACGCTGGTGACGCAGCTGTTCTCGGCCGGGCTGATGCTGGGCGCGCCGCATCTCATCGCCACGCTCTACACGCGCGATCCCGTCGTGATCGCGCTGGCCGCGCAGCTGATCATGCTGGCCGGCCTGTTCCAGTTTTCCGACGGTATCCAGGTGGCCGCCAATGGCGCGCTGCGCGGCCTCAAGGACACCCGCGTACCGATGGCGATCACGCTGTTCGCGTACTGGATCATCGGCATGCCGGTGGGCTGGTGGCTGGCGTTCCATCACGGCATGGGCGCGCGCGGCATGTGGATCGGCCTGATCGCCGGACTTTCGGTGGCCGCCGTGATGCTGTTCACCCGTTTCTGGCGCAGCGCGTGGAAGAAGCGCTGGCTTCCCGCCCACACCACCGCGCTGGCCTGATCGCCGCGCTCTGACATGATGATTCCGGAACCACACGCATGACCCCACCGCTCCCGCCCCGCCGCCATGGTTTCTGGGCCTTCCTGTGCACGCTCGGGCGTGGCATCAACGTGGTTCGGCTGTTGATCATCAACCTGGTGTTCTTCGCCGTGCTGTTCGTGCTGCTGTTGCTGCTGACCGCCGGCGTGGCCGGCAGCCGGATGCAGCGCGACCTGCAGAACGACAGCGTGCTGGTGATCAAGCCGCAGGGCCAGCTGGTGGAGCAGTACAGCATCGACCCGATCCAGCGGGCGCTGGCCGGCTTGTCCGGTGAAACACCCAGGCAGATACAGCTGCGTGATCTGGTCGGGGCGATCGACGCGGCCGCGGAGGACAAGCGCATCACGCGCATCCTGCTGTTGCCCGACGAACTGCAGGGTGGCGGATTCGCGGCGCTGCACGAGGTGGGCGCGGCGCTGGACCGTTTCCGCGCGGCGGGCAAGCCGGTGGTCGTGTGGGGAGTGAACCTGGACCAGGGCCAGTACTACCTCGCCGCACATGCCGACCGCCTGCTGGTGGATCCGCAGGGCGGCGTGATGATCACCGGGCTGGCCAACTACCGGCTGTTCTACAAGGATCTGCTCGACAAGCTCGGCGTCGACGTGCATCTGTTCCGCGTGGGCGAGTTCAAGAGCGCGGCCGAGCCGTACATCCTCGACCACGCCTCGGCCGAGGCGAAACAGGCCGACAGCTACTGGATGGGCGGGCTGTGGGACGGCTACCTCGCCGAAGTGGCGGCACTGCGCAAGCTCGAGCCCGCCGTGCTGCGCGACGACATCGACAACCTGCCGGCACATATCGCCAGCACCGGTGGCAACCTCGCCCAGCTGGCGTTGAACCAGCATCTCGTCGACGGCCTGGCCACCCGTGCCGAGCTGATCGCGATGATGCGCAAGGAAGGCGTGCCGGCCGACCGCAAGGGCCACAGCTTCCGGCAGGTCGACCTGGCCCAGTACGCTGCCAGCGTGCCGGACGAAAGCAGCCCGCTCGCGCCCGGCGTGGCGGTGGTGGTGGCCGAGGGCGAGATCAGCGGCGGCAAGCAGTCGCCCGGTTCGATCGGCGGCGAATCCACCGCGGCGCTGATCCGCAGCGCGCGCGAAGATCGCAAAACCAAGGCGCTGGTGCTGCGGATCAATTCGCCCGGCGGCGAGGTCTACGCCGCCGAGCAGATCCGCCGCGAGATCGAGCTGACCCGCGAGGCAGGCATCCCCGTGGTGGTCTCGATGGGCGACGTGGCCGCCAGCGGCGGCTACTGGATCGCGATGAATGCCAACCGCATCGTCGCCGAGCCGAACACCATCACCGGCTCGATCGGCATCTTCGGCATGTACTACTCGGTGCCGAACACGCTGGCCCGGCTCGGCGTGCAGAGCGACGGCGTCGGCACCGGCCCGATGGCCGGCGCGTTCGACATCACCCGCCCGCTGGATCCGAAGGTTGGCGCGGTGATCCAGGCGATCATCAACAAGGGCTACCACGATTTCGTCGGCAACGTGGCCAAGGCGCGCGGCAAGACCTACGCGTCGATCGACGCGATTGCGCAGGGCCGGGTCTGGACCGGTCGGCAGGCGCTCGAACGCGGGCTGGTCGATCAGCTCGGCGGCCTTGACGTCGCGGTGGCCGAAGCCGCCGGCCTCGCGAAACTGGCCAAGGGTTATCCCGTGCGTTACATCGAAACGCCGCAAGGCGGTTTCGAGCGGTTCCTGAGCGGCCTCAGCCAGAACGCCAGCGTGCACGTGCTGCAGTCGTGGGGGGTGCGCCTGCCGAGCTGGTTTGCGCGCCTGCCGGCGCTGACGCCGGAACTGCAGTTGCTGCGCCATGCGAAGGCGGGCACGCCCAACATCTACGCCGACTGCCTGTGCAGCCCGCGCTGAGCGGGCTTCGGCAAATCGCTATTGTTCCTGCGCCTCGATCTGCTTGCGCTGCTCGTCGGCCTGCTTGTCGACGACTTTCTGTACGTCCTTGGCCCGCTGTTCGTCCGCTTTCAATGCATCGAACGGCGTAGCCACCTCGGCCGCCTTGGCCTGCGGTTCGGGTGGCTTTTTGGAACATGCGCCGAGGGCCAGCGCACAAAGCAGCAGCGGCAGCAGTGACTTCATGGACGGTCTCGCTCGGACGTGAAGGGCCGAGTGTCCTGCGATGCACGTGTGCAGGCAAGCAGAAGGCAGCGGCAACTGGCGCCGCAACTAGGCGGGACGGGAACGACGCTTTAAGCTCCGTCCCATGAACAGCCGCACCGACGCCTGGCAGCTGCAAGGCCACACCGCCCTGATCACCGGTGCCAGCAAGGGCATCGGTTACGCGGTGGCGCGCGAGCTGGCCGGCCTCGGCGCCGACCTGCTGCTGGTGGCGCGCGACGAGGATCATCTCGAACAGGTACGGGTCGAGCTGGCCGACGAGTTCTCCGAGGTCGACGTGCTGGCGTTCGGCGCGGATCTTGCCGAGGCGGAGGAGCGCATGGCGGTGTTCGACTGGATCGCCGATCTCGGTGCGCCGGTGTCGCTGCTGATCAACAACGCCGGTGGCAATCGGCCGATGGCCACGCTGGATTACAACACCGGCGAAGTGCGGGCGATCTTCGAGCAGAACCTGCTTTCCGCCTTCGAGATGTGCCGGCTGGCGCATCCGCAACTGGTGCAACATGCCAACGCGGCGATCGTCAATGTGGGCTCGGTGTCGGGCATGACCCACGTGCGCACCGGTTCGCCGTACGGCATGAGCAAGGCGGCACTGCACCAGCTGACCCGCAACCTGGCCGCCGAGTGGGCGGTGGACGGCATCCGCGTCAACGCGGTCGCGCCCTGGTACATCCGCACCCAGCGCTCCGAACCTGCGCTGGCCGACGTCGACTATCTTGATGAGGTGCTCGAGCGCACGCCGCTCAAGCGGATCGGCGAACCCGAGGAGGTCGCCGCGGCCATCGCCTTCCTGTGCCTGCCGGCAGCAAGCTACATCACCGGCCAGGTGCTGGCGGTGGACGGCGGCTTTCTCAACTACGGTTTCTGAGCACGCGCGGCCGCCGGCGAACGCGCTCAGAATTCGGCGACGTGTTCCTCGGCGGCGAAGCCAAGCGTGACCGCGCCCTGGCCGACGTTGACCATGCCGGTGATGCTCATCGGCGCCTCCATCAGCGCCACGCCGCATTCGTCGCAGGCGTCGCGCAAGCTCGCATAGCCGGGCAGATGGGTCAACACGGCCAGGTCACCGCCGTAGCTGACGCAAACCATCGGTACCAGCAAGCCGGCGCGCACGCGCTGTGCGGCGTAACCGAACAGCGCTTCAGCACCCTGTTCGAAACCGCGCACCTTGCCGACCGGCCCGGTTTCGCCACGGTAGCAACGCAGCAGGGGCTTGATGTCGAGCGCCGAACCCAGCATGGCGCTGAACAGGCTCACGCTGCGGTCGTTCTTCTTCTTGGCGCGGGCGCGCAGGTAATACAGGTCGCGCGGCAGCATGTAGCCGTAGGAGTTGTTGGCGATATGCGTAAGCCGCTCACGGATCGCCGCCGGCGTTTCGTCCGCCGCGATCAGCCGCGCCGCTTCATGGATGGCCGGCGCGGCGCCGGCGAATATGTTTCGGGTGTCGACCACGCGCATCATGAACGGACCGGGGATGCCCGCCTGTTCGCGCACTTGGCGATAGTTCTTGAGGATCGCGAAGCTGGCCCGGTTGACGTGTTCGTTGATCGGGCTGCGGGTGGCGGTGATCGTCAGGCAGAACACGCAGTCCTGCTCGAGTACCAGCCTGTCGAGGAACAGCTTCTGCACGTCTTCGACCGAACACGGCTCGGTTTCGGCCGAATGGCTGCGGCTGCCGAGGCGGCGATCGATGAAGCGCTGGATCTCCGCCGGCTTGCGGTCGTCCATGAAGACCTCGCTGTCGATCCGCACGGTAATCGGCATCACCGTGATGGCATGCTGCTGCAGGAACGCTTGCGGCAGATCGCAAGCGGCATCGATTGCCAAGCCCATCCGCATCACGTGTTCCCCCGTCATGAATGGTGGGGCAAACATAGCATGCCCATGACGCCGCCGGCCGCTGGCCGGGCCGGCTCGCGCCGGCTCCCGGAACTGGCGAGCGGTGCTGCTGGCCGCCTAAGATGAAGCGATCCATCTGGCATCCCGCCGGCGTGGCGTCGCCGGCATGCAACACAAGCGAGATTTCAATGAAAAGCAAACAGGAAATCGTCTCCAACTGGTTGCCGCGATATACCGGCACGCCGCTGGAGCAGTTCGGCGAGCACATCCTGCTGACCAACTTCGGCCATTACGTGGAGCTCTTCGCCCAATGGCACGGCGTGGAAGTGCAGGGCCGCGACCGCCCGATGCCGAACGCCACGGCCGACGGCATCACCCTGATCAACTTCGGCATGGGCAGCCCGAATGCAGCGACCGTGATGGACCTGCTGGGCGCCATCGGACCGAAGGCCGCGCTGTTCCTCGGCAAGTGCGGCGGCGTCAAGAAGAAGAACCAGCTCGGCGACCTGGTCCTGCCGATCGCGGCGATCCGTGGCGAAGGCACCAGCAACGATTATCTGCCGTCCGAAGTACCGGCGCTGCCGGCGTTCCAGTTGCAACGCGCCGTCTCCACCATGATCCGCGACCTCGGCCACGACTATTGGACCGGCACCGTCTACACCACCAATCGTCGCGTCTGGGAACACGACGATACGTTCAAGGAATATCTGCGGCGCACCCGCTGCATGGCGGTCGACATGGAAACCGCCACCATCTTCGCTGCCGGCTTCGCCAACCGCATCCCCTGTGGCGCGCTGCTGCTGGTATCCGACCAGCCGATGATTCCGGAGGGCGTAAAGACCGAACTCAGCGACCGCAGCATCACCTCGCAGTATGTCGAGGCGCATATCCGGATCGGCATCGAGGCGCTGAAGCTGGTAAGGCGTAACGGACGCAGCGTGAAGCATTTGCGGTTCGAGGGGGAGATCGAGCCGGAATGACTTTGCTCGGGTAGGAACCGTGGCCCGACAGCGTTCGCAACTCGCTCTGGCGATGCACCATCTTCGGCGACGAATGCTGTCCAGTGATCGATGCACTTGCCCGTCGTGTCTCTCGCTTGCCGACCGAGCGGCAGGCTGCTGCGATAGTTCTGCTGGATACCGAAACTTCCTGCCGCGTCATCCATGGTGATCGATGCGATCGACGACCAGGCAGAACGATGGCCGCATTGGTCTTTGATGGCGCGGAACAGTTTGACATCCGTTTTATCGGTTAATCGGCCGGGACAGCAGCGGGGGCGCAGAGATAATGCCCGGATTTGCTTTCCGCCATATTCAAGCGAGCTGATCTATTCCGGCCCGGTACTTGCCGTGTAGCTTTTTGACATGCACGCTTGAACCACTTCAGTCATATCGGTTGGCGCCATGTCGAAAAGAACTTTCGTCCTGCTCTCCAGCCTGATGGCATGGCTGATATCAGGAGCCGTGCTCGGCCAGTCATTCGATCAAGCTGAGCTCGATATGTTCCGCACGTTGCGCAGGCAGCCTAACCAACTCGCTCGCTACCAATATCTGAATAAGGTCATGCCGCATCTCGCCCCGCCCGATCAGGTAATGGCGGGACAGTTCCTGGCGTTCTCGCTGGACGAGTTGGGGCTCTACAACCAGGCGGTATTGGCCTTTCCGCTGACAAGCGTGCCGCCGGAGGGCATGGTTGTCCCTGATCGCGATGAATGGAAGAGCGCCGATGCGGTGGACGTCATCACGAAACTGGCTGCTGATAGAAGAATCGTGTTGATCAACGAGGCCCACCACAATGCGCACACACGCACGCTCACACTGGCCCTGCTGCCGCGCTTGCGCAAACTCGGATTCACTTACTTTGCAGCGGAGGCGCTCGGTGAGAATGATCCGGGGCTCATGCAGCGGGGCTACCCGCTAAAGACCAGTGGTACCGAATATCTCGAGGAGCCCCTATACGGGGACATCGTGAGGGAGGCGATCCGGCTGGGCTTCATCCTTGTCCCGTACGACAGCTCGGAGATCGATCCGCAGGCACGAGATGCTGCGCAAGCAGCAACCCTCTTTCAGAAGGTGTTCGCCAAGGACCCAAAGGCACGCCTCTTTGTGCACGCTGGCTACGCACATATCGACAAGGCCAGCGGGCGCCTCGACAGCACGACGCCGATGGCCGCCCAGTTGAAAAAGCTGACGGGTTTCGATCCATTGTCGATCGACCAGACCCAGTTCCTTGAGTCCAGGATAGACGCCTCAGATGATTATTCACTTCTCATCCAGCGGTTTCCCGCACAATCGTCGGAAGTATTGGTCAATCGCGTCACCGGCAGGCCTTGGAGCGCCCTGCCACAGCTTTACGACGTAAATGTGATCTTGCCGATCGGCCTGAATGCAAAAACCTTTGGTGATGAAACGTGGGGCCAGTTCGGAGCAAGGGCCACGCTCAAGAACGCCAATGATCCATCCCGGATCGCCGCGGGTTCCCTGACGACGCTCAATGAAATGCCGCGGCCGAAGTGGTTGACCATCGATGGGCAACGTCGCGCATTTCCTATCAGCACCGAGCTGTGCAGGAGAAGTTTCCCCTGCGCGATAGACGCCCACTACCTGGATGAGCGGGACGACGCTACTGCAGCCGACCGATATGCCTTCACAACGCCCTATGCCAGCAGCAAGCTCTACTTGCGTCCGGGACGCTATCGGTTGCGAGCTTGGAACACTGCCGGACGAACTTTGTCCGAGCAGGTTATTCGGGTAAGCACCCCCTGATTTCCTTGGGTACCTTAGCCCGGCCGGTTTTTCCGGCTGAACGATGGCGCATGCGGCAAGGCTTCTCTGATCCGGCGGGGTGGGCTGGAAGCGACGCTGTGGCGCAATTTCGGGTTACGTCGATTTCGAAAAAAAATACGTGAAGTAGCGCCATACGCCTTCCCAGCAAACCCTTCGAGGCTCTTGAACATAATATATTGCGCGTTAATCGCAATATATTTCGGTGTCGGCTCACCAGCCCCCTAAATCGCAAAAACCCATTGTTTTCCGCAACATAATGTTGTTGACATTTCGTTATCCGAGACCTTAGTGTGTTAACAGAACAAATTGCTAACGCATGCAAAAGGTTCAGTTAATAAACGCTGGCTTTAACGGCCAACGAATGACCGCGTTAAGTTAATAACTTAGCTTGCCTTTATTCGAGTTCTGTCCGCTTGGGGAAAAACATCTGATGAACAGTAAAAAAATGACGCCTAACAAGAGGGCGTATGTACGCCATACCGCATTGGCGATAGCTGTCGCAGCGAGTATTGGTCTGTCTGGCCATGCATTTGCACAGGCCACGACTGGCAGGATTTTCGGTCAGGCGCCGGTTGCCGCTGGCGAATCCGTCCAGATTATTGGTGGTTCGGGTTTCAACCGTACGGTGCCAGTTGATAGTACGGGGCGTTACTCGATCACGGTGCCGGTGGGCACTTACACCGTAAACCTGATGCAGAACGGACAGATCATCAAGTCGCAGAAAGGTGTTTCGCCGGATGTCTCGAGCGGCGCGGCGGTCAATTTCGCTAGCAGCGCAGCGGGCAAGGAGAATGCGCAGAATCTGAGTTCGGTAACTGTCACAGCCAATGCGTTGCCGGCGATCGACGTGTCCTCGACCCGCCAGAGTCAGGTCATCACGGCAGAACAGCTGTCGCATCTTCCGCTTGCCCGTTCCGGTGAAGCGGTTGCGCTGCTTGCGCCGGGGGTCGTCGCGGCCGCCGGCGCGCTGGGTGCCGGTCCGACGGGTCAGCCATTGGTGTCCTTCGGCGGCTCATCGGCGCAGGAAAACGCCTATTACGTCAACGGGTTCAATACGTCCGATCCGCTTGCCAACGAAGGTGGTATCACGCTCCCGTATGGTTCTATCGAACAACAGGAAACGCTGACCAGCGGTTACGGGGCGGCGTACGGCCGTTCCGCCGGCGGCGTGATCAGCCAGGTCGGCAAGAGCGGCACCAACGACTGGCATTTTGGCGCCCAGGTGCTGTGGCAGCCGGCGTTCGCCCGCGCCACCACCGACAACATTCTTTATGCGAACCCGCTGAGGCCTTCTACGGTCGGTACGATGTACCGCTACCGCCAGGATAACAGTCAGTGGGAGACCGTATACGACGCGTACGTCAGTGGTCCGCTGATCAAAGACAAGCTGTTCTTCTTCATGTCAGTAGAAGCGGACAAGACGCAGGCTGACGTGAATGGCAGCGTCGGTACGGCGCATATGGATAAGCAGAAGTTCAGCGACCCCAAGTTCTACGCCAAGATCGACTGGAACATCAACGACAGCAACATCATCTCGCTGACTGGTATCCAAAACAAACACCAGTTTTCAGGTAGCGAGTACCTCTACGACAACACCGCTCACCAGATCGGGGACTTCGACAGTTACGACCCGTCGACCAAAAGCTCCTTTGGTATTTGGGTCGCCAAGTACACGGGCTACCTCACCGACGACCTGACCGTCAATGCCATGTATGGCAAACTCTCTGGCACCTATTATTCGCAAACTCCGGGCAGCGTGGTCTCGCAGCTTCCCAACATCATCAATCCGGATCAACAGAATACCAACTTGCCCGGGGTAGGCCCCAACGGCAACACCAACTCGAATACCCAGGCTGCAGTGGGTAGCCCCGATCACAAGTCCAGCACCAGCAATCTACGCGTGGATCTCGATTGGAAGCTCGGCAGCCATGATATTCAGTTCGGTATCGACAACCAGCTGACGCAGGATCTGGGTGACGGCAGTCTCACGACGGGCCCGGGTTACGCGTGGGACTATTCAAACATCGGTGGTTATCAAATTGGCAACGATCCGACCAGGTCGCCGTGGGTCGACGATCCGGCGAATTATCCCAATAGCACCAATCCGGCAAGCCCGGGCAAGGTCTACTCGGTCAGCAAGTATGTGTTCCTGACCTCCGCCTCGCTTTCGGTCAAGCAGCACGCGCAATACATCCAGGATAACTGGCAAGTCACCGACAACCTCCTGTTGAATCTCGGTCTGCGCAACGACCAGTTCACCAACTACAACTCCAACGCCATGCCTTATGTGCGCCTGACCAACGGGCAGTGGGCGCCGCGACTTGGTTTCAGCTGGGATGTCTTCGGCGATGCCAGCATGAAGATCTTTGGCAACGTCGGCCGGTACTACCTGGCATTGCCGACGTCGGTCGCGCTGCGTGAAGCGTCGTCTTCCACGTTTGTCCAGTCGTACTACACCTACTCGGGCATCGATGCGAACGGTATTCCCACTGGCCTGACCCCAATCAATTCGAAGGGTCAGACATCGGGTCCCGGTGTACCGGTTTCGCAGAACAATGAATACGGCCAGGCGTTGGATCCGAATACGGTGCATTCGACCAACCTCAAGGCCGAGTACCAGGACGAGTTCGTGCTGGGCATGCAGCAGCAGATCAATTCGTCGTGGGTTTATGGCGTGCAGGGCATGTACCGCAAGTTGGGCCGGATCATCGACGACGTCGGCGATCAGCTTACCCAGTGCCAACAGTTGATTGCTCAGAACGCGGGTAAAAAGGCCCAGCTTGACGCGCAAGGCCTGTCGAATGACCCGCAGTACGATTCGACAAATCCATGCGCTACTCCCGCTGACCTAGGCATCCAGGGCAGTGTGCTGATCAATCCAGGCTCGACGAACACCTTCCGTGTGGGCAACGGCGCTGGTGGCTACAACCAGTACACGGTGACCCCGGCACAGTTCGGTTTTCCACAGGCCAGCCGAGACTACTATTCCCTCGAGGCGTATCTCGAGCATCCATTTGACGGCAAGTGGCAGGGCAAACTCGACTACGTGTTCTCGAAGAGCTACGGCACCACCGAAGGTCCGGTGCAGTCGAATATTGGCCAGGGCGGCTCATCAGGCTCAATCACCACTCAGTGGGACTTCGGTTCGCTGATGGAGTATTCCAACGGCCTCCAGGCGAATAACCGGAAGCACGTAATCAAGGCATACGGTTCGTATCAGATCGCTCCAGAGTGGATGATCAGCGGCATCTTGACCTTGGCGTCGGGTACGCCGGCCTCTTGCCTCGGCTGGTATGGTCCGGGCCAGACTGCAGGCAACGCCTATGCTGGCTATTACCACTGGTGTGGCGGCAAGGGCGCACCGGGCGGTTCCACGGGAAGCACACCCTGGATCCATCCGCTCAATCTGAGTGCCGAATACCGTCCGTTGTGGGCCGACAAGAAACTGGCCTTCCAATTGCAGCTTCACAACGTATTCAACGAGCAGAATGCAACGCAGTTGTATCCGAACTTCGGTACAACGACATCGCCGAGCATCAACTACAGGCGCGCGGAATTTACGGAAGCGCCGCGCTATGTGCAGGTTGGCGTGACCTACGACTGGTAAGCCCAAGTCGGGCCGCACACTGGAGTTTGGTGTGCGGCTTCAGCAAAGAAGCAGAAGGGCCGTCGGTTATCCGATGGCCCTTCTGCTTCTGGAGCCGGCTGCACTTGCTGAACGGCTATAGGGCCGCGCCCGGCAACAAGCCGATATCGCGCAACTGCGCTCGTAGCGGTTTCAATTGGTCACTGTAGTGGGCACTGTGCGCGATGGCTTCACGCAGCGGCTGGCGCACCTGGGCTGCGCTGGCGGTGCTGCGCACGATGCGGGACGCCTGGTGCGGCGCGAGGCAGGCTTCATCGAAGTCGAGGTCACAAAATGCCAGCAATCGACGTATCCGTGCTTCAGGGGCGGCCAGCAGTGCTTCGTAGGGATAGTCGAGGATCCGTTCCGGGAATCTCGTTTGCCAGTACCGACTCAAGCGATCGTAATCCTGATAGTGACTAGCCATGTCCGCGAGGTCGTAGCTGAAGTGCGCGCCGTTGCTGAACAACTGGCGATAGCAGGCAAAGCAGGTTTCCAACGGATCGCGATGAGCGTTGACTATGCGAGCTCCTGGCAGCATCGCCATGATGGCGCCCACCAATTGCCAAGTGACGAGGTTCTTGTCGGTGAAGCGCGGACGTTCCAGTCGCCAGCGCTCGGTGCGCACAAGGTAGTCATGACCCAACCGCGACCAGTCTTCCGTTGTTGCCTCCGGCACCCATTGCGGGAAAGGCTTGCCTCGCCGCTTTGATTCGTCCTCGATGACTTGCGGCAGATCCGTAATCTCGTTGGCGCCTTCGACCTGGGGATGAGAGGCAAGGATCTGCTCGGTCAGCGTGGTGCCCGAGCGCGGTAGGCTTACGATGAAGATGACTTCCTTGCCCAAGGTTGGATCCAATGGCGCGGGCAGGGGACGCGCGAAGGCCGCCATGATTCCCTCCGCCCGGGCACGTTCCGCAGCGCCGTCCCACGGAGCGGTACGGCGCTTCAGCATGTTGGCTTGGCGCAGCGCTTCGAAGGCGGCGGCGTAGTCATTTTGATCTTCATGAGCCCTCGCCAACGCAAACCCGAGCATGACGCGCGCGTCGGTGTTCGGCCCGGCATGTTGCAGCGCACGCTGGATCTGATGGACATCGGCCGCCTCGAACCGTACGGTCTTGAGGTTGGCTAACGAGAACCACGCCTGTGCCTCTGTAGGTTGGCGACGTAGCACTTCGCGGTAGTTGAGGGCTGCTTCTGCGATATCGCCCAAGCCGGTCTGTGCGTCAGCCAGGCACAGGCGTGACAGCGCGTGTGCAGGGTCGATGGCAAGCGCGCGCCGCAGTGCCATGCAAGCGGCTTCGTACTGAAAATGCAGCCTCAGTGCCTTGCCAAGGTTATACCAGCCGGCCGCCATGCCGGGCGCCAGTTCGCAGGCGCGCTGCAAGCTGACAAGGGCCCTTTCGGTGGAACCGATTTCGTACAGGGCGCTGCCCAGATTCATGTGCGTGGTGGCATCGTCCGGGTTGCTGGCGAGCGCATCGTGAAGAAATTCGACGGCTCTTCGATGATCACCACGCATCTGGCAGGCAACGCCCATCAGGCGATTGGCTTCTGCGCAGTCCGGTGCCAACGCCAGTACGCTGAATAGTGCGCGCTCGGCTTCGTCAAGCTTCCCGCGGCCCATCGCCGCACCTGCCTCCTTCAGCAACCGGGTTGCCGTCGGTGACAATCCCCAAACGGGATTCCGTGGTGGCGTGCTTGACGACTTTCCCTTCATGGCGCGGCACGTCCACGGTTCATGGGCTGATGGTTTTGCGTTTGACAGAACGGCGAAGCATCGACAAAGCCGGGCGAGTCAATACCGCGGCACGCTCGCATCGATCTCCGCGGCCCACGCATCCATGCCGCCCTCGACGTTGTATAGCTGGGTGAAGCTGTGCGCGGCGAAGCGTTCGGCCATGGCGCGGCTGGAGATGCCGTGGTGGCAGATGAACGCGAGGGCGGTGTCTTTCGGCAGGCGGGCCAGGTTCTCGTAGCCTTCGTCGTCCAGCACGCGGGCCTGCGCCAGTGGCGCGGCCTGGGCGCGGCCGTGGGCGGGCCGTACGTCGACCAGGGTGATGTCGTTGGCGGCGAGCCGCTGCTGCAGCTCCTGCACGCTGAGCGACTTGATCTCGGGTGCGCCGGGGAACTTCAGGCTCAGGCCTTCGCCCTGCACGGTGGAGACCCAGTCGATCACGATGCCCTTCGCGCGCTGCGCGCTGGCCGGATCGAAATGGACGTCCAGACCGTTCGAATGCGCCACGATGTCGTGTTCGCCCGCCGGAGCCAGCTGGAACCCGGCGCCATGATCGGGGCCGATCTCCAAGTGCAGCGCCACGCCCTGTGCGTTCGCGGTGCCCTGGCGAATCGCCTCGGCGGCGGCATCGGTGATGGTGATCTGCGGTGGCGTACGGTCCGGCGCGCTGGCGCCGAACAGCGCGTGCAGTTCGCCGCTGCCGTACATCTGGCGGATGATGTCCGCGCCGCCGACCAGCTCGCCTTCCACATACAGCTGCGGAATCGTGGGCCAGTCGCCATAGGCCTTGATGCCTTCGCGGATCTCCGGATCCTCCAGCACGTTGACCGTGTGGTATTCGGGCAGCAGTTCGTTGAGCGTGTTGGTGGCGGCGGCCGAGAAGCCGCACATGGGCTGCTGCCGATCGCCCTTCATGAACAGCACCACGCGGTGGTCCTTGAGCAGGGTTTCGATGCGTTCGCGGGTGGTGGGATCGAGGGACATGAAGGGCTCCGGCAAAGAACGAATGATACGCCGGCCCGATATGCGGTGGTCTTCCGCAGCCTTCAAGTCATCGCATTTGCCGCGACATGCCGCTGGAAAGCCACGGAACCGCGATGAGTCAGCGCAAAGCGGCCCGCACAGCCGCTTCGATCGGCCCCAACCACAAGCTGTATTGCGCCGCGGAAGGATGCAGCCCGTCGTCGGCGACGAGCTCCGGATACGCCCGCGAGATTCCGGTGATGTTGACGAAACGCACCCCGGCGCGCAGGGCTTCGTCTTCGGCGATGGCGTTGTACGCGTCGAGTTCGCTGGCGATGAGCGCGCGATCGCGCGCTTGCTCCCGCGCGAAACGGGTCACGCCCCAGTCGGGAATCGAGACCACCACCACGCGCCTGGCGCGGTCGCCCGCAAGCCTGATCGCGCGGCCCAGCAGGGCGGCAAACTGCTCGCGGTAATCCTGCGCGGGACGGTCGCGGTACTGGTTGTTCACGCCGATCTGGAGCGTCACCAGGTCGTAGGCCGGCTCGAGCGTCGCGGCGTCCATGCCCACCGCCAGCTCGTCGGTGGTCCATCCGGTGGTGGCGATGATGCGCGGGTCGTGCATGGCCAGCCCGCTGCGGCGCAGCCGCTGCGCCAGCTGCGCCGGCCAGCACTCGCCGGCCGCGACAGCTTCGCCGATGGTGTAGGAGTCGCCAAGCGCGAGATGGCGCAGCGGGGATGCGTCGTGCATGGCGGGGCGGCTCACGCCATCACGGCAGCATCGGCCGGCGCCTGTTCGCGCGCCATCTTCGCCAGCACCCGCTCGATCCGCACGAAGACCTCATGCAGCTGGGCCGGCTGCGGCAACAGGGTCAACCGGAAATGCCGGCTGCGCGGCACGTTGAAGCTGCTGCCGGGCACCACCAATACCGATTCCTGTTCCAGCAGGCGCAGTGCGAACGATTCGTCGTCGAAGCTGGCAATGCGATCGGAGCGCACCTGCGGGAACGCGTAAAGCGCGCCGTCGGGTGCGACCAGATCGAGATACTCGCTGGCGGCCACGCCTTGCAGCACGGCGCTCCTTGCCTCGTGCAGCCGGCCGCCCGCTGCGGTCAATGCGCCGATCGTGGCGGTGCCCTGCAGCGCCGGAGCCACCGCCCATTGCGCCGTCACGTTGGCGCACAAGCGCAACGCGGCCAGCAATTGCAACGCGTCGCGATAGGCGGCCGTCTGCACCGGGTCGCCGGACAAGCTCATCCAGCCCACCCGGTAGCCGCAGGCGCGATGCACCTTGGACAGCCCGCCGAAGCTGAGGCAGGGCACGTCGCCCGCGACGCCGGCCAGCGGCTGGAAGATGGCGCCGTCGTAGAGGATTTCGTCGTAGATCTCGTCGGCCAGCAACAGCAGCCGGTGCCGTGCCGCGATCGCCACCAGCTGATCGAGCAACGCACGCGGATACACCGCGCCAGTCGGATTGTTCGGGTTGATCAGCACCAGCGCCCGGGTGCGCGGGGTGATCAGCGCCTCCACCTCGTCGGGGTCGGGCAGGTGATGGTTGCCTGCGAGGCAGCGGTAGTACCGCGGCGTGCCGCCGTTGAGGATGGTTGCGGCGCTCCACAGCGGGTAGTCCGGGCTCGGCAGCAGCACCTCGTCGCCCGGCTGCAGCAGCGCGCGCAGGCTGAGGTCGATCAGTTCGCTGACGCCGTTGCCGATGAAGATGCGTTCGGGTTCGACGTGGCTGGCGCCGCGCGCGCGCTGCTGCATCGCGATGGCGTCGCGCGCGAGTTCCAGGCCCTGCTCGTGGCCGTAGGCTTCGCTGTCGTGCAGGTGGTTGGCGATCGCCTCGCGCAGATGCGCCGGCGCCTCGAAGCCATAGCGGCCGGGATTGCCGATGTTGAGCTTGATGATGTCGAGGCCGGCAGCCTCCAGCTCGCGCGCGCGCCGCGTGAGCGCGCCACGGATCTCATAACGCACATCCGCCAGGTGCGCACTGGGTGTGATCGAAGCCAACGCCGCGTCCTTTGTGATTTTCAGGGCCGGCGCCGCCGCCGACCGGGACGATGCTAGCAGCGTGATGCAGTGCAGCGCGAGCGCCGCCCGGTGGCCGGATCCGCTTCACCGGCGGACGAACGCCGGGCAGGGCATAATCGCGTGCACCGTGCATACAGATCTCCCCATGAGTGACGCCGAAACGATCGAGCGGCTGCGGCATATCGGCTGGCGCGGTGATGCCCTGCCACGCGCCGGCCTGCGGCTGGCCCGCGTGGTCGCCCAGCATCGCGCCGGCTACGAACTGCACGACGGCGCCAGCCTGTTCGGCGCGCAGCCGGACGGGCGCTTCCTCAAGCGCGGCATCGACCCCGGCGAGCGCCCGGTCGTCGGCGATTTCGTGGAAGTGGAAAGCGGCACGCCGCCGCATATCGTCAGCGTGTCGCCGCGCCGCAGCGTGCTGTCGCGGGCGGCGGCCGGCGAGCGCTACGACCGCCAGCTGATCGCCACCAATATCGATTACGTGCTGGTGCTGACCGGGCTCGATGGCGATTTCAATCCGGCGCGTATCGAACGCTACCTGTCGCTGACCGAGGATTCGGGCGCGCAGCCGGTGGTGCTGCTGAGCAAGCTCGATACGCGCGACGACGCGGCCGAACAGATCGCCGCGCTGCGCGAGCGATTGCCCGCGGGCATTCCGATCCATCCGCTGAACGGCAAGGATCCGGCCAGCGTGGCGCTGCTGGCGCAGTACCTCAAGCCGGGCGACAGCGCCGTGCTGGTCGGCTCGTCCGGCGCCGGCAAATCCACCTTGACCAATACCTTGCTCGGCACCGCCACGATGGCCACCGCCGAGGTGCGTAGCCACGACAGCCGCGGCCGCCACACCACGACCCATCGCGCACTGCTGCAATTGCCGAGCGGCGGCTGCCTGATCGACACGCCGGGGATGCGCGAGCTGAAGCTCACCGGCGAGGAAAACCTCGACCTGTTCGCCGACATCGAGGCGCTGGGCGAGCGATGCCGCTTCGCCGATTGCGGCCACGGCAGCGGACCGGGGTGCGCGATCCAGGTGGCGCTGGACAACGGCGAGCTGGCGCCCGGCCGCTGGCGCAATTACCTCAAGCTGCACGACGAGCGCGAGGAGCAGGCGGCGACGCTCGAGGCGCGCCTGCGCCGCCAGCGCGGCGGCCGGCCGATCGAGCGGCCGCACGGGCATCGCGGACAGCGCGACCGGGATTGACGTGCCGTGGTGCCCGCCGCGCACGGCGGGCGCCAAAACATCTAGTATCGGGGCACGTTGGTCGCGGAGCGCTGGCATGCGTGGGCTGTTCCCCTCGTGCACACACTTTTTCGAACGGGTTGCCGGCAGCGCGCCGGTGTCGGCGGGGTCACGATGAACCTCGCAGCCCGTCCCGTAGCCCCCGAATTGCAGCACTACGCCGCCCTCGACCAGCGCCTGCTGGCGGCGGTGCGCGGCATCCACATCCTGCCCACGGTGGCCTGGCCGGCATCGCTGGAAAGCCGCATGATCGAAGCCTATGGCCGCGGCCAGGTGACCCTGCCGCAGGTGAGCTACGTGCGGCCGGAGCTGGCCGCGGCGCGGGCCGAACTGGCGGCGATCGAGCACGCCGCGACCAGCGGCGGCGGCGCCGATCCATTGGGCGAGTACCTGCAGCGCACCGCCGACTCCTGGCTGGTGGCGGCCGAGATGCTGGAGGCGGTGGGCACCGCGGGCGTCACGGTACCTTCGGTGGCGCTGTATGGACGTCCGGATGATCTGATCCCCGGCAGCACCCAGAGCAACCTCGATGCGGCGCGCTATTTCATCGCGCTGTCCGACGAACTGGGCGCCGACCTGCTCGCCGACGACAGCAGTACCGGCATCCCGGCCGATGTGCTGCGCACGGATCTGGCCGCCACGCTGGACGACTTCTTCGGTGCCGGCACGATCAGCGTGGAAGTGGACGCCGAGCTCACCGCCAAGGCCGCCGCCGGCGCCACCCGCATCCGCTTGCGCGGCGGCGCCTGCTTCAGCGAATACGACCGCCATCAGTTGCTGGCGCACGAGGCGTTCGTGCACTCGCTGACCGCGTTGAACGGCCGCCGCCAGCCGCTGCTGGCGTCGCTGGCGCGCACGTCGCCGCGGGTCACCGCGACGCAGGAAGGGCTGGCGGTGTTCGCCGAACTGATGTCAGGCGCGATCGACATTGCCCGGCTCAAGCGGATCAGCCTGCGCATCGTGGCGATCGACATGGCGCTCAAGGGCGCGGACTTCGTCGAGGTCTACCGTTACTTCAGCGCCTGCGGGCAAAGCGTGTCGGACAGTTTCCACTCGGCCCAGCGCGTGTTCCGCGGCGTGCCGCTGACCGGCGGCGCGGCGTTCGCCAAGGACAACGTGTATCTCTCCGGCCTGCTCACCGTGCACACGTTTTTCCGCTGGGCGCTGAAGCAGCGGCGGATGGATCTGCTGCGCCATCTGTTCGCGGGCAAGCTGACCCTGCACGACGTGATCAGCCTGCAGCCGCACTTCGCGTCGGGCGCGATCCTGCCGCCACGCTGGCTGCCGCCGTGGATGCAGCATGTCCACGGCCTGGCCGGCAAGCTGGCGTTCTCGGTGTTCATCAATGGCATCCACATGAACCGGGTGCAGGGCGACGAGTTGCTGTCCAACGTCTGACGCAATCCTGCAGCGCGCTGCACCGCGGCCCCCGGGCCGTCGAGGCGCAGCCCGGTGCTAACATCATCGCAGTCGGCCGCCGTCGCGGCAGGCGCCCCTTACCGACAAAAAGCCTCCGATGAGCCTTCCCGAAGAACTGCGTCTTGCCGCCCTCGAATATCACCGTCTGCCGCGCCCCGGCAAGATCAAGGTCACCCCGACCACGTCGCTGCTGACCCAGCGCGACCTGTCGCTGGCCTATTCGCCCGGGGTGGCCGCGGCCTGCGACGCGATCGTGGAGGATCCGACCTCGGCCGCCGAGTACACCGCGCGCTCCAACCTGGTCGCCGTGATCACCAACGGCACCGCGGTGCTGGGCCTGGGCAACATCGGGCCGCTGGCGAGCAAGCCGGTGATGGAAGGCAAGGGCGTGCTGTTCCAGAAGTTCGCCGGCATCGACGTGTTCGACATCGAGATCGACGAGAAC
>Ga0157370_10003162_pt1 | contig 19486 bp, 19 predicted proteins | sample C35metaG_FD_113463 | JGI IMG/M metagenome (GOLD analysis project Ga0157370, IMG submission 113463) | Corn rhizosphere microbial communities from Kellogg Biological Station, Michigan, USA - C3-5 metaG | ecosystem: Host-associated > Plants > Roots > Rhizosphere > Soil | place: USA: Michigan...
GCTGTCGAGATGTTGAACGTGTGCGATGCGTCACCACCGGTGCCGACGACGTCGATCAGGTTCTCCGGATCGGGCACTTCGACGCGGGTCGCGAATTCGCGCATCACCTGCGCTGCGGCGGCGCTCTCGCCGACTGTCTCCTTCTTCACGCGCAGGGCGATCGTGAGCGCGGCGATCATCACCGGCGAGACCTCGCCGCTCATGATCCGGCGCATCAGCGAGAGCATCTCGTCGTGGAAGATCTCCCGGTGCTCGATTGCGCGCTGCAGTGCGTCCTGGAGCGTGATCGTCATGGCGTCGCGAAGTTTAAACCGCCGCAGCGAGGAAGTTCGCGAGCACCTTCCTTCCGTGCTCGGTCAGGATCGCCTCCGGATGGAACTGGACCCCCTCGACCGCGAGCTCGCGGTGGCGCACGGCCATGATCTCGCCGTCCTCCGACGTCGCGGTGACGTCGAGCTCTGGCGGCATGCTCGCGCGCTCGATCGCGAGCGAGTGATAGCGGGTCGCAGCGAACGGCGACGGCACTCCCGCGAAGACGCCGCGGCCGTCGTGCACGATCGACGAGAGCTTGCCGTGCATCACGCGTTGCGCGCGCACGATCCTCGCCCCGAACGCCTGCCCGATCGCCTGATGGCCGAGGCAGACGCCGAGAAGCGGGATCTTCCCGGCGAAGCGGCGCACGACCGGCACCGAGATTCCGGCGTCGCTCGGTGTGCAGGGCCCCGGCGAGATCACGATCGCTTCGGGGGCGAGCGCCTCGATGTCGTCGAGCGACACCTGGTCGTTGCGCACCACCTTCACGCTCGCACCGAGCTCACCCAGGTACTGGACCAGGTTCCAGGTGAAGCTGTCGTAGTTGTCGAGCATCAGCAGCATGGGGCACCCGAACCGGTCAGTTTACCGAATCGCGCCCGGGGACACCGCCGGAGGCGTCCGACGACTCCGCGACCACCGGCTCGTCGCGGTACGGCGCGACGCCAGCCGGCTTGGGCTCGAGCGGTTCGTCCTCGAGCTCGAGCGCAACGACGCGCCGACCCATCAGCGTGATCTCGCCGCGGCGCCTGTTGTGCCCGGTGTCGCTGTAGGCGAAGCGGTACCGGCGGCGCAGCGTCATGCGCCCCTCGTCGTCGCGCGCCGGGGCGATCGACTCGAGCGCCACGGTATCGTCGAGGAAGAAGAGCCGCCGCACCTCGCAGGCGCGCCTCATCGCGTCGTTGGCGGCCTCGCGCACGCGCAGGCTGTCCCAGACGAACGCCGCAACGCAGGCCACGGCCGCGAGGATGCCGAGCTCGGACCAGCTCACCATCGCGCCGATTGGCTCAGGGCTCGGAATCGAGCCCGAGTTGGACCATCTCCGCCGCGCGCAGCACCGCACGCGCCTTGTTCAGCGTCTCCTGCCATTCGGATTCGGGCAGCGAATCGTGAACGATGCCGGCGCCGGCCTGAACAAAGAGCATGCCGTCGCGAACGACTGCGGTGCGGATCGCGATCGCGAGGTCCATGTCGTCGTGGAAGCTGATGTAGCCGACGGCACCCGCGTAGATGCCGCGTGCGTTCGGCTCGAGCTCGTCGATGATCTCCATCGCGCGCACCTTCGGCGCGCCGCTGACCGTCCCGGCGGGGAAGGCGGCGGCAAGTACGTCGAGGGCCGACACGCCTGGCGGAAGGCTCCCCTCGACGTTCGACACCATGTGCATCACGTGCGAGTAGCGCTCGATCTCGAACTGTTCGGTGACGCGCACGCTGCCGATCGCTGCGACGTGGCCGACGTCGTTGCGTCCGAGGTCGAGCAGCATCAGGTGCTCGGCGCGCTCTTTCGGATCGGCGAGGAGCTCCTCGGCGAGGCGCTCGTCGGCTTCGCGCGTGGCGCCACGCGCGCGCGTGCCGGCGATCGGGCGCAGCGTTACCGTTCCGCCTTCCTTGCGCACGAGGATCTCCGGCGATGCGCCGACGACGTGAAAGTCGCCGAGGTCGTAATAGAACATGTACGGCGACGGATTGAGCGAGCGCAGCGCGCGATACAGCGAAAGCGGGGACGCTGCGAACGGCATCTTCATCCGCTGCGACAGCACGACCTGCATGACGTCGCCGGCGGCAATGTAGTCGCGTGCGCGACGCACCGCGGCCTGGAACGCCTCGGCGCCGGTCTCGCTTTCCGCGCGGGTGACGGCGGTGGCCGTCTGGTAAGGGATCGCCGCGGGCGCCCGCAGCTTGCGCCTCAGCTGCTGCAGCCGGTCCTGCGCATTCCAGTACGCGTTCGGCTCGCCCGGGTCGGCGTAGACGATCAGGTGGATCTTGCCCGAGAGGTTGTCGATCACCGCGAGCTCGTCGGTGAGGAGCAGCAGCATGTCGGGAAGATCGGCGAGCGCGTCGCCGGGCGCTTGCCTGCGCTCGTCCAGCCGTTGCTCGATACAGCGGACGGTGTCGTAGCCGAAGTAGCCGGCGAGCCCGCCGCAGAAGCGCGGCAAGCCTGGCTGCGGCGCCGCGCGAAAGCGTCCGAGGAAGCCGCGAAGGAATGCGAGTGGATCGCCCTCGTGGCGCTCGACAACCGCGCCACGGTCCTCGACCTCGACCTGCGAGCCGCTGACGCGGATGCGCACGCGCGCCGGCAATCCGATGAACGAGTACCTTCCGAATCGCTCACCGCCCACGACCGATTCGAGCAGGAACGTGTAGCGCTGCTGCGCGAGCTTCAGATAGAGCGAGAGCGGCGTGTCGAGGTCGGCGAACGACTCGAGCGTCAGCGGAATACGATTGTAGTGCTGCGCCGCTAGGGCGCGGAACTCCGCTTCGGTCATCATCCGGTGGATCCTCGGGTCCGCAGGTCGCCGCCGGCGCTCACGCGGCAGGCCGTGCCGCAGATTGTGCAGCGGCGATCTGCGCGCGCATCGCGGCGATCGTCGCGCGGTAGTCGACGCTGCCGAAGATCGCGCTTCCGGCGACGAAGGTGTCGGCGCCCGCCGCAGCGATCGCGCCGACGTTGTCGATCTTCACGCCGCCGTCGACTTCGAGCAGGATCTCGCGCCCGGTCCGTTCGTGCGCGGCGTCGACGAGCCGGCGCGCGGCTTTGAGCTTCTCGAGTGCATGCGCAATGAACACCTGCCCGCCGAACCCGGGATTGACCGACATGATCAGCACGAGGTCGAGCGAATCGATCACGTGCATCAGCCAGTCGAGCGGGGTCGCCGGGTTGAACACCAGCCCGGCACGGCAACCGCTTTCGTGGATCAGTCCGATCGTGCGGTCGACGTGCTCGGACGCCTCCGGGTGGAAGCTGATGATCGACGCGCCCGCCGCAGCGAAATCCGGAACGATGCGGTCGACGGGCTTCACCATCAGGTGCACGTCGATCGGGATCGTGCAGTGCGGCTGGATCGCCTGGCACACCAACGGCCCGACCGTCAGGTTCGGGACGTAGTGGTTGTCCATCACGTCGAAGTGCAGCAGGTCGGCGCCCGCGTCGATCACCGCGTGCACCTCGTCGCCGAGGCGGGCGAAGTCGGCCGACAGCAGCGAGGGAGCGATCCGGAAGTTGCGTTTCATCGCCCACTATAATCGCAGAAAACGGGGCCGATGGCGCACGGAATGAACGCATGACGGACGACAAGCGGTACGCGATCTCGGTAACGCCGATATCCACGTATCTCGAAGCCCGGTCGGACCCGGGCAAGGGGCAATTCGTGTTCGCCTACACGATTACCGTCACCAACACCGGGACCGTCGCCGCCCAGCTCGTCAGCCGGCATTGGTTCATCACCGATGCCGACCACCAGGTGCAGGAGGTGCGAGGCGCGGGGGTCGTCGGCAGGCAACCGGTACTGAAGCCCGGAGAGAGCTTCGAGTACACGAGCGGGGCCAGCATCGCGACGGCCGTCGGAACGATGCACGGCAGCTACCGGATGGTCGCCGAGGACGGCACCGAGTTCGACGCTGCGATCCCGCTCTTCACGCTGTCGATCCCCCGCACACTCCATTGAGCGAGCCGGCGCGGATATCGACGACCGCGCCCGCGCTGCGTGGCCCGCGCGCGCTTCGCGCACGGCGCGCGCTGCGCGCGCTCGCCACCGCCGCGGCGGTCGCGCTCGCCGGTTGCCAGGTTGCTCCGGTGAAACCGCCGGTGGCGCCGCCGATCGCGCCGCACGCGATCTACGCGCCGTCGACGTTCGACGCCCTTCCCGGGTGGCACGACGACGACGTCGCGGCCGCCTGGCCGGCCTTTCTCGAATCATGCAGGGCGCTTTCGGCTCGCGGGACGACGATCGACGCGTGGCGCGACGTCTGCACGCGCGCGAACGCCATACGGATGGACGACAAAGCTGCGATCCACGCATTCCTCGAAGGGAGCCTCGCTCCGTGGCGGGTCACCTCGTCGGACGGCAGCGATACCGGGCGAGTCACCGGCTACTACGAGCCGCTGATCGCCGGTTCGCTCACGCGGGCGGCGCCGTACACGACGCCGATTTACGCGCCGCCGGACGACCTGCTCACGGTGGACCTCGCGAGCCTCTACCCCGAGCTCACCGGCAAGCGCGTGCGCGGAAGGCTCGACGGTAAGCGCGTCGTCCCATACTGGACGCGCGCCGACATCGACGCCGGACGCGCGGACACGCGGGGCAGGGCGCTCGCGTGGGTCGCCGATCCGGTCGACGCATTCTTTCTGCAGATTCAGGGCTCGGGACGTATCCGTCTCGACGACGGGACCATGCTTCGCGTGGGCTACGCCGACCAGAACGGACAGCCGTACCGATCGATCGCGCGCGTACTGATCGACCGCGGCGAGATGACCGCCGACCAGGCGTCGATGCAGTCGATCCGTGCGTGGGGCAGGGCGCATGCCGACGAGCTGCCGGCGCTCCTCGAAGCCAATCCCAGCTACGTGTTCTTCCGTCTCGTCCCGCCGCCGGCGCCAGGCTCGCTCGACGCGATGATCGACGGCCCAATCGGCAGCCTCGGCGTGCCGCTGCTCGCCGGACGCACGGTGGCCGTCGATCGTCGCTCGATCCCGCTCGGTACGCCGGTATGGCTCGCGACGACCGACCCGCTCTCCGGCGAGCCGCTGCGCCGGCTCGTGCTCGCGCAGGATACCGGCGGGGCAATCAGCGGTCCGCTGCGAATCGATCTTTTCTGGGGCTTCGGCGACGAAGCGGGCGCGCACGCCGGAGCGATGCGCGAGGACGGCGCGCTCTGGCTTCTGTGGCCGAAGAGCGCGACGCCACCGTAGGACGGCGGGGTTCGGAGTGTGTCGGGCGCGCACCACGGTTCGGTGGCGGCGCGATCGGGAGGCGTGGGTTCGGGATGTGTCCACGCGCTCTACACCGGCCGCACGCGGCCGAATTCGCGCGGCGAGACATCCCGCCCCTCGCGTTGCTCGCAGTTGCCGCAGCGCCTGCCACGACGAGTGCCTCCCGTCGCACCGGAGCGGTCGATCGCGGCTCGCCGCGGTCCAGCATCGATGGTTCGAAAGCACCGCTTCCGACGGCCGACTCGGGGCACGGCACGGCATCGCATCGTTGGTGCGGCCGGAGCCGTGGCACGGCACCGCAACGGAGGGGCGGCTTGGGGCGCGGCGTCGCGCGAGTTCGGCCGCTTGCGGCCGGTGTAGAGCGCGGCCGGCGCGCCCCGAGCCACGCCCCGACGCGAACACCCCGACGCGAACTCAGTCTGCTGCGGCGACGATGCCCTCGGCCTGGTGGTCCGCGTGATACGACGAGCGCACCAGCGCACCGACCGCCGCATGGCGAAAGCCCATCGCATACGCCTCGCGTTCGAGCGCACGGAACGCATCGGGATGCACGTAGCGCTCGACCGGCAGGTGGCTCTTCGACGGCTGCAGGTACTGGCCGATCGTCAGCATGTCGATGTCGTGCGCGCGCATGTCGCGCATCGTCGCGACGATCTCGTCGTCGGTCTCGCCGAGGCCGACCATCAGGCCGGACTTCGTCGGGATCGCCGGATGGCGCCGCTTGAACTCGTGCAGCAGCTTGAGCGAGTGCGCGTAATCGGCGCCGGGGCGCGCCTTGCGGTAGAGCCGCGGCACCGTTTCGAGATTGTGGTTCATCACATCGGGGGGAGCCTCGGCAAGGACGTCGAGCGCGCGCTCGAGGCGACCGCGGAAATCCGGCACCAGCACCTCGATCCGCGTGCGCGGCGACTGCTCGCGCACGGCGCGGATGCATGCGACGAAGTGGCCCGCGCCGCCGTCGCGCAAATCGTCACGGTCGACGCTCGTGATGACCACGTAAGAGAGCTTCAGCGCAGCAATCGTCTTCGCGAGGTTCGCAGGCTCCTCGGCGTCGAGCGGCATCGGCCGCCCGTGACCGACATCGCAGAACGGGCAGCGCCGCGTGCAGAGGTCGCCCATGATCATGAACGTCGCCGTGCCCTTGCCGAAACACTCGCCGATGTTCGGGCACGACGCTTCCTCGCAGACCGTGTGCAGCCGATGCTCGCGCAGGATGCTCTTGATCTCGTGGAAGCGCGGCGACGATCCGACGCGAACGCGGATCCAGTCGGGCTTCCTCAGCGTCTCGGCAGGGACCACCTTGACCGGAATTCGATCGGTCTTGCCGCCGCCCTTGTGCTTGATGCCGGCCGCGTTGGCCGGCGCCAAAGCAGACGGCACGCGCTCCGGTGTCCGGGTCGCAGCGCTATCGTCGATCGCAGTCATGTCGTCGTTTCCGCTCGCGCGCTTCGCTCCATCGCGTCGACGAGGATCGGAGCGAGCTCTTCGCCCGCCGCCGCGACACTACGCACCACGCCGAACGCGGCGAGCTCGGTCACCCGGAGGCCTGGATAGCCGCAGGGATCGATGTCGGAGAACGGAGCGAGATCCATGTCGACGTTGACCGCGACGCCGTGATAGCTGCAGCCGTTGCGCACGCGCAAGCCGAGCGACGCGATCTTGGCCTCGAAACCGTCGCGTCGAACGTAGATGCCAGGGGCGGCCACCTTGCCCCAAGCCTCGACGCCGAGGCCAGCGAGCCATGTTATCACCGCGCTCTCGATACGCCTCACCATGTCGCGGACGCCGAGGCGACGGCGCCTGAGGTCGAGCAGCAGGTAGGCGACGAGTTGACCGGGACCGTGAAAGGTCACCTGGCCACCGCGGTCGCTCTTTACGACCGCGATCCCGTTGGCGCGTAGCAAGTGCTCACTCCTTCCGGCGAGCCCGAGCGTATAGACGGGTGGATGCTCGGTGAGCCAGATCTCGTCGATGCTCGCCGAGCTTCGCGCAAGCGTGTACTCCTGCATCGCGCGCCAGGTCGGCTCGTAAGGCGTCGGCCCGAGGCGCCTGATCGCGATCGTCATCGCCGGCGCGCCCCGGTACCCGAAGCGTGCGCACGCAGTTGCGCCCAGCCGGCGGTGTCGAACTCGAACTCCTGCGGCCGGATCACCCCGGTGCGCTGCCAGACGACGCGGTCGGACGTCACCGACAGGAGCCACGTCTGCTGGTCGAGGGGCGCCGGGCGGGCGAAGGCCGCTGGAGCGAGCACGGCGGCGCAGCCGCCGTGAAGCGGATCGCGCACGGATTCGTAGCGGATCGCCGCGACCTCGGCACTGCGCGCCGTGCGCGCGAAGCACTGGCACGCGTGGTAATCGTCGGAGTGTGTCCACAGTACGCGGCCGGTATCGAATGGCTTTACCCTCAGGTCGACGACGCGCGCGGCGATCTGTGCGCGGAACACCGTTTGCGGCTTCGTCGGCATCGAAGCGAGCGCCGGAGTGTCGCGAAGATGCCGCCAGCGCCAGTAACCGAGCTCGGCGCAGGCCGTGCGCACGACATCGGCGCCGTAGAAGACGCCCGGGTCATTCGGGCCCCTGAAGCGCGAGCCTCCCGACGGCGGCGGATAGCGAAACGGCGTGAAGAGCAGCCAGTGCAGCCGCTTCGCCGCGGCGGGAACCGGCGGCTTCGATTCCTCGAGCAGGCGCTCGAGGACGTGCTGCTCGTCCACGCTGTCGGTCAGTGCCATCGTCGCCGCGACGTGTTGCGCCTCGACCGCCCGCCACAGGTCGAAGCGGGCGGTGATCGCCTCAGACGCGACCGCGCGCGCTGTCCAGGTACTCGACGACACGGACGAGACCCTGGATCGAGCCGAGCAGCTCGCCGGGCGCCGCACCGAGCGCAACGTTGTCGCTCGCGAGCCACGCGCGGGCAGCGTCGCCATGGCCCCAGAGGGCGTCGAGCGAGCGAAAGAGCCGCACGAATAGGAGCGCCAGCTCCCACTCCTTCGCGCGATCGCGCGACAGCAGATACCTGCCCGAGAAGAGGCGCGACGCCGTCGCGTCCGAAATGCCCAGCAGACGCCCGAGCGCGCGCTGCGACAGCCCGAGGAGCTGCGCGGCACGCACCGTCGCTCGGCTGAGCACCGCGGATTCGTCGGTGGCGGCTGCCGTGACCGGGGCTTCCATTCGCTCATTCTACAGCAAATATCCAGTGCTGATTTTTCTGCAGCACGATCGGCCCGTCGCCGCGTGTTCCCCCGGGCGCGACGCGGGGGCCGGAGCGCCGGCCGCGAGCGATCGAGCCGATGAAGTCTTCGGCGACCGCGGACGCGTCAGAGGACCATCGCCACCATCGGATGCGCAACGAGCTCGATATAGAGCGCGTCGAGCTGCTCACGCGACGTCGCTTCGATCGTTGCGGTCAGCGACAGGTAGTTGCCTGCGGACGAGCTTCGCATCTCGAGCGTCGCGCCGTCGAAGTCGGGGACGTGGCGCCTGACGATGTCGAGGATCGCCTGCGCGAAGCCGTCACGGGTGCGGCCCATGATCTTGATCGGGAAGCTGCACGGAAACTCGAGCAGGCTCACCTGCGCCGCGACCGGAGCCGGCGCGTTCGGATTCACGTTCCCGCACCCGTCGTCGACGCCCCCTCGGCCTTCGCAGCGATGCCGCCGGCCGTGCGCGTCGTGCCGGGAGCAGCCGCATCGGCCGCCGCGGCGCCCGCCGTTCGGCGCGGACCGTACATGTATTCGCGCGTGAGCGGGTGCGGCAGCCTGCCGTCCGCATAGGGCTTGCCCGCCAGCACCTGCCACAGCGAAAGCCAGCCGCGATCGAACGCGTGGGCCGATCCCGCGAGATAGATGCGCCAGATGCGGTAGCGCTCCTCGCCGACCTCGGCGCGCGCCGCGTCGGAATGGGCTTCAAGGCGCTCGACCCAATGCCACAGCGTCTTCGCGTAATGCTCGCGCAGCGCCTCGGCGTCGACCGCCTCGAGCCCCTGCGCGGCCGCACCTTCGATCACCGTCGAGATGTGCGCGAGCTGTCCGCCCGGGAACACGTATTCCTCGACGAAGTCGCCGATGCCGCTGCCAAGTGCGGCGGCGCCGAGCTGATTGTGCGTGATGCCGTGGTTCAACACGATGCCGCCGGGGACGAGGATGCGCGCAATCTTGCCGAAGTAGCGGTCGAAATTTCGCGGGCCGACGTGTTCGAACATGCCGACGCTCGCGATCTTGTCCCACGCCTCGGTGTCGGGCAGGTCGAGGTAATCGCGAAGCTCGACCTTCACCCGTCCGGCGAGGCCCTGCGCCTCGATCTCGCGACAGACGTGGTCGTACTGGTTCTGCGACAGCGTGATGCCGGTCGCGGTCACCCCGTAGTTCTTCGCCGCCCACAGGATGAGCGCACCCCAACCGCAGCCGATGTCGAGGAAGCGCTCGCCGGGCGAGAGCCTCAGTTTGCGGCAGATGTGGTCGATCTTCTGCGCCTGCGCGTCGGCGAGTGAATCGTCGGTGCTGCGGAAATAGGCGCACGAATAGACCATCCGCGGATCGAGCCACATCCGGTAGAACGCATTGGAGACGTCGTAGTGGTGCTGGATATTGGCCTTGTTGCTGCGGTGGCGATGAAACCACGCGAGCGCCTTGCCGCGCGCACCTTCGCCGCCATGCGCGATCGAGCCCACCATCGTCTCGGCGATGCCGAGGATGCGCTTCGCGCTGCCGGTGAAATCGATGTCGCCGCGCACGTAGGTGCGCGCGAGGCGCCCCATTGCCGGCGAGGCGAGCGCGCGCAGGCCGGCGAAGTTCCGCACGATGACGTCGACCTCCGCCCCCGGCGAGAGCTCGATTCGCGAGCCGTTCGGGAGCACCACCGCGACCGGCAGGCCGCGACCCTGATAGCGTCTTTCGATGATCCGTTCGAGGGAACCGGCCATGGCTGTGCGCACGCGACGATGACGCCCAAGTTTAGCAAGACCGCGGCTTTGACACCCGCAAGGCCCTGCCCCTACCATCGGCGCCGTACCGGGTGCGCAGCCGGACGACCGCACCATTCGATGACCACCGACGCGCCCGCCGCGGAAGAGCTGCCACCGATCGACGAGCGGCGGCTGCGCGACGCGCTCGCGGAATTCGCGACCGGCGTCGCGATCGTCTGCACCCGCGGTGAGCACGGGCGCTACGTCGGCTTCACCGCGAATTCGTTCAACGCGGTCTCGCTCGAGCCTCCTCTCGTCACGTGGAGCCTCTCGCTGCGCTCGGCGAGCCTGGCGGCGTTCGAGCGTGCTGCCTGGTACTCGATCAACGTGCTCGCGGCCGACCAGGCGCCGCTCGCCCGCCACTTCTCACGGCCGCACGCAGACCGGTTCGACGGCGTCCCGCATCGGCCCGGGCAATTCGGTGCGCCGCTGATCGACGGCTGCGTTGCCTGGCTCGAGTGTCGGCATCACGCGCGGCACCCCGCCGGCGACCACGTGCTGTTCATCGGCGAGGTCGTCCGCGTCGATCGCGCGCACGGCCGCGGCCTTGTGTTCCACCACCGCCGTTACGGGACTACGGTGCTGTTTTGATGGGACCAGGTCTCGGACCTGACCCCTCAGTGCGGCTTCCTGCGCTGGAACGCCTCCCAGACTCGGCGGAACACCGGGCCGGGCTTCCCGCCGCCGAAGGGCTTGTCGTCGACGCGCGTGACCGCGAGCACCTCCTTCGACGACGACGACAGCCACATCTCGTCGGCGCCGAGCGCCTCGGCGTGCGAAACCGGTCGCACGTCGACCGGCAATCCGACGTCGCCGGCGATCTCGAGTGTGGCGTCGTAGGTAATGCCGGGGAGGATCAGGTTGTCCTTCGGCGGAGCGACGATCGCACCGGCGTGGACGATCAGCACGTTCGACGCCGACGCCTCGGTCAGGTGCCCGTCGCGGAACATCACCGTCTCGACGACGCCGCGATCGGCGGCAAGCTGGCGCATCAGTACGTTGCCGACGAGCGATGTCGTCTTGAGGTCACAGCGCAGCCACCGGTTGTCCTGCGCGGTGACGACCGCGACGCCGCGCTCGACCTGCTCGGCGGTCGGTACGACGAGCGGGTTGCTCATCATGAACACCGTCGGCGAGACTCCCTGCGGGAAGGCGTGATCGCGTTTTGCGACGCCGCGTGTCAACTGCAGGTACACGGCCTGGTCGGCGAACGGCTGGCGCGACACGAGCGCTCCGACAAGCCGCTCCCACTCGGCGATGGAGTGCGGATTGGCGAGCCGGATTCCGTCCAGGCTGTGCTGCAGCCGCGTCAGGTGCTGCGCCATGCGGAACGGCTGGCGCGCGTAGACCGGAATCACTTCGTAGACGCCGTCGCCGAAGATGAAACCGCGGTCGAGCACCGGGATCTTCGCCTCGCCGAGCGCGACGAATTCACCGTTCAGGAAGGCGATCCGGTCAGCTTCGATCATCGGTGGTCTCCCATCAGCGGTGACTGAACCACAGGCGCACGGTATCCACCGCGCGCCCGAAGATGCTCGCGATCGGCACGGCCTGCAGCGCGATCAGCGGAAAGCTCGCGATCTTCTGGCCTTCGAGCGCGACGTCGACGGTGCCGACCTGCTGCGAGGCGAGCACCGGGGCAATCAGCGGCTGCGTCGAATGCATCGTCAGCTGCAGCTCGGAGGCCTTGCCCTTCGGCAGCGTCACGTAACGGTTGGCGAGAAAGCCGGCGCTCACTTCGCGCTCGGTGCCCTTCCACACGCGCAAGCTCGTCACCGGCTTGCCCGATTGATAGAGCGCGACGGTATCGAAGGCCTGGAAGCCCCAGTTGAGCAGCTTCTGGCTCTCGGCCGTGCGCCCGGCATCCGACTCGGCGCCGAGTACGACCGAGACGAGTCGGCGCTCGCCGCGCTTCGCCGACGCGACGAGGCAGAAGCCGGCGTCGTCGGTGTGGCCGGTCTTCACGCCGTCGACGTAGGGATCGCTCCACAGCAGGCGATTGCGGATCGACTGCGTGATGTTGTTGTAGCGGTACTCCTTGATCGCGAACATCGGGTAGTACTCGGGGAAGTCGCGGATCAGCGCCACGGTGAGCCGCGCGAGGTCGTTCGCCGTCGAGTAGTGGTCGGGGCTCGGCAGGCCGTTGACGTCGGCGTAGTGCGTCGACGCGAGGCCGAGCTTCGCCGCTTCGTCGTTCATCCGCTGGACGAACACCGCCGTGCTGCCGGCGACGAGCTCGGCGAGGGCCACCGTCGCATCGTTGCCCGATTGCACGATGACGCCGTGAAGGAGCTCGTCGACGGTCACCGGCTTGCGCGGCTCGATGAACATCCGCGAGCCGCCGGTGCGCCACGCGTTCTCCGACACCGGCGCTTCCTGCGCGAGCGTGATCGACTTCGCGCGCAGCGCCTGGAACACGAGGTAGGCGGTCATCAGCTTGGTGAGCGACGCCGGCGCGCGCCTCGTGTCGGCGTTCGACGATGCGATGATCGTGCCCGACAGCGTGTCGACCAGCGTCCACGCAGCGGCGTCGATGCCGGGCGGAGTCGGCGCGCCGGTAACCTGCGGCAGCGGCGTCAAGAGCGGCGGCACGACATCGGGAAGCGCAGCGGTCGCGTCCGACGACTTCGCCGCTCCGGCGAGCGGATTGGGCAGGGCCGATGTTGCCGCCGGGCTCGTGACGCTCCGGGGAGTGGGCGCAGCAGTTGGTGCGGAAGCCGGACCCGCGGCAGCGAATGCCGCGGGAGAGATCACGGGCGCGCTCATCGCGACGGAGAGCGCGCAGACAGACAGAAACGAACGCATCGACATCCCGCAAAAGGCTTCGATTATACCGACACGCCGCCGCAAAAAGCGGTTCCGCTATGCCGGCACGCAACTGCAGAAGAGGTTCCGGTCGCCGTAGACGTTGTCGACGCGCGCGACCGGGCACCAGTACTTGTGCGCAGCGATACCGGGAAGCGGGAAGGCCGCCTGCTCGCGCGTGTACTTGTGCGGCCAGTCGGCGGCGGCGATCGCCGCGGCGGTGTGCGGCGCGTGTTTCAGCGGATTGTCGTCGCGATCTGCGCGCCCTTCCTCGATCGCGCGGATCTCGCCGCGGATCGCAACCATCGCGTCGACGAAGCGGTCGAGCTCCTCATTCGATTCGCTCTCGGTCGGCTCGACCATCAGCGTGCCCGGCACCGGGAAGCTCATCGTCGGCGCGTGAAAACCATAATCGATCAGGCGCTTCGCGACGTCCTCGACCTCGATACCCGCCGACACCTTGAGTGGACGCAGGTCGATGATGCATTCATGCGCGACGAGTCCGCTCTTCCCCGTGTAGAGCACCGGATAGTGCGGCGCGAGCCGCTTCGCGACGTAGTTCGCCGCGAGGATTGCGCTCGCGGTCGCGGCGGTGAGTCCCTCGGCGCCCATCATCGCGATGTACATCCACGAGATCGGCAGGATCGACGCCGAGCCCTGCGGTGCGGCGCTCACCTGGGCGCCGTGCGGGTGGCCCGGCAGGAATGGCGCGAGGTGCGCGCGGCACGCGACGGGCCCGACTCCGGGACCGCCGCCGCCGTGCGGGATGCAGAAGGTCTTGTGCAGGTTGAGGTGGGAGACGTCGGCGCCGAACTTCCCCGGCGCGGCGAGCCCGACGAGCGCATTCAGGTTCGCGCCGTCGACGTACACCTGCCCTCCATGCTTGTGCACGATCTCGCACAGTCGCACGATCCCCCCCTCGAACACGCCGTGCGTCGACGGGTAGGTCACCATGATCGCGGCAAGCTCGTTTCGATGCGCCGATGCCTTGGCGTCGAGGTCGGCGAGGTCGACATTGCCGTCGCGGTCGCAGTCGACGACGACGACGCGCATCCCCGCGAGGTGGGCCGAAGCGGGATTGGTTCCGTGCGCCGACGCGGGGATCAGGCAGACGTCGCGATTGGCGTCACCGCGGCTCGCGTGCCACGCGCGAATCATCAGGAGCCCCGCGTATTCCCCCTGCGAGCCGGCATTGGGCTGCAGCGACACCGCGTCGTAGCCGGTGACCGCGCAGAGCATCCGCTCGAGGTCGGCGGCGAGCTCGGCGTAGCCGCGCGACTGGTCCTCCGGCGCGAAAGGGTGCAGCGCGCCGAACTCGGGCCAGGTCACCGGCAGCATCTCCGAAGTCGCATTGAGCTTCATCGTGCACGAGCCGAGCGGGATCATCGTGCGGTCGAGCGCAAGATCGCGGTCGGCGAGGCTTCGCAGGTAGCGCAGCATCTCGGTCTCCGAGCGGTGGCTCGCGAAGACCGGGTGGGTGAGAAACGGTGAGCGCCTGACGAGTGCGGTTGGAAGCCCGGGCGCCGCCACCGCATCGAGCGTGTCGATCTCCGCCGCGGTTGCGTCGCTTCGCCCGTCGGAGGTCGCCTGCGTACCATCGATCGCCTGCGCGCCGTCGAACGCGCGCCACAGCGCGATGACGTCGTCGCGCGTCGTTGTCTCATCGAGCGAGATTCCGATCGCGTCGGGCGCAACGTCGCGCAGGTTGTAGCCGGCGGCGCGCGCGCGCGCATGAATCGCACCGGTCGCGGTGCCGGTCGCGAGCGTCAGCGTGTCGAACGCGTGCACGTTGCGCGTGCGGAAGCCGCGGCATTCGAGCCCCGCGCGCAGGATCGCGGTCAGCCGCTCGACGCGGCGCGCGATGCGCGTGAGGCCTTCCGCGCCATGATAGACCGCGTACATCGCCGCCATCACCCCGAGCAGCACCTGCGCCGTGCAGATGTTCGACGTCGCCTTCTCGCGCCGGATGTGCTGCTCGCGCGTCTGCAGCGCGAGCCGGTAGGCGGGCCGCCCGGAAGCGTCGACCGAGACGCCGACGAGCCTCCCCGGCAGCGAGCGCTTGCAGGCATCGCGCGTCGCGAGAAATGCCGCGTGCGGACCGCCACCGCCCATCGGCACGCCGAAGCGCTGCGACGAGCCGACGACGACGTCGGCGCCCCACTCGCCGGGAGGAGCGAGCAGCGTCAGCGCGAGCAGGTCGGCGGCCACGGCGACGAGCGTCCCGCGTGCATGCGCAGCATCGACCTGCGCGCGATGGTCGGCGACTTCGCCGTCGCCGCCGGGGTACTGCAGCAGCGCGCCGAACGCTCCGGCTTCGGCGGCCGCGGACGCCGGCCCCGTCACCACCTCGATGCCGAGCGGCGCTGCGCGCGTGCGCAAGACCGCGAGCGTCTGCGCGAATACGTCCTCGGCGACGAAGAAGCGCATGCCGGGTGCGTTCGAAACGCGGCGCAGGAGCGTCATCGCCTCCGCGGCTGCGGTCGCTTCGTCGAGCATCGACGCGTTGGCGACCTCCATCCCGGTCAGGTCGCAGACCATCGTCTGGAACACGAGGAGTGCTTCGAGCCGCCCCTGCGAGATCTCGGGCTGATACGGCGTGTACGCCGTATACCAGCCGGGATTCTCGAGTACGTTGCGCAGGATCACCGCCGGCGTGTGCGTGCCGTAGTACCCCTGGCCGATCAGCGACTTCATCACCCGGTTCTTCGCCGCGATCGCGGCGAGCCGCGCAAGCGCTTCGGCCTCGGAAAGCGGCGCCGCAAGAGGCAAGGCGCCGGCAAGCCGGATCTCCGCGGGCACCGCGGCGTCGATCAGCGCCTCGCGCGAGGCATAACCGAGTTCGCGCAGCATCTCGGTCTGCGCGAGCGAATCGGTGCCGATGTGTCGGCGCAGGAACCCGACGTGATCCTCGAGCGCGGCGAGCGACGAGTCGCGGATCATGCTTCGGCGATCAGCTTCGAATAGGCCGCGGCGTCGAGGAGCCCCGCGACCGCAGCCGCATCGTCGGGCCGAAGGCGGAAGAGCCACGCCGCGTAGGCGTCCTCGTTCACCGCTTCGGGCTTCGCGGTGAGCGTGTCGTTCGACGCGACGATCTCGCCGGCGAGCGGCGAATAGACGTCGCTTGCCGCCTTCACCGACTCGACGACGGCGCATGCCTCGTTCAGCGCGACCTTGCGACCCGGCTTCGGCAACTCGACATAGACGAGATCGCCGAGCGCCGCTTGCGCGTGGTCGGTGATACCGATGGTGACCGTGCCGTCGGACTCGGGCCTGATCCATTCGTGGCTGTCGACATACCTGCGATCGTTCGGAACGTTCATCGAGAGGGCTCCCGGTTACGAAACCAGCGCCACGCCGTGGCGCACGAAGGGCGGCTTCACCACGCGCGCCGCGAGGCGCTTGCCGCGAACCTCGACTTCCACCATCGTCCCGGCGGCGACCTCCGCCGGGACCCGGGCGAGCGCGATCGAGCGCTCGAGGGTCGGCGCCCAGGTGCCGCTCGTCACTTCGCCGGCGCCCGAATCGGTGTACACACACTGATGCGCGCGCAAGACTCCCCCTTCGTCGCAAAGCAGAAGACCTGCGAGGCGTCGCAATGGCTTCGCCGCGGCGAGCGCAGCCTTGCCGGAGAAGTCGCGCGGGCTCGCGAGATCGACGGTCCATCCGAGCCCGGATTCGAGCGGCGACACGCGCTCGTCCATGTCCTGGCCGTAGAGGTTCATGCCAGCTTCGAGGCGCAGCGTGTCGCGCGCGCCGAGCCCGCAGCGCGTCACCCCTTGATCGGCGAGCGCGCTCCAAAGCGCCTCGGCATGCACGGCAGGGACGGTGATCTCGAAACCGTCCTCGCCGGTATAGCCGGTGCGCGCGACGAAGAGCTCGCCGAAGTCCGCCGACGTCATCGTGGCAGCGGTGAACGGCGCGAGCGGCGCGGTGACGGCTTCGCTGCCGGCGATCGCCCCCCAGGTCTTCGCGCGCGCCTGCGGGCCCTGCACGGCGATCATCGCGAGGTCGTCGCGCGGCTGGAGCGACACCTGCGGCGCACGCTCGCGCACGAGCCCCGACAGCCACGCGAGGTCCTTGTCGGTGGTGGCGGCGTTCACGACCAGCCTGAACCAGTCCTCGCGCATGAAGTACGCGATCAGGTCGTCGAGCACGCCCCCATCGCCGCGAAGCAGGCACGAATAGAGCGCCCTGCCCGGAGTCTTGAGCTTGTCGACGTTGTTGGCGAGGGCGTAGCGCAGAAGATCGCGCGGCGTGGAAGGCTCCCCGCGGACATCGACCGCGCGCATGTGCGAAACGTCGAACATGCCGGCGTCGCGCCGCACCGCATGGTGCTCGTCGATCTGCGAGCCGTAGGAGACCGGCATTTGCCAGCCGCCGAAATCGACCATGCGCGCGCCCGCTGCGCGGTGCAGGCGATTGAGGACGGTGGCTTTCGACATTGCCGTTCTCCCGGTAGAAACGAAGACGGGGCGGCGCGGATTGCTCCGCGTCGCCCCGTCTGTCCTTTTACCTGAGAGATTGCGGCCGCCGATCGATCAAGCGGCCGTTGCCCCTTCGGTGGGCCGCGGCGCTCGCCGCGACCGCTCTCCAGATCGTTTGCTGCGCTGCGTGCGGTCCTGGTGCCTGAGCGATTTCGGGGTTACGCCTTCGGCGGCACCGGCACGCTGCCCGGCGCGCTCTCCTGCACGCAGGCAGCAGCCTATCACACGATCGTCGCGCTTACTTCAGCGCCAGGATCAGCTCGACCATCTTCTTGATATCGGCGTCGGAAACACGCGGCGAGTTCGGCGGCATCGGAATCGGACCCCAGACTCCGGAGCCGCCCTTCTTTACCTTCTCGACCAGCATCTCGACCGCCTTGGGATTGCCGCGGTACTTGGCCGCAACATCCTTGTACGACGGCCCGACGATCTTCTTGTCTTCGGAGTGGCATGCGTTGCAGCCTTCCTTCTTCATCATGTCCTCGAGCTGGTCGGCAGCGGCGGCCGAAGCCACGGCGAGTGCCGAGAAGCCCAAAACGATGGCCGCTCCGCGGATCGGGAAGCGGAACTGCGAGCGGGTCGTGGCGCGACGGGCGCCATCAGTGCGGGTGTTCATGAAGACTCCATTGTGATTGGGCGCGACTGTCCCGGGAGCAGCAGCCCCCGAATCGAAATGGTACCCGATGTCGCAACCGCGCTAGGCTGCGGCGAGCGATTCCTCGATGGCGGCGAGCGTCGTCACCGGAGGACGGCAGACGAAACCGTGGCAGAGCCACGCCGCGGCGCCTTCGATTGCTGCGGCGCTCACGCCGGCGAGTCGCGCCGGAGGCTCGCGGTCACCGAGATCGACGATCATCAGCTCGGGCCGGTAGCTGCGCTCGAGGGAGCGCTGCCACGCGCGGGTCAGCGCCGGCTCGCCGCGCAGGATCAAGGTCGACGGCGGATGGAGGAGCCGCTCGAGCGCGACGAGAAGGCTCGACTGGCCGCCGGGCGATTGCGCGAGGCCCGGCGCGAACGCTCGCACCGTGCGCTCCGCGACATCCTGGTAGCGCGGCTCGGCGGTGAGGTGCGCGAGCGCGATCAGCGCCTGCGCCGCGATGCCGTTGCCGGAAGGGGTGGCGTTGTCATGCGCGGGCTTCGTGCGGTGGAACAAGCGCTCGTGGTCGTGGCTCGTGAACCAGAAGCCGCCCTGCTCGCGATCTTCGAAGCGGTCGACGAGCGCATCGGCGACGGCGAGCGCGAGCGCCAGGTCGCCCGCGCGAAAGCGCGCCTGCATCACCTCGACGAGTGCCGCGAGCAGGAACGCGTAGTCGTCGAGGTAGGCGTTGAGCGCGACGTCGCCATCGAGCCGCGTCGCGAGGAGCCGCCCATCGGACCATGCCGTCTCGACCAGCCGGTCGAGCGCGGCGATCGCGAGGTCCGCCCACGCGGGTTCGTCCTGCGCGCGCGAGGCTCGGGCCAGCGCGCCGATCGCGAGCGCGTTCCACGCGGTGAGGATCTTGTCGTCGCGCGCCGGCCGCACGCGCGTCGAGCGCAGCGCGAAGAGCGAGGCGCGCGCACCCGCGATGCGCGTCTGCACGTCGGGGAGTGTCGTGCGAAGCCGCGTCGCGACGTCGGCGACCGGCACCACGACGCGCGGCAGCCACGCGCGGTCCTCGAAATTGGGTGGGCCGTCGAAACCATAATAGGGGGCCGCGGCCTCCCACTCGGTGCCCGACATCGCTGCGCGCGCGTCGTCGCGGCCGAACACGTAGAAGCGTCCTTCCTCGCCCGCGCTGTCGGCGTCGAGGCTCGAATGGAACGCGCCGTCGACGGCGCGGAGCTCGCGAACGAGGAAGCCGACGATGTCGCGCGCGACGGCACCGAGGCCTGCATCCGGCAGCGCGCGCGCGGCATCCGCGTAGAGCGCGAGGAGCGCCGCGTTGTCGTAGAGCATCTTCTCGAAGTGCGGGATCGACCACTCGGCATCGACGCTGTAGCGGCAGAAGCCGCCGCC
>Ga0157370_10003163_pt1 | contig 19485 bp, 19 predicted proteins | sample C35metaG_FD_113463 | JGI IMG/M metagenome (GOLD analysis project Ga0157370, IMG submission 113463) | Corn rhizosphere microbial communities from Kellogg Biological Station, Michigan, USA - C3-5 metaG | ecosystem: Host-associated > Plants > Roots > Rhizosphere > Soil | place: USA: Michigan...
CTCAAATCCGGCGAGGCGCGCTGGCTCTCGTTCGCCTACGACCAGGACGAGGCGAGCATCATCCCGCCGCTCGGCGAGGAGGCTGGAACGCGGCTGGAATCGACCATCTCGTGGTGGAAGGGCTGGTGCGCGCAATGCCGCTACGACGGCCCGTATCGCAACGAGGTGATGCGCAGCGCCCTCGTGCTGAAGCTCCTCAACTGCGCGACGAGCGGCGCGGTGCTCGCGGCGCCGACCACGTCGTTGCCGGAGGTGGCGGGCGGTCCGCGCAACTGGGACTACCGCTATTGCTGGATCCGCGACAGCGCGCTCGTGCTGCACGCGTTCCTGCGCCTGGGCTATCTCGACGAGGCCGAGGGCTTCCTCGAGTGGCTGCTCCACGCGACGCGGCTCACCTGGCAGCGCTTCCAGGTGATGTACGACATCTACGGCGAGGTGAAGCTCGACGAGAAGGTGCTGCCCCATTTGTCCGGCTACCGCGGCGCGAAGCCGGTGCGCATCGGCAACGCCGCGCACGACCAGCTTCAGCTCGACATCTACGGCGAGCTCATGGCGACCGTCTCGCGCTACGTGGAGGCGGGCGGCACGCTCGACGCGGTGGAAGGCGCGATGCTCGCGGGCGTCGGCAGGCACGTGATGAAGCTCTGGCGGCTTCCCGACCAGGGCATCTGGGAGACGCGCCGCGCGCCGCGCATGCACACCTTCTCCAAGGCGATGTGCTGGGTCGCGCTCGATCGCCTGCGCCATCTCGCGGAGAAGTTCAAGATGCCGATCGACCGCGCGCGCGTCGACGCCGACTGCGATGCGATCCGCGCCGAGATCGAGGAGCAGGGCTACAACGAGGAAATCGGCAGCTACGTCGCCTACTACGGCGGCAAGGAGACCGACGCGAGCCTGCTCCTGCTCGCGCGCTACGGCTACCGCGAGCCCGGGCATCCGCGCATGGAGGGAACGTACCGCTACATCGCGAAGGTCCTTTGCGACAACGGTTTGATCCATCGCTACCGCGACGACACCGGCTACGACGGCTTCGCGGCGCCTGAGAACGCGTTCGCGCCCTGCAATTTCTGGGCGGCGGAGTACCTCGCGAACGCCGGCCACTACGACGAGGCGCAGAAGCTCTTCGAGAAGCTCTGCAAGTACGCGAACGACGTCGGCCTCTTCGCCGAGGAGATCGGCACGCGCACCGGCAAGCCCGTGGGCAACTTCCCCCAGGCCTTCACCCACGTGAGCCTCATCTCCGCCGCCACCGCACTCTTCCAGAAGAAGACCGCCTGACGCCATGGCCCTCACGCAGACCGCCGCCGAGATCGCCGCCATCCTCATCTGGGGCTTCGCCGCCACGGCCGCGCTCTCCGCGGTGATGTTCGGCGCGCAGCGCATGGGCTACTCGCGCCTCTCGCTCCCGTTCCTCATCGGGACCGCCTTCACCGGCGACCGCTCCGCGGCCCAGGCGCTGGGGCTCGTCTTCTACCTGCTCGGCGGATGGCTCTTCGCGTTCATCTATTACTTCATCTTCGCGAGCATCGGGCGCACCGGCTGGGAGATCGGGCTCCTCATCGGCGCGGTGCAGGGCGCGGTGCTGCTGGTGATGATGCTGCCGCTGCTGCCGTACGTGCACCCGCGCATGGCGAGCGAGTACGAGGGCCCGATCCGCGGCCGGCGCCTGCAGCCGCCGGGCTTCCTCGCGTTGAACTACGGCTATCGCACGCCGCTCACCACGATCGCCGCCCACGCGATCTACGGCCTCATCCTCGGGGCGCGCCTGCACCTCACATGACCGCGGCCGCCGCGGCGCGCTCCGCCGACCACGGATCGAAGCTGGTCCTCTACGCCGGCCTCGCCGCGAACGTGCTGGTCGCGATCACGAAGTTCATCGCGGGAGGCGTGACGGGAAGCTCGGCGATGCTGAGCGAGGGCGTGCATTCGCTGGTGGACAGCTCCAACGAGCTGCTGCTCCTCTACGGCGCGCACCGGGCCACGGCGCCGCCGGACCGCGAGCATCCGTTCGGCCATGGGCGCGAGGTGTACTTCTGGAGCTTCGTGGTATCGCTCATGATGTTCGCGCTGGGCGCCGGCGTCTCCGTCTACGAAGGCGTGCACCATTTCCGCGACGCCGAGCCGATCGAGAACCCGCTCGTGAACTACGTGGTGCTCGCGGTCGCGGGCGTCTTCGAGGTCGGATCATGGTGGGTGTCGTTGCGCGAGTTCCGCCATCGCAAGGGCGATCGCGGCTACCTGCAGGCCGCGGAGGAAACGAAGGATCCCGCGATCCTCATCGTCCTGTTCGAGAATACGGCGGATCTCATCGGCATCGCGCTCGCGGCGGCCGGGATCGCCGCTTCCAGCCTCCTCGAGGACGGACGCTGGGACGCGTTGGCCTCCATCGCGATCGGCGTGCTGCTCGGCGGGATCGCCGCGTTCCTCGCGCGCGAGACGAAGAAGCTCCTCATCGGCGAGGCGGCGCGGCCCTCGGTGGTGGAATCGGTGGCGCGGCTCGCGCGCAGCGAGCCCGGCGTCGGCTGCTACAACGGCATGCTCTCGATCCAGCTCGCGCCGCGCGAGGTGATCGTCGCCATCAGCCTGGACTTCGAGGATCGGCTGCGCGCGAGCGAGGTGCAGGGGATCGTCGCGCGGCTCGAGACGCGCATCCGCAAGGAGCATCCCGAGATCGTGATGGTGCTCGTCAAGCCGCAGTCGCCGGACCTGTACCGGAAGGCGCGCGAGCGCTGGATGAACGGTCCCTGAGCGACATCGCGAGCGCCTCCGCGAGGTGCAGCGGGCGCTTGCCGGTGGCCTGCTCCACCTGCTCCCGGCAGCTGAAGCCGTTCGCGATCACGAGCGTCTCGCCGTCGGCCGCGCGCAATGCCGGCAGCAGCACGCGCTCCGCGCACGCCATCGAGACGTCGTACTTCTCCTTCTCGAAGCCGAACGATCCGGCCATGCCGCAGCATCCCGCGTCCGGGATGTCGCAGTGGATGCCCGCGCGTTCCAGCGCCTCGCGCTGCGAATCCATGCCGAGGATCGCCTGCTGGTGGCAGTGGCCGTGCACGATCGCGCGCCGCTCGAGCGGCGGCGGCTTCCATCCCGCGTCGCGCACGAGCAGCTCCTCGAGCAGCACGACCTGCTTCGACAGGCGCCGCGCCTGCTCGTCGCGGAAGAGCAGGTCGACCAGCTCGTCGCGGAAGGTGCTCGCGCAGGCGGGCTCGAGCACGACGATGGGCGTGCCCTTCGCGATGTCCTCCTCGAGGGTCGCGAGGATGTCGCGCAAGTAGCGGCGCGCGAGGTCGAGCATGCCGAACTCGTAGAGCGGGCGCCCGCAGCACAGGCGTTTGGAGGGAATCGCGACGTCGTATCCGGCCGCTTGCAGCACGTCGACCGCGGCATGCGCCGTGTGCGGATGGAAATGGTTGTTGAACGTGTCGGGCCACAGCAGCACGCGCCGTCCGCCGGCGCCGCGTCGTGCCTGCCTCGTGAACTCGCTGCGGAAGGTCCGGGGCGCGAAGCGCGGGATGCGCCGCTTCGGGTGCACGCCGGCGAGCGCCTTCGCGAGGCTCGAGAAGGGCGCCGTCTGCGTGAAGAAATTGGCGAGGCCCGGCGCGAACGAGGCGAGGTGCGCCCAGCGGTCGATCCATCCGAAGGCGTACGCCGCGCGCGGCTTCAATCGCCCCTCGTAGTGCTTCGCCATGAACTCGGCCTTGTAGGTCGCCATGTCGACGTGCACGGGACATTCGCCCTTGCAGCCCTTGCACGAGAGGCACAGGTCGAGGGCTTCCTTCACCGCATCGGATTTCCAGCCTTCGGCAAGGGTTTCGCCGCGCAGCATCTCGAACAGGAGGTGGGCGCGGCCGCGCGTCGCATGCTTCTCCTCCATCGTCACCTTGTAGCTCGGGCACATGAGGCCGGACTTCTTGCGGCACTCGCCCACGCCCACGCAGCGCAGCGTGGCGCGCGAGAAATCGTTGCGATCGTCGGGATAGCGGAATTGCGTTTCGACCGCGGGCGGGGCGTAGCCCGCTCCGAGGCGCAGGTTCTCGGTGGGATCGAAGGCCTCGATCACCTTGCCCGGGTTCATCTTCCAGTCCGGATCCCAGATGCGCTTGAACTCGCGGAAGGCGTCCATCAGCTCGTCGCCGAACATGATCGGCAGCAGCGCCGCCTTCGATTGCCCGTCGCCGTGCTCGCCGGAGATGGAGCCGCCCAGGCCCACGACGAGGTGCGCGGCCTCGTCGAGGAAGCGGCGGAACTTCGCGATGCCCGGTGCGGTTTCGAGGTCGAAGTCGATCCGCGTGTGCACGCAGCCCTGGCCGAAGTGGCCGTAGAGATCGCATTCGTAGCCGTACTTTTCGAAGAGCGCGCGCAGCTTCCTCAGGTAAACGCCCAGCTTCGCCGGCGGCACCGAGGAGTCCTCCCAGCCTTCCCACGTGATGGGCTTGTTCGGCACGTGAGCGGTCGCCCCCAGTCCCGATTTGCGCACTTCCCAGATGATGTTCTCCTCGCGCGGGTCGTCGAAGAGCTTCATCGAGGGCGGCTTCGACTGCTTCTTCAGGGCTTCCATCGCGCGCCGCGCCTTCGCGTCGGATTCGTCCCGGTCCTTGCCGCCGAATTCGACCAGCAGCCAGCCGCGGCCGTCGGGCAGCAGCTTCACGTCCTGCGGATGCAGGTGCACCGCCTTCATGTCGTCGATCAGCCGGTCGTCGATGCCCTCGAGGCCGATGGGGCCGAACTGCATGATCTCGGGCACGTGGTCGCCTGCTTCGTAGACGCTCTCGTAGCCCAGGACGAGCAGGGAGCGGCCCGGAGGACTCTCGACCAGGCGCACCTTGGCGCCGAGCACCGTGACGCAGGTGCCCTCGGATCCGACCAGCGCGCGCGCGAGGTTGAAGCCGTTTTCCGCAAGCAGCGCGGGCAGGTTGTAGCCCGAGACACGGCGCGGGATATCCGGAAACTTGCGGGGGATCCCGTCGGCGTGGCGATCGCGCAACCGCTCGAGCGCCTGCCAGATCTCGGCCTTGCGTCCTCCCGCGCCGAGCATCTCACGGCGCAGCGCGTCGGTTCCCTCACCGAGGCGCAGGCGAAGCCCGTCGTACGTGAGCACGTCGAGCTCGATCACGTTGGCGACGGTTTCCCCCGCCATCACCGAGTGCACGCCGCACGAGTTGTTGCCGATCATCCCACCGAGGGTGTTGTGGTTGTGCGTCGAGGGATCCGGGCCGAAGGTAAGGTGGAACGCCTCGGCGGCGCTCCTCAGGTCGTCGAGCACCACCCCCGGCTGCACCCACGCATAGCGTCCGTCGGGATCGAGCTCGTCGATGCAATGCAGGTACTTCGTGAAGTCGATCACGACCGCCACGTTGCAGCATTGTCCGCACAGGCTCGTGCCGCCGCCGCGCGGCAGCACCGGCGCGCCGAACTCGCGGCATGCGGCGACCGTCGCGACCACGTCGTCGATCGAGCGCGGGACGACCACCCCGATGGGGACCTGGCGATAGTTGGAGGCGTCCGTGGCGTAGAGCGCGCGGCTGCCGTCGTCGAAGCGCACCTCGCCCGCGATTGAGCGGCGCAACCGCTCCTCCAATCCGCGATGGTCCACGCCCGCGCGGCGGCTTCCGACGTTGCGCGGATCGACGAATTGGGTGCTCATGCGCGGTACCTCTGCGCATCCTTCTCGCGCAGCTCCAGGCCCAATCCGGGACGCGAGCGGTCGGGATACAGGCGTCCGTCGCGCGGCCGCGGCGCGCCGTCGAAGAGCATCGATTCGATGCGCACGTGGTCGTGGAAATACTCGAGGTGCACGGCGCGCCGCGCAGCCGAGCAGAGCGCCACGTGCAACGCCGGCGCACAGTGGCTCGAAAGCGGCATGCCGAAGGCGTCGGCGAGCGCCGCCGCATCCATGAATCCCGTGACACCGCCGCAGCGTGTCGCGTCGGCCTGGATCGCGTCGACCGCCCCCGCTTCGAGCATGCGCCGGAAGTAGAAGAGGTCGTAGCCGTATTCGCCGGCCGCGATCGCCATTCCCGCCGGACGGGTGTCGCGCAGCAACCGCAATCCTTCGAGATCGTCCGACGATACCGGCTCCTCGAGCCAGCGCACGTCGTCCTCGGCGAAGCGCTCGGCCTGCTCGAGCGCCTGCTCGCGCGTATACGCGCCGTTGGCATCGACGAAGAGCTTCGCGTCCCCGATCGCCGCGCGCGCCGCGCCGACGCGCTGGATATCGGCGTGGGGGTCGCGTCCCACCTTCATCTTCACGGCGGTGAGTCCTTCGCGCGCCCAGCCGCCGAGCTGGTCGCGCAGCCTTTCGAGCGAATACGAGGTGAAGCCGCCGCTCCCGTATGCGACGATCGATTCCCGCGCGGCGCCGAGGAGGTCCACGAGCGCCACGCCGAGGAGCTTCGCCTTGAGGTCCCAGAGCGCGGTATCGAGCGCCGAGATCGCCATCGAGCAGATGCCGGGGCGGCCGAGATTGCGGATCGCGCGCGTCATGTCGATCCAGCGAGCGTTGATGCTCCACGCGTCGCGGCCCACGAGGAGAAGCGCCAGCTTGTCCCGGATGAGCGTCGCCGTGGCGCTGTCGGCGTAGGTGTATCCGAGGCCGCGCCGGCCCGCGGCGTCGATGCGCACGAGCACCATCGTGGTCGAGTCCCACTCGAGCGTGCCGTCCGACTCGGGCGCGTCGGTGGGAATCGTGAAAACGTCCACGGCGACCGCGGCGATGGGCGCGGTCGGGCGTCCTCCGTCCATGGCGCGCCTACTTCCGCGCCGGCGCGAGCGACGCCCAGACTTCCTTCACGGAAGCCTTCACGATGCCGAACGCGTCCGCATCGCCCTTGAGCAGCGCCTCGACGTACGCCTTCGCCTCCTTGCTGCTGATATGGGGCGGAATGGGGGGGACATTCGGGTCGGCGATCACCTCGATCAGCGTCGGGCGATCGGCGGCGAACGCGCTTTCCCATGCGGATCCGAGCTGCTCCGGCTTGTCGACGCGGATGCCGCCGAGGCCCAGCAGCTCCGCGTAGCGCGCGTACGGAAAATCGGGAACGTCCTGCGACGGCGCGTACCTCGGATCGCCTTCCATCACGCGCTGCTCCCACGTCACCTGGTTCAAGTCGCGGTTGTTGAGCACCATCACGACCAGGCGCGGGTCGGCCCAGCGCTTCCAGTACTTGGCGATCGTGATGAGCCCGTTGATGCCGTTCATCTGCATCGCGCCGTCGCCCACCAGCGCGATCGCGGGCTTGTCGGGGTTCGTGAACTTCGCAGCGATGGCATACGGAACGCCGGGGCCCATCGTCGCGAGGCCGCCGGAGAGCGAGGCCTTCATGCCGCGGCGGATTTTCACGTCGCGCGCATACCAGTTGGCGGAGGAGCCGGAATCCGAGCTGAGGATGGCGCCGTCGGGAAGCCGGGGCGAGAGCTCCCAGAAGACGCGCTGCGGGTTGATCGGGTTCGCCTCGTTCATCGCGCGCTTCTCGAGCACTTCCCACCAACGCTTCACGTTCTTCTCGATCTCCTCGCGCCAGGACCGGTCCTCCTTGCGCTCGAGCAACGGGATGAGCGCGGCGAGCGTCGCCTTCGAGTCGCCGACGAGCGAGAGCTCCATCGGGTAGCGCAGGCTCACCATGCGCCCGTCGATGTCGATCTGCACGCCGCGCGCCTGACCTTCCTCGGGCAGGAACTCCGAATAGGGAAACGCGGAGCCCACCATGAGCAGCGTGTCGCATTCGGTCATGAGATCCCAGCTGGGCTTCGTGCCGAGGAGCCCGATGGAGCCGGTGACGAACGCAAGGTCGTCGGGAACGGCGGCCTTGCCGAGCAGCGCCTTGGCGATGCCGGCCCCCAGCAGCTCCGCGGTCTCGATCAGCTCGTCGGTCGCGTGCAGGGCGCCGGCGCCCGCGAGTATCGCGACCTTGCGGCCGGCGTTGAGGATCTCCGCGGCCTTCTCGAGGGCGGAACTGTCCGGGACCTTGCTGTGGCGAGCGAGGCCGATGCCGGTGTGCACGGTGCCGTGCTCGCGCGGCGGTTTCTCGACCGCTTCCATCTCCTGCACGTCGCTGGGAAAGACGAGGCAGGTCACGCAACGGTGCTCGAGCGCGATCCGGATGCCCCGGTCGATAAGCTGGCGCACCTGCTCGGGCGTGTTGCACGTGTGGACGTATTCGTTCGCGACGTCCTTGAAGAGCGAGAGCAGGTCCACTTCCTGCTGGTAATCGCCGCCCATGGACTCGCGCTTCTGCTGGCCGACGATCGCGAGCACCGGCTGGTGGTCCATCTTCGCGTCGTAGAGCCCGTTCAGCAGGTGGATCGCGCCCGGGCCGGAGGTGGCGAGGCACACGCCGATCTCACCGTTGCTGAACTTCGCGTGGCCCGTCGCCATGAAGGCCGCGAGCTCCTCGTGGCGCGCCTGGATGAACTCGATCTGCTCCTGCCGCCCCAGCGCACCGATGATGCCGTTGATGCCGTCGCCGGGGAATCCGTAGACGCGCCTGATGCCCCACGCGTGAAGGCGCTTCAGCAGGAAATCGGCAACGGTCTCGGCCATGATGGTCTCCGCGGGAAAGGGGAATCCGCCATGCGTGCATCGGCGGCCTCATCGGTTAGAGGAGGAGAGTACGGGGCGGTTCCTGCGCGCCAGAACGATCCATGGGAGCCCATGGACCGTGCGGAATTCGCGAGCCGGCTGCGCCGGATGAGCTACGCAGAGCCGAGGTGGCACAATAGGGCACCCCTCGACGCCCGGGTGGTGGAATTGGTAGACACAAGGGACTTGGACGCAACTTGAGCGCCCGCGTGGAAACGCGCGGAGTGGAACCCGTCAAACTCGGCGAAGGCCCTGGAGCCGCTCCGAGCGAACGCCGAGCCAAGCCCGCGCGAAGGCGCGGGAAGGTGTAGAGAGCAGACGGCGGGCGCCTAAGGCCGCGAGGCTACGGCGAAGGCGTGCTCCAGGCCACGAACGGCGTGAAGCCGGCGGCGAAAGCCGAAGTGGCACGAAAATCCCTCGGCCGCGAGGCCGTGCCGGTTCGAGTCCGGCCCCGGGCACCACGACGCCTTGCGCCGCGCTCCCATTCCTCGCGGCCTGGCATTGATCCCGATCAATCCGCGCGGATTACAACCGAAACCTCGCGGCTTCGCGATCCGCGTTGATCATCGGCCGCGCCCGAGCGACAATCGGTCCCACAGTTGCGGATGTTAATCAGCAACCGATAACGTATAAAAGAGGGGACCGTCCATGGTGGGGATCGTCGAGGCCGTCAACCTCGAGCGCGCCGTCTTTTGCGTTCGGGCCATGGACGGCCGCTATCTTTATTTCCGCGTCGATCGCGCGGACTTGCCGGCGGTCGGCGACACCATCTCGTACACGCCGCCGCTCGCGGAGCGGGAGGTGCCTTTCGAGAACGCGACGATCGGGGGCGGCGTTCGACGCGCGCGAACCGCGATCCCGAACCTCCCTCGCAACGCGGCGCTCATCCTGATCGGCTGACGAATGCGTCCGTGCCAGCGGTGGGCCGCTCGCGGCGCCGTCACGAGTACGCGCCGGCGAACGATCGGCTCCTGCATCGTCCTGCTGCTCCTCGCCGGCGGGGCGGCGGGGCCGGTCGGTGCCCGCGAAACCCAGGGACGTTTCAACGTCACGGTGCGGTTGCACAGCTCCGGGCATGCGGCGACCGTGGCGAAGTCCGCCGCATCGCCTTCCGCGGCTTCCGGGAAAACGTCCGTGAACGAGTTGAACGTCGGCGTCACCGCGCCGGCAGGTTGCTTCGTCCGCTTCCGGATCGTCGATCCCGCGGTGGAAGAGGTGGACGTCCATGGCCCCGGGCGAACGATCCGGTTTTCCTCCGGCGCGAGGGACGTCTTCGTGCCAACGACCGAAGCGGGGCGGACGATCCTGTATAGCGTGAAGGTGCGTCCCGGCCTCGAACCGGCGACCGCGGCGCCGGTGCGCGCGATCCTCCTGCCGTAGCCGCCCGAAGGCGGTATCGTGGAGGGCCGCGCTTCGTGGAGAAACCGCATGGCCCGGCATCCCGCATACAAGGTGGCCCTGGCGCACGCCTCGTGCGTGTTCCTCGACACGCCGGCGACGATCGACAAGGCCTGCGCTTTGATCCGCGAAGCGGCGCGCAACGGCGCGAGCCTCGTCGCCTTCGCCGAGACGTACGTCTCCTTCTTTCCGGTGTGGTGCGCGTTACGGGCGCCGATCTACAACCACGATTTCTTCAAGGCGGCCGCGGCGAGCGCGATCCGCATCGACGGCCCGGAGATCGCGGCGGTTCGCAGTGCGGCGCGCGAGGCGGGCGTCGTCGTCTCGCTCGGATTCGACGAGGGCACGCCGGCGAGCGTCGGCTGCATCTGGAATTCCAACGTGCTGATCGGCTCCGACGGCGCGATCCTCAACCACCACCGCAAGATGGTGCCCACGTTCTGGGAAAAGCTCGTCTGGGCGAACGGCGATGGCGCGGGCTTGCGCGTGTGCGAGACCGAGCTCGGCCGCATCGGCATGCTCATCTGCGGCGAGAACACCAATCCGCTCGCCCGCTTCACCCTGATCGCGCAGGGGGAGCAGGTGCACATCGCGAGCTTCCCGCCGGTGTGGCCGACGCGGGACCCGAAGGAGGCGGGCCGCTACGATCTCGCGAGCGCGACGCGCATCCGCTGCGGCGCGCACGCCTTCGAAGGAAAGCTCTTCAACCTCGTGGTCTCGAGCTGCATGGATCGGCGCATGCGCGATGCCCTGGTGAAAGGCGACAAGGAGATCGGGCGCATCCTCGACGATTCGCCGCGCGGGGTCTCCATGGTGCTGGGCCCCACGGGCGAGCCGGTCTCCGACATCGCGTGCGACGAGGAGCGGATCGTCTACGCCGAGATCGACCTCGGCCAATGCGTGGAGCTCAAGCAGATCCACGACCTCGCCGGCTATTACAACCGCTTCGACATCTTCAAGCTCACCGTCGACCGCAGCGCGAACCGCCCCGTCCGCTTCGACGACGAGGGCTCGATCGCTGCGCAGGAAGAAGCGATCGACCCTTGCGTCACGGACGAGGCGGCTCGATAGCCTCCTACTCGGGCCGGATGAGCCCGCGGATCTCGCCCGCGGGCGAATCGCCCGCGACGCCGGGCGTCTGGTTGTTCGTGTTGTCGAGGTCGCTGGTGTGCACCACGATCGTCGCGCGCTGCTCCTCGATCGCCTTCACGAGCCCGGCGACACCGGTGTTCGCCGCATTGTTCGAATCGAACGTGAGCGGACCCACGAGCTGGGCGTCGCTGAACACGAAGCCGCCGCTCATCTCTGCGTTGACCGGTCCCGGCACGTTGCTGTTCGGCGCGCCCGGAACCGTCGGGACGAAGAAGAACACGATCGGCCCCACGGGCTGGTTGGGAGCCACCGGGCCTTGCGGCGCGATATGGATGTGGGCCTGCCAGAGGTTGCGGATGCCGGCGATATTCACCCGGAAGCGGATCGCGTGGCCGTTGTCCAGGACGGTGAGCTGCGCCTCGCCGCTCGCTCTCGTGAGGATCGGGTTGCCGTTCAGGTCCCCGCCGACGAGGCGGGCGCGAAAGCGCATGCCGTCGTGAGCCCCGCCGTCGTCGGCGGAAGCGGCGGTGGCGGACGCGAGGGCGAAGCAGAACGCGAGCAGGACTTTACGCATGGTGGTCTCCTTTGACGGGGTGATCCCGCCCGGTGAACACGGCATGCGCGCGCCTATTCCGCGCGGCTCACGATCTATCGCAGTGCGATACAGGCGGGAAACATTTGCGTGCGCGATGCGGCCCTCTTGTCGTGGAACCCCGACAGCCGCCACAACCTCGGTTGACGATGCGGCCGTCCAGCGGAGAAAATTGCGCGACCCTTTCGCTACGCGAGGAGCACCCTCTTGCATCGCATCGTCACCGTCGCGCTCGTCAGCTGCGTACTCGCGCTCGCATCAACCGAGGCCGCCGCGGCGCAAGCGCGTTCACCGGCGCCCGTCGCCGTGCTCACCGTGGTCACGAAGAAGCTCGAGCGCGGCGCGCATCGCGTCGGCCGCGCGGTCCACCGTGCGGCGCACAAGGTGGAAGCGAAGGTTTCCCGTGCGGCACGAGCGACGCGAACGAAGATGAAGCGCGCCACGCATCGCATCGAGAGCAAGGCGCGCGCGAAGGGCGCGGCGGCGAAGGCGCGCGTGAAGAGCGCCTTTCGCTCCAAACCGCGGCGATCGCGCGCGGGGCGGATCGCCTGATGTCGGGGCGGGCGAGGGCCGGGGGCCCTCGCTCCCCCCAGGCGCATCACGCGCCCTGCGAATCGGCCGCCATGCGCTGCATGAGGTCGTCCTGCGAGGACTGCGCCGCGGTGCCGCCGTCGCCGTAGCCGCTCGAAGCCTCGAGCGTCGTGCACGCCGCCGTCCCGATCAGCGCGAGCGCCGCGCCGGCCATCATCGCCTGCTGCATCCATTTGCTCATCGTCGTTTCTCCCTGGGAGATTGAAGGGTCACCGCTTCCGCCGCGTTCCTGCTGTGGGGCACGTGAACTTGGCTGGGAGGACGATAGGCGCGCGGGGGCTCGCCGGCCTACGGAGGATTCGCCGCACGCACTCCGTAGCGTTCGGCCGGGAGCCCGCGCAACTTCACGCACCGGCGAGGGAGAATTTTCCGCGCGCCGGAAACGACAACGGCGCCCGCGGGCGCCGTTGGTCGTCGAATCCGGGCGGGCGATCAGGCGGTCACGCGCACGTCCATCGCATCGGCCATCCGCTCGACCGCCTTCTTGATGTTCTCCATCGAGGTCGCGAACGAAATGCGCAGGTAACCTTCCGCGCCGAATGCGGAACCGGGCACCGCGGCCACGGCCTTCGGCTGCGAGAGGAGGTAGTCGCAGAGCGCGAGGTCGGTGGGCTCGCCGATCCGGCCGGCCTTGTGCAGGTTCGCGATCGCCGCGCGGCAATCGGGGAAGGCATAGAACGCGCCCGCCGGCGTGAGGCATTTCACGCCCGGGATCTTGTTGAGCGCTTCGGCGACGTACTTCCCGCGCTCCTTGAACGCCTTCACCATCGGCTCGATGCACGACTGGTCGCCGTTCAGCGCCGCTTCCGCCGCGTACTGCGAGATCGACGCCGGGTTCGAGGTGCTGTGGGACTGCACGTTCTCCATCGCCTCGATGAGCTCCTGCGGCCCGCCGCAATAGCCGATGCGCCAGCCGGTCATCGCGTAGGCCTTGGAGACGCCGTTCATGACGAGCGTCTGGTTGTAGAGCTCGGGGCAGACGTTCACGATGTTCACGAACTTCGAGCCGTCGAGCAGGATGTGCTCGTACATGTCGTCGCTCGCGATGACGATGTTCGGATGCTGGCGCAGCACCGCGCCCAGGGCCTTCAGCTCCTCGGCGGTGTACACCGAGCCGGTGGGGTTGGACGGGCTGTTCAGCCACAGGAGCCGGCTCTTCGGCGTGATCGCGTTCTTCAGCTGCACCGGCGTGATCTTGAAGCCCTGCTCGATGCCGGTCTGGATGAACACCGGCTTCGCGTCGGCCATCTGCGCCATGTCCGGGTACGAGACCCAGTAGGGCGCGGGAATGATCGCCTCGTCGCCCGCGTTGAGCAGCGCGAGGCACAGGTTGAACGACGTCTGCTTGCCGCCGCAGGAGACGAGGATCTGCTTCTCCGTGTAGTCGAGGCCGTTCTCGCGCTTGAACTTCGCGACGATCGCCTTCCTGAGCGAGGGCGTGCCGCCCGCGGCGGTGTACTTGGTGAAGCCCTTCTGGATCGCCGCGATGCCCGCGTCCTTGATGAACTGCGGCGTGTCGAAATCGGGCTCGCCCGCGCCCATGGCGATCACGTCCTTGCCCTCGGCCTTGAGCTTCGCGGCTTTCGCGGAGACGGCGAGGGTGGGGGACGGCTTGATGGCCTTGAGGCGGTTCGCGACGAGCGACATGGAGTTCTCCGGCATCGGGTGGAAAAAGCGCTGCTCGGTCCCCATTTTAAGGCATGTGGCGGTGCGGATGAGCCCTCGGAGCCGCTAAAATGTCCGGTTCCCCCGGAAAATCGTCCCCATCCATGGAAGTCGTCACCTTTCCCGGCAGCCCGTTTCGCTTGCACCAGCCCTTCGCGCCGGCCGGGGACCAGCCCGCGGCCATCGAGAAGCTCACCGACGGGCTGAACGACGGGCTCGCATACCAGACGCTCCTGGGCGTGACGGGGTCCGGGAAGACCTACACCATGGCGAACGTCATCGCGCGCACCGGGCGTCCCACGCTCGTGATCGCGCCCAACAAGACGCTCGCCGCGCAGCTCTACTCGGAGTTCCGCGAGTTCTTCCCCGAGAACGCGGTCGAATACTTCGTCTCGTACTACGACTACTACCAGCCCGAGGCCTACGTTCCCTCGCGCGACCTCTACATCGAGAAGGACTCGTCGATCAACGAGCACATCGAGCAGATGCGGCTCTCGGCGACCAAGAGCGTGCTCGAGAGGAAGGACACGGTGATCGTGGCGACCGTGTCGTGCATCTACGGCATCGGCGACCCCGAGGACTACCAGGACATGCGCCAGGTGCTGCGCGAGAAGGACCCGGTGCCGCAGCGCGACCTGCTGGCGCGGCTCGCGGGCATGCAGTACACGAGGAACGACATCGACTTCCGCCGCGGCACGTTCCGCGTGCGCGGCGACACGATCGACGTCTTTCCCGCGGAGAACAGCGAGCAGGCGCTGCGCGTCTCGCTCTACGACGACGTGATCGAGTCGCTCACCCTCTTCGATCCGCTCACCGGCGAGCTGCTGCATCGCATCCCGCGCTTCACGCTCTACGCGAAGAGCCACTACGTGACGCCGCGCCAGACCGTGCTCGCCGCGATCGAGACCATCAAGGCGGAGCTGCGCGAGCGGCTCGACTGGTTCCAGTCCCAGGGCAAGCTCCTGGAGCTGCAGCGGCTGCAGCAGCGCACGCACTTCGACCTGGAGATGATGAACGAGCTCGGGTTCTGCAAGGGAATCGAGAACTACACGCGCCACCTCTCGGGCCGCGCGCCCGGGGAGCCGCCACCGACGCTCATCGATTACCTCCCGCAGGACGCGCTCATCGTGATCGACGAGAGCCACGTCACGGTCCCGCAGATCGGCGGCATGTTCAACGGCGACCGCTCGAGGAAGCAGACGCTCGTCGACTACGGCTTCCGCCTTCCCTCGGCGCTCGACAACCGGCCGCTCAAGTTCGAGGAGTTCGAGCGCCAGGTGAAGCAGGCGATCTTCGTCTCGGCCACGCCCGCCGACTACGAGCGCGCGAAGTCCGGGCAGGTCGTGGAGCAGGTGGTGCGGCCGACGGGCCTGGTCGATCCGGACGTGATCCTGCGCCCAGCATCGTCGCAGGTGGACGACCTCCTTTCGGAGGTGAACAAGCGCGCGAAGCTGAACGAGCGCGTGCTGGTCACGACGCTCACCAAACGCATGGCCGAGGACCTCACCGAGTACCTCGCCGAGCACGGCGTGAAGGTGCGCTATCTCCACTCCGACATCGATACGGTGGAGCGCGTGGAGATCATCCGCGACCTGAGGAAGGGGCTCTTCGACGTGCTGGTCGGCATCAACCTGCTGCGCGAAGGGCTCGACATCCCCGAGGTGTCGCTGGTGGCGATCCTCGACGCCGACAAGGAAGGGTTCCTGCGCTCGGGCCGCTCGCTCATCCAGACGATCGGGCGCGCGGCACGCCACATCAACGGCACCGCGATCCTCTACGCCGACCAGATGACCGATTCCATGAGGGCGGCGATCGGCGAGACCGAACGGCGCCGCGCGAAGCAGGTCGCGTTCAACCTCGCGCACGGCATCGAGCCGAAGGGCATCTCCAAGCGCATCAAGGACCTCATCGACGGCGTGTACGATCCCGATGCCGCGCGCGAGCACAAGAAGCACGAGGAAGCGGAGGCCAAGTACGACTCGCTCTCGGAGAAGCAGCTCGACCAGCGCATCCGCAAGATGGAGAAGGAGATGCTGGAAGCGGCGAAGAACCTGGAGTTCGAGCGCGCGGCGAGCCTGCGCGACGAGCTGAAGACGCTGCGCGACCGGCTGATGGCGGTGGGCGGCGACACATGACGGCGCAGTCCGTCTCCATCCTCGTCGTCTGCACCGGCAACATCTGCCGCTCCCCGACCGGCGAGGGCGTGCTGCGCGATCTCGCCGGCCGGCGCGGTCTCTCGGAGCGCATCCGCGTCGCGTCCGCCGGAACGCACGACTACCACGTGGGCGAAGCGCCGGACCCGCGCGCCGTACGGCACGCATCGAAGCGCGGTTACGACCTTTCCGCGCTGCGCGCCGCGCAGGTGACCGAGCGCGATTTCCACGAGTACGACTACATCCTCGCGATGGATCGCGGTCACCTGCGGATCCTTCGCTCGATCGCTCCGCAGGCGGCGAAGGCGCGCCTCGGCCTCTTCCTCGACGCGAGCGCGCGCTGGAAAGGCGAGGACGTGCCCGATCCTTACTACGGCGGCGTGGAAGGCTTCGAGCAGGTGCTCGACATGGTGGAGGAGGCGGCCGGGCGCTGGCTCGACCGCATCGAGGCCGATCTCGCTACTTGAGGCGCATGTCGTTCTTGACGGACGTCACGCCCTTCACGTGCTCGGCGGTGGCCATGGCCGTCCGGACGTTGTCCTGCGAGCTCACGAAGCCGCTCAGCTGCACGACCCCCTTGAACGTCTCGACGTTGATCTCGGAAGACTTGAGGCTCGGCTCCTCGAGGATGGCCGCCTTGACTTTCCCGGTGATGACGCTGTCGTCGACGTATTCGCCGGTCCCTTCGGATTTCGGCGTCGATGCGCAGCCGATGAGGCTCGCGGCGGCGAGGATCGCAAGCATGGGGATGGCGCGTTTCAATGTTTTCATTCTGGCTCCTTGGTGAAGCGCCCAGAATACGGTGCGCGCCGCGCGCCGTCTGTTCGCTAGCGCACGGTGCCGGCGTGATGTCCCATGGCCGGGGCGCGCGCGCCGATGAGGGCACCGAACAGCGGCCGGTTGAAGGCCACCCAAAGCGCCACCGGGGCGAGCGCGGGAAAGATCAGGCTGCCGACCTGGTAGGCGAGGGCGACGAATTCGGTGCGCCACCCGAGCAAGCCCGCCTGCGCCGAGACGCCGGCCCCCGTCCTCACGATCTGGGCGAGGAAATCGAAGGCGATGCCCCACGCCTGGAACGGCACGAGCACGGCGGCGCCGGCGAGGATCTTTGCCCATTTCGCCCTCGCGCCGAGCATCAGCGCGACGAAGAAAGGCAAGCCGTAGGTGTAGAGCAGCGGATTCACTTCCACCAGCAGCACGCCGACCTGATCGGGCGCGGGGTGCACCTGGATCGTGGTCACGAAGATGAGGACCTGCCCTTGCCGCTCCAGCGACGACAGGATTCCGGATCGAAAAAGCTCCACGAGGACGCGAGCCGCGGCGCCCAGCACAGGGGCGACATGCTGGGCTCCCAGGTACCAGCCGGCGAAGCACGGCGGCAACCAGAGAAAGGTGCGCAGCACGAACCTCCCGATCGTCGAGGGCGCCGCCAACGTCATGGCGCGCGGGAGGATCGCGGCTCGGCTTCGGCCGGTCGGTACGCTGCGCTCGGCAGCGTCCGGATCCAGAGCAACCAGACGATCAGTGCGTCGAGCATGATGAGCGCCTGCCACAGGTAGAGGTGCGCCCACTCGAAGGCCTCGAGATTCCACTGGCCGATGTAGAAGAGGCTCACGACGCGCACGATGTTGAGCGCCTGCACGGCGGCGAGGCCCGCCAGGATGCCGAGCGCCCGATGCTTCCACGGCGCCGGAAAGGCGAGCATCGCCGCGATGAGGATGAGGGCCGCCTCGATGCCGTTGCATCCCGCCTCGATGGAGATCGCGAAGCCGTTTCTCGTGCTCTGCAGGGTCTGGCCGAACGCGACAACGTGCGGATCGAAGACCGTGACGAGGCGCGCGCTGATGAGCGCCAGCGCATCGGTCCACGGGATCACGACGGCGCTTTGCGCCGGCGGCGTGAGCTCCACCGCGAAGAGAGCGAGCAGGATGACGACGAAGAGAGTGAAGAAGCGCGCCATAGCTGGGGACCGGAAGCGATATGGGGCGCTTGCGCGCCCCATATCCGCACCCGAATCGAAGCAGGCTCTACGGACGCATTGTCCGCCTGCGCATCGCCGCGAAACCCGCGATCGCCAGGAGCCCGGCAAGCATGACCATCGCCCATTCCGAGAGCGTCGGCGCGGACGCGGCGCCGGCGGCGGCGGCCGCCGCGCAGCCCGTGATGGGCAGCGGGTCCGTGAGCGTCGCGTCGGTCCTCGCCATCATGCGTCCGATCCAGTTGGTTCGGGTCATGGTGGCGGCGGCATCCGAGAGGACGGTTCCGACGAAGGTCGAATCCGTCGCGGTCATGCCCGCGGCGGTGGTCTTCCAGTACACGTTGCACGGCGACGCGCTACCGCCCATGACCACGTTCGCGTTCGTCAAGGTGAGCGCGCCGAGGCCGCCGGTCCCGACCCGGAAAATCCAGACATCGGTCGCGTTCCCCTGGAGCGTGAGCGTCACGCCGGCGCCGATCGTGGTCGCCGCGGCGGAACAGTAGACACCCGGCGTGAGGGTAGTCGTGACGATCGGAATGGCGCCGGTGCATAGCGGGTTCTGGAGGTCGATATTCGCGACCGCGGCGTCGAAGTCGCTTGCGACCCCGGCGGCGACCGGTGCGACGATGGGCCCCGTGATCGCGCATCCCGTGTTGGTGATCGCGTTGAAGGTGGTGCCTACCTGTCCGACGATCCCGATTCCCGGCCCGGTATCGGTGCAGGTCACCGTCCCTATGGTCGGGATGGAGTTCCTGCCCAAGACCGTGAAGGCAGCGGTCGTTCCCAGGTTCGGCGCGACCTGGGCCCATGCGCAGATCGAAGCCGAGGCGAACGTGGCGAATGCGAGGACGGCCCGCGCGACCGGATGACCTCGCCCGGGCCTGCGGTCCGCTTCGGCCACGTGGCGCTTGGCCCGCTGGGACTCGCTCTTGCATGCACCGGAAGAACTCATCGCATCACTCCTAGCCTCTTGATGTAGTGGCGGAGACTCTCCGCTTAATTCTTTCAATTTGCAAGAGTGTTCGGTGCGACCCGGGGTGTCCGAGAACTCCACGTCCCGCGCTCAGCTGCGCCGCACGAGTCCCACGATGAGCGAAACGACGAACAGGAGGACGAAGACGAAGAACAGGATCTTCGCGATCCCGACGGCGCCGGCCGCGAGGCCGGTGAAACCGAACAGCGCGGCGATCAACGCGATGATGAGGAATACGACGGCGTAGTACAGCATTGCGTTCCTTTCAATGGCGGAAGCTTCCGGGTCAATGGCGGAAGCTTCCGGGGCTCGTGTCTCCCGCGGGCCGGTCCGCGGTCACTTCACGTGCATGTCGTTCTTGACCGACGTCACACCTTTGACGTTGCGCGCGACCTCGACCGCCTTGTTGATATCGGCACGGGAGCTGACGAACCCGCTCAACTGGACCGTGCCCTTGAAGGTCTC
>Ga0157370_10003165_pt1 | contig 19479 bp, 15 predicted proteins | sample C35metaG_FD_113463 | JGI IMG/M metagenome (GOLD analysis project Ga0157370, IMG submission 113463) | Corn rhizosphere microbial communities from Kellogg Biological Station, Michigan, USA - C3-5 metaG | ecosystem: Host-associated > Plants > Roots > Rhizosphere > Soil | place: USA: Michigan...
AACTAAAAAAATTTCCCAGGCCAGGATCGTTACGCAGCGCAGCCAGGCAGATATAAAAGATACCTGGACCTGCAAATATTATTACAATAAGCATAATTGGCTGGATTCAGTCAGGGCATTCTCGCCGGAAGAGATCCGGTTTAGCAAAAAGATCCATTACAGCCGGTCCAATGTTAGCTCGATCATTACCTACCTCAATATTGAGAGCCGGCAGACAACCAAAAGATCTATTACCTATGATATGACCAATGGTTCCACGCTCCAATGGCAAGAACAAGTATTTGAAACAGGTAAGAACCAAGAAACACTTTCCTCGGTCACCCTAATTAAGAATGACCTGGGTATGCTGAGAAAAATGGAACCATCAAAGATAGAAGTTCTTGAGCTAATTAAAGCGGCTAAAAAACGATGAATCCACAGAGAAACATATCTATTAGCTTAACCATGGTCTTCCTTCCAAACCAGCTTATTAACACAGTCTAACAAAATTAGACTTGTTGAATAAAAGTAAATCTTTAAATTAGTAACCTATCAGAAACTATGGCCATACATGTTGCAATTACCCGAAAAATCCTTCCTGGAAAAGAACAGGAATTTAAAGAATCTCTGCGGAATTTTCTTGGGCAATCGTTTATTCACGATGGCGTGCAAGGAGCTGCAGTCATCTCCTCCTTTCCAGGAGCGTATAGTAATGAAATTGGTATATTAAGAACATTTAAAGACGAAAAAGAACGTGACGCATTCTATAATTCAGAGCAGTTCAACAAGTGGGAAGCTTATGCTTCCACCCTTACCGAACCAGCTGTCTACAGACAATTGACGGGTCTGGAGGCTTGGTTTCGTTCACCAAATCCACCACCAAGATGGAAGATGGCCATTGCTACTCTGTGCGGTGTATTTCCAACGAGCCTTTTTCTGTATTACGCTACTGGTTGGTTACTTATAGGTCTGCCCGCTCCATTCCGGTTGCTGCTAACCGCAACGCTCATGGTCGGCATATTGACATGGGTGGTGATGCCAGTGGTTATTAAAATTATGAAAAGCTGGCTAACCGGTAACATTAATTTCACAAACTAAGTTAGAAACAGTGTAGTCTACTAAAGAAAAATCAGATGGCAATATATATCAATTCCTTTGTCCTTTTCGTGGTCCTGTTACTAGCAAACGGGAACAGCCCGGCACAGTCCTCCAAATCGAAGCAGGCGGGAAAGCATTTTGAAGGGTTATGGCTGGATAAAAAAACGAGCAGGCATTTGGAGATATCTTTTAAAGACGGTTATGCAACAATTATTGACTGGACGGGCAAGTTCCAAAAGCGGGAAAGCGGTGATAGCTATAAGGCATTCCTAAAAAATGGAAAACTCATCATGCCGGAAGACATAGGACATCATGCAGCCTACGGTGAAATCATATCAAACGATCAAACGCTGATATACCTAACTAAATCGATTGGAGCAGGAAAAGCATCCGCCTGGGATAGACAGATCTTTACCAAAGCCCGCAGATAAAACCATTCACCTGCTCCTTGCGATTTCTTTGTTCCACTAAATCATCGGTAAGAGGAATGCAGTAGTTTTCAGTGATTACTTACCGATACAAAAAGTAAATAGATACTGATTTATAGATAGTTATGTTGATTGAGATACAAATACGGTACAAAACACTTAAAATTCTTAAAATTACATGTAAAAAGCATAAGCTTCCTTTGGTTGCTCATTTTCGGCCATGTACTTCATTATTTCTCCAACTCGTCTAGCACAACCAATAGTAATTGGATATTTGTTGTCGAATTGAGTATTATTCCAGTTCATTTTGGTCAAACCTAGGATTTCTTTGCAAACTGTCTTAACAGATGAAACGGAGCTGATTATTCTAATTTCCAACGGTGCAGGAATATACATACCCGGATATGTTTGATACTTATGCACCGAACCTCTTGTGTAAAGAATATGCCTCTGTTCTGTCAATGAAAATAATGAGCCTCTTACTGGCGGATATAAGTTATTTCTAAAGAAACGCAAATCAGTCTCCATTACAGTAGCAATATCATATTCGGTAATACCCAAGTCCTGCATCGCCTTTACAAATCCGTCTAATTCGTCTTCGTAATATTTTGACGTCTTATGTAAAACTACTCGCCCTGGCATTGTGCCTGTAGCAAATCTATACCTGGTTAAAGCGTCTTTCAAAAGTCCTAGTGATTGTTCATAAGTCAGATGAGGCTTTTTATCGTCCTTATCTTCCATTACAGGCGTTCCCCGAAGTATTACACCTTTCCCATTTTCATTAAAAATCTGAGCTAAACTCGTTTGAATGGTTTTTTTGTCTCTACTTCTATAAAATCCAATCCCTACAAAACAAACCTTTGGTTTGTTTTCATCAACTTCCAATTTCCAAGGAATTGTTTGAAGGCCTTTGTAATAAAGTGCGGTGCAAAAATTCCAAGCTTTAGTTGCGGCATCTTGCGATTTATTGTTATCGTGCAAAACATATTCTCTCAATAATTGAATAGGCGTATTATATCTCATTGCACGAGCCTTTAAAGCACGTCTAAAGTTTAATTCCAATTCAGATCCTGCGCTATCTTCCGCATCTTGTTCAACAGGTTCATCATCCTTATTTTCTTTTACAATTTTACCTTCAAAGCTTTTTGGAATAATACAAATTATAACATCACAGTTTTTAATATCGGAAAGAAAGCCAATGTTTTCACCAAATAAGTCAACAGCATCAATCACTCTTCTATCCCTATCTGTTTCATTCAAAATTTTTTTTATGTCATTTGGAGAAAGAATTCTTTCATAATTTGAATCGTAAATAAATTTCGCACAAAACCCTTTGTCTTGATTGAAACCAGAAAATGATTTGAACAGTCCTTTTTGTTTACCTTTTGAGTTGGCTGGAATATAACTTTCAAAACGTTTTAACCAACTTTTCAGATTCTCAACATCTTCTTCAATTCCAATTATTCCAAGCAGTAGCTGATTTCTCCTTGCTTCGATTACCGTATCATATACACTTAATTCGGCAATCCCTTCCCTTGGACAAATACTTTTACCTTTGCCAAATAATAAAAACGGTTCTTGTATATAATCTGCTTTCATAATCCAAATAAATCTACGTTACCATCTTCGTCTGTAAGTTTTTTCTGCGTGCCAATAGCCTCCAAGCTATTCCAAACTGTATCAGGAACAATTGGGGCAAAATCAAACTTCTCAATTTGCTCTAACTTTATGAATGGATAGTCGTTGTATTCAGTGAATAAAGACTCCATTTGTGATGGTTGGAGATAACGAAGGATAAAGTTAAAATGATTAAATACGTGCATATTTCGTTCGGTTTTTTTCAACCATTGAATATTTTTGAATGCCAAATGGCAAACCCGAAAATCACTCCAAAGAAAAATCCATTCAGGTTTTAAAGACAGATACCACTCGTTATCGAAATTCTCAAAACCAGTTCTGAATGCGAGGCACCTAATATTAAAAACTTCTTCTTTGTTTTTGAGATTTCTTTTTATATCCACAACTTTCCTAGTCGCACGTTTAGATGTTTTCGTCCATTCAATTGACCTAGGTTGCCATCTGCCCAGTTCATCTTTTTGAGAAGGAAGAAAAGCAAATAACTTTTCTTCTTTCAACCACTTAATTTTTAGCTTGTGAAGCTTGGCTTCAAGGCATTTCTTTAAAAGATATTTAAATTGCGATAAATGGTCTGCTGATGTGTCGTAAAATTCATCACAAAAAAAAGATTCTGTTGTTCCACTATCAATGATTTTAGTTAAACCAACAGAATCATCTTGCAGATTATGAAAGGTTATAATTTTCCCATCCCAAACTAGCCAGTCATGTGGAAATGAAATTTCCTGCATATATAAAGCAGAAACGGCGTAATCATGTAAACTTGGCTTGAAAAATGGTCGCTTTCTTTCTTTGTTATACTGTTTTACAGCCTTTTTATCAATATCTAAATCGGCAATGTATATATAGCTTGGGAATTGAATTTTTACAAGGTTAGAATAAACAGCTTCTGTTTTATTAAAGTATTCGTTTTGCTTCTTGTCAATTTCTGTTTTTAAAGCTTGTTCCAATTCCTTTTCCAATTCAAAGGCATCATTAACCGTTTTTCGGAAATAGTTTGGCTCAACACGCCCTTCAAATTCCTTTTGTAATGGTTCTTTAGGATAAATAGTATTGAATACTAATACAGGAATATTTTTACTTCTTGCAGTCTGATATTCCATTTCGGTTATAGACTCTTTGCCTTCCGGTTGCCAACCGTAACGCCCTCCTAAAATCAATACATAAATATCTGATTCCATTACTTTACTCAAACAAGCCGTAAGAGAGTCTGTGTTTTGAGCCTCCATTGTCTTTTCAGACATTACAGGAAATCCACCAACCTTGTTTACGGCATTATATGCAGCAGTTCTTTCGTTAGTTAAATCGAAAACTGTACTACTGATAAATATTTTAGGTTGAGTTATGAACATATTAATTATATCGTAATTTCTGCTTTATCTATTAAATCTTTTAAAGTCCAAACGCTGTCAACTATTTTTGTATTAATATCAAACATTTCGCTGTCAATATTTAGAGGTACTGCAACATTTGCTATATGCCTTCCTTTTATTTGTTCCAACCGTTGTTCAATTTGTTTGACGGGAACCTTTGCTACGTTGCTTTGAAAATCCCAAAAGTCAGTTCCATTGCTTTGCCACTTAATTACTCCACATTTCGGATATTTCGGTGTTATTACACCTGCTAATTCGTCCACGTAAAAGTCAGTTAGTAATTCGAAATCAAAAGTGTAGTCAACCGTTGGGTGCTTGAATTGCAATTTCATTCCTTTAGTTAGAAGTAATGTAAATTGCGGAATTGGATAATCGGCTTTTAAGTCATTTATCAAATCAAATGCTTTTTCCAACTCAACTTTATAAATAGGCATTGAAATATGTTGAAAATGTGCTTGTGGGTTTAAAACCATAAGTTTGGTTTCGTCAAAACTCTTTTTAATATCTTCTGAAATTGGTTTTGATAAAGCGATATATCTATTAATCATATTTCCCCAAAGAGTTTGTAATGAAAGAAAACTACCGTCAGCCTTGAATTTTAGTTCAGATGGAAGTCTTTCGTTTACAATTTTTTCAAGTTCCTTTCTAATATATATTGATGATGCTGTATAATCTTTTGCATCAAAATATTTTTTTGCCTTGTCAATAAACTCCAAATCACTATCAATTAAGATAGGATATTCTTTTTTGCTTACCACGTCTTTACCTGCATACATTTCTTTAAAAACCCATTCGGTAGGGTCGTGAAGCTTCTTTATTTTGAAAGAAACAAAATCAAAAAGGTTTTTGTCGTGTGTTAAAAAAAGTAACTGATAGTCTTTGGTAAATTTATTTTCCTCGTCCAACAAGAAATCAATTAGCTTGTCTCTATTATTCATATCCAAGCTAATCATCACATCATCAAAAACAATAAATTTTAAAACGTCAGGTGCTTCTTCATTTACTCGTTTCTTTAAAATTGTCAATCGAATGGCGATTGCAATAGCCGTTATTTTAGCTTCGTTTAAAAAGGATTGTGGTCTGTGAATGTTTACTACTTTTCCTAAATAGGAAGTAATTTTCAAATCTATTTTAAATGAAGTGTAATCATATCTTGAATCTCCTTTTTTGTGAGTGTGTTCGTGATACTTCAATTCAAAATCAATATCGTAGCCCAATTTTTTGAGCATTCCAGGTGCATTAGCATTGATGAAATCTATAAGGTCATTAAACTTTTCATCAAAGTGTTTTGCAAACTTCTCAAACTGTTTGTTTTCGGGACTGTTTTTATAAACTTGAATTACATCTGAATTAGCCTTTCTGAACTTTCCTGGACCTATCTGAATTTCCTGCCACATTTCAATCGCACTGGTTCTTGGTTGCAATGTTCCATCACGCCAAAGGCTGAATTCAGAAAAACGAACATAAGGCAAAACGTATCCTTCAAATATTTTAGCTAAATCTATTGGTTGTCCGTTCCAAAAATCCTGAAACTTATAAAGCACCTTATAATTTATAAAGTCTGATGCCTGATTGATTTCAACTGCATCTGCTTTGCCACTTATGTCCGTGTTAATAAGTGAAACCTCATAATCAAGTGAAGGATTGTCGGTAGTTTTTACCTTGATGAATGAATTATAATGCTCTTTACCATCCGCTTCCGTAACCTTATTTGCGTATATGTTGATTAAGGACTCGTTGTGTTCTTCCGGGTGTTTAAAATATTTCTCAATATCTGTTTTGTCATATTTTACCGCACATTCAAATAAGGTATATAGCGCCCAATAAACAGAGCTTTTACCACTTCCATTTTCTCCATACAAAAGCAAATGTTTTCCCGTTTCTCCTAAATCAATAGCAGGTTGCTCATCAAAAAACTTGAAGTTGTGTATGTGTATGGATTTTATTCTGCTCATTGCTGTATGCTTTTATTTATTATAGCAATCATGTCCTTGCTACGTGTTTCAACCAGCAACATTCTCTGCCTAACAGGGTTTTCGGGTTTTTGATACCATAAGTAGAAATCTTGAATTACTTCTTCTTTGCCTCGTGGACTCCTTAAATCAGCAATTGGTTTTGGAGAAATGAATTGTAGAACATCAATACCCTCTGACTTCATATGTTTTTCAAAGTACAACTCATAGACCATCATATTGAGGACTTCTTCAAGGTGGGATGCTAAACGAAGATTGCTTGTATGTGAAATGATAGGTTTGTTTTCCTTGTCATTGGCATAGAGCAAATAATCAATCAGTATAATGAAAGGTATCTGTTTTTTATCAGTGATTTCTGGAATCGGTATTTGCTCTACATATTGCTTTGTGTATCGTTTTCTACCTCCTGCAATCTTTGCTGTTATTTGGAAAAAATAAAAATCAGCAACATTTGAATTAAGAACGGCAAGAATATATTTCAAATTACTACCTGAAATAAAGTAAGCTGAATTAGTCAGATACATTCCTTTTGTATCGTAAGAATAATTTGCCTTGTCAGAAATTTCAATCCAAACTATTTTTTCTTTTTCAAACTCTTGCCAATAATTTGCACCATATCTCTGCATAGCATACCACTCATATCTTATTCCAGTTTCATCCTTATTTCTTTCGGATAATTCTTTTCTAAATTTTGACAGATGGTTATACACTGCTGGATAATCTTTCTTAAAAGCTATCTCTGCCTTGCCTGAAGCATTGGTAATATTAGGATTGTCTTGAAGTGGAAAGTGCCAAGGAATAAATAGGGTGTATGTTTCATTAAATTCATAGCAGTATTTTTTTATATCCTTACCCCTCAATAATGGTTTTATAATTTCTGCGTTTTTGAAATCATCGTTTATAAAATCTTGCCTCTCGCCTTTGGAAATATGGAATGCTCCATTTAAACCAGTTGTTATACCTCTAAAAAACTCTAACCCTTTCCAATCTTTTAATGGCGTGCCATTTTTTTCAATTTCATTATTGATTAGCTCAATTTCTTCGTCCCCAATTTTCCAAACATTTTCTGTGAGGTTATTTAAAATGGAGAAGTGTGTATCAAAGTATTCTCCTAAATCATTATTCTCTACTCTAAAATCTTCTTGCAGTTGGCAGGCTTTCAATTCCTTTTTATTTACTGCATTCTCAAACATCAGAATATTTACAAAGACGGTTGCAGCTTCAAATATTTTGGCTTTGCCAAAATCAATGAGTTGAAGAGGGTTTGTTTTTTCAATAAAATATTTCCGTAAGCTTTTACCATAACTTGCATTTACCCATTGCCGTGAAGTAATGAAGGTGAGAATTCCCTTTTCCTTTAGCAACTGATTGCCTCTTTCGTAAAAAACTGAATACAAATCTCCTGTGTTTTCAAAAGTTTTGTATCCAATTTTTTGAAGTTCTTTTTTGTATGATAATTTTGAAATTCCCAAATAAGGCGGATTACCAATCACAATATCAAATCCATCCTTTACACCAAACATCCAAGCAGCATCAAACCAAGAGCAAGGGGCACTTTCATAATCAAATGGGCTAAACTCGTATAGTTTGGTATAAAATTCATAATTGTCTTTGGTAGCAAGCTCACGCAAACTTAATAAATCAGTTTGCACTTTTTTAAACTGTCGCTCCAGTTTCAATTTTTCTTCACTGCTCACGTCAAAAAAGTCGTGTCGTATTTTTTCCAATTCTTTTACTGCTAGGCTTGCTTTAGCATCCATATCGAAACCATTTAACTGACCTAAAGGAATTAGTGTATTGGCACAAATAATTTTAAAGTCAAGGTTGGGCAATGGTTGTGGTACTTGTTCATCTACTACTAAACTCAACCAAAAACGTAAACGGGCAATGTCCACCGCACCAGCATCAATGTCGACACCGTAAATGCTCTCTTCAATAATGTGCTTTTTAATATCGGCATCCGTTTTGGCTTTTTTAAAGCCTTTGAGTTCCTGCAAATAAATTTGAGCATTGAAAATCTCTTGTAATAAACCCATAGGGAAAGCACCCGAACCAATGGCAGGGTCGCAAATTTTCACACTTTCTAAGGCATCAATTATTTTGTAAGCGTTTTTTTCGGCAAATGTTGTTTCTTCTTCGTTTAGTTCTTGTTGCTGAATAATTTTGTCAATAGTAGTTTTCGCCAAGTCATCTGCATATTGCTTTTCATCTTGTGAAAACAAATAGGCTTTCAAACTCTCCTTGCACATATAATGCACAATTTCTTTTGGCGTATAAAATGCTCCTTTGTCTTTATTGTCTTCCAACAAGTTCTCGAAAATATGTCCGAGCATTTCAGGGTCAACCGCTACGGTGTGTTCGTCTGGTGCATCTTCGTAAATGGTAAAGTTGTAATTATTGAAAGTTTCAAACATTTTTTCAAATACATCTTCGGGTAAATGGAGTTTGTTGTATTTACGGTCTTGTGTATCGTCAAACAAACCACCATTCAAGTAAGGAAAGCGTTCGTCCCTTGCTATGTTTTCAGAATCTTCATTGTTTAATCGAGTAAAAAACAAAGGCACTAATTCACGAGCATAGAAGTCATCTTTTTGTTTTGATTTTTTAAACAAGTCATACAAATATTCGGGATTTCCTTCGCCCCACTTTTTTCCTTGTTTTACAGAAAGCCAACCTTTCTTTTGAATGAAATATAAGAATACAATTCTACCCATCATTCGCTTTACAAAATCACGGGCTTGTTTTTCGTCTTTGCCAAATAATGCTGTTAATTGCCAATTTGGTTCACTAACAACCTGTTCGGCATATTTACTGCCTTTTTTTGCATAACGCTTCCCAGTAAGGAACTGTACAAAATCTTCATAAGCGTTTTTGTAGTTGGCAAAAAACTCTTTACCTAGTTTCTCTACTGAAAATGCTTCATCAAAATCATCTAAATTGAGATACTGAAATATGTTTTCTTGTTGCTTTTGAATTAGTTTATCAAAGCGTATGGCTGCCGTTAATGCCTTTTCACCTTTACCGAATAAATAAGTGTAGCGTTTCGGAGCAGTTTCTTTATCTTGAATTTCGTTGGTATCGTTGTTCTTTATTTTGCGTTTGCTGATGTAACTAAAACGCCATTTATCGCCTTGCACAAACACTACCATTGCTCCAGCAACTTGATTTGTCAAGTCCTTAATTAAATTTCTAAGTGCAACACGGTTTCGGGTTATGTTTACTTTCTCGTTCAGTTCAACCTCAAAAATTCCAATTTTGGTGTATTCGTTTATTTCATAGTTTCCTAAACTCAAACATTGTTTGCTCAACGTTTTATCTGATAGCGAAATGGTGCGGTCTTCTGCATTCAGTTTATTATTGGTAAACTGTGTTTGCAAAAAGCCTTTCCATACTTTTCTATCGTATGGGCTTTCGAGTAAATTTCTAATTTCTGTTACTGTCATTGTTCAATTCGTTTAGGAAACAAAAGTTTCGGAAATGATAATCTTTGGCTGCAAGGGTTCTAAGTCCTTTTTAGCTTCACGCTTTATTTTTGAAGTATATTTCCGTGAAAGCTTTATTAACTCCATTTCCAGTTTCATTGGATTTGTTTCGTTTCTTAGTTTATAAACTTCGTTTGTAAGGTTCGTGTAAGTTCCGTGTTTCAGTAAAGGCAGCAAGTTTGTTCCTGCTTCAATAGCTTCTGGCGATGAAAGAATTTGGTTTGCTAACCAGTTGTTCAAATCGTTCAAAGCCTTGTTTGACCTTACATCCAATTTATCCTCATTACCACCAATCATTTCAGGAATTGTGATGTCTCTCTCAAACTGCTCTAGAATATGATTGATGTGTTTATAATGCACATCAGGAACAGGCAAAATGCCTTCTTCTAATCTTGGTGCTTCAAATATTTTCACTGCTTTCTCAAACGGCAGTGCAAATGATTTTCCTTCGGAATGCAAATAGATGTTTTTATACTCTCCATTTTTCACAAAGGCAATACTCATTTCCTTTTCGTTTGCTTTGCGAATGCAACGAACTTTCAAAGGCATTTTTCGGATTACGTTAAAATGCTCTTCGTTTTGTTCTCTGTATTTACGCAACCATTCTAAATATTCTGTTCGCAGGTCTTTGTCCTCTTCCTTTTCTTCAAACATTCTGAACTGGTCAATAATTTCGTCCAGCGTGTAGATTTTATTATCCTCTCCAAATGTGCTGTGGCTACTTTGCAGTTTTACCAATGATTTTTGGCGAAGGTTAATTCTAGTGTCGCCTTGTTCAGAAGGGTAGAAATTGTAATTGTAAATGTAGTTTGCTTTTGAGCCAATACGGTTAATACGTCCTAACCGTTGAATTAACCTTGTTGGATTCCAGGGCGTGTCATAGTTTAGAATAACATTAGCACGGTGTAAGTTGATTCCTTCTGCTAATACATCCGTTGTGAGAATGATGTCGTAATCATTTCTAAAAGTTCCTTCGTAATTGGCATCAAAGTTTTCACGAATAGTTTCAAATTCTTTATTTCTATTTTCAGAAGTGATGCTTAAAACCTTGTAATTGGTTTCCTTTTTAAGTCGAGAAGTCAAGTAATTCAACGTGTCAGCCGATTCAGTAAAGATTACCAGTTTGCCTAATTCGTTTTTGTCTTTATTGAAATATTCGTTTTCAAGTAGTTGAATAAATACATTCCATTTGGGGTCGTTATGTTCTTCAATGGCTTGCCATCTTTCGTTTAGAGAAAGCAAATTTTCATAGTCATTTCGTAAGCCTTCAATAAATCCTTTTTTGAAATCAAACTGCTTGAATTTTTTATTCTTCGGCTTATCATCGTCTATTTTCAGAATCTCAATTTCAATTTCTTCGTCCGTGTAGCCTTTGTTCAGCAAATCGGAAATGTCTAAATCAGGGGCAATAAACACACTATCTCTTTCATACATTTCAATCATTTGCTTGGTAGAAGCGGTGATTTTGCTTAATGAGTTTTTGAAAGCATAAAAACTGCTTTCCAAACGCTTTATTAATTGCGTTTGCATAATGAATGCCAATGAACGTGAAATTGTTTGAGCACTTTGGTATAAACCTCCGTTTGCTTCATCTGTCAAGTAGGCAATTGCCTGATAACGGAAAAAGTCGATTTTGTTTTTGTCGATAATGCTGTTTGCAGTATCAAGAAACAAGGTTGCTAAATCGTGAGGTAATTCATATTCGTTTGCAAAAGGGTCGGCAACTTTCGGGAAAATAATTCCTTGCTCTTGCAAATCCTTTGCGTAGCGTTCATTTTTCTTTAAGTCGGTTCTTGTTCTGCGAATAGTAATATCCTTAACAACTTTGTCCCGAATGTCTGTGAAAATATCTTGTATCGCTTGCAGGTTAAGCGGTATATGTTGAATTAAAGCTTTGTAACGAATGATATGAGGATAGAAATATTTCTGCAAGTTGGTTTCAGCCAAATTGCTACTTCGTATGTCCTGAAACAATGAAATGAGATAATAAATATCTTCGGGCTTATTGTTTAGCGGTGTTGCAGAAATCAACACTACCTTTTTTTCAAAGCCTTCAATTCCACCAATATTTTCACGTCCCGACTTGCAGATCACTTGTAGATTCTCAAACTGTTGGCTTCTGTGATTTCTGAACTTATGGGCTTCGTCAACAAGTATTAAATCATATCGTTCTTTGTCCGCATAGTTATGGTTGCCTTCCACAATCTTATTTAAACTTCCATTTGCTATGAAATGGCATTTTTCGTCAATTCTAAATTCCTTGAATGTACTTTTCCAGTTCTTTTCTAGCGTTGGGGGATAAACAACAAGGATTTTGGTTTTAGGGCCATTGTTGATTATGAATTTTTTGGCAAGCAAAGCTGCCATTACTGTTTTACCAGTTCCAACAACATCGGCTAAAAAGAATCCGTTGTGTTTTAATAGCAATTCGTAACCTTGATTTACCGCGTCAATCTGATAGCTTAACTTTTTGAACTTCTTTAGCGGTATATCACTAATGCTGTCCGGGTCATACTCGATGTTCTTTCCGAAAAACTCAATTAAGAACTTTACATACAATTCAAACGGTGTGGGATTTATTTCTAAATATGTTTTTTTTATTAACGTTGGCGCATCAACAGGAAGTATTGTCGTGCTTTCTTGCCATAGCTTTTCAAACTCATCATCAGCATATTTAACATTTGTATAATCGTTAAGCTGAATATTCATTTCATAGTTATGTTCTACATCTTCTAATCCTAATCCTTGCGCAGATAAATTAGAAGAACCCATAATAACCATACCGTTGGGATTATGCTCGTTAAAATTAGGACTTAAGAAAATATAAAATTTAGAATGCAGTTTTTTTGAATTGTGAGCCCTTATTTCTATCCGACCAGAAGAAATATCTTCAATCAATTGTAGTATGCCCTGTTCGATGTGTTTGCTGTACTTTGCGTTAATTATGTCTTTTTGAATGCTTTCTGCAAAACTTTGCTTAATATCTTTAGCGTTCGAATTAAACAACAAACCCTGCTTTTGGGCCAAGGCTATGAAAGGGTCAACATTGATACCTGCTATTATTTTAACTTTTAAATCTTCTGGAAAATGCTGGCGAATAGCGAAATAACCCGATGCTCTAAAATATCCAATAACAGATTTAAAATATTCTATATTTCTCATATGACTAAATACACCTATAAACTTTTTATAGAGCGTATTTTCGCCTTGATTTGTAAAAAAATTTAATCCCATTATCTGGTTGAGTTTAATAATTCCCTAACATCAATTTTTAAAAGTTCAGCAATAATGACAAGATTTTCCATTGAAGGCTGAACCTCATTTGTACACCATCGAGATATAGTAGTTTCATTTTTGTTTAGTTCAACTGCCAGCCATTTATTAGTTTTTCCTTGTTCAGCCAAAACGGCTTTCAGCCTATTAATCGCCTTATTATTCATATTAATCTGCATTATATGTTGATAAATCTACATTTTACATTTCAATTAAAAAAGGGCTATTTATTTACAGGATGTAAACCAACCATTTAAATATATCGTGATATTAGTTTTACCAATAAAGTCTAATAATATACCGACCAACAAAAACGTAAGTAACAACCCCTGAATAGTATACAATACCACTTATTTAAAACCCTAATAGTATTTCGACCGATACAGGTATAGGTAACAACCTCAGAACGAGGTCAAACTTAATTTACAAAGCATCGCTATATTTTTATAGCAAAAGTGAGGGAAAATATAGCAAAACTATATTTTAAGAAGATGGTATGGATAAGTAATTACAGCAAAAGAAAAAATTAATTTAAAGCAAATGAGTGGCAGTAGGATTTGATTTCCATAGCTCATAATCCCAAGGATAGGCACAATCAAATTTAATCGGCTCTTCATCAATAACTGGTTGTGTCTGCCCCTCTAACAATAGCCACTTTTTAAAAGGCACTTGTTCATCTAAAGGCAATTCACTTATGCAGATATAAGCTATTGAACCATTGTTTTTGATGTTTAGTGTTCCAGGCATACTCAAAAATAAGAATTAATAACCTCTTTTTTTAAACTTCATAAACTCGTCAAAATCTTTTTTATTTTGCTGTTTGCGTTTACTGCCTGAAGAAACAGACCATGCAAATATAAGCCAGCAAAGCATAGCCAGTGCAATTAGGAAAACTGGATGCTTACTCCCCAATGCGCCAACCATACAAAAGAAACTGATGACCGATGCTAATATAAATTTACCGAAAACCGTCATAAACACTTGTTGAGCAGTAAATATACAAATTTTACTTATACCTGCATAGGTGTTTAAAGAAATCGCTTTTCCGTTCTTGCACAGCAATGAGCAAGGCACTTTTAAAATCAGAAATTGATATTTATGTAATTAACAAAGTGCGTGAATTGAGAATCACTGCTGGGATTTCACAAGCCGATCTGGCTTTAGCTCTTGATTTATCAGTAGGTTTCATTGGCCATATCGAAAGCCCAAAATACCGAGCAAAGTATAACCTCAGTCACTTAAATAGGATAGCACAGATTTTAAACTGCTCTATCAGGGATTTCTTCCCTGAATTACCGCTATAAAGCTATCTTCTATTACTGCACAAAATGAGTTGCGAATTTTGTATCTCCAATTTTTCATAGAAAATTGGCAAGGAAGTTTTTGAGTGAAGTATAAAACCGTAGGGTTTTACGATACACAAAAACACATCTTGCAATATGAAAAACAACAATGGAAAACACACCTATTTCCGCCAGTAGAGTACTTTCCGTATATCCATCTATACGTATATATCTATATACACATATTCAGATAGTTATATATGCGTATATCTGTTATAAAACAACAGACCACTGCATTCTATTTTCCTTTTTGTTGTATCTAAGCGTACAAATCACGTCATTTTTTGTTGATTTGTTTACTACTGCATTTAAACAATTATTTATCAATAAGTTAAACGGTAAACAATCAGTAAACTTTTGGTCAACATTTGATTATTCATGAATTTATATTGTCAACCTTTTTTTATTTGTTTACCAATTGTTGATTAAAAGTTGACTTCATAATAAATTACAAATCAACTATTTAACCTACTAAGTCAACATATCAACAAAAATTTGCTCCAATTGCTCTTTTGTAATTTTATAATACCTGCCTTTATCTTGGTACTCTAATAAGAAGCCCGATATGTCATATTGGTAGGAGGTATAATTTGAAGCATTGGGGTATTGGCTTAATTTCCATTTGGTTTCTATAATTTTCCTAACTCCAGTCCTACCCACACGGAAATTGGCTCTTTGGAGTAAGGATTGAATATTAGAATTGGTAAAGCACATTTCGTTCAATTCTTTATTTTCCATTATGCCTTTTATAATCTCTAGTAGCTCTAATTCAACTTTATCAACGAACTGCGATTTAATTTTCCGCAATGCCGAGGTATTTATCTGTTCCGCTGTAAACCACATCCTGCCTGTATTTGAAGTGCTAAGCTTACGTTCATTTAGAAAGTTTAAAAACTGTGGAACTTCATCTTGCAACTCTTTCAATAAGTTTGGTCTTTTTAGCTTTATAGGAGCTATCTTCCTTACCCAATAACGAATTTCTAAAGGGTCTATAATGATAAAATTTTCTTCGTTGTTACTGCACAAAATAAATTTACCAAAAAATTCAACCTCAAATTTATCTTGTCCCTTTGCTTCTGCTTTAAATGATTTGGCAGTACTTAAGTTTTTAATACGTTCTGCATCTTCCTTTCTATCCAAAAGCACTTCATCGACTGCAATTATTAATTTATTTAGCCAATCGATATTGAAATTTGACCTAAAGTCGCTGTTCGAATTGTAAGTCATGTTGCCTGCAAATATCTTTTTTAAAAAATTTAAGAAAGTAGTTTTACCAGTTTCTCTTTCCTCTGATACCAAACATAGCACTGGTAAAGTTTGATTAGGTTTTTGATAAAGCAATTGGATGTAATCTAAGCCTAGTTCATATTGCTCTTGAAAAATGTGTTCTATGAATTCTAATATTTTGACACAATCTCCTTTTTTTGGTAAATGTGGTATTTCCTCGTATCGATTTAAGTATCCCTTAATTTCCTTCTGATAATGTAAATGTTCTGGCACAATGCACCATCCATCGTACTTTGGAATTTCGGCAACAATGTCTTTGCCGTGATCACGAATAATGGTTTCGATATTCCACGGAATTAAAACTTTCATGGTATCGCCTGTTGAAAGTGGTTTGTGAGAAATTTTTAGATACGACGTCCCTACTCGAACGTAATTCGAATGCTCCATATTGATAAGTAAAAAATTTTGAAATTGAGTTAGGGCTGTGATTACAGCAAAAAAGAAAAATATGTATTCCTACCTTGAAGTATATTTATTTTTTAGAACATACTGGGTCGCTTCTTCTTCAATCTCTTCAATTGTTTTTTTACGCCCTTTTTTCAACCAGTCCATTAATTCCTGTTTAGTGAAATATAGCCTTTTACCTTTCTTAATGACTGGTATTTTCCCTGCAGAAGTTAAAGTATAAACCGTTGCTTTAGCAAGATTTAGAAATTTGGATGCTTCTTCGATACTTAAAAAATCTTGTGTCTTTTCTTCTGAGTTCGAGGATGGGGTTTCTGAAAGAACTTTTCTGACACTGTTCTCTATCATTGCCGATAGTTCTTCCTTTCTTATTGATGTTAACATTAAATCGTTCATAAGGCTTTATTTATGTGATGAATAATAAGTATTAATTAGTATCACAAAGTAAGCATCAGAACTAACGTGCATCGCCATAACACGTAAGTTTCAATTATTTTTTGAAATGGATATTCAATTCTTTTATTTTTTCTTTTGCTGTCAATTTAACGTTCAACTTATCAAGCATTGTCCTTTGAGACTGTCCAATGAGGTAATGCCCGTTTTTAAAATACCTGAATTTTCTGTGTAGCCACTTAGATAAATCTTTATTGGTAATTTTGGATAAGATCTGCCTGTCTTGCATAATTTTAAAAAATAGAATCATATCGTCAGGAGTAACATTATTTAAATTATAAAATTCAGGGTGTGAGTCACCAATATTTAATAGCTCATTTTCAAGTGCTGAAAAATCTGCTTCATTTGCACATTTTAGCCTCATAAATGCCAAAATCCCTTTAATTTCTACCTCTTTAACACCTGCCGTAAACGCAACTACACATTTATCTATCAGATTTTTTCTAACAAAACTTTTGTGATTCTTGATTTTCAATTCTTCATCAATCCGCTCAATATGATTATTTACCAATGGGATTAACTCGCTACCCATAAAATCAATGTGATGGTTAAGAATGTCAAAAACAGGTTTGTTTGTCAATTGTTTTATGAGTTCATATTCAGCAATAAAGCCCTTCAGTAATTCGTAACGTTCGTAAACCTCTATGCTCTCATTTAGATATTTAAGGATATCAAGCAACATTTCTATTTGTGCGCCAAACAGCTCGTAAATGTTTTCTGCATTTATTTCTCTATTTACATTAAATAATACACCATTAATATCCTGTACTTGAAACACATGGAGCTTAGAGTGTCCAGCCTCTAATTCCTCCTTAACCGCTTTAATGTTGTTATTAAAAGCCAATGGAAGATATTTAAGGTTCTTATTTTGCTTTAATACGATTTGCCTCATAGCTATAATACGATACGTTTTGATGCATCTATTTTCTTTTTATCTATCACTTTGGCATAAACCTCTGTGGTTTTTAAATGCCTATGTCCTAACAGCTTTGATACCGTATAAATATCTGTTCCCATTGTTAGCTGTAAAGTAGCGTAAGTATGCCTGAAACAATGGAAAGTGATCTTTTTGGTTATTCCAGCACTCATAACCCAACGAGATAATTGCACATTCGTATAAGCCGAATATTTCAAGCCTTTAAAAATTCTATCTTCTAAATTACCTCGTTCTCCTAATTGCTCATAAGCTTGTTCGGCAATGGGCAAAGTTTCATTAGAACTGGTTTTTTGTTGAGTAAAACGAATAAAATATCCGTCTTGCTCGGAATGTTGTACTTCTTTCCAAGTAAGTTTAATCATATCTGACCATCTTAAACCTGTCAAAGCACAAAATATAGATGCTCTTTTTAAAACATTTGGTTCACAATCTGTTTCAAAAAGTGCTTTCAGCTCTTCAAAAGTTAAATATTCTCTTTCACTTTCGCCCTGGGGAATTCCTTTTACCCTAAGAATGGGGTTGATAGAAAATAGACGTTCTTCAAAAGCTTCTTTAACACAAGCCCTGAACTTATTAAAATAGCTATACTGGGAGTTTTGAGCCAAACCTGCCGTTTCAGATTTAAGTGATTTTACATTTTTCAGGAACTCTTTAAAACCCTCGCAAAATCTTTCATCCACATCGCCAAAAGTGCATTTACCTCCAGTATATAGTTTCAAATATTTGAATGAGCCAAACCAGTTATCCGCATTCCCTTTTGATGAATTACGTTTCTTAACCTTTTGATCGAAATAGGCAAGAAAATCCATTTTTGAAGATAAACGGTCGGTAAAATCAAAGCTTTTATTGATGAATTGCAAGCTTCTTTCAGAACGAATACTTTCTGCCTTTGTTTTACAAACGTGATTATGCTCTTTTTGAATGGCGTTTGTTGGTTTTTCAAACAGGTAAATTTTTAAAAACTCTCTACGAGTTTCTTTGCCTGTTTCGGGAATATAAACTGGCGGATAAAAATCTAAATAAAGGCTCAATCGACCATCATTTAATTTTTTCTCTCTTAATTTTACTGTGCGGTTCTGTTTCATAGGTTGACAAATAATTTATCGACTTCTTCTCTTTTAATAATTTTACGGCCACCCAATTTGTAGGCTTTAATAACTTCTTGGTTCAGCAATCTCCAGAGAGTAGTTCTGCTTATATTTAATAATGTACAGGTGTCTTGAATACTCAAATACGCCATTCCGTTAAGTTCATTTTTTGATTGTTCCTTAACTTTCTTGGTTTCCTGATTACTGTTATCAATCTTTAACCGTTTTATCTTGTTCTTAAGATTTTTACCATTACAAGACCTGCTACAAAATCGTGTCACTGTAGTTTTAGCGACAAATAATGCATTACACTCCTCGCAAAATCTATTCAATCTGATATTTGAACTCATATAAAATTGTTTCAGGATGTTTCTACCTGTTTCCTGATGTTTCAAAGTGTTTCATCATTTCTCCGATACACTAAAAATACTGTATTTATTTGTACCTTTTTAAAAACACCCTAATAAAGGTACAAATATTAACGAAAGGTACAAAAAAATCAAAAAACATCAATAAACAAAAAACCCTTATAATTGTTGATTATAAGGGTTTTAATATGATTTATTAATTGTTATTTCTCAATATTTATTGTTTATTACTTTCCGATACAAAACTTACTGAATATGTTCTCAAGCAAATCATCGGTAGTAACCTGACCGGTTATCTCTCCTAAATAATGTAATGCTTGTTTAATATCCATTGCTAAAAAGTCAGAAGTAACTGGA
>Ga0157370_10003166_pt1 | contig 19470 bp, 20 predicted proteins | sample C35metaG_FD_113463 | JGI IMG/M metagenome (GOLD analysis project Ga0157370, IMG submission 113463) | Corn rhizosphere microbial communities from Kellogg Biological Station, Michigan, USA - C3-5 metaG | ecosystem: Host-associated > Plants > Roots > Rhizosphere > Soil | place: USA: Michigan...
CGACGCCGCGCCGATTGATTCGCCCGCCGCGCTGCGCTAGCGTTGCGGGCCATGGCCAAGACCGCTCCCAAGACCGTTGCCGACCCCGCTCCCGCCGTCGATTTCGAACACTCGCTCGACGAGCTGGAGCAACTGGTCACCCGGATGGAAGGCGGCGAGTTGAGCCTCGACGAATCGCTTGCCTCGTTCGAGCGCGGCATCGGCCTGTTCCGTCATTGCCAGCAGTCGCTGCAACAAGCGGAACTGCGCGTGCGCCTGCTGCTGGACCCCGATGCCCCCGACCGCGCCGAACCGTTTGAACCCGAACTCTGAGTCCGCCGAACTCGGCCCTGCCCTGCAGTCGCTGGTTGCCCGCGCCGAGCGCGCGCTGCAACGCTGCCTGCCCCCGGCCGCCCACGCCACCGACCATCTGCGTCGCGCCATGCACTATGCCGTGATGGGCGGCGGCAAGCGGCTGCGCCCGATGCTGGTCTACGCCACCGCGCACGCGCTGGACGAAGACGGTCCGGCACTGGACGCCGCCGCCTGCGCGGTGGAACTGATCCACGCCTACTCGCTGGTGCACGACGACCTGCCCGCCATGGACGACGACGCGCTGCGCCGCGGCCGGCCGACCTGCCACGTGGTGTTCGGCGAGGCGATGGCGATCCTCGCCGGCGACGCGCTGCAGGCGCTGGCGTTCGAGGTGCTCGCCGCCGAAGAGGCCGGTGCCATCGACGCCCGCGTGCGCATCGCGATGCTGCAAACGCTGGGTCGCGCCTGCGGCGCCGACGGCATGGCCGGCGGGCAGGCGCTCGACCTGGCCGCGGTCGGGCGTCCGCTGGAGCTGGCCGAACTGGAATACATGCATGGCTGCAAGACCGGCGCGCTGATCCGCGCCTCGGTGCGCCTCGGCGCGCTGGTCGCTGCGGCGGACGACGACGCGCTGCAGGCGCTGGACCGCTACGCCAGCGCCGTCGGCCTGGCCTTCCAGGTGCGCGACGACATCCTGGACGTGGAAGGCGACCCTGAAGTGATCGGCAAGACTGCCGGCAAGGACGCCGCCGCGGTCAAGCCCACCTTCCCCTCGATCATCGGCCTCGACGCCTCGCGCGCACGGCTGGCCGAACTGACCGATGCCGCGCTGGCGGCGATCACGCCGTGGGGCGCGCGCGCCGTGCTGCTGCAAGAGCTGGCCCGCTACGCGGCGCATCGCACGCGTTGATTCGCGGCAACGAAAAGGCGGCCCGCAGGCCGCCTTTTCAATCCACTCGCCGAACTACTTGATCAGGCGCAGCGTGAACGGGTAGCGATACGTCACGCCCTCGTTGGCCTTGATCGCGGCGATGATGGTGAACACCAGCCAGGCGATGCCGATGATGAACCACAGCGGGATCGCGATGACCAGGCCGATGCCGAACGTCATCACCGAGAGCAGGAACAGCACCACGAACGCGATGGCCACCGTGATGTTGAAGTTCAGCGCCTCCTTGCCCTGGTCGTTGACGAACGGCATGGTGTCCTTCTTGATGAGCCAGATCACCAGCGGGCCGATGAAGCAGCCCCAGCCGCCGCCCAGCGCACCGGTGAGGATCGCACCGAGCAGCGCGGACAGATGCGCAAACATCGCCCACTGTCTTTCCTCGGCAGGCGGAACGCCCGGCGCCGGATCGGTCGGCGCGGGCGGGATGACGGATTCGGGTGGAACGCTCATGCGCATCTCCTTCGACGTCGAAGCTCACCGGCCGCTTGCCGGTCGTGCCGATGCTAGCAAGGCTTGCGCCGCTTTGCCGCAAGAACCTGCCAACACGCCCAACCCCGCCGGAGGCGCGGCTACTCGCCGGCGACGGTCATGCGATCGAGCAGGATCGAGCCGGTGAGGACCGGCGAGCGCGGATCGACATCGTCGCCCACCGCCACGATGCCGGCGAACATGTCGCGCAGGTTGGCGGCGATGGTGATGCCTTCCACCGGATGCACGATGCGGCCGTGCTCCACCCAGAAACCGGCGGCCCCACGCGAATAATCGCCAGTGACGATCGACACGCCCTGGCCCATCACCTCGGTGACCAGCAGACCGGTGCCCAGGCGCCGCAGCATGCCGGCGAAATCGGACGCCTCGCCATCGGCCGCGCCCGCGGCCACCACCAGATTGTGCACGCCGCCGGCGTTGCCGGTGGATTCCATGCCGAGCTTGCGCGCCGAATAGCTGCCCAGCATGTAGCGCGCCAGCAAGCCGCCTTCGATCAGGGCGCTGTCGCGCGTGGCCACGCCCTCGGCATCGAAATTGGCCGAGCCCTGGCCGCGCTGAAGATGCGGCCGCTCGTCGATATTCAACCATGCAGGCATCACCGCCTGGCCCACATGGTCGAGCAGGAAGCTGGCCCGCCGATACAGCGAGCCACCGCTGACCGCCCCGAGCAGATGCCCGATCACGCCGCGCGCAAGCTCCGGCGCGAACAGCACCGGGCATTGCCGGGTGGACAGGCCGCGCGCCCCAAGCCGCGCCAGCGTGCGCTCGGCGGCCTTGTCGCCGAGCGCCTTCGCGCTGATGAAATCGCCCGCCGCGCGCACGCTGTCGTACCAGTAATCGCGCTGCATGCCGTCCTCGTCGCCGGCGATCAGCGCCAGCGACAACGCGTGGCGGGTGCCGCGCTCGCGGCCCACGAAACCGTGCGAGTTCGCGTACACGGACAGACCCTGCCCGGCCTGCACGGAGGCGCCATCGGAGTTGCTGATGCCGGCATGTGCGCGCCCGGCATCCTCGATCGCGATGCCCAGCTCGATCGCCTGCGTGGTGTCGATATCCCAGGGGTGCCACAGGTCCAGTTCCGGGAACGCGCTGGCCATGCGCGAGGCATCGGCCAGCCCGGCGGCGGGATCGGCCTCGGTGTAACGGGCAATCGCACAGGCCTGGTCCAGCGTCGCCTGGATCGAATCCGGATGCAGGTCCGCCGTGCTGGCCGAGCCCTTGCGCTGGCCGAAATACACCGTGAGCCCGAAGCCGCGATCGCGGGTGTGCTCGACCGTTTCCACCTCGCCGAGGCGCACATTCACGCTGAGCCCGGTGTCGATGGTGGCGGCCACTTCGGCCTGGCTGGCGCCGGCGATCCGCGCGCGGCGGATCACGTCCTCGGCCAACTCGGCGAGTCGATCCAGTTCGGATGTACTGCTATCGCGGCTGACGACGGCTTCACTCACGTTGGTCTTTCCTGGGCAAGGGGCGGGTAGAATAGGCGGCTCGCAATCGCCAGAGCGTTCACATGGGGGCGCGGCGGGAGAATGAAAGGAGCCATGAGCCTTCCCTCGCCACCTGCCCCGGGCATCTATCGCCACTACAAGGGCCGGCGTTATCGCGTGCTGGGTACCGCGCGGCACAGCGAGACGCTGGAGTCGATGGTGGTCTATCAGGCACTCTACGGCGAACATGGCCTGTGGGTGCGGCCGGCCGCCATGTTCACCGAAACCATTGATCTGCACGGCACGCCGACGGCACGCTTTGCGCTGGAGCAGGCCGAAGCCGACCCCGCCGGCAACGCCGCCGACGATCCACCCGCCCCTGCCGGAATGAACCCGTGAGCCCCAGCCGCAGCCGCAACCAGACCGAACTCGACGAACAGGACTACGGCCCCAGCCGCACCCAGCAGCGACGCGAGGCGCTCGCCGTGCTGACGCTCGCCGGCCAACTGGTCGAGCTGCCCGCCAGCCGGCTGGCCAAGCTCGACCTCCCCGACGACGTGCGCCGCGAGATCGAGATCACCCGTCGCATCACCGCACACGGCGCCAGGAAGCGCCAGATGGCGTTCCTGGCCAAGGTCATGCGCCGCTTCGGCGAGGAGGATTTCGCCGCCGTGCGCGCCGAGCTCGGCGAGAACCGCGAGAAGCAGCGCCAGGACACCGCCGCGATGCACCGTCTGGAAGCGATCCGCGACCGGCTGGTCGACGGTGACGACGCGGCACTGGCCGAAGTGATCGCCGAACACCCGCAGGTCGATCGCCAGCACCTGCGCTCGCTGGTGCGCCAGGCGCGGCTGGAGCGGGAGACGCCGAACAAGCCGCCCCGCGCCTTTCGCGAAATCTTCCAGCTGCTGAAGGAACTGACCGCCGGCAATTCCGACGCTTCCTGAGCGCGCCGACGCACGTCCGCGTCGTCCGCTGCAGCAGCTCGCGAACTGCCCTGCATCGCCCGTCGCAAGGACGCGCGGAGTCGGCCCCTGCCAATTGACGGCCATGCGCCGGCTGGCATAGGCTGGCAATCTTTTCCCACCGCCTCGCGAGTCGCCAACCATGAGCCTGGAACTGCACATCACCCTCAGCGACGCTGACCTGAAGCTGTTCGTCGACAGCATCACCGAGGCGCGAAAGCAGGTGGACACCGTGGATGCCATCAGCATCGTCGGCGCCGCGCGCAAGCTGCTCGAGGAAACCAATCGCGCGGAACTGCCCGACTTCGTCGCCAACCGCCTGAAGCACCTGGACACCATGATCAGCATGATCGAGGACGCCGGTTTCGCGCTGCCCGAGGAGGATCGCGACAACGTGCTGGCCGCGCTTGCGTACTTCTCCAGCCAGGATGACGTCCTCCCCGACAATGTTCCTGTGCTGGGCTTCCTCGACGACGCCATCATGATCGAGCTGTGCATGCGCGAGCTGCAGTACGAAATCGAGGCCTACGACGACTTCCGCATCTGGCGCGACAATGAGGCGACCCGCCGCGGCGAAAGCAGGGCCGGCCTGATGCTGAACCGCGTGGAATGGGCCGAGGCTCGCCGCCAGGAGGCCATCGAGCGCATGCACCGCCGCCGCCGCGAAGCCTATGCCGGCGGCAGCTGGACGCCGGTACTGTTCAAGGTGCGCTGAGCCGGCATCGGCCTCACTCGCGAAGGGCGCTGCGGCGCCCTTCGTCGTTTCCGCCAACGACAAAGGCCGGCAGTTTCCTGCCGGCCTTTGTCTTGCATCTGGCGCCCGAAGTTGGACTCGAACCAACGACCCCCTGATTAACAGTCAAGTGCTCTAACCAGCTGAGCTATTCGGGCGGGAGCTGCGTAGTTTGTCGACGCGGCAGCGTACTGTCAAGCCGCCGGCCGCATGATCCGCCGCCGATTCAGTGGGTGATCACGCGATAGCAAGGCACGTAGGCCGAACCGCCCGGCAACTTCATGCGGTGCTGCTGCACGAAGGCCTGCAGCAGCTGGTCCAGCGCGCGCATGATGTCGACATCGCCGTCGATGGCGAACGGCCCGTTGCGCTCGATCGCCTGCACGCCCTCTTCCTTCACGTTGCCGGCGACGATGCCGGAGAACGCCCGCCGCAAGTCGGCGGCAAGCTCGTGACGCGGGCGGCCGTGGCGGATCTGCAGCGCACCCATCGCCTCGTGCGTGGGCCGGAACGGTTGCTGGAATTCCACGGGAATCTGCAACGCCCAGTTGAAGAAGAACGCGTCCTTGGTGTCGAGCCGGTTGTGGCGCACTTTCTCCAGCCCCGTGACCATCGTGCGCGCCACTGCCTGCGGATCGTCGACGATGATCTGGTAATGCCGCGCCACCTCGTCGCCGAGGGTCAGCCGCAGGAAGCGGTCGATCTGTTCGAAATAGGCGGCCGAATGGCGCGGCCCGGTGAAGATCAGCGGGAACGGCGTGCTGGCGTTGTCCGGGTGCAGCAGGATGCCGAGCAGGTAGAGGATCTCCTCCGCCGTGCCGACGCCGCCGGGGAACACGATGATGCCGTGGCCCAGGCGCACGAACGCCTCCAGCCGCTTCTCGATGTCCGGCATGATCACCAGGTGGTTGACGATCGGGTTCGGCGACTCGGCCGCGATGATGCCCGGCTCGGTGATGCCGATGTACCGGTTGTGCCGGCGCCGCTGCTTGGCGTGCGAGATGGTGGCGCCCTTCATCGGCCCCTTCATCGCGCCCGGGCCGCAGCCCGTGCAGATGTCCAGCCCGCGCAGGCCGAGCTGGTAGCCGACCAGCTTGGAGTAGTCGTATTCCTCGCGCGAGATCGAGTGGCCGCCCCAGCACACCACCAGGTTCGGGTCGACCTGCGGCTTCAGGATGCGGGCGTTGCGCAGGATCTCGAACACACCCTGGGTCAGGCCCGCGGAAAGATCCAGGTCGAAGCCGACCTGTTCGAGCTGGGTCGACACGTAGACGATGTCGCGCACCACCGCGACCAGCAGCTCGTTGATGCCGCGGATGATCTCGCCATCGACGAACGCTTGTGCCGGTGCGTTCGAGAGCTCGATCTTCATGCCGCGGTCCTGCTGCAGCACCTGGATGTCGAAATCGGGGTATTGCTCCAGCATCGCGCGCGGATCGTCGCTGAAGTTGCCGGAAGTCAGCACCGCCAGCGCGCAGCGCCGCAGCAGCGCGTGCAGCCCCGAACCGCTGGCGCCACGCAGTCGCGCCACCTCGTGCCGCGAGAGCACGTCGAGCCCGCCGATCGGCGTGATGCGGGCGCTCACCGTGCCCGCTTTGCCGGCACGGCCGGCCTGGGAATCATTCATCCACCACTCTCCTGCCGCTGACGACGTGACTGCCTCATGCAGTGTCGTGGCGGGTTGCCAAGCATCCGCTGCGCGAATCATCGGGTCAAGACAGCACGACGCCGATGCGCTCTCCGTCGGGCGAAAAAAAACCGGCACCCTGGGGTGCCGGTTCGTTTCGGGACGATGCAGCGATCAGAACGTGTAACGCAACGTCAGCATGGCCGACCAGCGCGACACCACGCGGGTCGGGTTGGAACCGGCGTCGTAGCGGATCAGCTGCTGCGGCTGGTAATTGCCGTTCTGGTCGGTGGGCAGGTAGTAGATGTACTGGCCCTGCGCATTCACGCCGTCGTAGCCGGCCAGCGTGCGCGTGTTGAACTGGCCGTTGACGGTCTGGCCCCAGTCGCTGTCGAGCAGGTTGAGGAAGTTGTAGACGTCCAGACGCACGACGCCCTTGTTGCCCTTGAAGATGCCGGGCACTTCCTGCGAGAAGCTCATGTCGAGCTGATTCACCCAGCCGTAGTGATCGGTGTTGCGACCGGCAATCTGGCCCCGGTGACGGCTGAGGTACTTGTTGCCGGCAATGTAGTCCTGGAACTGCTGGATCAGTTCGGGCGATGCGCTGCCGTAGCTGACCTTCGCGTCGTTCACCGTCGGGATGTAGATCGGGTCCTGGTAGGTGATGCCGTCGCCGTTGGAGTCGCCGGAGAAGATCCAGCTGTACGGCAGGCCGCTGTGGCCGTTGTAGAACGCCGACACGCTGGTCTTGTAGTTGCCGAAGAACGCATGCTGCCAGGTCAGCGACGCCTTGAGCGCCTTGGGAATGTTGCGGTCGGCAGTGGCGGCCACTTCGTCGTTGACGTTTTCGCGCACCACGTACTTGTAGCCGGAGAACGCCTGCGAGCTGTTGCCCGGGTTGACCTCGGTGGCATGGCTGAAGGTGAGGCTCACGTTGCCGAACCAGCTCTCCGAGAAGGGCTTGGCCAGGGCCAGGGTCAGGCTGTCGGACTTGCCCTTGCCGGTGTTGGTGAGCAGCGTGGACTGCTGGTCGAACGCCCGGTCGCGATTGGCGGCCGCATCCTTGCTGCTGCCGCGCTCGCCCGGGGTCTTCCAGTACTGGAAGCGGCCGTCAGGCATCGTGCCGGTCGGCGCACCGATGTTGATGGCCTTGTAGAAGATCGCGTTGTCGGCCTGGATGTGCTGCAACTCCACCGAGCTGATCAGACCCCACCACGGCAGTTCGGCATCGAATGCCAGGGTGGTCTTCCACACGCTGGGCAGCTTGAAGTCGGGATCGATCGTGTCGACGACGCCCGCCGGCTGGACTTGCGTGCCGGTCGGAATGTTCTGGTGGTACGGGTCCGGGCTGAACGGCGCATCCGCCGGATCGAACGACGAATAGCTGGCCACGGTGAGGCCGTTGTTCTGGTACGGATTGGTCATCCATACCGTGGGCGGGGTGGTCTGGAACAGGCCGATGCCGCCGCGCAACTGCATCATGCGCTCGGTGTTGAACGCGTAGTTGAACGCGAAGCGCGGCTCGACCACCTTGTTCTTGCTGCCCAGGCTGCTGTTGTTCGGGTAACCGAACGACTGCTGGAAGGCGGCGTTGTAGAACGGTGCATGGTCGGACTGCGGGATGTTCACGCGCAGGCCGTAGGTCACCGACAGGTTGTTGTTGACCTGCCAGCTGTCCTGGATGAACGGGCTGTACTGGCTGTACACCCACTGTGCCGCCACGTCGTTGAGGGTATAGCCCGGCGCGGGCTGGTACAGGAAGTACGAGTCGTAGTCGCGATTCGCGAAATTGGTCAGCCCGTAGAACGTGTAATTGCCGTGCTGGGTGCGGCCGAACAGGTTGTAGATCTGGTCGCGCTGGAAGTCGATGCCGCCCTTGATGGTGTGGTCGCCAAGGAAGTAGGTGCCGGCGATGAAGGCCGACCACTTCTTGGTGCTGATGGCATTCTCGTGGCGGTACTGATCCTCGCCGAGGTTGACCGACGGCCCCTTGTTGTCGTTGCTCAGGTAGACCTTCACCTGCGGCTGGTTGATCGCGTTGCCGGCCAGCTGCTCGAACGTCTGGTAGCTGATCTTGGCTTCGGTCGAGAAGTTCTCGCTCCAGTCATCGTAGAACTGCAGCGCGGCGTTCTTGGTCAGGCTGTCCTTGCTGTACCAGTAGCTGTCCAGGCCCACTTCCTTGGAGCTGTTGCCCTGCACGATGGGCTGGTTCTCCTTGGTGTACTGGTAGGTGAAGCTGGCACGATGGTCGTTGCTGATGTTCCAGTCGATCTTGCCGAGGTAGCGCTTGTCGGTCAGGCCGACCGCACCGCCGCCCAGGCTGCCCGGCTGCAGGCCAAGCGCCTTGGCGGTGTCGATCACCTGCTGCAGGTCGCTGGGCGAGATCTTGTTGGAGGTGGACGCGCCGGTCAGCGACGGATCCAGGCCGTTGGACGAGTCCGCGCCGATACCGGTGGTCTTTTCCTGCTCGGCCGAGAAGAAGAAGAACAGCTTGTCCTTGATGATCGGGCCGCCCACGGTGACGCCGCCGGTCCAGTCGCGCTGGTAGCCGGTGTAGTCGTAACCGCGGTCGCCGTTGTCCAGCCAGCCGGCATTGCCGACCATCTTGTTGGCATTGCGATAGGCGTAATACACCGAGCCGTGAAACTCGTTGGTGCCCGACTTGGTGACCGCATTGATGTCGGCACCGACCGTGTCGGAGGTGACGTCGAAATTGGCGGTGGAGATGTTGTACTCGCCGATCGTGTCGACCGAGATCGGCGAACCCTGGTACGGCAGGCCATTGGCGTTGAGGCCGTAGGGGTCGCCCTGGGAAATGCCGTCGACGCTGATGTTGTTGAAGCGGTTCGGCAGGCCGGCCATCGAGATCGAACCGTCACCCTGGTCGGTCACGTTGATGCGCGGGTCGAGGCGCGCGATGTCGTCGATCGAACGGTTGCCCTGCGGCGTCGTCTCCAGCTCGCGCTGCGAGACGTTCATCGACAGGCCCTTGTTGTCCGCCGAGAAAATCTGGCTGAGCGCCGAGGTGGTGACCGTGACCGCGCTGAGGTCCTTGGCCTGAACCCCGGATGTGCTCATCTGCACGTTGATCGAGGACACCTGGCCCAGTTGCAGGTAGACGTTGTTCTTTTCCGCCTGCCCCATGCCCGTCTTGGACACGGTGATGTCGAACGGGCCGCCCACGCGCAGGCCCTGCGCGGTGTAGCGGCCGTCGGCGTCGGTGGTGACCGTCTTGGTGGTGCCTGACGGCTCATGCACGATCTGCACGGTGGCTCCGGCCACCGGCTGGCCGCTGGCGTCGACGATTCGTCCCGTCGCGCCGGAGGAGGTCACGTTCTGGGCGGCGGCCGGCGCGCCCGCAAGCAACGCAGCAATCGCAAACGGCAGCAATTTGGTGCGAATTCGGCTGTTCATGTCTTGTTCGTCCCTCGAGTCAACGACAAAAGAAAAGTATGTACGGAATCAAACATGCCGCGACCCGGGATGGCCCAGGCATGGTGGCGAAGCGTTTGATGGTCCTGCTTGGCTCCCGGCAGCGGTCCGCGCGGGACCGATGCGGGCGGCTGGCAGCTGTCTCCCTCTGCCAACCAATTGTTAAAAGAATTTTAACGGCATTGTATGACACTTTCATGCCAGTGGCACGTCACCCCGGCGACGGCCAACCGCCCCCGCGGGGCATGGTTTTCAGGGCATCGAACGCAGGAACGAGGCCACGCCGGACATGAACATCTGTACCGACAAGGCGATCAACAGCATGCCCATCACGCGCTCCAGCGCGGTCAGCACGCTCTCGCCCAGCCAGCGGAACAGATAGGTCGAGCTGAGCAGGATGATCGCCGTGGCCAGCCACGCCAGCAGCAGCGCGAGCACCCAATCCGCGGTGCGCCCGGGCTGGGTATTGGTGAGCAGCAGCAGCGCGGCCATCGCCGAGGGCCCGGCCACGCCCGGGATCGCCATGGGCACGATGAAGGGCTCGCCCTGCCCCGGCTTGCCGAAGATGCCGCTGCCGTCGGCCGGCGGGAACACCATGCGGATGCCGATCAGGAACAGCACGATGCCGCCGGCGACGCTGATGGAGTCGGGCTTGAGCTGCATCAGGTGCAGGAACTGCTGGCCGCCGAACAGGAACACCAGCAGCACGCCGAGCGCGATCAGCAGCTCGCGCACCATCACCCGGCGCCGGCGCCGCGGCGGCACGTCCTTGAGCAGGCTGAGGAAGATGGGAATGTTGCCCAGCGGGTCCATGATCAGGAACAACATGATGCCCGCCGACAACGTGGTCATTTGCGCTTCCATTTCGACTCCCTGCAGTCAGGTTTGCGACGTGCCCCGATCGTGGATGCGCGGCGGGAGCCTGCCCGCGAGCTCTACGAGCGAAGGTCCAGCACCGCGCCGCGTGCCGCCCGCGCCTGCGGGCCGAGCAGATAGATGGCCGCATCGGCAGTGGCGTCCGGCGTGGGCTGCTGCATGATGTCGTCGCCGAAATAGGCCAGCCGGCGCAGCGCCGTGCGCATCGGCGCAGGCAGCAGCGCATGCACGCGCAGCGAAGTCTCGTCGGTTTCCTCGTGCAGGATCGCCGCCAACCGCTCCAGCGCGGCCTTGGACACGCCGTAACCGCCCCAGTGTGCACGTCGCAGCAGGTCGGGGCTGTCCAGCACGAACACCACGGCGCTGTCGGCAGCCTCGGTCAGCAGTGGCATGCAAGCCTGGGTCAGGGCGAACGGCGCGTTGACGTTGACGTGCATCGCGCGCAGCCAGTCGTCCGGCCGCTGCATGGAAATCGGCGTGAGCCCGGCGAAACTGGCCGCGCAATGCACGATGCCGTCGAGACGGCCGAGGTCGCGCTGCAAGCCCTCGGCCAGTGCGGCGTACTCGCGCGGCGTGGCCACTTCCATGTCCAGCGGATGGATCACCGGCTCGGCCAGGCCCTCCTCGCCCATCGCGTCGTAGAGCTTTTCCAGCTGGCGCTTGCGCTTGCCGGTGATGACCACGGTGGCGCCGGCCAGCGTGGCCGCGCGCACCACCGCGCTGCCGAGCCCGCCATAGGCGCCGGTGACCAGGATCACGCGACCGGCGAGGCTGCCGGCCTCGGGCTGCCAATCGGCCGGCAGGCGCGCCACGGGCAAGCCGCTCAAGAGGCGGCCCCCGCCACGTCGCTGGCCATGCGCGCGAGTTCGCCGGAGGACATCAGCTCCTCGATGATGTCGCAGCCGCCGATCAACTCGCCGTTGATGAACAGTTGCGGGAACGTCGGCCAGTTCGCGAAGTGCGGCAGCGCGGCGCGCACCTGCGGATCGGCCAGCACGTTGACTGCGTGGAATGTCGCTCCTGCCCGAGTCAGCGCCTGCGCCGCGCGACTTGAAAAACCGCACATGGGATATTGCGGCGTGCCTTTCATGAAAAGCACGATGGGATGCTCGGCCAGCATCGCCTTGATTGGCTCGTTGATGTCCATGGTGGTGTTTCATCTTTACAATGCAGGCAAGCCGCTATTGTATCAGCCGCCCGTCGGCCGCCACCTGTTGCGCCGACATTTTCTCCCTCAGCAACATCCCAAGGAGTCGCTCATGGCCATCGAACTTCCCCCGCTTCCGTACGAAAAGAATGCATTGGAGCCGCACGTCTCCGCCGAGACGCTCGAGTACCACTACGGCAAGCACCACCAGGCCTATGTGACCAACCTCAACAAGCAGATCGAAGGCACCGAGTTCGCCGACGCGAAACTCGAGGACATCATCCGCAAGTCCTCCGGCGGCATCTTCAACAACGCCGCGCAGACCTGGAACCACACCTTCTACTGGAACTCGATGAGCCCGAACGGTGGCGGCGAACCCACCGGCAAGCTCGCCGACGCGATCAACAAGGCGTTCGGCTCGGTGGCCAAGTTCAAGGAAGAGTTCAGCAAATCCGCCGCCGGCAACTTCGGCTCCGGCTGGACCTGGCTGGTGCAGCGCCCGGATGGCTCGCTCGGCATCGTGAACACGTCCAACGCCGGTACGCCGATCACCGGCAGCGACAAGCCGCTGCTCACCGCCGACGTGTGGGAGCACGCCTACTACATCGACTACCGCAACGCGCGCCCGAAGTATCTGGAGGCGTTCTGGAACCTGGTCAACTGGGATTTCGCGGCGAAGAACCTGGCCTGATCCCGCGGCTCACCGGAAAAAGGCGGCGCCAATGGCGCCGCCTTTTTCATGCCCGCTTTTGCACGAGCGCACCCTGTGCGCGATGGTTCCGGGTCACGTGACGAAAGGCTCGCGCACAGACGGGGGTGCGATCCTACCGGCCCGTCAGCGCACGCAACACGGGTGCCACCTGCGCCTCGCGCCCCAGCGCCTGCGCGATCTCGCGCAAGCGTGACGCCAGCGTGGCGGCATCGGGCGCGCACACGGTGGCATGACCGACCTTGCGCCCCTGCCGCGCCTGCTTGCCGTAGTCGTGCCAGTGGGCATCCACGCCGCGCAGCACCGGCGCGGCATCGGGCAGCTCGCCGATCCAGTTGAACATGGCCGCCATGCCGCGCACGTTGGTGTCTCCCAGCGGCAGGCCGAGCACGGCGCGCACGTGGTTCTCGAACTGGCTGGCGTGCGCTCCCTCGATCGTCCAATGGCCGGAGTTGTGCACGCGCGGGGCCATTTCGTTGCCGAGCAATTCGCCGTCGCGCACGAACAGTTCCAGCGCGAACACGCCGACGTAGCCCAGGCGTTCGGCCAGGATGCGCGCGTGCTCGCTGGCGCGCTGCTGTAGCGGGCCGAGGTCCGGCGCCGGTGCGAGGCTCATCGACAACACGCCGTCGACGTGCCAGTTGCCGGTCAGCGGCCAGGTGCGGAACTCGCCGTCGCGCCCGCGCACGGCGATCACCGACAGCTCGCGCTCGAACGGCACGAAGGCTTCCAGGATCAGCCCCAGGGTGGCCGCCTGGGCACCCAGCGCCGCCCAGGCCGCATCCGCGTCGGCCGCCGTGGCCAGCCGGAACTGGCCCTTGCCGTCGTAACCCAGGCGACGCGTCTTGAGGATGGCCGGGGCGCCGACCGCGGCCAGCGCCTGATCCAGCTGCTCGCGGGTGTCGACCGCCATGAATTCGGTGGTGGGCAGGCCGCAGGCGCGGAACAGGTTTTTCTCGGCCAGCCGGTCCTGCGCCACCGCCAGCGCCTCGGGCGCCGGGTGCACGGCGACCCGTTCGGCCAGCCAGTGCGCGGTATCGGCCGGCACGTTCTCGAAATCGAAGGTGACCACGTCCACCCGACGGGCGAACGCCTCCAGCGCGGCGCGATCGTCCCAACCGGCCACCACCAGCGGCGCCACCTGGCCGGCGCACGCATCGGCGGAGCCATCCACGACCAGGCAGTTCGCGCCCAGCGGCGCGGCGGCCACGGCCAGCATGCGGGCGAGTTGCCCGCCGCCGAGGATGCCCACCACCGGCTGCTTGCGGTCGCTCATGCCCGCGGGTCCGGCTGGGCGAGCACGGCTCGCGTCTGGCGCGCGCGCCATTGATCCAGCGCATCGGCCAGCGCGTGATCGTGCAGGGCCAGCACGGCGGCGGCCAGCAAGGCGGCATTGACCGCCCCGGCACGTCCGATCGCCAGCGTACCGACTGGAACCCCTGCCGGCATCTGCGCGATCGACAGCAGCGAGTCCATGCCGTTGAGTGCCTTCGACTGGACCGGCACGCCGAACACCGGCAGGCGGGTCTTGGCTGCCAGCATGCCCGGCAGGTGGGCGGCGCCACCGGCGCCGGCAACGACGACCTGGATGCCCCGCCCGGCCGCTTGTTCGGCGTAGCTGAACAGCAGATCCGGCGTACGGTGGGCCGAGACCACGCGAACCTCGTGTGCCACACCCAGCTCGGTCAGCACGTCGGCGGCGTGCTGCATGGTTTCCCAATCCGAATGCGAACCCATCACCACGCCCACGCGTGGTGTTTCTGTGGCTGCTGTCATGGCCGGAGTGTCCAAAAACCGTTATTGTACGGGCTTTCCCGGCCCGACACACCCGAACCCCGATGATGGACAAGCGCCTGCTCGACATCCTGTGCTGCCCCGTCAGCAAGACCCCGCTGCGATCGGTGACGCGCCCGCAACTGGAGGCGCTGAACGAGGCCATCGCCGCGGGCAAGGTCGACACGGTGGCCGGCGTGCCGGTGCGCGAGCGGGTGGCCGAGGCGCTGATCACCACCGACCGCAAGGTCATTTACCGCATCGAGGACGGCATTCCGGTGATGCTGCCGGAGGAAGGCATCGGCACCTTGCAACTGGCCGATTTCCCCACCGGCCAGGGCTAGCGCGTCGTGGCGGGCGGGAATGGGCATGACAGGCGTGCGCGAATTGGCTTATTGTCGGCCTCTGCGCAAGCCTGCAGGGTCCGGCCGTGCGTGCTACAGGTCAGGGGAACAGGGCGATGAACGAGGCCAATGAGCCAACCCGCGTAGTCAACTTGAATCAGCGCCTGGACCCGTCCAGCGAGCGCGTGGGCGAGTTGCTCAATGCCGTGCGCAGCATCGCCAACAAGCGCCTGCAGCAGTGGGTGGGCAATGCCTTCGAGCAGGTCGACGACGCCCTGTTCGACCTCGCCGAGAAGGCCGAGAACAACGCGGCGCAGATGCACTACTTCGACGGCATGCGCGAGGTGCGCAAGCGTCGCCCCGGCATCGAGCGCAACTTCCTCAACGCCATCGCGCGCAAGCTCGGCGATCTGGCGCACCCGGGCAAGGCCACCGCACCGGCGGGGCCATCCTCGCTCGGCACCGCCGAACTGACCCTCGTGGCCGAAAGCGACCTGGAAGAATCGCTGGCGATCACCAGCATGATCAGCAAGAACGACGCGCGCCTGGCGCGTGACCTGTTCGCGGTCAACCAGCGCCTGTCGGTGATCTGCGGCGGCTACAAGATCGAGGACACCAGCAACCCGGTGGCGCCGGCCACGCTGTCCCAGGCGTTCCGCGAAGCGCTGCAGGAACTCAGCGCAGACATGCGCGTCAAGCTGATCATCTACAAGCTGTTCGATCGCTACGTGCTGTCGCTGCTGGAAGAGCTGTACCAGGAGATCAACACGGAGCTGGTTCGCGCCGGCGTGTTGCCGCAGCTGCGCCACGGCCTGCTGCGCGGCGGTCAGGCCAAGGGTGGCAGCGGCACCCCGGCGGGAGCCACGGCCACGGCGGCGGCTGCCATGGACGACGGCACCGAGATCTCCGACGACCTGCTGCATACCCTGCACGCGCTGTTCAGTGCACGCCGCGGCAACGCCGGCGGTGGCCGCATGGCCAGCGGGGGCGGCACGGCGGCGGCCGGGGGTTCGCTGCCGTCGGTCAACGAACTGCTCGGCGCACTCAGCGTGCTGCAGAGCCAGATCAGCAACAGCGGACCGGTCAACTACGACGAACCCGACGACGCCGGCGCGCTCAGCCGCGAAGTCCTGCAGCTGAAGACCCAGCTGCTGGCCCAGATCGGTGCCCTGCGCGGCGAACGACCCAGCCATGTGGCCAGCATGGACGAGGACACGATCGACCTGGTCGGCATGCTGTTCGAGTTCATCCTTGAGGACCGCAACCTGCCCGCAGCGATGCAGGTGATGCTGGCGCGGCTGCAGATTCCCTATCTCAAGGCGGCGATCCTCGACCGCAAGATGTTCTCGCACCGCCAGCACCCGGCACGCCGGTTGCTGGACAGCCTGGCCGAACAGGCCAAGAGCTGGTCGGAGGAGTCCGACCGCGACCATCGCCTGCACGAGAAGGTGAAGTCGATCGTCGACCAACTGCTGCACGATTTCGACGACGACATGGGCATCTTCGAGCGCCTGTTGACCGACCTGCAGCAGTTCCAGGACGTCAACAAGCGGCGCTCCGAGCTGGCCGAGCAGCGCGTGGCCGAATCCGCGCGTGGCCGCGAGAAGCTGGAACAGGCACGCCGCCGCGCCGCCCGCGAGATCCTCGAGCGCATCGGCAGCCAGAAGCTGCCACCGCTGATCCACGGCGTGCTGGCGCGTGCCTGGGCCAACCACCTGGTGCTGACCCTGCTGCGCCAGGGCGAGGACTCGCCCGAGTTCAAGACCGCCTTGCGCTTCATCGACGAGTTCATCGCCAGCACCCGGCCGGCCAACGACACCACCAGCCGACAGGCCCTGCGGCAGATGCTGCCGGGTATCGAACGAGCGCTGCGCCAGGGCCTGGCCAACGTCGCTTTCCAGGAACAGGACGTCGAACGCCTGCTGGGCCAGCTGCACGCCTACTATCGCCAGCAGCTGGGCGAAACGACCGCGTCGGAAACGCCGGACGTCGCCGCCGCAGCCGAGGAGGACGTCGCGATGCTGGCGATCCCGGACAGCATCCAGCCGGTCATCGACCGCCAGACGGCACCCGCGGACATCCTGGAAGAAGAGGAAGAGCTGGCCGAGGTGCCGCCGGACAGCCCGGAGTGGTACCAGGTGCAGGCGCTGCAACCGGGCAACTGGCTGGAGTTCACGCTCGACGACGAGGCACCGGCACGCGCCAAGCTGTCGTGGATCAGCCCGATGAGCGGCCGCTACCTGTTCGTCAACCGTCGCGGCCTGAAGGTCGCCGATTACGCCCCGCGCGAGCTGGCCGGCCTGTTTGCGGACGGCAAGGCGCGCGTGCTGGCAGCCAACGCACTGTTCGATCGCGCGATGACCGCGATCGTCGGCAAGCTCAGCCAGGCCGGCGACGACACGCCCGCCAGCGGCACCGCTCCCACGGACACCGAATGACCGCCACGCCCCGTTTCGCGCCTCCCGCTGCCGCCCAGATCGCCGCTGATGTCGAACGCGCCCTGACCGAGGATCTCGGCCAGGGCGATGCCACCGCCGCCCTGCTCCCGGCCGATGCGCGGGCGCAGGCCCGGCTCACCTGCCGTGACGCCGCCGTGATTGCCGGCAGCGCCTGGTTCGACGCCTGCTTCCGGCGGCTGGACCCTTCGGTGCAGATCGACTGGCGGGTAAGCGACGGCGACCAGGTCGCCCCCGGCACGCTGCTCTGCAGCCTGTCCGGACACGCCCGCTCGCTGGTTACCGCCGAACGTACGGCGCTCAACTTCCTGCAACTGCTCTCGGCCACCGCCACTACCACCGCTCGCCATGTCGCCGCGGTAGCCGGCACCGCCGTGCGCGTGCTCGACACCCGCAAGACCGTGCCCGGCCTGCGCGTCGCGCAGAAATATGCCGTGCGCTGCGGCGGCGGCCACAACCAGCGCATGGGCCTGTACGACGCGATCCTGGTCAAGGAGAACCACATCATCGCCGCCGGCGGCATCGCCGCGGCGGTGTCGGCCGCGCGCCGGCTGCACCCCGACCTGCCGCTGGAGGTGGAAGTGGAGAACCTCGACGAGCTCGAACAGGCCCTGCAAGCCGGCGTGGACCGCATCATGCTCGACAACTTCGAGCTGGAGCAGATGCGCGAGGCCGTGGCGCGCACGGCCGGCCGCGTGCCGCTGGAGATTTCCGGCAACGTCGACCTGCAGACCATCGGCGACTTTGCCCGCACCGGCGTGGATTTCATCTCGGTCGGCGCACTGACCAAACACGTGCACGCGATCGACCTCTCGCTGCGCCTGCAATTGCTCTGACCCTGGCTTGCGCGGGCGCCGGCGCGCCCACACACTGGGTGCATGTCCGATTTCTCCGCCCTCGTCCTGCTGCTGGTGCTCGGCGCCGCCGTGGGGCTGTGGCTGAAGCTCAGCGTGGCGCGCGAACGCGCGGTGCGGATCGCGCGACAACAGTGCCATTTGCACGGCCTGCAATTGCTGGACGAGACGGTGGGCATGCGTGCACTGCGCCTGCGCCGGGTCAACGGCCTGCGCCGGGTCGAGCGGGGTTACGGTTTCGAAGTCAGCATCGACGGGCACGATCGCGAGCCGGGCCGGCTGTGGATGATCGGCGACGCGCTGACCGGCCTGAGCCTGCCGGTGGTCGAGCCGCTGGCAGTCGCAAGCACGCCCGAAGACGGCTTTGCAGCCTCGTCGGGGAAGGTCGTGGCATTGCGTCCGCGGCGGGCCGATCGACAGCCCTGAAACGGCAGCCGCCCGACGGGGCGGCAACGGGTTACTTCACCACGCGCAGGTGCGGCGTCGCGCGCTTGGGCTTGTCGCCCCCCTCATCGGCTGCAGGGGCGGGGCCGTCCGGCGGCGGCTCGTTCGGCGGAGTGTCGCCGCCCTCGCCTTCGGCCGGAAACATCATGCCCTGGCCGTTCTCCTGCGCATACAGAGCCAGCACGGCCTGCACCGGAATCTGGATCGCCTGGCTGACCCCGGAGAAACGCGCCTGGAAGCTGATCCATTCGTTGCCGAGGTCGAGGTTGGCCACCGCGCGGGTAGCCAGGTTGAGCACTACCTGGCCGTTCTGGATCACCTGTGGCGGCACCCGCACGCCGGCCACGCCGGCATCGACCAGCACGTAAGGGGTCAGGTTGTTGTCGGAAATCCAGTCGTAGATCGCCCGCAGCAGGTACGGGCGATTCGAGCTCATGGCGATGGCGTCATGCTTGCTCATGGACCGGCCGCATGGCCTTTTCCTCGTCGGTCATGCTGCGTGCAAAACCCTGGCTGTGGAACAGGCGCTCGCCGTAATCGACGATCGACTTGCCCTCGCGACCCAGATCCACGCCGAGCCAGGGCAGCCGCCAGATCACCGGCGCCACCAGGCAATCGGCCAGGCTCATCTCGGGGTTGAGGAAGAACCGCGAGGCCTTGAACAGCGGCACCGTGGAGAGCAGGTGTTCGCGCAACCGCTTGCGTGCCGCATCCGCCGGACGGCCGCCTGCGCGGATCTTTTCCACCTCGGGCAACCAGTCCTTCTCGATCCGCACGGCCGCCACGCGCAGGCGCGCGCGCGATTGCGGGTCGATCGGCATCAGCGGCGGGTGCGGGTAGCGCTCGTCGATGTATTCGCACACCACCGCGGTATCGAACAACGTCAGGTCGCGGTCGATCAGGGTCGGCGTGCTGCCGTACGGGTTGAGATCGAGCAGGTCCTGCGGTGGC
>Ga0157370_10003168_pt1 | contig 19467 bp, 18 predicted proteins | sample C35metaG_FD_113463 | JGI IMG/M metagenome (GOLD analysis project Ga0157370, IMG submission 113463) | Corn rhizosphere microbial communities from Kellogg Biological Station, Michigan, USA - C3-5 metaG | ecosystem: Host-associated > Plants > Roots > Rhizosphere > Soil | place: USA: Michigan...
CGCATTCACTGGCCCGCCTTGACGCTTCACCTCGACACGGCCAGTGGGTGATGCTCAAGACGTCGACAGGAGATTCACTGCACGCGTGGATCGTCTATCCGGAGCGCTCCACCAAGGCGCCGGTTGTTGTAGTGATCCATGAGATATTCGGCATGAGCACGTGGATTCGTGCGGTTACAGATCAGCTCGCCAAGGAAGGCTACATCGCCATCGCGCCGGATCTCATACCAGGCGGAAAGATTCCCGTGGGCGCCGATACGCTCACGAATCAGGAAGGCGTGGCCGCTGTCTCCAAACTCAATCCGGCAAACGTGCAGGCTGGCATCACCGCTGCGGCGAACTACGCCATGGGACTTCCGTCCGCGCTGCACAAATACGGAGTCGTGGGCTTCTGCTGGGGTGGCACCGCTTCATTCGCGCACGCTGTCGTCTCGCCAACTCTCGGCGCATCCGTCGTGTACTACGGAACATCGCCGAGCGCCGCGGATCTGATGTCTGTCAAGGCGCCAGTGCTGGGGTTGTATGGCGGCAGTGACGCGCGGGTCGTTGCAACGGTCGCACCCGCTGATTCGGCCATGAAGGCGATGCACAAGACATACGAGCCACACATATTCGAAGGCGCCGGACATGGCTTTCTCCGAGCGCAGACCGGCAACAATGGCGCGAACATGACAGCAACACAGAAGGCCTGGCCCGCAACAATCGAATGGTTCCGAAAGTATCTTGGTTCATGATGTCCTTGCACGAAGCTGAGATTGTCTTTTACGCCATTGTCTTTGGCGTCGGGTTGTTCGTTGGTGTTTACGCAATGCTTCATGGCACTGTCCGGAAAGGACATGAGCCTGGCGCGATAAGATTTCCGCTGGCCGGATTCAACACTCCGGTCATCGGAGCAGCGCTTGGAGCATTCGGTGCAGTCGGTTACCTGACCACGAAATATTCGCAATATGATACTATTGTCATATTGATTGCCGCACTCGTAGCAGCGGCCGCTGGATGGGTCGCCATGACAGTCCTGATGGCCAAGTGGGCGCTGCGCGGGTCGCTCAATGACCCGCACGAGGAGATCGAGGAGCTGCAGGGGACGGTCGCGACCGTAACGCAACCAATCACACCGACTGAGCTTGGAGAGATTTCGTATTCATTCCGCGGGTCCCCAACACGCGTCCCCGCACGCAGCATCGCCGGCGATGCAGTCGCAGCCGGAACCGAAGTCGTTATCGACAAGATCGAAAACGGTGTCGCCGACGTTGAATTGTGGTCGATCGTCGAACAACGCCTGTAGGGCGCGAATTCTTCCGCGCCTGGCCCCTTAGCGTGTGATCGGAACCAGACACGCGCTACTGCACCGGCACATCAAACCGCACATTACGCACCGTCACATCGATGGCCTTGTTGAACTTCTTGAGCGCCGTGCTACCGTACCGCCTAAACGCCGGCGCATCCGCACGTATGCGCACCGTGTATCGCCCCTTTCCCGGGACCGGTACGTTCAACCCGTAATGATTCGTCCACGGATGCCACGTAAACGGCATCGGGTATGTGTCGATCTCTCGTTTGTGCGAATCCAGAACTGTTGCGCGCACTTTCAGACCCGGCACGAAGCGGCCAGTAGTTGCGTCACGTATGCTCACGTCCAGATGAGCAATCGGACCGATGTTGTTGTTTGGACTCTCATAATCCAGATCTCCGTCACGAACTACCCAAGCTCCGCGCGCAGTCTGTATCGTCACAGCCACTTTGTAATCTCCAGACCGCACCTGAGATCCACTTACGGCAGTGCTCCGTAACATTTCGGTAAGCGGACGATCGATCGCATCACCTTCGGCGCGCGCGATAGCTACAGCCTGACGTGATTCGCCGCGCGCCAGGCGCTCTGATGCCGCAGCGAGTGAGTCCGAAGAAACAACGACGTGTGTGAACCTCGCCATCACGTTCCCTGCAAAACGGTCACCGTTCGTCTGATCATGCCTGGCATATGTCGGCATCGAGATGTACACGCGCAGTGTGAATGGATTCGGCGGAAGGATGAGATTCTCGCCATATCGATTGAGAATGGGGTGCCACCCAAATGGGAGCATGGCACTCTGTTCATCGCCGGAATTCTCGGATCGTAGCACAGCGCGCACTTCCAGCCCCTGAACCATTCGTCCGTCGGCGGCGTCTCGTACAACTACCGCAACATGCGCTGATCCCGGTGCAACGGTCGTGTGATGCGCTGGAAGATTCGACTGCGCCGCTTCGAGGTCGTAGTAATCGTCAGACGGCGTTATCAGATAAGTGACTAGGTATTCTCCAGCCGTCATCTCACCGCTCGCTGCCGCCTCCTCAGTCTCGACCCATTCTATCTCGCGACCTAATGACTTCCCCTCGTCCAGTGCACGATCCAGTTGCGACGATGGTGCCTCGCCGCTTTCCTGAAACGGCGGCATTACGGGCGGAGTCGGAACTTCTACAGAGACAGCGCGCGTAACGGGTTTGACAGACTCTGGTCCCGGAGCAGGTGCAACAGCCGGAACATGCGCAGCACAGGCTGCACATACGACAACGACAGCCACACCGGCTGTCGATACGTACCCACGCATCCGCACTGCAATGCGCGACCAGCTGATCACTGCCAGATCACGCAGATGTTACGAACATGCGGAGCCAGTCAGGCCAGTTCCCGCTCAACTCGAAGAAGTCGTCGAAGTAGCGGAGTCCGATCGTCTCCAGTTGAATCACCAGATCGCTCAACATGTCGTCGGATGGTAGCGGCCCGATTGCAATCAGTCCTCCCTCAAGCACGAATTCTTCATCGGTAAGATTGAAGCGAGCGTCGATGACGCTACGCTCCAGCCCCACACGCTCGAAGGCTTCGCGCCTGACGAAGACCGTAGGACGGTCGTGAGCAACGGAGATCGGCATGACCCAAAGTTAGTGGTGTACCCTACATTTATAATGGGACCCTCCATCATGCAAAATTTCGAATCTTCGTTCGACGTAATCGTCATAGGTGCTGGCCATGCCGGCACTGAGGCGGCCGTTGCGGCAGCACGATTGGGTGCATCAGTCGCCCTCATCACCAGCGCGCTCGAAACCATCGGCCAGATGTCCTGCAATCCGGCCATCGGAGGAGTCGCCAAGGGTACCGTCGTACGCGAAGTGGACGCACTCGGCGGAATCATGGGCCGTGCGACTGACCTGGCCTCCTTGCAGTTCCGCATGCTCAACCGGAGCAAGGGGCCCGCAGTCTGGTCCCCTCGCGCGCAGTGCGATCGCGGTCTCTACCGCAGAGCGGCACGTAGCCTCATCGAGGAGCGTCCCAACCTTCAGACCATTCAGGGTACCGTTGCGCGACTCATCATGGACGACGCTGGTGCCACCGTACTCGGTGCGGAGACGCTCGAAGGACGGAAATTTGGCGCTCGCTCCGTTGTGATAACCACAGGGACCTTCCTTCGCGGACGGATCCACATCGGTACGGAAATGAGCCTCTCCGGCGGCCGCGCCGGTGAATCAGCCACCACGCATCTCGCCGAGCAGCTCGAACGGGCTGGACTTACCGTCGAAAGGTTCAAGACGGGTACGCCGCCACGTATCGATGGACGCTCCGTTGATTTCTCCGAGCTTCAGGTCCAGGACAGCGAGATCGAGCAGTTCGACTACTCCTGGTCCCATTTCTGGCCAACGCCGCGGTCGGGTGCACACGGGACTCGTCACCCTGGGCAGCTTCCATGCTGGATCACCTACCTCGGCGCTCCCGGAAAGCAGATAATCGCAGACAACATCGGCAGGTCGGCCATGTACGGCGGCGCGATTTCAGCCCGGGGCCCGCGGTACTGTCCATCCGTAGAAGACAAGATTCTCAGGTTCCCGGACGCAGAGCGGCACCAGATCTTTCTCGAGCCTGAAGGTCACGACACAAACGAGCTCTACGTCAACGGGCTTTCCACGTCGCTTCCAGCTGACGTCCAGGTCGAGATCCTCCACAGCGTTCCGGGACTCGAGCGCGCGCGCATGAATCGCGCAGGATACGCCATCGAATACGACTACTATCCACCCACGCAGCTCGACCCATCACTACAGGTCAAGGCCGTACACGGTCTGTACTTCGCAGGCCAGATCAACGGCACCACGGGCTACGAAGAAGCAGCTGGGCAGGGAGTGGTTGCGGGTTTGAACGCCGGCCTTGCCGCCACGGGTCGGGATTCGATCGTGCTTGGACGGCACACCTCGTATATCGGAGTACTGGTCGACGACCTTGTGACGCGCGGCGTGGACGAGCCGTACCGCCTGTTCACATCACGCTCCGAATTCCGCCTCACCGTGCGACAGGACAACGCACTCGAGCGTCTCTCTCCCTTCGCGCTCGAGCTTGGTCTGTATGACGAACGTGAGCACAATGTCGTAGAGCGTCGCTTCGCAGCGGATCGCGAGGCACGCAGGCTTGCTGAAGAAACCAGTATCCGCCCCGAACAGGCAGCGCCGATTCTGTCAGGTGCCGATAGTAACGCACTCGTGCACTCTGTCAAAATCGCAGAGGTCGCCAGACGTCAGAGTATTTCACTTGCTTCCCTGTTCGCTGCTGTCGGTGTAGGGCAGAACCTCGACCCGATGGCAGTGCTGTCGACAGAGCTCGAGATCAAGTACGCTGGATACTTCGACCGCGAGCGCATCCAGGCTGAGAAGATCAAGCGCATGGGGGAGTTCTCCCTCCCGGAAGATCTCGATTATACCGGAATGGCGTCACTCACCTTCGAAGCGCGCCACAAGCTCACTGCAATTCGACCTCGTTCTCTGGCCCAGGTTTCCCGTATCCCGGGCGTCAGCCCTAACGATATTCAGAACCTCGTCATAGAAGTCGAGCGACACCACAGGCGCGGCGTCACCAAGTAGCTGCCGGGCTCGGCCGTTGTACGGCCGTTGTGTCGCTTGTTCCTTTCGATTCTCGAACGTCGTATTTTCTTTCCTCTCCTTTCGAAGGAAGCGCGCGTTTGGTCGAAATTTCGATCGCCGATGGAATGGCTGTCTTCGATGTCCAGGGAATGGATAAGTTCTGGGCGCTCAGGAGTCAGATCCGGATTCCTCTCGTACACATTACCGGTGCGACGATAGACCCCGAAGCCGCACGTGGATGGTGGCATGGCCTTCGTATGCCTGGCACTCAGATTCCGGGCGTCATCACCGCCGGCACATTTTACCAGCATGGCAGACGCGTCTTCTATGATGTGCACGATACGGACAACACGATAGTCGTAGCACTGAACCACGAGAAGTTCGATCAGCTCGTTGTCGAAGTTGTGAATCCAGAAGCTGAAGTGAGGAAGATTACTGCTGCAATAAATCCACGCCATAACTGACGTATCGCCACGATCCGTCATTGTTGATGCTGTGTTGGGACTGTGTTGATACTGTGTTGGCGCGCGACTGGCTCGCGCAGAAGTGCAGTTCACCTGTACACGGAGCTTACGTCATGTCGAGCATTCGGAGCATCACGAGAATTGAACCTGGCCAGTTCGCGTTGATAATGGGTGTCACGTACGTCCTCTTTGGCCTCATCATCGGCATTCTGATGTACCTCTTCACTTCCATGATTCCCATGCCGGCCCCGTTTGGCAGCGCCGCTCGTGGTGTGGGCGTCATCTTCATTCCTGTCCTCTACGGAGTGTTCGGCTACATCGCGGGCTTCATCGGAGCCATGATCTACAACCTTGTCGCTGGCACCGTGGGTGGCATAAAGGTTACAGTTAGCGAGTAACAATTCGCCGAGGATCACGTCGCATCGCTGACCCAGAATCCCCTGTAAGGAAGCCAGTTACAGATCCGGACGCTGCCCGTAATCTCGGCTTCGGAAACCGAATCGCAGTAGATAGTCGCGAACGGCTACTAAATCGCGACGGCACATTCAATGTAGAGCTCGCAGGGACGAAGGGCAGGCATACATTTGCGCCATACCACGCGCTGCTCGGCATGGGATGGGGACGCTTCCTGCTCATCGTCGCAACGTTCTACGTAGTTGTGAATGCGGTGTTCGCGGTCGCTTATCTCGCATGCGGCCGTAATGCTCTCGCCGGCGCTGGTTTCGCTGGACACTCCACACTGTTCAGCGATTACTTCCGCGCCTACTTCTTCAGTGTCGAGACCTTCGGTACCATCGGTTATGGCAACATCGCGCCGGTCGGGATGCCGGCGAATATCCTGCTCACTGTTGAATCGTTCATTGGATTGCTGAGCGCGGCGCTCGCGACAGGTCTGGTGTTTGCGCGGTTCTCTCGGCCGAGTGCCGCGATCATGTACAGCAGGCATGCGCTGATCGCGCCGTACCGCGGTATCAAGGCGTTCATGTTCCGTTGCGCCAATGAACGCAGCAATCAGTTGATCGAAGTCTCAGTACAAATCATGTACAGCAGAATTGCGGTGCGTCCAAATGGTGATCGTGTACGTGAGTTCACGTCACTCCCGCTGGAATTCGACAAGGTGACTTTCTTCGCGCTGAGCTGGACAGTGGTGCATCCAATCGACGAATCCAGTCCATTGTTTCATTGCACTGCGGAAACACTGGCTGCGAACGAAGCAGAATTTCTCGTGCTGCTGTCAGGAAACGATGAGACCTTTTCGCAAACCGTGCATTCCAGGACGTCGTACAAGGCGAACGAGATTATCTGGAACGCGCGATTCCGCTCCATGTTCATCGAGTCCACCACGAGGGGCACCACCGGAATGGATCTGGCGCGAATCCACGACTACGAGCTGGTCGAGGCCTGAGCTTTCGGCTTGGACGCATGGGCACTCGGCACAATAGCTGCCGCAGCGGTGTCCCAAGACGTACGGACAAATCAAATCCTTTCTACTCTACAAATTCCAGGAGCCTTGATGCTACTCGATAAAGTCCTTGTACTATCCGCCTTCTCAGGGACGCTGCTCGCAGCGCAGGGTACGCCCATGGCGCACGACCCGATTCCGACTATTGCGAGCTCTGCGACCGCGGAGGCGAAGTACACACCAGACCGTGCGACCATCAGCATCAGCGTTCAGACCAGGGCGACGACTGCCGCCGCCGCCGCGTCGGACAACGCGAAGAAACAGAATGCTGTTCTTTCCGCATTACGAGGGTTAGGATTAACTAACGAACAGCTCTCTACAACGGGCTACAGCGTGAACCCGGAGTACAGGTACGATCCCAACCGGACACCGACTCTTACGGGTTATACCGTGACGAATACTGTTCTCGCAGACATACACGACCTCAAGCAGGTCGGCAAGGTGCTCGATACCGCGCTCGCGAATGGCTCCAACATGGTCTCTTCGCTTGATTTCTATGCAAGCAATACCGACGCAGCCCGTCAGAAAGCACTTACGGATGCCGTCGTGAAAGCTCGCGCCGATGCCGAAGCTGCAGCCAAGGCAGCTGGTGGATCGCTTGGTCCTCTCATGCATCTGAACGTTGGAGGGGGTGGATCCTATCCTCCTCCGAGACCCATGTTCGCCGCGAAGGTAATGGCTCAGTCCGCGGACACGCAGATCAATCCTGGACAGCAGACCATCAGCGTCAACGTCTCTGCTGACTGGCGCTTCACTCCCAATCCTTAATAAGTCGATTTTCCACGTTCCACAGTTTTTCTTTTTTCACGTTCCACAAAGAGGGCGGCATTGGCTGCCCTCTTTGCCTTTCCAGTCTCCAAATAGCTAAAGGACAGACGACGTGCTCATTCTTACCGCAGAATCATGCGGTACAGGTTGGCTGGCTTTAGATTCCTCCGCCTCCCCTCTGTCAGGTACATTCCGTCCATTGTCCAGAGTCATAGCTGTCGCGAACCAAAAAGGCGGTGTCGGGAAGACGACGACCGCGGTGAACCTTGCAGCATCTCTATCAGCAGCGGAACAGCGCACGCTTCTGGTCGACGGAGACCCGCAGGGCAACGCCACGAGCGGTATTGGGATAGAGCCGAACGACATCGGCAAAACCGTTTACGAAGTACTCCTCGGTGAAGCAACTGTCGCTGAAGCGCGCAAGGTCGGTGAGCATTTCCGCCTCCTCGATGTCCTCCCGGCAACACCAGATCTCGCAGGTGCTGAGATCGAGCTGGTAGACCAGCCGCACAGGGAACAACGAATGAGAGACGCGCTCAAATCGGTCAGAGACGAATACGACTTCATCCTCATCGATTGCCCGCCGTCACTTGGCCTCATCACCATCAATATGCTGGCTGCGGCGGATGCTCTGATCATACCGTTACAGTGCGAGTACTACGCCCTCGAAGGACTCTCTCAGCTCCTCAACACTGTCCATCGGGTACAGCAAGGGGTCAATCCATCACTGGGCATTGATGGCGTTCTGCTCACCATGTACGACGCTCGACTCAACCTGAGCCGCCAGGTTGCCAGCGATGCACGTGAGTACTTCGGCTCTCAGGTATTCGAAACGGTAATCCCGCGAAACGTCAGGCTCGCTGAAGCGCCCAGCTTCGGAAAACCGATCATCCTCTACGATGTCGCATCGGTTGGTGCGCAAGCGTACATGGGCGTAGCGAGAGAGTTGATTCAACGAGAGATGCTGGTGGCCAACAGCAACGGAGAAGAATCCCAATGAGCGCGGACAAAACCCCGTCGCCTCGCCGTCTCGGACGAGGCCTCGACGCGCTTCTAGGCGAGCGAACAAGTCAGCGACCAAGATCAGCTCCGACGGGCCCAGATGAAAGATCCGATACGACGCAATCGGAGCCTGTTAGTGCGCTCCGCGAAATTGCGGTCGCCGATATCCGCCCAAACCACTACCAGCCAAGAAAGGAATTCAGCCCCGAAGAACTGCAGGAGCTCGCGGATAGCATCCGAACAGCAGGTCTGCTCCAGCCAATTGCGGTGCGAAACACCAAGGATGGATATGAGCTCGTAGCTGGTGAGCGCCGGCTCCGTGCAGTCAAATCTCTCGGCTGGCCCAAAATTCCGGCAATAGTCCGGGATTACGACGACCGCACCATGTTGACCCTCGCGCTGATAGAGAATCTCCAGCGCGCAGACCTCAATCCAATAGAGGAAGCTGAAGGCTACGCCCGTCTTGCAAGCGAGTTCGACCTCACCCAGAACGAGATCGCCGATCTCGTCGGAAAGGATCGCTCGACTGTCGCAAATCTTCAGCGAGTTCTTCAGCTGCCAGCAGCAGTACGCAAGATGCTCGAGACTGGTGCGCTGAGCCTTGGCCACGCGCGCCCGCTCCTGGCGCTCGAAAACCCTGCGCTAGCCACCAAGCTCGCCACTGAGGCCGTTGAGCACGGCCTCTCAGTGCGCGCGGTCGAAGAGCGCGTCAGGCAGGATGCGCCACGCCACGACAAGCCACACCGCGGCCGCCCACGCAAGGAAGACACTCGTCCGCCGGAAGTAAGGCACGTTGAAGATCTTCTGAGAAAGCGCTTTCAAACTGATGTTTCACTCATTCGAAAGAAGCGCGACAAGGGCGAGCTGAGAATTCAGTTCTACTCCACGGAAGATCTGAATCGTCTCCTCGAGGCAATGGGTGCCATTGAGTGACCGATCAATTCCCGAATATTCACACAGTTATCAACAATCACGGTAAACTGTTGTCATGAAAGGACTTAACGCGTTTGTATGCCATCGCTCACCAAGGTTGTCCACAGTTATCCACAGCTTGTTCGCAATCGCGATAGTGGCCTGTGGAGGCGGGAGAGAACAGGCGAAGCCAGCGTCCAACGCGTTCAAAGTCGCTCTGGTAACGACCGGTTCGATTTCGGATCAGGGCTGGAACGCCGGTGCCTATCAGGGCCTCCTGGCAATCAAGGATTCGCTCGGCGCGCACATCTCGAACGTCCAGACGCAGACACCGGCTGAGATAGACGAGAATTTCCGGCAGTACGGCGCGCAGGGATACAACCTGGTTTTTGGCCACGGGTTCGAGTATCAGGACCCGGCGATCCGCGTCGCGTCGTCGTTTCCCAGGACGGTATTCGTAACTACGTCAGGCGTGAAAACAGCACCCAACGTCGGCGGGGTGTATTTCACATTCTCAGATGGCGCCTATCTGGCCGGCATTGTCGCAGGCGCTGCATCCCATAGTGGTGTCATTGGAGCAATCGGAGGTACCCAGCTTCCGCCCGTCGTCGCCGCTTTCAAGGCGTTCGAGGCCGGTGCAAAGTCGGTCAATCCGAACGTGAGACTGCTCACCGCGTACGTCGGCAATTGGGATGACGCAAGTGCGGCGAAGGAGCAGGCACTTGCACAGATCGCTCGCGGCGCGGACGTGATATTCCAGGATGCGGATGCGGCTGGACTCGGGGTTTTCCAGGCAGCACGTCAATCCAGGACGGTGCGGGTGATTGGATCAAACTCCGATCAGAACGCGGTTGCACCAGAGGTTACGCTTGGAAGCGTCGTCATCGATCTTCCACGAGCAATGATGATCATCGCACGCGATGTGAAGAGTGGCGTGTTCAAGGGTCACGTTTACAGGCTGGGCGAAAACGATGGCGTCATTCGCTGGGCAGGCAATCCAAAACTGGCGGGCGAGATCTCTCCGGCTACAGTCGCAAAGCTCGACTCGGCCCGGAAGCTGATTGACGCACGAACACTCAAGGTGCCGGAATGACGACAACTGCTCTCATCGTTCGATACCTGGACGATTTGCTGGAGACCGATTCTGTACCGGACTACCCGAATGCCTTGAACGGACTCCAACTCGCGAATGGCGGCTCGGTAAATCGAGTCGCGGCTGCGGTGGATTTCTCATTGCGCACAGTCACCGCCGCGGCCGAAGCGGGCGCGAATCTGATGTTGGTGCATCACGGAATGTTCTGGGGCGGACTACAGCCCATACGAGGGAAGTACTTCGATCGAATCCGGGCGCTTCTGGCAGGAGACATCGCCGTCTATTCATCCCATCTGCCATTGGACCGTCACGCATTGTATGGCAATAACGCGTTGCTTGCGGCGGAGCTTGATCTCGAGCCATCTGCGGAATTCGCTCGGTTCAAGGCTATATCAATCGGTGTATCCGGCGAAAGCGATCTACCAACGGCAGTGCTCGCGACGCGTGCGGACGCCTTCGCGCAATCGCATGGCGGCTCAGCACGAACTACACCAATCAACCCGGAGCGCAGGACGCGTAAGTGGGCAATCTGTACCGGTGCCGGCGCGAGCACTGAAACACTGAACGAAGCGCGTGAGCGTGGCATCGACACCCTGATCGTCGGTGAGGGACCGCACCACAGTGCGGTTGATGCAGACGAGAGTGGAATCGCCATCATATACGCAGGCCACTATGCTACGGAGACGCTCGGTGTACGTGCGCTCGCAGCGCATGTTTCGGATCGTTTCGGTGTGCCATGGACATTTATAGAGGCACCGACAGGTCTCTGACCACGTGAGCGACGTCGCACTGGAACTGGCGTCAATCACCAAGCGCTTTGGCCAGTTGACAGCACTGGACGCAGCAGCATTGCGAGCACGCCGCGGCACTGTCCACGCGTTGCTTGGGGAGAACGGCGCCGGCAAGACGACGCTGATGCGCATCGCATTCGGGATGCTGCGACCGGACGCAGGCCGCATTACAGTTGAAGGCGCGGAGCGTTCATTCGCATCACCTACGGATGCGATAGCGGCTGGGATCGGAATGGTGCATCAGCACTTCACGCTGGTTCCGGCAATGACGGTCGCCGAGAATATTGCCCTGGGTGGGCGGGGTCGTTTTCGTCCTGTACAAATTCGCGACGCGATTCTGGCGTTGTCTGACCGGACCGGACTCGCGGTCGATCCATCCGCACGCATCGAAGACCTTCCCGCCGGCGCACAGCAGCGAGTTGAGATCCTCAAGGCACTATCTCGCGATACCAGAATACTCATATTGGATGAGCCTACCGCAGTCCTGACACCAACCGAGTCGAGAGAGCTGCTTCAGAAAGCGCGTGAACTGGTAAGCGAGGGTGGAACTGCGATCCTCATTACACACAAGCTTCGCGACGCGTTGGAGTTTGCGGATGACATCACCGTACTGAGACGAGGCTCGACGGTATGGAGCGGATCTGCATCTGAAGCTACGGAAGAGGCTCTTGTTGCGGCCATGTTGGGCGGAGAGAGACTCAACACAGAGTTTGAACCGAATGCCGGTACTACTACTGCAGGTGCCGGTGCGACAGTTCTCTCGCTACAGAATGTTGGCGTGCGCGATACAACTGGCGTGGAGCGCCTCGTGTCAGTTACGCTTTCCGTGCATGCGGGCGAGATCATCGGGATCGCAGCCGTGGAGGGGAATGGGCAGCGCGAATTGCTACGCGTCCTTTCCGGACGAATGAAGGCCAGCAATGGCGAGGTCAGAATCCCACCCGTTGTGGGTTTCATTCCGGAAGACCGGCACCGCGATGCATTGATCCAGGATTTCTCTCTCCGCGACAACATTGCGCTACTCGGTGCAGGTGCTAGGCGAGGCGTCGTGAACTGGACTGCCATTGGTAAACGGACTCGCGATCTCATTCAGGATTACGACGTCCGTGCTCCTGACGAGCTTACTCCAGCTCGGTCGCTCTCAGGGGGCAATCAACAGAAGTTGGTTGTGGGACGGGAGATCGACGGATCGCAAACAGCCCTGGTGGCGGAGAATCCGTCCCGTGGACTCGATGTGCAGGCAACTGCTGCGGTGCACACACGCATTCGTGCCGCACGTGATGCGGGAATGGCTGTCGTGATCTATTCATCGGATCTGGATGAAGTTCTCGCTCTGGCTGGTCGTGTTGTTGTCGTGCATGCGGGGAAGGTGAGTGAACCGCCGCGTCAATATGATTCGATAGGCCGAGCAATGCTTGGGCTGGCGGTAAAGTGACGGAGACGATGGCTTTCGTTGTCGACATGCTGGTGCACGCGACCCCGTTGATGATAACGGGGCTCGCTGTCGCGATAGCGTTTCGTGCGGGAGTCTGGAACATAGGCGCAGATGGTCAGTTCATCGCTGGCGCGACTGCAGCCGCGTGGGTTGGCGTTTCCGCACCGGTGGAGATCCGGTGGCTGGCATTGATAGCCGCCCTTGTTGCGGGCGTAATCGCCGGTGCGATCTGGGCAGCCGGTGCTGCATGGTTGCGATCGCGTTTTGGCGTACTCGAAGTGATCAGCACGATTATGCTCAATTTCATCGCGACATACGGCGCATCGTTCCTGGTACGTGGCCCGCTCCAGGAACCAACTCATGTCTATCCCCAGACGAGCGGAATAGTGAGTGGTGCGCACATGCCGGTTCTTGTATCTGGAACAAGGCTGCACTGGGGATTCGTCATCGGCACCGTTCTGGCGGCGATGGCGTGGTGGGTGATGAAGTATTCCGCAACTGGCTTCAAGGTGAGAGCGAGTGGCGTCAACCCTTTTGCAGCTCGTAGCGCTGGTCTTATCGACGTATCCAGAGTGACGACTATCGCGTTCGTCGTGAGTGGGGCGGTCGCGGGAATGGCAGGGGCGATCGAGGTAACAGGTGTGACGTTCGCTCTGTACGAAAACATTTCGCCCGGGTACGGTTACACGGCGATCGCAGTGGCGCTTCTGGCGGGGCTCAACCCGCTCGGTGTAATCGGGACAGGAATTCTGTTTGGCGCACTCGAGACTGCTGCTGGTACCATGCAGCGTAACATTGGAATTCCGTCTACGACCGCGTCAGTGATCGAGGCCGTTGTCATACTGGCCGTCATCGCGATTGCGCAACTTCGGGCCAACAGAGTGACAAGAACCGTATGATCGACGGTACCTCTGCGTTCCTCGAGGGCGTGGTGCGTACCGCCACTCCGCTCGCGTTAGCCGCACTTGGCGAAACTGTCACGGAGCGGAGTGGCATCATAAATATCGGATTGGAAGGGAGCATCATCGCCGGCGCGTTAGGGGCTGTCATCGGCGCAGGCTACGGAGGGGTGTGGGCCGGCTTCGCCTTCGCAGCGGTGTGCGGTTGTGCGGTTGCCGCGATCTTCGCGTTGTTTGCCGTCACGCTGCGTGCGGATCAGATCATATCTGGCACGGCTGTTACTCTACTTGCGTTGGGCGGAACGGGAACGTTGTACCGTATTCTGTACGGGAGCGCCGGTGCTGGTCTCAATACACCTACGCTTGACCCTATGTCGCTGCCATTACTGTCACAGATCCCGGTGATTGGTCGTTCGCTGTTCGTGCAATCGGCGATTACGTACATGCTCTACTTGCTCATCCCAGCGGTTGGGTGGTGGATGTATCGAACGCACGCGGGGCTTGGTCTGCGCGCGATTGGTGAGAACCCAGCGGCGGCGATAGCTGCCGGCATCCGCGCAAGGAGAGTCCAATTTCTTGCGGTCCTGTTTGGCGGGTTACTCGGCGGCATAAGCGGTGGCACACTGGTACTTGCGCAGGCCGGCACCTTTGTCGAAGGCATGTCCGCTGGCCGCGGTTTTATCGCTATCGCGATAGTTGTTCTCGGACGATGGAATCCGCTCGGTGCCGCACTTGCAGCACTCGTGTTCGGAGCTGCGAGTGCGTTGCAGTTTTTCTTCCAGGCAACCGAGAGTAACCTGCCGTATCAGCTATTTCTCGCCTTTCCATACGTGCTTACTCTGGTGGCGCTCGCAGCCACGCGTGGTAGAGCCAGCTCGCCGGCGGCACTAGGAAGACAGGATTTCGGACAGAGTTAGAACAGAGCTAGTGCCTGAATCCGACGTACAACATCCGCGTATCCAAGCCTGGGTTTACGCGTCCGGTATCACCGTTCGATATGTGTTGCAATCTGAATCCGAAGCTGGCTGTTCCGAGATAGGACCGGATATACACTCCTGCGTGCCCGTCAGCCAGGAAGTTGAATCGTGTTTCCTCGGGATCCGGGATCCGGCGGTCGAAGTATGCGCCCCCGCCTCCTCCACCAAGAACAACGCCTGTCCTGTCTGACAGATGGAGCGTCACCTCCGCGGCGATGGGAATCAGGCCAACCCCAAACGCCGTTTTCTTAGATGGCACGACACCAACTCCACCGCCATCATAAACCACCGTCCCGTATTCCCTGTTCGCCGTAGCGATCACTGCGGGGACCAGGGTTGGAGTGAATCGTACTTCACCGAATCTCCAACGATCAACGAACCGGGATGCGCTGACACCAACCAGGAAGAGTGCACGATCTTCCTTGTGGCCTTCACGAGTTTTGATCGGCTCATGAGTTCCACCGGCGAACCACGCCTCCAAGGACCAGTTGTGGCTTATCGAGCCTGAGTCGGCCGCTGGCACCGGAACGCCACACATCTCTCCCCGCGGAACCTGAGCACCCAACCTGACCGACAGAATGGCCACAGTGGCTACCAGGCAACTGGCAGAAAATTTTACGTGTCGAGCCAGGACATTCGATGAGTCGATCAGACGCAAGAGCTCTCTACCTCACTTGGCGGGCCTGTCTACACGGACAGCGCTATTGACCTGCGAGCCGTAATTTGAAGCCGATGACCGCCATAGTACATGACCCATCCGGAACTGAGGAGCCAGGTACAGCTCTCGTACTGGATCAGGCTCCTGCAAGGGAGCGCTGGAGCTGGGCATTATACGAATTCGCGAATACGATTTTCTCCATGAACATCGCGACCCTGTACTTCGCGGTGTGGCTGGTATCTGATCTCCACGGCTCGAATACCGACGTAGCGGTCGGAAATGGAATTGCTTCTGTTCTGGTGATGTTGTCCATTCCTGTCCTGGGCGCGATTTCGGACGTAACACGACGGCGTAAGCCATGGGTTGTCGGATTCACTCTTGTTGCGGTATCAGCAACAGTTGCGATCGGAGCCGTCGGTCAATATCTGATACCTCTCGTCGGCGATTCGGTGCTGAATCCAACTACTGCGGCCAGTTTTATAATATCCGGTCCCCCCTTGATCTTCGTGATCGCCGCATTCGTGATCGCGAACTACGCATATCAGGGCGCGCTTCCGTTTTACAATGCAATGCTGCCTGAGCTCGCGCCACCCAACAGATGGGGGCGCCTGTCCGGACTCGGCGCGATTCTCGGATATACTGGATCGATCCTGGGCGTACTCATGATCAAACCGTTTTTCGACGGCTCGCTACCAGTTCTTGGACAACTTCCGAATGCATTCACGCACACTTTGCGGACCGTCTTTCCACTTGCCAGCTCTGGCGGTCGTGTTGCGACCTTTGCGCCAACCGCATTGCTGTATCTGATCTTCAGTATTCCGCTCTTCGTGTTCTGCCGCGATCACTTTCCTGTACGCACGCGCCAGACCATACCGTGGCGACAGGCGTTTCACGATGTGGCAAATACGATTCGCGAATCGCGTAAGTATCCGGGTGTTCTCAGATTCATCATCGCCTCATTCGTATATCAGGATGCGATGGGAACGATCATCAGCTTCATGGCGCTGTATGCAGTGGTGGCGATGGGATTCAAGAGCGGCAGTGAAACGACGCTATTTGTCGTGCTCACAATCCCTGCCGTATTCGGGGCATGGTTGTGGGGACGACTCACGGATCGAATTGGACCGAAGAACACGCTGATGATCGTGCTCTGCGCCTGGGTCATACTGCTCGTCGCGATGATCGCTGCCCCGTCGCGTCAAGCATTCTGGATAGTTGGCGCCATGATCGGCTTCATCTACGGTGGAGTGAACGTCGCTGAGCGCCCAATGCTGCTGCGACTGATCCCTGACGAAGAGGCTGGACGGTTCTTTGGACTCATGGTGCTATCTGCGCGAGCTGCTGCCATCGTGGGGCCCCTGGTTTGGGCGTTGGCAGTTGACGGACTCATGCCAACCTTCGGCAAGGGTATCGCATACCGCGCAGGCGTCGCAACGGTAGCCGTAGCGATGTGCATCGCGCTGCTCATCATGCATGGTGTACCGGATAATTTCCGAACAACGGAAAAGCCGCTCGGCTCACAGTAGCTACCTGGAATGATTCAACGATTGGCGCGTTGGCTCAGCGGCATCGGCCTTCATTGGTTCTATAGCGAAATACGAATCACAGGATTGGATCGCATTCCGCGTGATGGACCGATCCTGGTAGCGATGAACCATCAGAACGCTCTGGTCGATGCAATGCTTGCACTCGCAATCGTCCCGCGCAGGTTGCGAATCACCGCGAAGGCTACATTGGGCGATAGCCCCGCTGGCGTGGCGTTGATGAAGGCAGCTGACATCATTCCTCTCAGCCGCGCATCGGACAGTACCGTGGCGCCGGATTTAATCCGAAACCGACACTCCTTCGAGGCAATCATCGACGAATTGCGAATCGGTGGGGCGGTGCTCGTATTTCCAGAAGGAAAAAGCCATAACGATTCAGAGCTTGCACCGATAAAAACAGGACTTGCACGCGCCGCATTGCGAGCACGTGAGTCTGGAGTACGGGATATTCGCATCATCCCGATCGGAACCACCTTTGCAGAAAAGAACGAGCCGAATACAGTGGTAGTTGCGCAGGTAGGCGAACCAATTTCGATGAACGAGTGGGTGGGCGACGATGCACGTCGGCTTACCACGGCTGTCACGGACAGGCTTCGGCCGATTTCATTTACCGGAGATGTAAGCACGCCCGATCGATCCGTGCTTATCCATCACAATATCTTGATACGTATCGCGGCGTGGTGGGGGCGAGTGATGCATGAGATCCCACTTCGTATCGCACGCCGGCAAGCGATAAGACTCAGCACCGATGCTGACGAGACCGCGATGTACACGATGACTCTGGGCCTTGTGGCGATTCTCGTGTCTTACCTGATCGAAGTTCCGACTATTTGGTTATTGCTGGGGTGGATGGTCGCACTCGTATTTCTTGTGTCACTGATCGCTGGCGCATACTGGGCAGCATATACGAAGCACTTCCCGAAACGGCTGTGAGTTTGAACGGATGTTGCTGCAACTCACAACTTGGTGTCGAGCCAGTTTTCACCAATCCCCACGTCCACGACCAACGGGACTGAAAGCGCGGCAGCGTGCTCCATCTGATAGACCACTACCTCACGCACGGCATCAAGTTCCGACGGTTTCACATCAAACACGAGCTCATCGTGAACCTGCAGCAACATCCGGCTCTCGAATCCTTGCTCGCGAAATGAATCGTCGACGCGAATCATCGCAATCTTGATCAGGTCCGCGGCGGATCCCTGGATCGGAGAGTTTGCTGCGGTTCGCTCTCCGAACGCACGCATGTTGAAGTTTCGCTCGCGCAATTCCGGAATGTACCGGCGTCGATTGAAGATGGTTTGCACGTATCCGTGCTCACGCGCAAACTCGACCATCGAGTCGAGGTATCTCTTGACGCCCTCGAACCGCTCGAAGTACTTCGCTATGAAATCCCTCGCCTCGGCGTGAGTGATGCCGAGCTGTCTGGAGAGGGCATGTGGTCCCTGTCCATAAATCGTCGCGAAGTTGATCGTCTTTGCACGACCACGCATTTCGGACGTGACCGACTCGAGCGGTACGTCGAATATGATTGCGGCCGTCTGCCTGTGAATATCGCCACCGGCATTGAATGCATCGACAAAATTTGCATCCCGCGAAAGGTGCGCAAGCAATCGCAGCTCGATTTGCGAGTAATCCGCGGCTAGCAGCGTCCACCCTGCACGCGGCACAAAGCCACGCCGAATGTCTCTGCCAAGCTCTCGGCGAATCGGGATATTTTGAAGGTTCGGATCGCTCGAAGACAACCTGCCAGTACTCGCCACAGTCTGGTTGAACGATGTATGGACTCGTCCGTCCAGAGGATTTGCCGAGCGCGGAAGCGTATCCAGGTACGTGCTCTCCAGCTTTGCGAGCTCGCGATACTCCATCAACAACGACGGCAGTCGGTGTCCTTCCTCGGCGAGCTCCTGCAAAACGCTCGCATCGGTCGACGGCCCAGTCGACGTCTTCTTCAACACCGGGAGTTTCAGTCGATTGAACAGGACTTCGCGCAGCTGCACGTTCGACCCGATGTTGAATTCCTCGCCAGCTTCCTTGTAGATCTCCAACTGCACCAATTCGCGTTCACGCTGGAATCGCTCCTTGAGCGTGGCAAATCGTTGAGCGTCGATTGCTATGCCGTTCCATTCCATCTCCGCGAGAACGCCGATGAGAGGCATCTCCACCTCTTTGAAGAGCGGCGTCAATTCGTGCGCATCCAGCTGCGGCTCGAAGTGCTCGCGCATCCGCAGAGTCATGTCCACGTCCTCACACGAGTAGTCCCGTGCGACGTCCAGCGGTACCCGGTCAAATGTGATCTCGGACTTACCCTTTCCGCACACATCGACGTACGACGTCATCGTGTGATCCAGGAATTCAAGCGCCAGCATGTCCAGCGAGTGCGATCGGCGACCAGGATCCAATACGTAACTGGCAATCATCGTATCGAACTCGACACCACGAAGAACGACGCCTTCGCTACGGAGGACGAGCATGTCGTACTTGGCGTTCTGAAGCGTCTTTGGAACAGATCCGTCTTCCAGTAAATCCCGGAGCGGCTTCATTGCATCCGACATGAGCGCTGGAAGATTCTTTACGTTCGACACCG
>Ga0157370_10003170_pt1 | contig 19461 bp, 10 predicted proteins | sample C35metaG_FD_113463 | JGI IMG/M metagenome (GOLD analysis project Ga0157370, IMG submission 113463) | Corn rhizosphere microbial communities from Kellogg Biological Station, Michigan, USA - C3-5 metaG | ecosystem: Host-associated > Plants > Roots > Rhizosphere > Soil | place: USA: Michigan...
CCTGTGCGTGGCGGATGTCTACGAGGCTCTGACTGCGGACAGACCATATCGGCCAAGCCTCCCGTGGATCGAATCGTCGCGTATCCTGAATGACGGGCGCGGGACAACATTTGATCCGACCGTCCTGGACGCTCTGGCGGCGTTCCGAGCGTCCGTCGCGGACATGACCGACTTGGTCCCTCTGGTTGCGGCGTGACGCTCCGCCGTTCGTCGACGTATTTATGGGCTCTCACCCGGTCTGATCGACTGTTCGCAACCATGCCACAATCCGTGGTGTTCCTCCGAAAACATACGTAGTATATTCTTCGCGTGCTAACTGAAGACATGGCGACGCAGTTTCGCGCTGCTCTCCGGGCGCATTGCTCGAGCTCGGACGGAGTTCATGATGAGGTACGCAGTGCGGTAATTGCCGCTGCGGCAGCGGCGCACGATGGCGGGATGAGCGCCGAGCAGTTCGTGATCTGGGTGAAGCACATGTGGGACGAGATCCTGGATGAAGGGGTGCTCGCGAATAACCCGGACCCGGGCCGCATTCGCGAAGTTGTAATCTCCTCTGCGATAAAGGCGTACTACGTGCAATAGTTAGATGCGTCCCTCTGCAGGGCGTCGTGCGCCGGACCGTGCACCAGCTCGTTCGCCATGCAAATTGAGGGCACCGCTTCGGCGGCGTCTTTAACTTTCGCTACGTGGCCACTGCTTCCCCCCCCAAAACCGAAAAGAACGTCCTCAAACGTTTCCTGTCATGGACTGGAACGGAGGATGACGGCGCTCGTGGAGCTCATCTTGTAGCTCCTATCCGCGGTGAGGTGCTCGGTGTAGACCGGCTTGCCGAGCGTGCGCGCGCGGTTGCGCGGCAGGAAAAGATCGGACCGCCGTCGTTGCGCCGTGGTCCAGGTCCATTACTCCGAAGGCTTGACGATACAAGGGCGGTGCTGGCAGAGATACAGCATGCTCTGAGTGACGCCGCTGCGCACGGGATAGACATCTCGTCTGCTGGCGAGTGGTTGCTGGACAACTACTACATCGTACAGGAGCACATGCGTGAAGTACGCACGGCGCTCCCGAACAAGTACTACCAGGAGCTGCCCAAGCTCGCGAGCGGAACATTGGCGGGGTATCCGCGTGTGTACGAGCTGGCGATCGAGCTCATAGGTCACACTGAAGGCAGGTTGGACCTCGACAACATCACGTTGTTCACGCGCGAGTTTCAACGTGTGTCGCAACTGAGGTTGGGTGAGCTGTGGGCAATTCCGACCATGCTGCGACTTGGTCTGGTCGAGAACATACGGCGCATGGCGCTGCGCACGGCAGCGCGTCTGGCGGAGGTACAGGAAGCCGATGTGTGGGCGACACGAATGCGTACCGCCAGCGCCGAGTCATCAGATGCGTTGTCACAGACGCTCTCAACGTTCATAGATCACCATCCGCAGCTCACGCCGACATTCGTCGCGCGCTTTCTGGGGCAGATACGCAGCTACCAGACGAACTTCACGCCGCTGGTATGGCTCGAGCAGTGGATCGCGGAAGACGGGCTCAGCGCAGAAGATGCAGTTACGCGCTCGAATCGCCGCATCGCGATAACGCAGGTCACGATCACGAACAGCATCCAGAGTCTGCGCATGATTGCGCGTCTGGACTGGAACGAGTTCGTCGAATCTCAGAGCGTCACGGAAAAGTTACTGCGCGACGATCCAGCGCGCGTGTATGCGGACATGACGTTTGCATCGCGCGACGAATATCGCCATGTCGTGGAGCAGATCGCCAAGCGCACCAAGCGCGACGAGGACTCCATAGCCAATGAAGTGCTCGCCATCGCGCGCGAGAATGCCGGTGACGCGCGCAGTTCGCACGTTGGGTACTGGCTGATCGGTGAAGGCCGCCTGGCTTTCGAAGAGCGCACGGAATACAGCCCGACGCTCAGCGAGCGCGTGCATCGATGGGCCAAGCGTCATCCGAACGTGGTCTACTTCGGCGTGATCTCGGCGGTAACGCTACTGGTGTTTGTGCTGATCCTGGAGATCGTGCCGATTGCGACGGCGGGATATGCGCTTCTGCTGATATTGTTGCTTGCGATTCCAGCAAGCGAGGTTGGTGTCGCGGTCGTGAACAAGCTGGTGACGGTCCTCGTGCCGCCGCACCTTCTTCCGAAGATGGACTTCCGTGACGAGGGGATTCCCCCGCATGCGCGGACCGCCGTCGTGGTGCCAACGCTGTTCGCCACTGTTGCGTCAGTGCGCGAGGCTCTGGAGCATCTCGAGGTTCAGTATCTCGCGAATCCCGATCCGAATCTCCGTTTCGTAGTTCTCAGTGACTTCACTGATGCCAAAACGGAGACACTCGCCGGTGATGCACACGTGATCGAGGCGATCGAACGCGGCGTCAGGGGCCTGAACGAGAAGTACAGGACCGCAGACGATCCGGGTCCGTTCCTGGTCTTCCACCGCGCGCGCAGATGGAACGAGACCGAAGGCGTGTGGATGGGATGGGAGCGCAAGCGTGGCAAGCTCGCGGAGTTCAATCGTTTCCTGCGCGGCGGATCCACTGATGCGTTTCCTGTAATCGCAGGCGATCCGTCGTGGTTGGTGGGCGCGCACTACGTCATAACGCTCGATTCCGACACGGTGCTCCCGCGTGGTGCAGCCGCGCAGCTGGTGGGAACCATGGCGCATCCGCTGAATCGCGCCGAATACGACGAAGCACGCGGACGCGTGACACGCGGTTATGGCATTCTCCAGCCGCGCGTTGGCGTTGCACTCACGAGCGCATATCGCTCCAAATTCGCCGCCATTCACTCGGGACACCCCGGTGTCGATCCGTACACGACGGCGGTGTCGGATGTGTATCAGGATCTGTACGGTGAGGGGAGCTTCACCGGAAAGGGGATCTACGACGTGAATGCATTCGAGGAGGCGACGCACGGCCGCTTTCCCGAGAACACGCTGTTGAGCCACGATCTGATCGAAGGCACGTACACGCGCGCCGGTCTCGTCACCGACATCGAGCTGTACGACGACTATCCAACGCGGTACCTGGCCTACACTCGTCGCAAGCACCGCTGGATTCGTGGCGACTGGCAGATTCTGAGCTGGCTCGGCACAACCGTGCCCGGCCCGGACGGTCTCGAGCCCAACAGGCTGTCGACGCTCTCGCGCTGGAAGATCTTTGACAATCTGCGCCGCTCGCTGGTCGAGATCGCGCTGCTGGGACTGCTGCTCGTCGGCTGGTTCGTTCTGCCCGGCTCGCCGATGCTCTGGACCGCCGTCGTGCTGGTGTTGATCGCGTTCCCCTGGCTGTTTTCGGCGATTCTCGAGATTCTTCAACCGCCCACCGATCAATCCTTGCAGGCGTATTACGGTGCGATTGCGCGCGACATCATGGCGAACGCCGAGCAGTTTGCGCTTGCGGTGACGTTCCTGCCACATCAGGCGTGGGTATCGGCGGACGCGATCGTACGCACGATAGTGCGTCTGTACGTGACACACCGCCACATGCTCGAGTGGCAGACGGCGTCACAGGTAGAGCGCGCGATGCGCTCCGGCGCGGATCGCGAGGTGTACCGCAGAATGTGGCCGGCTGTCGCGCTCGGTCTGCTGGCCGGTGTTGGCGCGATGATCAGCGTGTACTACACGAGCGACAGCGTCGGCATGCGCGTGTTGAGCGTGACTGCCACAATCCCGCTTACGATTCTCTGGCTCGTGTCACCGAGCATCGCGTCGGCGCTTTCCGCACCGGCAATTCCCGGTGAGGTGAAGCTCGGCGATGCCGAACGCGCGCGCGCGGAGCGGTACGCGCGACTGCACTGGGAGTTCTTCAATCATTTTGTAACTGAAAAGACGAACTGGCTCGCGCCTGACAATTTCCAGGAAGATCCGGAGCCGGAAGTTGCGTTGCGCACGTCGCCGACGAACATCGGCCTGCAGTTGCTGTCGACTGTCAGCGCCGCCGACCTCGGCTTCATCACGCGGCAGGACATGATCGAGCGGCTGGAGCGGATCTTCCGATCGCTGGAGCGCATGCACCGCTATCGCGGTCATTTCTTCAACTGGTACGATCTCACGACCCTGCAGGTACTGGAGCCTGCGTACATATCGACCGTGGATAGCGGCAATCTTGCCGGGCACTTCGTTGCATTGAAGCAGGCCTGCATCCAGATCATCCACTCGCTGCAGCCGCGTACGATCGAGATGGAAATTGCCGGACACTCCCTTGCGGGGGGGATCGTCGCGGCCAGATCTGGCGAGCGAATGCAGGGAACAGTCGCACCTGGCGAGGACGTCGGCGACGAATGCGCGCGGCTGCGCGCGATAGCGGATCGTGCATTCGCGTATGCGTCGGAGATGGACTTCACCTTCCTGTACGACGAGCGCAGGAAGCTGTTCTCGATCGGATACCACACCAGCGCAAGCTCATTCGACAATTCATTCTACGATCTGCTCGCGTCCGAGGCGCGTCTTGCGTCGTTCATCGCGATCGCCAAGGGTGACGTTCCGGTCGAGCACTGGTTCCATCTCGGGCGCTCGCTCACATCGGACAGGGGCATTCGTGCCCTTGCCTCGTGGAGCGGCAGCATGTTCGAGTATCTCATGCCGGTGCTCGTGACGCAATCGTATCCGTTCACGCTGCTGGACCAGACATACCATGGCGCCGTGCGTCGACAGATTCTGTACGGTGCTGAAAGGAAGACGCCGTGGGGTGTTTCGGAATCCGCGTACAATGTTCGCGATCGGAATCAGGTATATCAGTATCGTGGCTTTGGCGTACCGGATCTCGCGTTGAAACGCGGTCTCAACAAGGATCTCGTCGTCGCACCCTACGCCACGGTGCTCGCGATGTTGATCCATCCGCATCAGGCAATTCGTAACCTCGCCATCCTTGAAAGCGAAGGAGCGCTCGGGCCCTACGGCTTCCGCGATGCCATCGACTACACACGTCCGGATCCGGGATCCACGCGTGCGGTAGTGGGAACGTACATGGCGCACCACATTGGAATGAGCCTGGTTGCGCTTACCAACGCGCTGCAGCGGCAGGTGTGGCAGAGACGTTTTCATGCGGACCCGCTTGTTCGATCGAACGATCTCGTGCTTCAGGAGCGCATTCCGCGGCGGTTGGTGGTACAGCGCACCGGCAACGAGGACGAGCCCGTCCCAATGGCGTCGCTTGAAACTGTGAAGCCAGCGGTACGCGAGATAGACACCCCGCACACTGCCCAGCCGCGTATCGCGCTGCTCGGTAACGTTCCCTACACGACGCTCATCACTAATGCCGGCGGCGGTTACAGTCGTTACGGCGACATAGTGGTGACGCGCTGGCGGCGTGACACGACGCGTGACAATCACGGCGAGTGGATATACGTCAAGGACATAACCAGTGGGCGTGTGTGGAGCGCAGCTCACCAGCCGGTAGCGGTCGACGCTGACGCCTATCACGTTTCGTTTGCGAGTGATCGCGTCGAATTCCGTCGCCGCGACGGCGACGTCGATACGATGATGGAGGTCGTGGTATCGTCCGATGACGCGGCGGAAGTCAGGCGTGTCACTATCACCAACAGATCTGCCGTGACGCGTGATTTCGAGCTCACGAGCTACGCCGAGATCGTGTTGCAATCGCTCGATACCGACAGACAGCATCCCGCATTCGGCAATCTCTTCGTTCAGACGGAGTGGATCGGCGAGCATTCCGCGATCATCGCAACGCGCCGCCCGCGTTCGTCCGACGAGAAGGTGTACTGGGGCGCACACGTCGTCGCGACGGGCCCCGAGCGCATTGGCAGTGTGAGTTACGAGACAGACCGTGCGAAGTTCATCGGGCGCGGCAAATCCGTACGGCATCCCGATGCAATGGAAGACGCGGTCACGTTGTCGAATTCCGCCGGCGCACCGCTCGATCCGATCTTCTCGCTCCGCGTCCGCATCCGCGTGGCTCCAGGCAAGTCGGTGCCCGTAAGCTTCACAACGCTCGTCGCTGAGACGCGGGAGCGCGCCGTCGAGCTGTCGGATCTGTACGATGATCCATTCAGCGCGCGGCGCGCCCTGGATCTCAGTTGGGCGCAGGCGCAGGCTGAGCTACGCGATCTGGGGATCGCGCCGAGCGACGCTGCTGTGTATCAGCAGTTCGCGGGTTATCTGATCTATCCGCATCCGCAACTGCGGCCAACGGGCCCGGAGCTGCGCGACAATACGCGTGGCCAGCAATCGCTCTGGCCACTCGGCATATCCGGTGACAATCCAATTCTTCTCGCGACCATCGACGCGCCGGAAGGAATGCCGAGCGTCAGGCAACTGTTGCAGGCGCACCATTACTGGAGATTGAAGGGTCTCAAATCGGATCTCGTGATTCTGAACGAACGGCCGCCGTCGTACCTTCAGGAGTTGAACGACACTCTCACGTCGACAGTCATGGCGTCGAGCGAGGCTGCGCTCATAGACCGCTCCGGTGGTGTGTTCATTCGCCGGACCGATGTGCTCAAGCCGGATGACGTCACGCTCATCCGTGCGATGGCCCGTGTACACGTTGCGTGCGACGGCCTGGGACTCGGCTCTCTGCTCGAGTTTCCGGATGACAAGAAGGAATACGCAGGACGACCCGACGCTCCCGTTCCGCCACGGTACGCGCGTCGCACCGCCGATCGCACGACGTCCGCGGCGCCATCGGATTCGCCGGTTACGAACGGATTCGGGTTCTTCAACGACGCCGGCGAGTATGAGCTGCGGCTGTACGGTACAGAGCTACCGCCAGCTCCGTGGGCCAATGTCGTAGCGAACCCTGCAGCTGGCTTCGTCGTTACGGAAAGCGGCAGCAGTTGCACCTGGGCCGACAGCAGCTTTTTCTATCGCATAACTCCGTGGCACAACGACCCGGTTCGCGATCCGTGCAGCGACTGCATTTACCTGCGTGACGACGAAACTGGTGATGTGTGGACCGCGACACCAGCGCCAATTCGCGAAATGACGGAATACGTCGTCAAGCATGGCACCGGCTACTCGATTTTCGATCACCAGCATGCGGACATACACACGTCCGTCAAGATCGCCATGGCGACCGACGATCCGGTCAAGGTGAGCACGCTCAAGATCACCAATAACGGCCGCTCACCAAAACGCGTCACGGTTACAAGCTATGTGGAATGGGTACTCGGTGTTTCGCGCGATCTGACACAACAGCACGTGTACACATCGTACGACACGGACACCGCATCCATCTTCGGCCAGAACTTCTTTGACCAGGAATACTCCGATCTCGTGGCGTTCCTTGCGATGAGCGGCGACGTGACCAGCTACACCGCGGATCGGCGCGAATTCATCGGACGGAACGGAACGCCTGCCCGTCCTGCAGCGCTGTCGAAGGCCGCACTTGGGGAGTCGGTCGGCGAGGTCGTGGACCCGTGCGGCGCGCTGCAAACGAGCGTTACCGTGCACCCGGGTGAGACTGCGGAAGTCGTCGTTCTGCTCGGCGCAATCTCTTCACCGGACGAGGCGCGAACCCTCATCCGCAGGTACAAGACCGTCGAGAGCTCTGTCGCAGAGGTGGATCGCGCGATCAGCTCGTGGCATGACAGGTTGGCGACGATCAAGGTCAAAACGCCGGATGAGTCCTTCGACAGGATGGAGAACGGCTGGTTGTTGTACCAGGCTCTGTCGTGCCGGATGTGGGGACGCACCGCGCTGTACCAGTCCAGTGGTGCGTACGGATTCCGCGATCAGCTGCAGGACTGCATGGCTTTCCTGTACACCGACGTCCCGGTTGCGCGCGCCCACATTCTGCGTGCAGCGGGCCGACAGTTCGTGGAAGGCGACGTGCAACACTGGTGGCATCCCAAGAGTGGGCGCGGTGTCAGAACGCGCTTCTCGGACGATCTCGTCTGGCTTCCGTTTGTTGTTGAGCACTACCTGCAGGTAACGGGTGATGCGTCGATTCTGGACGAGCAGGTGAGATTCATCACGATGCGTCAGCTCGCCCCGGACGAGCACGAGCTGTACGACAAACCGGAAATCTCGGATGAGAGCGCGGGGATATACGAGCACTGTGTGCGCGCGCTGCGCAAGGCATGCACGTTCGGGCAGCACGATCTCCCACTGATCGGTAGCGGCGACTGGAACGACGGATTCAGCCGAGTTGGGATCGAAGGGAAGGGAGTGAGTGTCTGGCTTGCGTGGTTCCTCATCACGACGTTGAAGCGCTTCGCAGAGATCAGCGCATCACGGGGCGACACGGCAACGCACGACGATTTCCTCAAGATTGCGGAGCGCTACAGGAACGGGATCGAAGCCAACGCATGGGATGGCGACTGGTACGTTCGTGCATACTACGACGACGGTTATCCGCTCGGATCGGCCAAGAGCGATGAAGCGAACATCGATTCCATCGCTCAGAGCTGGAGCGTCCTGTCCGGAGCCGGTCACCCGCAGCGCGCGCAATCGGCCATGGCCTCGGTCGATCAACACCTCGTTCGCAACGACGCGCGTCTGGTGATGCTGCTCACGCCGCCGTTCGACAAGACCACGCACGATCCCGGCTACATCAAGGGCTATCTGCCAGGTGTTCGCGAGAACGGCGCACAGTACACACACGCTGCAACGTGGGTGATCTGGGCGCAGGTGATGAACGGCAACGGCGCGCACGCATTCGAGCTGTTTCAGATGTTGAACCCGTTGACGCACTCGAATACCAGGGACGCTGTCGAGCGCTACAAGGTCGAGCCGTATGTAGTAGTGGCCGACATTTACACCGCCGATCAGCATCTCGGTCGCGGCGGCTGGACGTGGTACACCGGCAGCGCGAGCTGGTACTATCGCACGGGTCTGGAAGGAATACTCGGCTTCACCAAGCGCGGCGACAGACTCACGATGAATCCGTGCATCCCGCCCACATGGGATGGATTCACGATCGAGTACATCTATCAGTCAGCGACGTACGCGATCGAGGTGCGCAATCCGGCGCACGTGCAGCACGGAGTCAAGAGCGTGACCATCGATGGCGCGTCCGTGCCAGATGGAGTGATACAACTGCACGACGACGGAGCACACCATACGGTGATCGTCGACATGGGGTGACGGGGGCTGGTGCGGGCACGCGATATGGTCATTCCCGCGAAAGCGGGAATCCATGTTATAACATGGTATTGCGCTTGGACTATCTCCTGATCGGCTCCAGATCTTCGATCGCCGGTCCGTTCACGACCTTGCCGTAGGGATCGAACCGCGAGCCGTGACAGGGGCAGTCCCACGTCTTTTCCGTATCATTCCAATCGACGATGCAGTAGAGGTGCGTGCAGACCGCGGAGCATTCATTGATCCTGCCGGACGCATCCTTGTAAACCGCGACCTTGTGCATACCGCGGCGTATGACTGCGCCCGAGTCGTTGGGTATCTCATCGGGGCTTCCGACCCCGCCAGGTGTTATCCAGCTCGAATATTGTTCTGCCACGTTCAGGTTTCCGCGAGCGAAATCGGGCGCCGCCCGGAGAGCTATACGACTCGGATCATAGATGTCTGTCCATGGATTTTCGACACCCATGATCAGATCAGTGATAAGAATGCCACCGATCGTGCCGTGTGTGATTCCATGTCCTGAATCACCCGTGACTATGTAGATGTGCTCGTCGGCGCCTGGATTCCTTCCGATAAATGCAAGGCCGTCCACCGGCTCCAGGACCTGTCCCGACCAGCGATAAAGAAGCTCTTCCGCCATGGGGAAGCGATCACGGGCCCATCGCTCGAGACGCGCAAATCTCTCGTCCATGTCCTGAGCCTGGCCAGTTCTGTGATCTTCACCACCAACGATGAGTACTTCATGGTCGGCACCGGGCGTGTCCGAAGCATGCACGCGCGCGTAGTGATATGGATCGGCGGTGTCCCACAGTAGCAGGTGCGGAATCGCGCCGGACGGGACACGTAATCCCACGACGTACGTTCGATACGCCGCTTGTTTTGTGTGCATCGCCATCCAGTCGTTCACCGGCGAGTTGGTGGCGACAACGATGTCGTCGGCGATGATCGTGTGGCCGTCGGCGGTAGTCACCTTCGCCGGCACACCATCCGCGATGCTCTTCGCCCTGGTTCCCGAGTATATGTGGCCGCCATCGCGCGTTATCGCTCGCGCCAGACCGTTCAGGTACTTCAACGCATGAAACTGAGCCTGGCGAGGAAAACGTAGCGCGATACCTGTGTCGAATGTGTCGAGCGGTGCGCACTCGACCAGTTCAGTATCGGTGAGGCCTGCCTGATGGCTGGCCTCCAGCTCGTCTGTGAGAAGCTTGCTTTTTCCTTCCTTGTGAAGGAAAAGAAATCCGTCCACGCGCTCGAAGTCGCAGTCGATACCTTCCAGCTCCGCGATGGCTTCGATCCGCTGAATCGCGGCCGTGTGTGATTCCGCGGCGCGCCGCACGCCGTCGTCGCCGAAGAATGTGACGAGGTTGGAGTAACGATCATCGAGCGCATTGGAGATGTGACCAGTAGTTCGCCCGGTCTCGCCACTTCCAATGGGGCCGTCGTCGATGACGGTCACCGCCTTTCCAGCACGTGTGAGAAGATACGCCGTAGTCAGGCCGGCAATACCGGCCCCTATGACGCATACGTGCGTGCGCGCGTCACTCTCGAGCGGTGGGAACGACAGCACTTCGGCCGTGTCCATCCAGAGGGATTCGGTTGCGCCGGAACCGGAGTACATGGCTTGGTATTGGTTGGAGTCGTCCTTCGGTATCTTTCCAAAGAGCATTCGGTATGCCACCTCCGCACGGAACACAAATGACCGATTCGTCTTCACCAACGTCCGGTGGGTCCGCAAGCGTCTGGGTGATCGACCAGATCGAGAACGGAGTCGCCTCCGTCGAGATCAACGGCAGGAACATTGTGACGATCCCGGTCGAAGTGTTGCCGAAGGGAGTGCGGGAAGGCGACGTCCTGCGCGTGACAATATCGCAGGATCCTGCGGAGCTCGCGCGCCGACTGGCGAAATCAGCAGCTCAGGTAGCGAAGGGCGGGAGCGGAGGGAAGGGTAATATCACTCTGTGATATCGTAATTCCGTGTTCCACCTTTTCCGCGTTCCATCTCGTCATTCCCGCGTCTCCTTTCGTCATTCCCGCGAACGCGGGAATCCATGTTCCGATCTTTCCCTCCGTCAGTCGTCGCTGCCGGCGCAACCGCGTGCGCTTGCCCTGCGATCGCTCGGGCCGTTGAGGTCCTTACCCGGCCGCGATGGCGTAATCGTGTAACCACCTCCAGCCACACCCGGTGATTGTATCGTCACGGTGCCGTTCTGATCGGTGCGATACCACTGAACTCCGGCGTCTCGGTATTCCGATTTCGCCTGCTGGTGCATGTGACCGTAGTCGTTGACGGCACCAAGCGACGCCACCGCCCAAGTCGGCTGAGTAAGCTCCAGATAACGTGGTGTCACACCGTTGCAGCTACCGTGATGATCGGCTTTCAGTACGTCGACCTTCATGCCGGGGTTCGTCGCGTAGCCAGCGTCCACGAAGTGCGCGATTGCAGCGTGTTCGGCATCGCCAGCGAGCCACATTGTGAACGATGCCGAATCTGCACCGATGAGCTTTACGGCGACGGAGCGATCGTTCGGCTTGGCAGGCGCTGGTAGCGGTTGCATGATGTGCATCAACGCGCCACCGCGCAGAGTGATCGTGCACGTTGCCTCGCCGTCGCCGCATGGGTCATCCGTGCTTCGATACTGCAGGCTATCCGACTGCACGCGCGAGATGATCGAGTCGCGCAGCCGAGCGAGCGTCGAAGCGGCCGACGGATCCTTGTCTTCGAAGAAGTACCTGATCCTGATGTGACGGCGCGAGTCGAATAACCTGAGCAGCCCGGTGTAATGATCGGAATGCTGATGGGTGAGGATCACGACGTCTATCGTCTTGTTGTTCAGGCCGAGCGAATCGAGCAGAAATCCCATCCTGCGCGCATCTGGACCACCGTCGATCAGTACTCGGCTATCACCGTTATGAATGTACGTCGCATCGCCCTGCCCGACATCCAGGTCGCGTACCGTTATTGCGGGTGCAGGCGGATCATTGACGCTGACGTCGCGCTGAATCATCCCGCCAGAGCCGCTGCTTCCGCCCATCCCGAACATGCCGTACGCGATGATGCCGAGAAAGACGAGCACTACCAGGGTGATGATGATTCGGCGCATAAGACAACAATAACGGGAGAGCTCAATGGATAGCCAATCCATAAAGCGGTGCTATCATCGAATGTGGATCGACTACTCCACAGTCATGAGCACAGCCCGGACCGGCGCCGCGTCCAGCCCGGCGACTTTCATTGGCAGCGCGTCGAGCACGTATTCACCGGCTTCAGCTTCCCGAAGATCCAGATTCTCCAGCACGCATACGCCATGTTCCAGCAACTCGTGGTGCACGTCCAGCGTCTTGCTGTCGCGATCGTCGGCGGAAGGACAGTCCATTCCAACGAGAACCACGCCGCGCGTTACGAGATTCCGCGCGCAATCGATCGACAGCCGCGGCCAGCTCTCCGGGAATACGCCGTCCGCGATGCTCCGCCCGGTTCTTAGCAGTAGTCGTGTGGTCATCGTGAATCCGCGCGTGCGATGATCGATCTCGTCGATCTCGATCTCACCCGCGAGATCCGTTACGTCCACAACAATGGCCGGTCCCTGAAAGGCCTCGATCGCCAGTGATTCGGATCCCGCCGCACCGCGCGCTATGTGGAGCGGCGTATCCGCGTGCGTGCCTGCGTGCGGGCTCGACGTCGTGGCGCTGACGTTCACGCTCGATCCTTCTTCGATGTTCCACGTCCACAGACATGAAAACGGCGTGTCCCCCGGCCACACTGGTGTGTCGGGGGACAACATCACCGAGATATCGATCACTCGGCGCTCACTCACCGTTTCAATCCGCCTTTCAATCCGTGCCTCATCGAGTCGTCATTTTCCGAGCAACGACTTCGCGGTATTGACGACATTCTCCGGAGTGAGGTGAAACTCCTTGTACAATTCCTGATACGGTGCTGATGCACCGAAATGATCCAGACCGATCGCGACGCCGCCTTCGCCGATCCACTTGTACCACGACATCGGCTGCGACGCTTCGATCGAGACGCGCTTGATTCCCGGCGGCAATACGCTGTCGCGGTATTCCTGACCCTGCTGTGCGAACAGCTCCATGCTCGGCACACTCACCGCGCGCGCCCGAATCCCCTGTTGCGCGAGCGTGTCCTGCGCGGCGAGAATGATGGATACCTCGGAGCCGCTCGCCATCAATACAACCTCCGGTTCGCCGCCGCGAATGTCAGCGAGCACGTATGCACCGCGCGCGACATTGCTGGCTGCGGCGTACCTGGTCCGGTCGATGAACGGCAGCTTCTGTCGAGTGAGTATCAGACACACAGGCGTCCCCATCTTGAGCGCCGCACGCCATGCCTCCGCTGTCTCGTTTGCATCGGCAGGGCGGATGACGGTCATGTTCGGAACCGCGCGCAGATTGGACAGCTGCTCGATCGGTTGATGGGTCGGACCGTCCTCGCCGAGTCCGATGGAATCGTGCGTGTAAACGTATATGAGGCGCTGGCGCATCATGCACGCGAGCCGCATCGGCGGGCGCATGTAGTCGCTGAAAATCAGGAACGTCGCGCCGTACGGAATTATGCCGCCGTAGAGCGCCATTCCATTCATGACACCGCCCATCCCATGCTCGCGTATTCCAAAATGGAAGTTGCGACCTTCGTAACTTCCCGGCCCGAAACTCGGGGCGCCCTTCACGATCGTATCGGTCGAGCTGGCGAGATCAGCGGAGCCTCCGATCAGTTCCGGAACCTTCGGTGCGATCGCGTTGATCACTGCGCCGGATGCGGATCGCGTTGCGACGTTTCCGTTCTTCGCATCGAATGTAGGAATCAGATCTTCCCAGCCATCCTTGAGATGACCGCCTGTGCGTCGCTCGAACTCAGTGCACAGATCCGGGTTTGCGGCCTTCCACTGATCGTAGAGCTTGTTCCACGCAGCCTGTTCGTCTGCACCGGCGAGTCCTGCGCGTCGCCAGAATGCAAGCGCGTCCGGATCCACGTAGAACGGCTCCTGCGACGGGATGCCGAGGTTCTCCTTGGTGAGCTTGATCTCTTCGACGCCGAGCGGCGAGCCGTGGGCGGATGCAGTGTCCTGCTTGTTCGGGCTGCCGTATCCGATGTGCGTGCGCATGATGATGAGCGACGGACGCTCCGTTTCCGCCTTGGCGCGCTTGATGGCCTCGTCCAGCGCGGCGAGATCTTTCACGTCACCGACGAACTGCACGTGCCAACCGTAGCCCTCGAAGCGGAGCCGCGTGTCGTCGCTGAACGTGAGATCGGTGTTGCCTTCGATCGTTATGTGATTGTCGTCGTAGAACCCGATCAACCGGCCGAGCTTGTTGTGACCGGCGAACGATGCGGCCTCGTTGGAGATCCCTTCCATGAGATCGCCATCGCTCGCAATGAAGTACGTGTAGTGATCGATGATGCGCTGTGCGCGATTGAACACGGTTGACGTGTGTGCTTCCGCGACCGCCATTCCAACTGCGTTGCTGAACCCCTGTCCGAGCGGACCTGTGGTCGTTTCGATGCCAGGCGTGTGTCCGTACTCAGGATGCCCTGGCGTCTTGCTGTGCAGTTGCCGGAAATTCTTGATGTCCTCGAGCGACAGGTCGTAGCCAGTGAGATAGAAAACACTGTACAGCAGCATCGATGCGTGGCCGCACGACAGAATGAACCTGTCACGGTTGACCCAGTGTGGATCGGCCGGATTGTACCTTATATGCCGCGTCCACAACACGTATGCGAGTGGTGCGAGAGCCATCGGCGTCCCCGGGTGTCCTGAGTCCGCCTTCTGCACGGCATCCATCGCCAGAACGCGAATTGCATCGATGCACGCTTTCTCGAGTTCCACTGGAGTCTTGTCTGTCATCTGTACGTCGCTCTATTTGGTCGAAGATTGAAATGCTACTGGAGCTGCTAAGGGATGCTACAGGATGCTACAGGATGCTACGGGATGCTACGCATTCGGTCCGGGCAGGTCGATCGGTAGGTGAATGTTTGGAAGGAGCGCCTCGATCTCGAACCTGCGCGGCTCGAGCCACGCAGGCAGCTTGAGCGCGCGGCCGAGTGAGGTTGCGGGCTCGTCGACGGTGAAGCCGGGTCCGTCGGTTGCAATTTCAAAGAGTACTCCTCCAGGCTCGCGAAAATAGACCGATTTGAAGTAATCGCGATCGAGAACCGGCGTCACGTTGTATCCGATCGACTCGAGGTCGTCACGCACGCTGAGCTGCGTCTGATCGTCGGTTGCGCGAAATGCAACGTGATGCACCGTCCCGGCACCCATCACGCCGGGCCACAGTCCCGGGACAATCCTGAGATCAACAATCGAGCCCGGTCTGCTATCGTCCGACGTATACCGGAAGATGCTTCCCTGTTCGCGAGCGAGACGGAATCCAAGCGACGTCGTGAGCAAGTCGGCGGTATGTTGATGGCCGTCCTGCCACAATGTGACGGAATACACGCCGCGAATACTTTGCGCCGGTGGAACCTGCATACCGTTGCTCCCATCCGCAGGCAACTCGCACTGCTCGACGCGCTGATGTGATACCAGCTCGAGCAGCAATCCATCCGGATCCTTGATCGCGATGACACGCTCGCCGTCAAATCGCGTCGTGGGCTGCTCGAAGTCGACGCCGTGCTTCAGGAGCCGTTCGAGCCAGAATCCAACCGATCCCGGTACGATCGCGAACGATGTGACAGCCGCCTGGCCCGCGCCCTGACGTCCGCGACGGGCATTCGGCCAGGGAAAGAAGGTCAACAGCGTCCCCGGGCGTCCGATCTCATCACCGAAATAGAAGTGATAGGTAGTCGGATCGTCAAAGTTCACGGTTCGCTTGACCAGCCTGAGCCCAAGGACCCCCGCGTAGAAGTCGATGTTGCGCTGCGGATCGCTGGCGATCGCCGTTACGTGGTGAATTCCTGACGGGGCGAGCATCTGCCGAAATTTACCCGGTCCGGCATGCCTCCTGGCAGAGCCGGATAGATTGGGCAATGCCCGTGCCCGACGACCATTCGGTAATCCTCGAATCGCACGAAGAAGGCGTTACTCCGATCACCATCACCGGTGAATGGGAGTCCGCCCGCCTCGTTCGCCAGCCACTCGCGCGCACGATCATGCGCCTGGGACTGCCGGCGGTGGCGTCCACGCTCCTTATGACGCTGTTCTTCACGGTCGATCTGCTCTGGATCGGCCGCTTTCTGGGCCCTGTGGCTCTCGCCGCCGCGACCGCGAGCGTCTTCTGGATCTGGCTCATCATCTCGATCGCGGAGCTGGTGAGCATCGGTCTCACCTCGCTCGCGGCCCGCAGACACGGTGAGCGCAATCCTCAGGAGGCCTCCCGCGTGGTCGGCGAGGCGATCCTGTATTCGATCGTACTCGGCTCAGCTGTCGCTCTCTCCGGAATATTGCTGCTGGATCATCTCTTCGCAGCCATGAACGTCGAGCCGGAGATTGCGGCGCTCGGACGCCGCTACCTCGGCACGTACGTGCTCGGCGCGCCGCTCTTCTTCGGTTTCTTCGCGGTTGACGCGGGATTCCGCGCCAGCGGTGACACACGAACTCCACTCGCGATTCTCAGCGTTTCGATCGCCGTGACGATGATCCTCGATCCAATTCTGATATTGGGCCTCGGTCCCGCACCAAAGCTCGGGATCGAAGGCGCCGCGATCGCGACAGCGATCACGCGCACGCTGGCGTTCGGGTTGGGTGTAGTCGTTCTGCGCAAGCGTCACATGGTCAGCTTCGGACGCGTACGACGCGCGACGATCGCCGCCATCACACGCGTTGGACTGCCGACGGCGATGACTGGAGTTGTGTTCTCGCTCATCTACATCGTACTCACGCGCAGCATCGCACCATTCGGAACTGCGGCACTGGCCGCGCTCGGAATCGGTCATCGCGTCGAGAGTTGGCTCTACACCATCAGCCTCGGCTTCGGCGCCGCGGTCGCTGCGATAGTAGGACAGAACCTTGGCGCTGGCGAAATCAGGAGAGCGGAGAACAGCGGATGGATCACCGTTGGATACGTGATGGTGCCCGCCGTGATACTCAGCGTACTCGAGCTTACCATCGCGCCCGACTTTGCAGGGATCTTCACGAATGATCCGGCAACACAGATAATCGGCGCCGAGTATCTGCGCATCAGCGCGTTGTCGAACATGTTCCTCGGCGCCGAAATAGTGTTGGAGGCGGCACTGGGAGGGTCGGGCACCACGCTTCCGCCGATGCTCACCTCGACGACGCTGACAGCGCTGCGGGTTCCGCTCGCGATATGGGCGGCGGCCCGATTCGGAATCGTCGGTGTGTGGTGGGTGATCGTGCTGACAGCCGCAGCCCGCGGCCTCGCGATGGCGCTTATCTGGAAGAGCGGGGTATGGAAGCGTCGCGCAGTGCTCGCGTGAAGCGGTGATCGTCACTCGTGATAACCTGTGAGGCAACCATTCTCCGGTCGCAGCAGTCCAACGATCGTCAGGCGGATTTCCGGGGTCTTACTACCACACGCAAGGACGTGATTGCGGGGTCGTCACCATGATTGTGAAATGAAATACGCACACCTTGTCACGTGGGCTGCGAACACCGTTCTACTGGTGGTCGTCAGCGTTGCCGCAGTCGCCAGCGCATTGCCGGCGCAGCTTCCAGATAGCTCGATCGATGCGTTTCACAGTGCGACGATGCGCGCAGAGTCGGCGTTGAAGCGCGATGCCGGCAAGCTATGGGGATCCCGGCTCGATTCGGTCCCATGGCTCGGCGTCGATGGCAAGACGATTCTGCTCACGAGCGCCCCTGCGGGTGTGGTCGGATTCACCCAGACGCGCGGTCTCTGGGAAGGCCCGCTACCGCCGACGATAACGCCGTCGAATACGTCGGTGACCTGGGCTGGCCATCACTGGGCGATGGTGCTGCTACCAGTATATGGCGATACGCTCGGCGCCGAACGGTTGCTGATTCACGAAGCGATGCACGTGCTGCAGCCGTCGGTGCTGCCCGCGCCATCCTATGAGGAGACCGGCGCAGGCGCGGGGCTATTGGACGAAGCGGCCGGTCGCTCGTGGATGCGTCTGGAATGGAAGGCGCTCGCGACGGCGCTGCGCAGCAGCGGCGCGAGGCGCGATAGCGCAGTGCACGACGCTCTCCTGTTTCGTGCGGCGCGCTACGCCATCGCCTCCCCGGATGAAATAACTCGCGAGCGCGCGCTGGATGTGAAAGAAGGCATTCCGGAATACACTGGCTGGAAGCTGTCCAATTCACCGCGTGCGTCATTCATCGCATCGGTGGATTCGGCACCGACCACGCTTCCGTCGTTCGTTCGTGCATTCGAGTACTTCACCGGGCCGGCATACGCGATGCTCCTGGACGATTACACCAATGGCCGCTGGCATCGCGCGCTCAAGAGCCATCCAGATCTGCAATCGATGATCGCTGATGCAATTGCATCGCGGAACTTTCCAGCCGGATCGCTTGTCCGGGCTGCACTCGTCGCAACTTCCGGCACTTCCATATCACCCGCGGTTACGGAATCGGCGCACGCGCGTGCTCAGATCTACGGCGGTCCGGCGATAGTAGCCGAAGAAAACGTCCGGTGGACAACCCGCGAGCGTCAGCTCGCCGAGTACCGTACGGAATTTCTCGACAGTCCAACTGTGCGACTGCGGCCGCGCTCGCTCAACGTGAGCTTCAACCCGCGCGGCCAGGCCTCGCTCGGTGAGTCGGGGACAGTGATGGCGAATCTTGCGTGGAAGAGCGCGGACGGTGCGTCGCTGACCGCGCCGGCGGGTGCGCTCATCAATCAATCGTGGACCGAACTCCGCGTATCGCTTGGCGACGCGCATATCGAGCCCGGCGTGGTGAAGCAGACGACGACCATCAACGGTAACGGCTGGACGCTCATCCTCGCACCGGGATGGAGGGTCACCGCCGAGGGCTCATCGATGATCATTACGCCACCGGCACCGTAAAAACGATCATGGATTGGCAAGCGTTGATGGAACGTTGAACGTTCCGTCAACGACTTCGACGAAGTTTCGCTCTTCGCGCAAAATAAAGCGTTTGGTCTGAGCCATGAGAAAATTGTCGCGCGATTCCTGATCGGTCTTGAGGCGCGCCTTGTATTTCTCGTACGATGCGAGACTGTCGAAGGCAATGAGGCCCCACCCGATGTCGTTGGTGCCTTCGTGCGGAAGAAAATACCCGATCAGATGGCCGCCGCATCTTGGGATTATCCGTCCCCAGTTCTCGGCGTATGTCCTGAACGCGTCACGCTGGAATGGATCGATCTGGTAGCGAATGAAGCACGCGATTGTCACTGATACTCCCGTGTTTTGCGATGTTGTTGGCAAACGCCAGCGAAGCTTCGACAGCGCCAGCATTGCTGCGCCCGTTGCGATCGCTTCCCGCCGACTGATCGGCTCGGACCATGGTTC
>Ga0157370_10003173_pt1 | contig 19452 bp, 14 predicted proteins | sample C35metaG_FD_113463 | JGI IMG/M metagenome (GOLD analysis project Ga0157370, IMG submission 113463) | Corn rhizosphere microbial communities from Kellogg Biological Station, Michigan, USA - C3-5 metaG | ecosystem: Host-associated > Plants > Roots > Rhizosphere > Soil | place: USA: Michigan...
CAATGGATACTAACCTTTAAAAAATAAAAATGAATTTAGAACTGAAAAAAGAGCTTCCAATAATTGGAATTGTTTTAACACCTTTTGTGTATTTAGCTATTATTTGGGACAGCCTTCCTCAGCGTGTTCCAATACATTGGAATTATAAAGGAGAAATTGATAATTGGGGCGACAAGTTTTCGCTTATTTTGATGTTGTTTCTATTGCCGGTTTTAATGTACGTTTTGATGACATTTATTCCGAAAATAGATCCTAAAAACAGAATTTCTTTAATGGGAGGAAAATTCTATCAGCTTAAGTTTTTTTTGGTGCTGTTCATGTCGGTAGTTGCCTTATTGATTGTTTATACAACCAAAGAACGATCTGTAAATAATCCTAATCTAGTCTTCGCATTGTTGGGCGTTTTGTTGATAATTTTTGGAAATTATTTTAAAGTAATTCAGCCTAATTATTTTATAGGAATACGTACGCCATGGACACTGGAAAATACTGAAGTATGGAAAGCTACTCATGTATTTGCAGGCAAAATTTGGGTTATTGGAGGGTTTGTTCTAGTGCTGGGAGGCTTGGTTTTAAACAATGTATTTGGTAAAGCATTTGTTTTTATCATTGTGGCTTTAGCCTTAATTCCCGTAGCTTATTCTTTTATAAAATTCAAACAAATACAAAAAAGAGATCGTAAATCAAATTAATTTAATTACACAATCATTCAAAACAAATGACAAAAATAATACTCATTTTAATAACAGTTTTAAGCTCTTTTTTAGTGATGGGACAAGAGATTTCAGGAAAATGGAATGGCGCTTTAAAAGTTCAGGGCACTCAATTAAGAATATCGTTTAATGTGACTCCAACAGAAAATGGCTATAAGGCAACAATGGATAGTCCTGACCAGAAAGTAACCGGGATTCCTTTAGAGAAAGCGGCTTTTGAGAACTCAGTTTTAAAATTAGAAATGCCAAGTGCCCAAATTTCTTATCTGGGAACATTAAATAAAGACAATATTATTGTAGGTACTTTTACGCAGGGCGGGCAATCTTTCGAGATGAATTTATCAAAAGAAGTAATTCAAAAACAGGTCTATGCAAGGCCTCAAGAACCTCAAAAACCTTTTCCGTATTACACTGAGGACGTAAAGTTTGAAAATAAAACAGATCATGTAACTTTAGCAGGAACTTTGTCTTTACCTAAAAAAGAAGGTAATTTTCCGGCTGTAGTTCTAATTACCGGAAGCGGTAAACAAAATAGAGATGAAGAAATACTAAGACATAAACCATTTCTAGTTTTGTCTGATTATTTGACTAAAAAAGGAATCGCTGTTTTACGTTTTGATGATCGTGGTGCGGGCGAATCTACTGGTGATTATACAAAAGCATCAACAATAGATCTTGCGAGAGATGTTCAGGCAGGAGTTGACTATTTAAAAACAAGAAAAGAAATTAATAAAACCAAAATAGGATTAATAGGCCACAGTGAGGGAGGAGTAATCGCTCCAATTATTGCAGCAAATTCAAAAGACATTGACTTTATCGTTTTATTAGCCGCGCCGGGTCTTCGTGGGGATAAATTGTTATTACTGCAAAAAGAAGTGCTTGAAAGACAATTTGGTGTTCCTGAAAATGACATTCAAAAAGGTCAGGAAATTTTTAAAGGAGGTTATGAAATTATTTTAGCATCTTCTGCAAACGATGAAAAGTTAAAAAATAATTTAAGTAACTATACTCAGTCAAAATTTGATGATAAAACTGCAAAATCATTTGTAGATCAAATTACAAATGTATGGTGGTACAATTTTTTAAGACTTGATCCCGCAATAGCTTTGGCAAAAGTAAAATGCCCTGTTTTAGCTCTTAATGGCAGTAAAGATTTGCAAGTTCCGGCAGCTGTTAATTTAGAAACGATTAAAAATGCTTTGATCAAAGCAGAAAATAAAAATGTAACCATAAAAGAGATTCCTGGTTTAAATCATTTGTTTCAAGAATGTAAAACAGGTTCTCCTATGGAATATGATACAATTGAGCAGACATTTTCTCCTATAGCTTTAGAAGAAATATCAAGTTGGATGATTTTGCAGACGAAATAGAAATTAGGTTTAATTTATGTATGCTGTCCAATATCGAGGTTGATGATTTCTTCATTTTTTTTGCATTCAGGGAATTTAAAAAGAAAGTTAAAGCTTTAAGCTGAATCTTTACAGTAAAGTCTCTAAATATCTCGTATTTTTGCAAAAAAATAAAGCCGACTTGAAAACAAAACTTTTTGTAATTACGCCTCCATTTACACAACTGAATACCCCGTATCCGGCAACGGCGTATATAAAAGGTTTTCTGAATACTAAAAACATCGAATCGGTTCAGGCAGATTTGGGTATTGATGTTATTTTAGAATTGTTTTCGAAGAAAGGTCTTTTAGATTTGTTTGAAGTTTCAAGTTTTAGGTTTGAAGTTTCAGGTTCTGATGTTTCTGATAACTCAAAACGTATTTTTGCTTTGCAGGATGAATACATCAAAACGATTGATGCTGTAATTCAGTTTTTACAGGGAAAAAATCCAACTTTGGCTTTGCAGATTTGTCAGGAAGATTTTCTGCCCGAAGCTTCTCGTTTTGCACAGCTTGAAGAACTCGATTGGGCTTTTGGCACAATGGGAACGCAGGATAAAGCCAAACATTTGGCTACTTTGTATCTCGAAGATATTTCGGATTTTATTGTGGTATGTGTCGATGAGAATTTTGGTTTTAGCCGATATGCCGAACGTTTGGGCCGAAGCGCCAATTCTTTTGATGAATTGTATGAAGCCTTACAGCAAGAACCAACTTATATTGATTCGATTTTAATTTCGATTTTAAAAGAAAAAATCGAAGCTGTAACACCCACGTTTTTCTTGATTTCGGTTCCTTTTCCGGGGAATTTATACAGCGCATTTCGATGTGCACAATGGGTAAAACAAAATCATCCCGAAATTAAAATTTCAATGGGGGGCGGTTTCCCAAATACCGAATTGCGTTCGCTTTCGGATAAACGTGTTTTCGAGTTTTTCGATTTCTTTACTTTAGATGATGGTGAAGTTCCAATAGAAGAATTAATTTTCAATTTAGAAAATCCAAATTCCAATTCTTATAAAAGGACATTTTTATTAGAAAACGGAGAAGTAGTCTATAAAAATAATTCTTTAAAGCACGATTACAAACAAGCTTATGTAGGAACTCCTGATTATTCAGATCTGCCTTTGGATAAATATATTTCGGTAATCGAAATTGTAAATCCGATGCACAGAATGTGGAGCGACGGACGCTGGAATAAACTCACAATGGCACACGGCTGTTATTGGGGAAAATGTACTTTCTGTGATATTTCATTAGATTATATAAAAGTTTACGAACCTGTTGCCGCAAGTTTACTTTGTGACCGAATGGAAGAATTGATGCTGCAAACCGGTCAAAATGGGTTTCATTTTGTTGATGAAGCTGCACCGCCGGCTTTAATGCGTGCTTTGGCTCTTGAAATTTTAAAAAGAAAACTGGCTGTTACGTGGTGGACTAATATTCGTTTCGAAAAAAGCTTTTCAAAAGATTTGTGTTTATTATTAAAAGCCTCAGGCTGTATTGCCGTTTCTGGTGGTTTAGAAGTTGCTTCGGACAGATTGTTGAAATTAATTGACAAAGGCGTAACAGTAGAACAAGTTGCAAAAGTAACCCGTAATTTTACCGAAGCCGGAATTATGGTTCATGCGTATTTAATGTACGGATATCCAACACAGACTATTCAGGAAACAATTGATAGTCTCGAAATGGTTCGTCAGTTGTTTGAAGCCGGAATTTTACAATCAGGGTTTTGGCATCAGTTTGCTTTGACCGCTCATAGTCCGGTTGGATTATACCCGGAACAATTTGGCGTAACCAAAAAAACAGAAACGATTGGAACTTTTGCCAATAACGATATTGAATATACGGATTCAACGGGAATCAATCACGATAAGTTCAGTTTTGGATTAAAGAAATCGCTTTTTAATTTCATGCATGGAATCTGTTTTGATTACGAGCTGCAAGATTGGTTTGATTTTAAAATACCGAAAACGAAAATTCATCCCTATTTTATTTTTAATGCACTTGAAGAGCAGAATGATTTCAATACAAAACCAAATGCAAAAGTAGTTTGGCTAGGCGGAAAACCTTCGGCAGAAATCTTTACAAAATCAAAAAAAGGAAGAAGCTGGGAAATGATGACTTTAACTTTTCATGATAAAAAGCAAAGTTTTACAATCCAAACCAGTAAAGACGAAGGAGAATGGCTGACTGAAATTTTAAGTAAAATCTCCATTTCAAATGCTAAAAACTATACTTTTCAGGAAGTAAAAAATGACTTCGAAACTTCTCTAGAAGATTTTGAATTGTTTTGGTATTCAAAGCCTGTTAATACTTTAAGAGAATTTGGATTATTGGTTTTGTAAACTAATAATCGACACTCGTTCCGTCACTCGGAATAGCAACTTTAGATAATAAATGGTTTTCGGTCAAAGCTTTTCTTAATTGCTCGCGAGTTGTTGGGCAGTGATTTAAAGCTTCCAAATGGTTGGCAAAAACTTTTCCGGGAGCAAGAGCCGTAAATCTCAAAATATCTTCCATTCGCATTAATAAAGGCTGTCCAAAATCTAATCTTGCTGTTCCGCAAGCCACAGTTGCAATATCTGGTTTTAGTTCAATTAAAGCCTTTTGCACATCGTCTGTAAAAATGGTGTCAGAACTAATGTAAACCGATTTTTCGTTTGGCAATTCAATGTGAAAACCCATTACATCTCCCATTAATTTGGCAATAAATCCGTAACCATGACGAGCTGGGATTCCAATAATTCTTCCGTTTAAAAAAGGCTGTGGATCCCAATAATTAAGGGTTTGAATAATATTAAGACCTCTTTGCTGTAACTTTTTTTCGTCTTTTTCACTGCAAATTACAGGAATGCTTTTTCGTCTTAAATAAACTTCACCCGCTTTATCAATATGATCCGGGTGTAAATGTGTAATTAAACAATGCGTTACACGGCTTAAAATTTCCCGGCTGTTTTTTGGCAGCGCCACAAGAGGATTTCGTTTCGGCTTGTAGCGAAAAATAGTAAAAGGTGCAATTGTTTTTCGTTTTCCTAACATGGGATCGACCAGAATAACATGCTCTTCTGTCTCAATCACCAAAGTGGCATTTCGCAAATGATGTATTTTCATATCTGGGAAAATTAGAACTTAAAAATACAAAGATTTTTGAAAATCTATTTACAGATTTTTCTTTATTTTTAGCAGAATTGTTATTATTTGAAAGAATACACGTTAGAATTATTCAACAGAAAACCGAAACCCAATACCATGAAGGTTTTCGATCGAAATTCCTTTTTCATTTGATAGAATTTTACGCAGTCGGGAAATAAAAACGTCAAGACTTCTTCCCATAAAATAATCATCGGTTCCCCAAAGGGCAGTTAAAATTTGTTCTCTTTTTAAAACCAGGTTTCTATTGTCAAGAAATAGTTTCAGTAATTCGGCTTCGCGTTGTGTCAGTCCCACTTTTTCTTCTTCATTAAAGAGGATAAAATTTTTGGTATCAAATTGATACTTGCCAATCTCATAAACCGATTTTTCGGCCTTATTGTTTTTCTGGGAACGTTTCAGGAAAATTTCAATTTTCAGGATTAATTCTTCAATACTAAAAGGCTTAACCAAATAATCATCGGCACCAAGACGAAGTCCTTTTATACGGTCTTCTTTTAAAGTTTTAGCCGAAAGAAAAATAATAGGCACATGAGTATCCAGTTTTCGTACTTCTTCGGCCAATTCAAAACCGTCCATTTTTGGCATCATAATGTCAAAAATACAAATATCAAAATCTTCATTTTTAAAAGTTTCTAAACCTGATTTTCCATCGGTACAATGAATTACTTCATAGTTATGCTGCTCCAAATTGTCTTTGGTTAAAAAAGCAAGCGTTTCATCGTCTTCGGTGTAAAGTATTTTGAAGTTTTTCATTTTTTATAAGGAATTGACAAAGTTATGGTAACTCCGTTATCTGTATTATTTTCAGCTTTTATTTTCCAGTTCTGCAGACTGCAAATTTCTTTAACATAATATAAACCAAGTCCAAAACCATTTACTTCATTACTCTTTTCGTTTTGAACGCGATAAAATTTATCAAATATAAAAGATAATTTTTTAGTAGAAATACCAATTCCGTTATCGATGAATTCTAATTTTAAAGTCGCATTTTCCTCGACTATTTTAATCGTAATTTCCGGCTTTTCATTGCAGTATTTTACCGCATTATCTAAAAGATTATAAACCAGATTGGCAAAATGAAAAACGTCTGTATGCAATAAATATTCTTTTGAAGGACTTTCAATTTTAATAACAGCTTCGGGATATTTTAACTGAATATTTTCGATCGCTTCTTCAATAATCGGAACAATTAAAACCGTTTCTTTTTTTAATTCTAAAGGAGCATAATCTGATTTGGCAATATTTAAAATCTTCTCAATATGATGATTCAGCTTATTACTTTGATTGATGATAATCTCGGTATAAGTATGCAGTTTTTTATCATCTTTAATCGGGTTTTGTTCGCTTAAATATTTCGACGCAATTAAAATTGAGGATAAAGGCGTTTTAAATTCATGCGTCATATTATTAATAAAATCACGCTGTAATTCAGAGTATTTTTTTTGCTGTAAAAGTGTAAAAATCGAATAAACGTAAATCAATAAAATCAAGATCAGCATAATCGAAAGCACAAACCAAAAGCGCATTGAACTGAATAAATATGTGGTTTCATTAGGAAAACGAACCGCAAAATAATAAACTAAATTTTTATGTTTAGGAAAATAAACCGTCTGTTTACACTCTGATTTTTTTTTCGATAAAGAAATATAATCGCCATAAATCATTTCATCACTTTGGCAATTGTACATGGCATATTCAAAATCAGTCGTAATATTCATTTTTTTGAATTCTGTTTTCAGATAAAACTCTAAAATATCAGGTTCAAATTCGTTGTCGACATTTACGATATAATAATCGTTGGCAATTTTTTGTACAGGATTTTGTGCCGGAAGTTCATGATTGGTTCCTTCGTATAATTTTTTGGCCACTTCCAAAAGAGCAAGATGTGCTTTTTGGCTCAGCTTTTTTTGTTCAATTGTAAAAGCCTCTTTGGTCCAAAGCAATTGCGCCACCAAAATACTGATAATGGCCACCAAACCGAGAATTATAATGCTATTGAGTTTATTTATTTTCAAGAAAACAGACTTTAGAGAGTGTAATATTAATCAAAATTCTAGTTAAAAACAGCGATTAACAAGTCATTAACAAACATTTGAAAGTGGTTAACAGCGATTTGTTTTTGTCTGAATTACCTTTGTAATATAAAATTTGAACTATAAACCATTAAATATATTTAACTATGAAAATCATTAAAATTTCTATGTTGGCTTTGGCATTAAGCTTAATGTCTTTTTCGGCCATTGCTCCGGTAAAATCATTGGTTTCTGAAACAGCAGTTATCGAAACTGCCTCTACAATTGTATGGAAAGCAGAAACTATAGATGTTGGTCAAATTCCGCAGGGAACACCAAAAGCTATCGTTTACGAATTTAAAAATACAGGAAAAACAGCAGTTGTAATTACAAATGTTCAAGGTTCATGTGGCTGTACGGCAACTGATTATACAAAAGAACCAATTTTGCCTGGTAAATCTGCAAAAGTTACAGCAACTTACAACGCGGCAAATAAAGGTGCTTTTACAAAAACAGTTACAGTAACTACAAGTGCTGAAGCTACTCCAAAAGTACTTACTTTAAAAGGAACGGTTATTTAAATAAGGTTAGTTATAAAGTGGAGACTCCAAATATATGCCATGTATTTGGAGTTTTTTTATGCCTAAAAATGAAATAATTTTATTTTTTAATAGAATTGTTTTAAGTAAATCTTTTCTATTTTTATTAAAAATATTGTTATGAAAATTTGGCATTCATTTATCGCTTTTGTACTTCTTTTCACCATCGTTTCCTGTAATTCAAAAGGAGAAAAAAAAGAAGAAAACCAGAAAGCAGCAAAAGTAGTTATACCAGAACTGAAACTTTCTATTGACAGCACGGCTATTGCTGCTTTTTATGAAACCTATCCCAAATTGAAAAATTTTCAGGCTGAGGTAAATTCTTTGTATTTAAAAAAGAAATCTACTCAGTTATGGCTCGACAATAAAGGTGTAGTCGAATTTGGAAACACTTTGTACAGCAAATATAAAGGTTTGGAAAATGAAGGGTTGAAAGCCAATTTTCCGTATAAGGAAATCAATGAAGTCTTTGACGGTAATGCCGATAATAATCTTTCAAAAGTCAATACCGACTTGATGATTACGAATCTATATTTTTATTATACCGAAAAAGTATACCGAGGATTTGATGAAAAAACTTCCAGATCGTTAGAATGGCTTCTGCCGAGAAAAAAACTCAATTATCAGGTTTTTACCGATTCTATTTTTAAAAAATCGACTATAAATGACGATAAGAAAAGTAAAATGTTCAGCCAGTATTATAAGCTTCGTGATGCTCTTAAACAATACAGAGAAATCGAAAAAAACGGAGGCTGGAAAACAATAGAAATTGATGACACTTTTAAAAGTCTAAAGCTGGGAGATTCATCGGCAATTGTTTCTCAAATTAGAGAAAGACTTTTTGCAACCCAGGATCTTAAGGAAGACAATAAAAGTGCTGTCTGCGATTCTATTTTAATTAAAGCTTTAAAAAACTACGAATTGCATCATGGATTTACACCAAAAAATACCATTCTGCCAGAACATATTACAGATTTAAATATTCCGGTTTCAGATAGAATTAAAACAATCATAGTTAATATGGAACGTTGCCGCTGGATTGATCCTGAACTGGAAAAAGGCAAACAATATATTGAGGTTAATATTCCTGAATTTAAATTGTACCTTATTCGTGACGGAAAAATTGCTTTTACGTCGGCAGTTGTTGTAGGAAGGTCGATGACAAAAACGGTTATTTTTAGCGGTACAATGAGCAATATTGTTTTCAGCCCATACTGGAATGTACCGCCGAGTATTATTGCTAAAGAAATAAAACCCGGAATGGCCAAAAACAAAAATTATCTAAAACAGAAAAATCTGGAATGGAACAATGGTGCTGTGCGTCAGCTTCCGGGAATAAACAATTCACTTGGATTGGTAAAGTTCTTATTTCCGAATACAAGCAATATTTATCTGCACGATACACCTTCAAAAAGTTTATTCGAAAGAGAAAGCAGAGCTTTTAGCCACGGTTGTGTACGTGTCGCAAAACCTCGTGAACTGGCAATTGAAATACTAAAAGAGGATCCGAAATGGACCGAAACCCGAATAGATAAAGCCATGCATGCCGGCAAAGAAAGCTGGTATACCGTAAAGAAAAAATTTCCGGTTTATATAGGGTATTTTACGGCATGGGTAGATCGAGAAGGACAATTAAACTTCTATAAAGACATTTATCAAAGAGACGAAAGTCTGCTTAAATTATTGACAGAGGAATAAAAATTTAAATTCCAATTAATAGTAAGCGAGATAAATTTCAAATTCCAAAATTAGTTTTGAAATTTGATTTGCGTATTCAGCATGAAAAATTAAAGTCACGGATTAAAAAGATTATAGAAAAATCTGTGTTAATCTTTTTAATCTGTGGCAAAAACTATTTAGACAAAACGTCAATACACTTATAAAAACGTTTGGTATAATGTTCCGTATCCAAAGCGGTAATGGTCACTTTTTGTGCTTTTCCTGATGAAGCATGAATAAATTTTGACTGCATTCCGTTGGCCTCACAGATTATTCCCAAATGGCCTACAACGGTTCTGTCCTTGTATCCGTAAAAAACTAAAATATCACCCACTTTAAAATCCTCAGGTTTTAAGGCAGTGCCTAAATTTTTATAGCTGCCGGAACTTCTTGGCAGAGTCATGCCGAAATTTTTAAAAACATAACTTACAAAACCGGAACAATCAAATCCTTTTTTAGGATCACTGCTCGCGTATTTATAAGGAACATCCAAATATTTTTTAGCATACTCGATAATAGAATCGCGATTAATTTCAGTTTGAATTTTTGAATTATAAACTAGGGTTTGCTGTTCGTTCTTTTTTATAGTAAAAGAAGAAAATAAGATAATAGATAAAAGGGCTGATAAAAGATACGATTGCATTATTTGTAAGTAAAAATGGGTTGAATCGCTAAAGATAGACCCTAAATTTTGTAAATCAAAAGAATACCCTGTAACTAATTGTAAGAATTAACAGTTTTAACAATTGAACGATGGGTTTATGTGGTGTTTTTTTATTGCTTTTTGATGTTTTAGTATCTTTTTTGAAACAGTATTTCAGATATATTTGTGAATTACTTTTATAATTAACAAATAAATTATGTTTCTTAAAAAATATTCGTTTATAATTTTGTTTTTGCTGATTTCGACTCTTTCGATAGCTCAAAGTCTAAATCAAAATAAAACTTTTCTTTACGCAGGCCGAATCGAAAAACTTCAAAATGATCAGGTTATTTTGATTGGAACGGCATCTTCAGTTTCTTTTAATTTTAGCGGGAACGAATGTTCCATTTCACTTCAAAGTGTAGATGCTTATGAACATCATAATTATGTTTTCTTGGTTTTGGATGGAAAATATTTAGGGAAAATTAAAATTGAAAAAGGGGCAGTACAATCTTTTCCAATAAAAGCGGCTTCAAATAGAAAAGAGCATCGTCTCGAAATTTATAAAAATACAGAAGCGCACACTGGCGGTGTTTTATTTGCTGGAACAACGGCAAAATTGACTTCAATTTCATCAAAAAAGAAAAAGAAAATCGAATTTATTGGCGATTCTATAACTTGCGCGGCAGCAAGTGATTCTGTTGATTGTGACAAAGGAGAATACATGGACCATCATAACGGATATTATGCTTATGGACCAACACTTTCAAGAGCCATTGATGTAGATTATTTGACTAGTTCTGTTTCCGGAATTGGAATGTATCGCAATTGGAATGACGAAAACAAAGATGAAGCCATAATGCCGGATGTTTATCAGAATTTATATTTGACGAAAGACAATTCAAAACCTAAATATGATTTTGCTTTTCAGCCGAATATTATCAGCATTGCTTTAGGAACAAATGATTTTTCTGGCGGAGACGGAAAGAAAGAACGTTTGCCTTTTAATGCTGAAAAATACGTTTCTAATTACATTAATTTTATAAAAATGCTTTATGTGCACAATCCGAAAGCTCAGATTGTAATTACAAACAGCCCAATGGTTAATGGAGAAAAAGCAGTTGTTTTTGAAGATTGTCTGCATAAAGTTAAAAATGCTTTTGCTAATGATAAAGAACACAAGACTATTTTGATTTTCAAATTCAAACCAATGAAACCAAAGGGATGTTTAGGTCATCCTGATGTTGCAGATCAAAAAGTGATGGCAGATCAGTACGGACCTTTTTTAAAAAAGCTTCTAAATGAAAAATAAATTACTCTTCGTTTTCTTGTTTATGATTTTTGGTTCGGCTAAGGCCAATGTTACGCTTCCTGCTATTTTTGGCGATAATATGGTTTTACAGCGCAATTCTGAAGTTAGAATTTGGGGCTGGGCGAATCCTAAAGAAGAAATTAAATTAGTTTCCAGCTGGAACAATCAGGAATATAAAACCGTTACAAGTAATCAGGCAAAATGGGAACTTGTTATAAAAACTCCTGAAGCGGGCGGACCATACACAATTTCTCTAAAAGGATACAATGAAGTTGTACTTAAAAATATTTTAATTGGTGAAGTCTGGCTTTGTTCCGGACAATCGAACATGGAAATGTCGGCGGGCTGGGGAATTGACAACGGAGATGAAGAAGTTAAAAATGCCACGAATCCGAATATTCGATTTTTTACGGTTTCAAAATCTACAGCTTTAACTCCTCAAAATAATGTATTAGGAAATTGGGTCGAATCGACTCCGGAAACCATGAAGTATTTCAGTGCTGTTGGTTATTTTTTTGCCAAACGTTTGCGCGAAGATTTAAAAAATGTTCCTATCGGATTAATTTCTTCCAACTGGGGCGGTACTCCGGCCGAAATCTGGATGCCGGAAGAAGTGGTTCAAAGGGATGCTGTATTATTAGAAAATGCCAAAAAATTAAACGAACAGGAATATGGTCCGCATCAACCCGGACGGGCTTATAATGCTATGATTGCTCCAATTGCAGGATTTAAAATTGCAGGAACGATCTGGTATCAGGGCGAATCGAATGTGGGATCTTTGGTTTACGATAAAACGCTTTCGGCTTTGATTACTTCCTGGAGAAAGGCGTGGAACGACGAGTTTCCTTTTTACTTCGTTCAAATTGCACCTTATAAAACCGGAACTAATAATTTCTCGAACGTAACGGTTAGAAATTCTCAAAGAAAAATTTTAAAAGAAGTCTCGAAAACGGGAATGGTTTTGACTTCTGATATTTCAGATACAATAGATATTCACCCGAAGAATAAAAAATCAGTTGGAATTCGTTTGGCAAATCTGGCTTTGGCCGATACCTATAAAGTGAATTCAAATTTGGTGAATGGCCCGCTTTTTAAAGAAATTAAAGTAGAGAAAAACAAAGTGACCGTTTCTTTTGATTATGCAGAAGGTTTATATTTTAAAGACAAAAAATCGAATCAATTTGAAGTGGCTGGAGCCGATGGTATTTTCTATCCGGCAGATGCTTTAATAGAGAATAATCAGGTGATTTTGATAAGTAAAAAAGTGCTGAGTCCGGTAAAAGTGAGGTTTGCCTGGGGAAATACAATTCAGTCGGATTTGTTTAATAAAGCGAATTTACCAGCTTCTTGTTTTACGACAGAATTTTAGAATGATAGTCCCGATAGCTATCGGGATTGCCCACGGATTTTACTGATTGAACGGGTTAGCACAGGTTTTTTGTTTGCTTTTGTCAGGCTGAGCGGAGGCGAAGCCCCGCAAAGTGAGATACACAAAGTTTTGTCATTTCGACTGAAAGGAGAAATCACACAAGAAACTCCTCACAGAATGTTGCCAATCTTTGTCGAATCCCGAGTGTGATTTCTCCTTTCAGTCGAAATGACAAGATTGTGCTTTTTGAAAACGATTTGCGTGAGGGATAGCAGTGGAAAGCCCACAGCCTGACGAAGGAAGTGCGAGGACTTGTAACGAATAGCCCGATTCGCCGCGGCGAAACCAAGCCCAAAAGAATAAACTCAGAATCTCAGCACCTTAGCGGCTTTTAAAAATAAACTAACCATGAAAAAAAATAAAAAAATAATAATTATTGGGGTTTTGTCCCTGTTTACTGTTGGAAATATGAATGCACAAAAAAAGCCGTATTTGGATAAAAACAAAACTATTGAGCAAAGAATTGATTTGCTTTTACCTTTGATGACTTTGGAGGAAAAAGTGGGGCAGATGAACCAATACAATGGTTTTTGGGATGTTACGGGACCGGCTCCAAAAGGCGGAAGTGCTGAATTAAAATATGAGCATTTACGAAAAGGATTAGTGGGCTCAATGCTGACGGTTCGTGGTGTAAAAGAGGTTCGTGCCGTGCAGAAAATTGCGGTTGAAGAAACTAGATTAGGGATTCCGCTTATCATTGGGTTTGATGTAATTCACGGTTATAAAACGTTAAGTCCTATTCCGCTGGCAGAAGCAGCAAGCTGGGATTTAGAGGCGATTAAAAAATCGGCAGCGATTGCGGCAGATGAAGCTTCGGCATCTGGAATTAACTGGACGTTTGGACCAAACGTAGATGTGGCAAATGATGCGCGCTGGGGACGTGTGATGGAAGGTGCAGGAGAAGATCCTTATTTGGGAAGTAAAATTGGTTATGCGAGGGTAAAAGGTTTTCAAGGAGAAACTGTTGCAGATTTGGCGAAAGTAAATACGATTGCGGCTTGCGCAAAACACTTTGCTGCTTACGGTTATGTTGAAGCAGGATTAGAATATAACATTGTGGACATTAGTAATTCTAAATTGTACAATTCGGTTTTGCCTCCTTTTAAAGCGACTGTTGATGCGGGAGTTCGTACGTTTATGAATTCGTTTAATACTCTAAACGGTGTTCCGGCAACTGGAAATGCTTTTTTGCAAAGAGATATTTTAAAAGGAAAATGGAAGTTTGACGGATTTGTAATTTCTGATTATGCTTCGATTCGCGAAATGATCGCACACGGATATGCAAAAGATGAAGCCGATGCAACGGCAAAAGCTGTAATTGCAGGTTCTGATATGGATATGGAATCGTATTTGTATGTGGCAAAACTGGTTGATTTGGTAAAATCTGGAAAGGTAAAAGAATCTTTGGTTGATGATGCGGTTCGCAGAATTCTTCGTGTGAAATTTGAATTAGGTTTATTTGATGATCCGTACAGATATTGCGATGAAAGACGAGAAAAAGAAGTTGTTGGAAGTAAAGCTAATAATGAAGGCGTTTTGGACATGGCGAAAAAATCTATCGTATTGTTGAAGAACGAAAAGAATTTACTTCCGCTGAAAAAATCAGGGCAGAAAATTGCTTTGATTGGCGCTTTGGCAAATGATAAAAACAGTCCGCTTGGAAGCTGGAGAATTGCTGCTGATGATAATACGGCAGTTTCGGTTTTAGAAGGAATGCAGCAATATAAAGACAATCAGTTGGTTTTTGAAAAAGGAGCTGATTTGTTAAAACAAAAAGCGACTTTTTTGACTGAAACGGTTTTCAATACAACTGACAAAAGTGGATTTGAAGCTGCAAAAACAGTCGCGAAAAATGCTGATGTTGTGGTTATGGTTTTAGGAGAATACGGTTTTCAGAGCGGGGAAGGAAGAAGCAGAACTGATTTGAATCTGCCTGGATTGCAGCAGGAATTATTAGAGGAAATATACAAAGTGAATCCGAATGTGGTTTTGGTTTTAAATAATGGTCGTCCGCTGAGTATTCCGTGGGCTGCAGAAAATGTTCCTGCGATTGTAGAGGCTTGGCAACTGGGAACACAGACAGGAAATGCGGTTGCACAGGTTTTATATGGGGATTACAATCCAAGTGGAAAACTGCCTATGTCGTTTCCGAGAAATGTAGGTCAGGTGCCAATTTATTACAACAAATACAGCACTGGAAGACCAATTGACAGCGACAAAAATGTCTTTTGGTCGCATTATATGGATGTGGAAAAAACGCCTCAGTTCCCATTTGGTTTTGGATTGAGTTATACTAAATTCGATTATAAAGATTTAAAACTGAATAAAGCTTCTTTTTCAAAAGGTGAAAAAGTTGAGGTTAGCGTTGCTGTAACAAACTCTGGAAATTATGACGGAAAAGAAGTCGTGCAATTGTATATTCACGATGAATTTGCGAGCATCGTTCGCCCAATTAAGGAATTAAAAGGTTTTGAATTGGTAAGTCTGAAAAAAGGTGAGAGTAAAACGGTAACTTTTACTTTAACAGAGAAAGAACTTGGTTTTTATGACAACGAGGGGAATTATTTAGTAGAGCCCGGAACTTTTAAAATTATGGTAGGAGGAAGCTCTGATAAAGGTTTACAAAGTGGTTTTGAGATAAAAGAATAGGTTTTTCTTTAGGTGCAAAGTTTCAGAGGTACAGAGGTGCAAAGTTTTTTTCCGCGACCCGAGCGATAGCGAACTGGCGAAGAAATTCACGAATTTTTCAATAGCCCCTAGCTTTAGCTAGGGGAATAAGATTTGAATAATTAAGGGCTTTAGCCAAACTTCGTAGGTTTGGCTAAAGCCCTTTTGATTGTATTTATATTTTCATCCAGCTAAAGCTGGACGCAATTCACTTAATATTAAATTAAAACTTTGCGTCTCTGCGACTTTGCGAGAAAAAAACATAACTTCATATTTATTAGCTTTCGATATTTTTCTACCTTTAAATTTTATTAAAATTCCAACCTTTATACTAAAATGATGAAATATAACAGATGTGGTAAAAGCGGTTTATTACTGCCGGAGATTTCTTTAGGATTATGGCATAATTTCGGGTCGGTGGATAATTTTGAGAATGCCGAAAGTATCGCCGTAGAAGCTTTTGATAAAGGAATTACTCATTTTGATCTGGCTAATAATTACGGACCTGTTCCGGGTTCTGCTGAGGAAAATTTTGGTAAAATACTATGGCATAACTTTCAGGGAAACCTGCGTGATGAAATCGTAATTTCTACAAAAGCGGGTTATACTATGTGGAATGGCCCCTACGGAGACTGGGGATCCAGAAAATATCTGCTTTCGAGTTTAGACCAAAGTTTGAAGCGAATGAGCATTGATTATGTGGATATTTTTTATTCGCATCGCCCAGATCCTGAAACACCAATTGAAGAAACCATGATGGCGCTGGATCACGCTGTGAGAAGTGGAAAAGCGTTGTATGTTGGAATTAGTAATTATTCGGCAGAGCAGACTCGTGCTGCGGTTGATGTTTTAAAACAACTGGGAACGCCATGTTTGATTCATCAGGCCAAATATTCGATGCTCGAACGCTGGGTAGAAAATGGTTTACTGGATGTTTTAGAAGAAAAAGGAGTAGGCTGTATTGCATTTTCTCCTTTGGCACAAGGACTTTTAACGGACAAATATTTAAACGGAATCCCAGAAAATTCGAGAGCGCATAATCCAAACGGTCATTTGAAAGAAAATGAAGTTACAGAAGAACGTATTCAGAAATTAATTCAGTTAAATGAAATTGCGAAAAACAGAAACCAATCTTTAGCACAACTGGCATTGGCATGGCTGCAAAAAGACAGACGAATTACATCGGTTTTAATTGGTGCCAGTTCTGTAAAGCAATTGTGCAATAATATTGATTGTTTACAAAACACTGATTTTTCGAATGACGAATTAAATGCTATTGAGAAAATATTGTCTTAATTGTTAATTATAAATTGTTAATTGTAAATGTTGAAATACATGGTTGTAGAGACGCACAGCAGTGCGTCTAACGTCCAGTTTGCGTCATGTATATTCGTTGCGCATAAGACGCACTGCTGTGTGTCTCTACGGAAATTGGGTTGAGATAATATTATTATTTCTTCAACTTTAAATTGTATTTTTTTACAATCTCTAAGGTCGATTTATCGGTAGAAAAAACAGAATTCAAACCTTGTGGTTCCTGTGGCGGATCTGTCGTTAAAGGATCACCTGGATTCCATTTTCCGTCTTTCGTAACTGCTTTTCCTTCACCGCCAAATCCCCAGAAGTTTGCAGCTTGCAGCGGACCGTTATTTTTGACACTTTCGGCCACCCGGCTAAAAATATAATTGTAGAAAATATCTCGGTTTGCAACAGAAGATACCGCTGTTAAATTTTCATTTTCTCTTGGCAGGCCAAATTCTTCAATAATTATTGGACGTTTTAAATGGTTTGCCACTTTGATGTGATCGTCAATATATTTTCCTGCATTTTCTAAAGCGGCAGGTAATGTCTTCTCGGCATTATCGGCTTTAAACCAACCCCAGTTTTTGGGCCAAATATGCATCGTTAAATAATCGATATTCGGATTCTGATGCGTGCGTTCAAAAATTTCCATGCTGTCATTTGAACTGTTTTTACCTTCAGAACCTGTCGAAATTAAGTGGTTTTTGTCAAGGTTATCAATTAAATCAACGATGTTATTCAGCCAAATGGTAAATTTTGCTTCATTTTCCGGCGTAAAAGTGCGGGGTTCATTGCCAACCTGCCACGCCATAATGGTGTTATCATCAGTATATTTCTTTTTAGAATACGAATTTGTTCTTCCAATAATAAATTTTACATGATTTTCTAAAGCTTTCATACAAGGTTCACAGCTGTGAAACTGCTCTGTATATGCCATAAACTGAGGCCAGGTATTAGGTGGAATTGCAGGAACCGGAATTGCACCTTTTCCGTTCCATTCTAAATATTGCGACATGCCGCCAGACCATTCCCAGTTATTGGTTAGGTATAAAACGGCATACATTTTACGTTTGCCCATTTCGCTGATTAAAAAATCAAGTCCGTCGAGTAAATCTTCATCGTATTTTCCTTGTTCGTATTGCAGTGCCGGACGAACGGTAAAATCATATTTTCCGCCATCGGCACCCACTAAAATACGCAGATTGTCAATTCCGTTTTTTTGCAACAAATCGAGTTCGCGCAATAGTCTTTTTCTGTCTCCCACTTTTTTTGAAGCCAGTAAACTTCCGTACCAATAATTCGTTCCAATGTAGGCATAAGGTTTATCGCCTTTATAAAATTGGTTTCCTTTTATGGTAATTTTTTCCTGCGCCTGACAAGCGATTGCCGAAAAAATAAGAGTTAATCCAAGAGTTTTTAGAAGTTTATTTTTCATGGTTTGTTTTGTTATTGTCATTGCGAGGAACGAAGCAATCTCAATCCTTTACTTTATCAGCAAATGTGCTTATTGTTTGGGGGGCTGCTTCGTTCCTCGCAATGAGATGCGTCGTTATTATTTCGGCATTTCATACATTTTGGGCAGCGTATTCAATAACGCTGATTTTGCTTTAGAACTATACGTTTTAAAATCGGCTGCGTTTGGAGCAGAACCAGTTGGTACATAATATCCGTCTTTGTTGTTGTTCCAAAACATTACATAACTTATTTGAATATCATTTTTGGTTAAAGCATTGTATAATAAAGTTGAAAACCAATCTGTAATGGCCGGCGTTGTACTGGTAACGCGATAACCTGTTTCGGTTAAAGCTGCGATTTTTACTTTTGCTTTAGCATAATCAGAAAGAATTTTCAGCTTCGCATTGGCTTTGTCAGATCCCGTTTAACCTTGGTTGTTGAAATCTCCGTAATTGTCCATTCCAAGAACATCAACATATTTATCGCCAGGATATCGGCTTAAATAATTGGTTTCGGTAGTGTATGAATTGTCCGGAGAAAAAGCGTAGAGAATATTGTGAACGCCCTTTGTGTTTTTTAAATAATCAACTGTAAATTGATACGCTTGTTTGTATTCTTCTGGCGTGCAGAAATTAGCGCCCCACCAAAACCAGCTTCCGTCAAATTCGTGAAAAGGCCTGAAGATTATCGGAATCAATTCGCCATTTGCACCTTTTAGATTTGAAACTACGCTGGCAATTTTATCTAGTTTTTTCTTGTACCATTCGTTATTGGTTCCGCCTGGCAAAATACTTTTAAAAGTGGCTGCTTTTTCTTCTGTTGTCATATCGGTCGCATAAAAAGAAGATTCTTTATTCGGTTCTCTCAAATGCCAGCAAAATGTATTGATTATGCCTTTCGCGTAAGCGGCTTTTACATCAATACTAATTTTTTCTTCTTGTTGATAAAACCAATTTTCAGGCTTGCCATTATTTTCTTTATCAGTAATAAACATAAAATCTGAACCTATAATGGCAGGATCGTAACCTGTGTTTTTTTTGATGTCAGAATCTCCTCCG
>Ga0157370_10003175_pt1 | contig 19440 bp, 12 predicted proteins | sample C35metaG_FD_113463 | JGI IMG/M metagenome (GOLD analysis project Ga0157370, IMG submission 113463) | Corn rhizosphere microbial communities from Kellogg Biological Station, Michigan, USA - C3-5 metaG | ecosystem: Host-associated > Plants > Roots > Rhizosphere > Soil | place: USA: Michigan...
AACCAATTTCTTTGGTCCAATCGAAGTAATGAAAGCTGTTTTACCGCAAATGCGCGAACAAAAATCAGGTTTGATTATCAATATTACTTCAATTGCTGCATATATGGGACTGCCTTATAGAAGCGTTTATTCGGCATCAAAAGGAGCTTTGGAATTGATTACTGAGGCTTTACGTATGGAAGTAAAGCAATTTGGAATTGAAATTACCAATGTTGCTCCAGGAGATTTTGCTACTAATATTGCTTCTGGACGTTATCATGCGCCGGTTATAAATGGATCTGCTTATGAAAAAGTTTACGGAGATACGCTTGCTACAATGAATGAACATGTAGATGCAGGAAGCAACCCAAACGAAATGGCGGAAGCTATCTATAAAATTATACAGACTCCAAAGCCAAAAGTGCATTATAAAGTGGGGGTATTCATGCAGAAATTTTCGATTGTACTAAAACGTGCACTTCCGGATAAAGTGTATGAAAAAATGCTGATGAATCATTACAAACTATAATAAATTATTCTGGAGCAAAATTTGAGATTATGCTATAGGTATGAAAATTTCAAATTTTGCTCCTTGATTTATAACGCCTTCTGCTTTAATAAAACCATTGTGATTTTCTACAATTCGTTTTACAATGGTAAGTCCAATTCCGGTACTGTTTAACGATTTGGTTTGCAATACCTGGAATAATCCAAAAATCTTGTCGCTGTAAGCCTGATCAAATCCAAGTCCGTTGTCTGAAATGGTAATCAATTTATATTTCTGATCCGGCAGAAGCTGATCGTTATTTAATTCCTGTTTATTTCCTGTCTTAGAAGTTATGCTTATAACGAGTTTTTTATCAGGATTTGAGAATTTTAAAGAATTACTGATGAGGTTATACATCAATTGTCTGAACTGAAATTCGATTACATTTAAACTTCCAAGATTTTCAATTTCGAATATTACATTTTTGTTTTCTGTTTCTTCGCTAAAATCTTCAATAACATTATTTAAGATTGTGTTGAGGTCTTTTAATTCAAATTTTCTTTCGTCGAATTTTGTTTTAGAATAGGTAAGAAGATCGTTGATTAAATTCTGCATTCTAAAGGCCGAACTTCTAATTTTCTGAAAGGCCGCTTTTGCTTTTTCAGATAGTTTGTTTTCTTCTTCGCGCTGAATTAGATCTGTATAAAGCTGAATTTTTCTTAAAGGTTCCTGAAGATCATGACTCGAAATATAATTAAAGGCTTCGAGTTCGGTATTCATTTTTTTAAGCGAATTGTTTTTCTCGATTAGCTTTTTTTCTGCTTCGGATATTATTTTTTCAGTTTCTTTCTTTTCGACTTCATTTTTCTTTAAAAGAGTATTCTTTTCGCTTAAAAGTGTTTTGTCTGCCTGAGCTTGTTCTATGGCAGTTAAATGAAAGGCAATCAATTCAGCAAAAAGATTAAACATTTCGCTGACTTTAAAATCTTTTAATTTATTTGGTTTAGGATCGATAGCGCATAAAGTGCCAAAAAAACTTCCGTCCTGACGTATAATGGGTACAGAAATATAACTCTGCAGATTGTACATAATTGGGGTATGATGACTATGGTAATCAGGGTCTTCACTTACATTGTCAATAATTACGGCTTTGGGATTTTGCCTGATTTCGTCGCAGATTGTTGTTTTTACTTGTAATTCGTCTCCTGGTTTTAACCCAAACTCCAAATTATCTAAGGCACTGCATGTTATCCATCGATCTTCAGTAACTCTGGCAATGGCGGCAAAACCCATTCCTGTGGTTTGGCATATAACATTGAGTAAATTAGGAACAATTGAAATTTTTTCAATATTGATGATATCTTGTTTGAAATTTTCTTCGAGCACTGACGTAGTTGTTTTAATTTTTTAAAAATACGATATTATTATGGTTTGTATCAAATTATTGAGGCGGATAGTTATAATTATTTCTTAGTTTTTAATCTTTGAAAAATTATAAATCGTAATTTTGCAGCTGAATTTGCGTGAGGGATAGAAGCGGCATCCTTTTGTGAAGTGAAACGAAACAAAAGATATAGCGGAGAGCCCTCCCGATAGTTATCGGGATTGGGGCACGCCCAAAATAGGAACACAATTAAATTTAAATATATAGATTATGAAATTTTTTATTGATACAGCTAATTTAGCTCAAATTAAAGAAGCACAAGCTTTAGGTGTTTTAGATGGTGTAACAACTAACCCGTCGTTAATGGCGAAAGAAGGAATTACAGGAAAAAACAACATCTTAAAGCATTATGTTGATATCTGCGATCTTGTAGAAGGTGATGTAAGTGCTGAGGTTAATGCTCTTGATTATGATGGAATGATTAAAGAAGGTGAGGAGCTGGCTGAATTGCATGACCAAATCGTGGTAAAACTGCCTATGACAAAAGAAGGTGTTATGGCTGCAAAATATTTTTCGGATAAAGGAGTTAAAACTAACGTAACTCTTGTTTTTTCTGTAGGACAAGCGCTTTTGGCTGCTAAAGCTGGAGCTACTTATGTTTCTCCGTTTATTGGTCGTTTAGACGATGTTTCGACAGATGGTTTAAACTTAATTCAGGAAATTAGAGAAGTTTACGATAATTACGGTTACGAAACTCAAATCTTGGCTGCGTCTGTACGTCACACTATGCATATTGTAAATTGTGCTAAAATTGGTGCTGATGTTATGACTGGACCTCTTTCAGCAATTTACGGATTGTTGAAACACCCTTTAACAGATATCGGTTTAGCTCAGTTTGTTGCTGACTTTGAAAAAGGAAACAAGTAATCCTTAGATACTTATGAAATTAAAATCGTCTTTTTTCTAACGAGAAAAGGCGATTTTTTTTACTTTTATATGAAACTTAAATGATTGAATATGAAAGTACTGCTTATAATGTTGTCGTTTTTTGCTGTAAATGTGTCGATATATGCGCAAACAGCTAAAGTTCTAAAAAGTGTGAATGATGCCGGCGATGTGGCAACATTTGAGCTTGATTGTTCGGTTAAGTTTCAGACTATGGCCAAAGGACTTCGTTATAATATTACGCGTCATGAGTTTAAAGGTCCTGAGATGAAAAACAGCTATAGATTAATGTTGGTTATGGACGGATTTTATTCTAAAACCTTAAATAATGAAATGACAATTTCGGCAGTTTTAAGCGATGGAACGATTATTGAAGCCAAAAAGATTATTGAGTCGGATGGGTTTTTTGATGGTGCGTGTACTTTAAAAATAAAAGACCCGGAAGCGCTTTTAAAAGCGAATATAGATAAAGTTATTGTTCATGCTGATAAAGAGGTGGTGTATCCGTTATCAGCTCAGAATAAAGCGATTTTTAAGAAGAATCTCGCTAATGTAATTAATGCTAAGTAAAGGGGCTAAGGTTCTGAGATGCTGAGGTGCTAAGGTGCTAAGTGAAGTCTCTAAGATGCTGAGGTTCTGAGGGACTAAGGTTTTTTTCTTTTATGGATAAAAAAAATCCAAATTCCTATTTATAATTGGAATTTGGATTTTTTTATATTGTTATTTATAAGTTTCTTAGTGACCTCCGCCTCCGCCTTCAACGTGGCTGATTCCTTGTTTTTTTAATATTTTAGGGCAGTAGAAACCGTAGAATCCTAAATAGGCAAAACCAAGAAGTGGTACTATATAAGAGAAATGTGTCCAGGTGATACCAAAAATTCCTTCTGGTTTTGTTAAGTCAAAATCGCAGATACTTCCTTGAATTAATGGAATAACTCCTCCTCCAAGAATCATCATGATTAAGAATGAAGATGCTTTTCCTGTGTTTTTTCCTAATCCTGCGATCGCTAAATCGAAGATAGAAGGCCACATGATAGATAAGAATAATCCACCTGAGATGAAGAAGAATTTAGCAATTGAAGGATCTGGCCAAACTAATCCGGCAACCATCATTAATAAACCTGATATTCCGAAAAGCATTAATGTTTTTCCAGCATTTTTTCCTCCAACAAAACTTACCGCAATGAATAATAAAATCCAGATTGGGTAAATATAGAATGCAGAAACATCGTGAGCAGCAAAAATGTTAGCTCCAATAATTACTCCAAATGCAACTGCAGGAACAATGAATTTTAAAGCTGTATTAACTAAGTTTGAAGTATTGAAAACGTTTACACCACCATTCCAACGGCCAATCATTAAACTTCCCCAGTAAAGGGCGATAAATGGCGCGATGGCATCTTCTAGTACATTTCCGAATTCGGCTGTATGTAATAAAGCTGGTAAATTACTGATGATCGTAACCTCAGTTCCAACATAAATAAAGATTCCTAACATTCCTAAATACAATTGCGGGTAATCAAGAATATTGAATTTTTCGTGTGCTGTTTTAACCACTTCTTCCTCTTTTTCAGGATCTTCGATTTTAGAGAAGTTCATGAAAATAGCGACTGCGATAAAAGCAAGACCAAGGATGATGAATGGTAATTTGATGTCTTCTAAAGAAAGAGAGGTGTTTTTGTTGTCTCCCATTCCAAATAAAGCGATACCTAATAAGATAGCTCCAATTGTTGTTCCGAATGAGTTGATACCTCCTGCTAATGTTAAACGGTGTGCCCCTGTGGCTGGACTTCCCATTTTAATTGCTAAAGGATTTGCTACAATTTGCTGAATTGAAAAACCTAAACCAACAGTAAACAAAGCGGTTAAGAAGAAAGGGAAACTTTCCATGGTTGCAGCCGGAACGAATAAAAACGATCCAACAGCAGAAAGAAGTAAACCAGCCGAAAGTGTTTTCTTGTAACCGAATTTTTGCAGTACGTCTAATTTTAAAGAAACTAAAAAGAAGATTATCGATCCTACAAAATACGCAGCATAAAGTGCCCAAGCTACTAATTGTGATTGAACTTGAGATAAAGTAAATACTTTTTTGAATACTGGAATCAGGATGTCATTGGCCGAACCAACAAAACCCCAAAAGAAGAAGACGATTATCAATGAGATAAACTGTCCCCATTTGGTTTGAACATTTTCTGAACTCATAATTGTAATAAGGTTAATTTTTTAATAAACTGTTTTTTGAAGACCGTAAATATATTTGTTACATGAATCAAAAAAAAATTATTGATTGAAAATAATGTTAAATTTAAACGAACAGCATCATTTATTCAACAATGTGTTAATTTATTGAGAGTTAGAAATGTTAAAGTTTTATTCCAGAATTCGGTTTTTTACATCTTTACTGTAATTTCTGCCTATAGGAATGGTATAAGACTGAATTTGAATGCGGTTTCCTTCAATAGATTTTACTTTATTTAAGGCAATTACATACGATTTATGGATGCGCAGGAAGCGGTCTCCGGGTAATTCTTCAGATAATGAAGTTAAGGATTTGTGGGTAATATAGGTTTTATCTGCAGTGACAACTTTTATATATTCTTTCATTCCTTCGATAAAAAGAATTTCTTCAATATTAATTTTCATCATCTTTTTATCTACTTTAATAAAAATATGCGAATCACCTTTTGTGGTGTCAATTTTAATATTGTTTTTTAAATTGTATTCGGTTGTAATTTTATTGATGCATTTAATGAATCTTGGCAGCGGAATTGGTTTTACCAAATAATCTAAAACATCGAGATCATAGCTTTCTGCAGCAAATTCTCTAAAAGCGGTTGTAATAATAACTTTAGTTTTGTTTTCGATTAAACTAATTAACTCGAAACCAGTCATCATGGGCATATTGATGTCTAAAAATACAGCATCTACCGAAGTACTGTTTATAAAATCCAGTGCTTCCAGAGAATTATTGAATGTGCCAATAACTTCAAAGTCTGTAAAATTGTTAAAATAATTTTGCAGCACTTTAATAGCTAAAGGCTCATCATCGATCAATACACATTTAATCTTCATTCTGAATAGGTATTTGCAAACGGATTATATAGTAATTTAGTTTTGTTGTGTCTTTTAAACTGAAATGATTCTTGTAAATTAACTTTAATCTTTTCTTCGTGTTAACGAGACCAATGCCGCCTTTTGACTTAAGATTTTGTGAATTTACAAAATTATTTAAGATTTCAAAGTCTAACATTTTATTGTCGGTAACTTTACAATTGATTTTAATTTTTAGGTTATTATTGTTGATTCCCCCATGTTTAAAGGCATTTTCGACCAATGAAATAAAGATAAGCGGCGGCACTACAATGTCCTCAATATTCGATTCTAAATTAATGGTAACCTCCACGTTTTCAAAGCGCAGTTTTTCGATTTCAATATAATTCTGAATATAATCTATTTCCTTAATAAGCGGGACAAACTTAGTTCCTTTTACATCATATAAAACATATTCCATCAAATTCGAAAGCTTGATAATTACGTCCGGAACCTTATCTGAAGATTCCAGCGATAATGCATATAAATTATTTAAGGTGTTGAAAAAGAAATGCGGCTGGATTTGATTTTCGAGATATTTCAATTTGATTTTAAATTGATTTTCTCTTAAAGATCTGTTTCTTTCTCTTTCGCGAAGCCAGGTTAAAGTAAGATAAACAGAAGATGCCATCGCCAAAACGTATAACTCTCCTATACAAACGGCCAGAATGTGATTAATATCAAAAGGATGGTACTCTCTATTAGCCTCCGGCCATATATTTTCGGATATAATATAATAGGTCAAAGCTGTTTTTAACAGATAAATTCCAAAAAGACTGGTTAGTAAGGCGAGGGTATAGGTAATATATTTTTGTTTAAGCACATATTTTGGGACTAAAACAAAAAGGTTAAAATAGACAAGCGGGATATGCAGAGAGAACTCAATAAGATTCGATTTAAATGAATAAGGGTAATCATTAAAGTAAGCTCCCCAGCGTAAAAAGTTGAGGGTGAAATAACTCCCCCAAAACCAAATATGATTTTGAAGCTTTATGTCAAATTTTAATTTTTGAATATCGCTCAACTTTTTTTTAACGTTTTATTATTATTTGTTTGGGACTTGTAATTATTGTGCAACTTTAAACAATTACGGGCTAAAACACAATTTTTTTGAATAAAATTTTATAAAAAATGACAATTAATATTTTATTTTAAGGGGATATCGTTTTCGTATAACATAATGTTGAATGTTTTGTGTCGTTTGTTTAAAAAATTTAGCTGTTTGTATAAAATATTTTTTTTAACAGTACCTTGACAATAAATTTATCACTTAACTAATCAAAAACATGATAAAAATGAAACAAATTATGTTAATCTTTATGATTGTCTTTACAACGCAGGCCTCCCTTGCTCAAGTAAAAACAATTAAAGGTTTGGTAAGCGATCAAAACGGATTGCCGCTGCCGGGAGTGAGTATTATAATTCAAGGTACAAAAACCGCAGGCCAAACGGATTATGACGGAGTGTATACGATTCAAGCATCTGCAGGAGATGTTCTTGTATTTTCGTATATCGGTATTAAAACTAAAACAGTAACAGTTGGTTCTTCTCCAACCATTAATGTTGTGCTTCAGGAAGATGCACAAAATTTGAATGAAGTAGTTGTTACGGCTTTAGGTATTAAAAGACAGAAAAAAGAATTGGGTTACGCCGTTCAGGATGTTAAAGGCGACCAATTGAACAAGGTAATTACTACCAATGTTACCACGGCATTATCAGGTAGAGTTGCGGGTGTTGATGTTTCTATACCAGCTACTGGTGTTGCAGGAAGCACGAGAGTTATTATTAGAGGTATATCGAGTATAGGCGAGAGTAACCAGCCGCTTTATATTGTTGATGGTGTTCCTATTGATAACTCAGGATTGTCTAACGATCAGGCTGCCACCAGCAAATGGTTTGACGGACGTGACAACGGAGACGGTATTTCTGGGATTAACCCAAACAACATCGAAAGTTTAACAGTTCTAAAAGGTGCGGCCGCAGCTGCATTATATGGCTCAAGAGCGTTAAACGGTGTTATCTTAATTACAACCAAAAAAGGTAACAAAGGAAAAATTCAAGTCGAGTTAACCAGCGGCGTGAGTTTTGACCGAGTTGATGCGAAGTACTCTGATTTTCAAACAGAATATGGTACAGGTGCCAATGGCGTATTGCCGGATCCATCAAGAGCTCCAACAGAACTTTATACCTCTACTACAAATGCATGGGGACCTAAATTTTCTGAAAGTGTAGGACAGAAGGTAAAAATATTCGACGGATCGATGAGACCGTATGCTAAAGTTGATAATAACATTCAGGATTTCTTTAGAACTGGTTTTACCACTACAAACGGAATCGCAATTTCTGGAGGAGCTGAGAATGCTTTTGTACGTTTTGGTTTTAATAACTTAAAAAACGATGACGTAATTCCACAATCAGGACTGGAAAGAAACGATGCAACTTTGAATGCTACCTTAAGATCAGAAAAATTTACGTTGGATGCTAATGTAAATTATATTGCTGAAAACACAAAAAACAGACCTGGATTGGGAGATTCTCCTAATAACGTTGGGTATTCTTTAAGCGGACTTGCTCCTAATATTGATCAGGCTTGGTTGAAAAACTACAAAAATCAGGAAACAGGAGAAATTTATCCATGGAACAACAATATTTACTTATTGAATCCATATTTTACTACACAAGAGAATCATAACTCATCTGTAAAAAATCGTTTTATTGGTAATGTTACAGGAACATATCAATTAAAAAAATGGATTGCATTGACTTTTAGAACAGGTCTTGATAGTTACGGGTTTAGTGCTAAAGATTTTATGGCAGCCGGAAGCACTTGGCCAGGAAGAGACGAAGGATATTTGGGTTTAAATAATATCAACGTATCTGAGATGAATACAGATTTTATTGCCACTTTAAGCAATATTAAATTAGCAACTGATTTTACTTTCTCTGGAATTTTAGGAGCGAGCAGAAGAGATTTTAAAAGAGAACAAGATTCTAGATTTGGAACAAAAATCATTGAACCGGGAACAGAATATATAAGCAATTTTGTAAACCAGACAGAAAATGCTCCGGTAGTAACAAAAACAAGAACAAACTCAGTTTATGGATCGGCTAAGTTTGATTACAAAGAATATTTATATGCTGAGTTTACAGGAAGAAATGACTGGTTTAGTGTAATTAACAAAGATGCATTTTATCCTGCAGCTTCGTTAGGTTTTGTATTCTCTGATGCATTTGGTCTTAAAGGAGATACTTTTTCGTATGGTAAATTCAGAGCGTCTTGGGCACAGGTTTCTAACGCGCCGGGAGCTTACAAAAATGCGTTGAACTATACTACTTTTGCTTCTTATAACGGGCAGAGTGTTGTAAATATCAAAAATACATCGGCACCTAATCCAGATTTAACTTACCAATCTAAAACAGGAGTTGAGTTTGGATTTGAAACAGCTTTCTTCAAAAACAGATTAAGAGCTGATATTACACTTTACCGCGAAGATACATCAGATCAAACACTTGATTTACCATCTTCTGCAACATCTGGATATGAGTTTGTTTCTGTAAATGCCGGAAAACTTCGTAATGAAGGTATCGAGATTTTCTTATCTGGTACACCAATAAAAACAGATAGTTTTGAGTGGGGAATCGATTTGAACTTCTCAAAAAACAAAAACTCTATTGTTTCTTTGCATCCAGACATTAATACTTATACGATTTCTGAGGCTCGTTGGGCTGGAGCTGCAATTGTTGCTCAGGTTGGCGGACAATACGGAACAATTATGGGTAGAGATTTCTTAAGAAACGAAGCTGGAGAAAAAATAGTAAGCGCTAATGGATTGCCATTATTTACAGATGAAAAAGTAAAATTAGGAAAAGGACTTCCAGACTGGGCTGCTGGTTTAACTAATAGATTTTCTTATAAAGGAATTACGCTTCAATTCTTAATTGATATGAAATTTGGAATGGATGTTTATTCTATGACGAATTCAGTTGCGGCATCAAAAGGACTTTTGGATGTAACTACAGAAGGAAGAGATGAGTACAATCACGCAAGAGCGGCCGCTGCTGCGCTTCCTGGTTTCGATCCTGCAACTTGGGTTCCAACAGCGGGTTATGTTGCCGAAGGTGTTGTAAATACAGGAACAGCTCAAAACCCAATTTATGTAAAAAACACGACGCCGGTTAATCCTCAAAGCTACTGGAATACTGTTTTCAACAATACTCCGGCACCATTTATTTATGATGCTTCTTATGTGAAGTTGAGAGAAATCAGCTTAGGTTATACAATACCAAAAAGTGTTTTTGAAGGAGCAAAAATCAATTCAATCTATATTTCGGCATTTGCCAGAAATTTATTGACTTTTAATAAAGATCTTCCAAACGTTGACCCAGAATCAATGTACACTTCTGGAAACGGACAAGGTTTCGAATATGGTTCATTGCCATTTAGACAATCGTATGGTTTTAATATTAAAGTTGCATTCTAAAAAAAGAAATTATGAAATTTAAACAAGTAATAATAGCCATACTCACGTTGTTTACTGCAGTAGGCTGTACCGAAAATTTTGACGAACTGGAAAAAGATCCGGTAGCAATGTCAGCAAATCCAGCCGGACAACTTACGTTTACGCAGTTGGCAATGTCGGGTGACGGGTTTTACCAATGGAGAGCCAACTTAATTTATTCAGGAGGTTTTGTGCAGCATTATGCCGGAGCATGGAACGTAACGGAATTTGGAAGTAAATTCAAAAAAGACGACGGCTATGCAACTGCTCTTTGGAGAAATGGCTACCAAAACGAATTAAAGAATGTGGTCGATATGCTTGAAAAAACAGGAGGAGATCCTGGAGCTTCAAACATGAATGCTGTTTCTAAAATCATGAGAGTGATGGTAGCACATCGTATTACAGATCTTTATGGGGATATGCCTTATTCTGAAGCTGGCTTGGGTTTCTCTAAAGGAATTGTAACACCTAAATATGATAAACAGGAAGATATTTATGCTTCGTTTTTTAAAGATTTAGAAGATGCAAATAATCAGTTAAACACAAGCGGAGGTCTTATAAAAGGTGATTTATTCTACAAAGGAGATATTACGAAATGGAAAAAACTAGCCAATACACTAAGATTACGTTTGGGAATGAGAATTTCTGAAGTAAAACCTGCCGAAGCAGAAAAACAAGTTAAAGCAGCTTTACAAGCAGGAGTTTTTACAAGCAACGACGACAATTGTATCATGAACCATTTAGATGCTACTTTTAACGATGATCCTGCATCAATTGATTTTAGAGGTAACGGATTAGCGTATGCACTTAACGGAAATGAAAACGGAGATCACTTTAGTACTTTGGTTATTGATTTTCTAAAAAACAACGGCGATCCAAGATTAACGATGTACGCAACTCCTAAAACAACAAGCGGAATAGTATCTGGAGGACCAATACAGCCAGGAGAATCATTGTATGTAGGGGTTAAACCGGGATTATTTCAATGGGAAGTTCCAACAGGAGCGACTTCAACCTCTGGAATACAAGCTTATTTTAAGAAGAAAACAACACCCTTCTTACACGTAAGTTATTCAGAAAGTCAATTGTTGCTTGCAGAAGCAGCGTTTAGAGGCTGGGTTCCGGGATCTGCAGCAGATTACTATAAAAAAGGAGTAGAAGCAGGTATCAAACAATTAGAAATTTATGGAGCAACGCCGGCAACTCAGGCAAGTATCGATGCTTATCTAGCTGCTAAACCTTTAGTAGCAGGACAAGAAAAAGTACAAATTGCAACACAGCTTTGGATAACGTATATATTTAATAGTATTGAAGCTTACTCAAACTGGAGAAGAACTGGATATCCGGTATTAGTGCCAATTACAAATGCTGATTCTGAAACAGGAGGTGTTACACCAAAACGTTTGTATTATCCTAATGATGAAATGCAGAAAAACGAAGCACACTATTTAGAAGCTTTGGCAAGAATGGGAGGTAAAAACGATTGGTTAAATAAAGTTTGGTGGGATGCAAACTAAATAAATATTCCTAAAATATAAAGTTATGCCTAATAAGGTATTATTTTCATTCTAATTAAAATTAAAAACAAAAAAGTTTAAATTAAAAATTATGATAAAAAATAAAGCCTTATTAGGCATCCTTTTTTTTCTAAGTTCTCTTCTTTCAGTATACAGCTGTACAAATGAAAAAGAAAACAATCCAGAAGAAGTAAAAACTAAAACAGCAAGAGTGGTGGGGTATCTGTCCGCTGGTAGTTTTAGTAAAGTAAACTCTATTCAGTTTTGTAAACTAACACATTTGAATATCGCATTTGCCAATCCGGATAAAAATGGAAATTTGGTTTTTAACGGAGATATCGATGCTGTAATTAAATACGCAAAATCGGTTAATCCTAAAATTGCGATTAGTATTTCGCTGGCTGGAGGAGTTATTTCAGGAGAACAAGCCGCAAACTGGTCTTCCTTAATTGATAAACCCGAAAACCGACCGGCATATATTCAAAACATTGTAAAGTTTGTAACAGATCATAATTTAGACGGCGTTGATGTCGATCTCGAATGGGATGCCGTTACTACAGGTTATAGTGGTTTTGTGCTTGAATTACGAAAAAGTCTTACCGATAATAAAAAATTGCTGACAGCGGCGCTTCCAAACAATACCCGATTCGTAAATATCAGTGCAGCGGCTTTAAATGCTTTCGATTTTATAAATATTATGGCGTATGACAGCACGGGTCCGTGGAGCCCGAATAAAATTGAACAGCACAGTTCTTTTGAATTTGCAAAAGAAGGCATTGATTTTTGGCATAAACTTCAAAATGTTCCGAGTGAAAAACTCACACTTGGCGTTCCTTTTTATGGATATAATTTTACCAATGCAGAAGTAACGAGTGCTACTTTTTATGAAATCGTACAAGCTGGAAAACAGTTTGCAGATCAGGATGAAACAGGAAAGATATATTATAACGGAAGACCCACAATTTCTAGAAAAGTGGAATTTGCGGCTGAAAATACCGGAGGAATAATGATATGGGAACTCGCACAAGATTCTTTTGATGAATATTCTTTGTTAGATGTAATTCATAAAAAATATACGGCATTAAAAATTAAAACTACAGGTTTATGCAGTAATTAAAACAGTCTTATCTGTTAATTAATTAATAAGTTTATCGCTTCTTTTTAACATCAAAATTAAAGAGAAGCGATAATTTTTTATATAAATGTCAGAATTTGAGATAGTTATTCTTTTTGAATTTTTTTTATCGATTTTTAACTTTTACTGAATAAAATCGTCGTAAATGGGGTAAAATGTGCTTTTAATAGAATTGAAAACGTTTTCGCGCAGCAGATTATTGATCGTTTTATGTCGTTGGTTTAAAATTTAGAGTAGTTTGTATAAAATATTTTTTTTAACAATCCCTTAAGAATAATTTTACCTCATAACTAACAAAATAAATAAACATGAAAAAAATTTTCTTAATCTTTATGATTGTTTTTACGGCGCAGGTTTCGCTTGCACAAGTAAAAAATGTTAAAGGTGTGATTACAGATTCTGATGGGATGCCGTTACCTGGGGCATCTGTTGCTGTACAATGAGGTCAAAAAGGCGCTACTACCGATTTTGACGGATTGTACTCAATTGAGGTTCAAAAAGGACAGACATTAGTTTTTAGCTATGTTGGTCTTGAGACACAAAACATAGTTGTAGGTGATGCTTCTACTCTTAATGTGAAAATGAAAGTGGCCGCATCTAATGCATTAAATGAAGTTGTGGTAACTTCATTAGGTCTTAAAAGATCAAAAAAGACTCTTACTTATGCCGCACAAGAAGTAAAAGGGGAAGAAGTAACTCGTGTTAAAGATGCCAACCTTATGAACAGCTTGTCTGGAAAAGTTGCTGGTTTAATAGTAGGAAAAAGTTCTTCAGGTGCTGGTGGATCAGTAAAAGTAACTATCCGTGGTAATTCTTCTGCTACAAACAACCAGCCTTTATATGTTATTGATGGTATTCCATTGTTAAACTCGTCTTCTGCTCAGGGAAATCAAGTTTTTGGTGATACTGCAGGAGGTAATAGAGATGGTGGTGATGCAGTTTCTATGATGAATCCTGATGACATAGAATCGATGACAGTACTTAAAGGAGCATCTGCTGCTGCTTTATATGGTTCTCAAGGAGCTAACGGAGTAATCTTAGTAACGACAAAAAAAGGAAAAGAGGGGAAAATAACAGCAAATTATAACGCAAGTATTTTTGTTGATAATGTAGTTTCATTACCAAAATTTCAAACTTCTTATGGAGCAGATCCGGGAGAAACGAAAACTTGGGGAGCAGCTAAAAAATCACAAGAGCATGTAAAAGATTTCTATAATACAGGAACAACATTAATTAATTCTATTTCTGTAAATGGAGGAAGCGACAAAATGTCAACAAGTCTTACTTTTGCAAATACAAATGTATCTGGTGTTATACCAACAAACGAATTGAAGAAAAATAATATTGCACTTCGTCAGAGTGTAAAAATGTTTGGAGACAAATTAACGATTGATGGAGGTTTATCTTTTACAGATCAAAAAATTATAAACAAACCTACTAATGCATTATATTATAATCCTTTAACTGGTGTTTATTTATTTCCAAGAGGTAATAATTTTAATGAATATAAAACAAATTTTGAAGTATTTGATCCTGCGAGAAACTTAATGACTCAAAACTGGGTTACAGGTACAAGCGATATTATTCAAAATCCTTTCTGGATTCAAAACAGAAACCAATCAATAGATAGAAACCAATCTTTAATTACTTCTGTTGCTTTGAACTATAAAGCAAATGAGTGGTTAAGTTTCAAGTCTAGAGGTGGTTACGATAAATTGTACAACATATTTGATAAGAAAATATACGCAGGTACAAATGAGACTCTTTCAGCTGCAACAGGTAGATACATCTATTCTGATAGTGAAAGTACTCAATTATACGGTGATTTAATTGCGACAATCAATACTAAATTCAGTGAAAACTTTTCTTTCACAGCAAATTTAGGTACTAGTATTACGAAGTCGACTATCAACGATGCAAAAGTTAGTGACTCAGGTTTTAAAGGATTAATTTACACTAACTGGTTTAATACAAACAATTTTGTTTCTACTGCAAAGAATTCACAAACAGTTGGAGCTAAAAAAGAAGTGCAGTCTGTTTTTGCAAGCGCAACAATTGGTTACAAAGACATGGTTTATCTAGATCTAACAGGACGTAATGACTGGTCTTCAACATTAGTAAATACAAAAGACTTAAGTTTCTTCTATCCTTCTGTAGGTTTAACTGCAATTGTGAGCCAAATGTTTACTTTACCTGAAGCTATCAGTTTTGCAAAAGTAAGAGGATCTTTTGCGCAAGTAGGTAACGATCTTACACCGTTCTTAACTACACCAACAAATACGTTAGTTAACGGAGTTGTAACAGCTCCTACTGTTGGTCCAAAACCAGGTGTGTCGTTAAAACCAGAGATGCAAGATTCATATGAATTTGGTACTGAGATGAGATTTGTGAATAATAGAATTGGATTTGATTTTACATACTACCGTAATGAAACAAAAAATCAATTAATTACTGCTCCTGCTCCAATTCCTAATACTTCTGGATATGACAACTATGCATTTAATGCAGGAAGTATAGAAAATAAAGGTTTCGAAATTACTTTATCTGGTAAAGCTATTGTTACAGATAATTTCTCTTGGGATCTTGCTTTAAATTATGCTTCAAATAAAAATACAGTAAAATCTTTAGGAGATGAATCAAATGAAGTTATTTTAACTAATGGAGATCCAAATAGTTATAGATATGCTTTAAAAGTTGGAGAACCATTTGGTGTTATTCAAGGTAAAAATATTGTAAGAAACGATCAGGGACAAATTTTACTTGATGGTGATGGACGTATTCAGAAAACAGACTGGGTTGATCTTGGAAGCTCAAATCCTGATTTCATGTTAGGTTTTTCAAATACATTCAAATACAAGAAAGTGTTTTTAAATATTCTTATTGATGGTAGATTTGGCGGTCATGTAATGAGTTTAACAGAAGCTATGCTGGATAACTATGGAGTATCTAAAACTTCGGGTGATGCAAGAGCGGCTGGAGGTGTTAACATAAATGCTGTTATGCCTGACGGAACTGCTGTAACTAAAATGCCGGCAGCAGAATATTATGCACAAGTAGGGGATAGAAGTGGTGCTACAGGAGAATACATGTACAAAGCAACAAATATCAAGTTAGGTGAACTTTCATTAGGATATACTTTTGATTTAAGCAAAACATCAATATTCAATAGTGCAAATCTTTCGCTTGTTGGTAAAAATCTATTTTTCTTTTACAAAGATGCTCCGTTTGATCCAAACGTAACATTAAGTAGTGGTGAAGGTTTACAAGGAGTTGACATCTTTGGTTTACCATCTACAAGAAGTATTGGTGTTAATTTAAATTTAACTTTCTAATATAATTGTAATTAAAGGACAAAACCTTTTGGTTGTTGTAAGATGTGTTGTTTGTTAGCAAATGTGGTATAGGAAAATAACAGACAATTTAACCCACAAAATATTAGGGTAGCTTATAATTCAAAAAATGATTTTAATAAACGATAAAAATTCACAAATGAAAAATAAAATATTAATGCTAAGTACGGTTTTAGCTCTTTCATTAGCCAGCTGTACAAGTAATTTTGAGGATATTAATACTAATGAAGCTAATTTTAGTAATTCTCAATTAGAGCAAGACTTTAATCAGGTTAAAGCACCTATTAAAGCAATGGAGAGAAATATGTATATTTTGGTGGAAGATGACTGGAAAGGTGATATTCAGTTTAACCTAAGTGCAGATATTTTTTCTGGATATATGGGAACACCTCATAATTTTGAAGGAAATGCAAATAACTCTACTTATGCTCTGCTAGACGGTTGGAACAATACCGAATGGAATCAAAAGTATAATAAAGAGATGGTAAATGCTTTTAATCTTGAAAGATTAACTAAAGGTAAATATCCTCAATTTTATGCTTGGGCCTTAATCTTAAAAGTATATGCAATGCATAAAACAACAGATTATTATGGACCAATTGTATATTCAGGTTTTGGAAATGAAGATGGTACTACTCCTTATGATTCTCAAAAAGTAGTTTACGATCAGTTTTTTACTGAATTGAAAACCGCTGTAGATATTTTAAATGCAAAAATTGTAGAAAATCCAAGTGTTGCAGTAGATAAAGTTACTTTCTTTCCTAGTGCTACAGACGCTACAGACGGAACTACTGCTAAAGGAAACATGTTAAAATGGATAAAATTTGCTAACTCTTTAAGATTACGTCTGGCACTTAGAATTTCTAACGTAGATCCAGCAAAAGCAAAAGCAGAAGGTGAAGCAGCTCTTGCTGGTTATGGAGTTATAACTGATAACGCAGATAATATTGCTTATATCGCTGAACATCCTGTTAAAACTTATACAGGTCCTTGGGCAGATATTAATGCTGGAGCAGCGATTACGGCTATTATGAATGGATATAATGATCCAAGAAGAGAAGCATTTTTCAAAACTTCAGCGACAGGTACTTATCAAGGTATTAGAATGGGATCTTTAGTTACAGATGCGTATAGATTTAGTGATCAAAGTAAATTTTCACAAATTGGTTCTATAGTTGAGAACGATAGAATTCCGTGGTTTAATGCTGCAGAATCTCATTTCTTAAAAGCAGAAGGAGCTTTAAAAGGATGGAACATGGGTGGAGGAACAGCTCAATCATACTATGAATCTGGAATTGTAACTTCATTTGCACAACTTAATGCAGGTAGTGCTTCGACTTATATTAATGATGATGCTTTAGTATCTGCTAATTTCACAGATCCATTAAATCCAGATAATAATATTGCTGGGCAAAACTTAGTGACAGTTAAATGGTCTGATGCTGCATCTAATGAGGTGAAATTGCAAAAAATCATTACTCAAAAATGGATTGCTATTTTCCCTGATGGACAGGAGGCTTGGGCTGAAACTAGAAGAACCGGATATCCAAAATTATTTTTGCCAACAAATAACTTTTCTTCAGGAAAAATTCCAGCAGGAACGTTTGTAAAGAGATTAAACTTTACTGTTGAACAAAAATCAAAAAATCCAACCGGATATGCTCAAGGTGTAAGTCTTTTAGGTGGACCTGATACTGGAGGAACTAGACTTTGGTGGGACACTGGAGTGAACAAATTCTAATTAAAAAATTATAAGATTTTAAGTTTGGTTAGTAAATGGTATAAGCAATGCAAATTGCTTGTACCATTTCAAAAACCAAAATTGTATATACCAAAAAAAGAAAAGAAATGAAAAGTGCTTTAGAAATAAAACCTGACATCAGCTATAAGAGCGCCGGTAAATTTGAAGAGACGAGATTCGAGAAAATTCATAACGAGATCTTAAAAAGTTCTGCTGAAGCTTCGGTAATTGTAGCGCAGGAAATCGCTCAATTAATTAGATCTAAGCAGGAAAAAGGTAAATCTTGTGTTCTAGGATTAGCTACAGGTTCTTCACCAATTAAAGTATATGAAGAATTAGTGAGAATGCACAGAGAAGAAGGACTGAGCTTTAGCAATGTAATCACTTTCAACCTGGATGAATATTATCCAATGAACAAAGAGAACAATCAGAGCTATCATTATTTCATGCATCAGCATCTTTTTAATCATATTGATATTAAACCTGAAAATGTAAATATTCCTGATGGTACAGTAACTATTGATGAATTAAATCAATACTGTATCGACTATGAAATGAATATTAAACAAGCGGGCGGACTTGATTTTCAATTGTTAGGAATTGGTCGTACAGGTCACGTTGGTTTTAACGAACCGGGATCGCACATCAATTCAGGAACCAGAATTATTACGCTGGATCATATTACAAGAGTAGATGCTTCGTCTGACTTTAACGGAATCGATAATGTTCCTAAAAGAGCCATCACGATGGGAGTTTCTACTATCATGAGGTCAAAGAGAATTGTACTTATGGCTTGGGGACAAAACAAAGCCGATATCATAAAAAGAACCGTTCAGGGAGATATTAGTTCAGAAGTTCCTGCAACGTTTTTACAAAATCATCCAAACGCAACTTTTGTTTTGGATCAGTCTGCAGCTTCAGAATTAACGCGTTTTAAAACGCCTTGGCTGGTTGGAGAATGTATATGGACACCAGAATTAAAAAGTAAAGCTATCGTTTGGCTTTGCCAGAAAACAAACCAGTCTATTTTAAAATTAACAGACCGTGATTACAACAATAACGGAATGTCTGATTTATTGGCACAAGAAGGTTCTGCTTACGATTTAAACATTAATATGTTTAACGTATTGCAGCACACTATTACGGGATGGCCGGGTGGAAAACCAAATACAGACGATTCACATCGTCCCGAAAGAGCCAATCCTGCCAAAAAACGAGTTATCCTTTTCAGTCCGCATCCAGATGATGACGTGATTTCGATGGGAGGAACTTTTTCAAAATTGATAAAACAAGGCCACGATGTACATGTTGTA
>Ga0157370_10003177_pt1 | contig 19433 bp, 16 predicted proteins | sample C35metaG_FD_113463 | JGI IMG/M metagenome (GOLD analysis project Ga0157370, IMG submission 113463) | Corn rhizosphere microbial communities from Kellogg Biological Station, Michigan, USA - C3-5 metaG | ecosystem: Host-associated > Plants > Roots > Rhizosphere > Soil | place: USA: Michigan...
GAAAACGATCGGCGACCTGGTGAAGGAGACGTCGGCCAAGACCGGCGAGAACGTGCAGGTGCGCCGGTTCGTCCGCTACCAGTTGGGCGAAGCGTGATCGCAGCGGCTCGGTTCCTTCGCTCGGCGATGCATCGATGAGCGATCTGAAATACCCCCGCGTATTGCTCAAGCTGTCCGGCGAGGCGCTCGCCGGAGATAACGGATTTGGATACGACTTCGATACGGTGAACCGCCTCGCCGACGAGCTCGTATCCGTCGTGGCCACGGGTGCCGCGCTCGGCATGGTGATCGGCGGCGGCAACATCGTCCGCGGCTCGCACCTGTCCAAAACAGGAATGGATCGGGTCGCCGCCGACTACATGGGCATGCTCGGCACCGTGATCAACGCGCTCGCGGTGCAGGACGTGCTCGAGCGCAAGGGCATCGACACGCGCGTCATGACGGCCATCCGCATGGAGGAGCTCGCGGAACCGTACATCCGGCGCCGCGCCGTGCGCCACCTGGAGAAGGGTCGAACCGTCATCTTTGCCGCCGGCACCGGGAACCCGTACTTTTCCACCGATACCGCCGCGGTGCTGCGGGCGATCCAGATGAAGGCCAACATCATCATCAAGGCCACGAGCGTCGAGGGCGTCTACTCGGCGGACCCGAAGCGCGAGCCCAATGCCAAGCTGTACGACGAGATCAGCTTTCGCGACGTCATCATGGAGGAGCTCAGAGTGATCGACCAGACCGCGATCACGCTCTGCCGTGAGAACGCGCTGCCGCTGATCGTGCTCAACATTCACCGCCCGGGCGCAATCGTCGCTGCGATCCGCGGCGAACGCGTCGGCACCCTCGTACGATGAGCTCTATACAAGACATCTTGAAAGACGCGCGATCCACGATGGACAAGGACATCGCGCACGTGAAGCACGAGTTCACCTCCGTGCGCTCCGGAAAGGCTACGCCAAACATGCTCGACGCCGTGCGCGTCGAGATGTACGGGCAGCAGATGCAGCTCAATCAGGTCGCGACGATCAACGCGCCCGAGCCGCGCCTGCTCATCGTCACGCCGTTCGACAAGGGCCAGATGAAGATCGTCGAAAAGGCGATCCGTGAATCCGGGCTCGGACTCGAGCCGTCCGCGCAAGGCGGCATGATTCGCGTCCCGCTGCCGCAGATGAACGAGCAGCGGCGCAAGGAGCTCGTGAAGATCGTGCACAGGTATGCCGAGGAAGGACGGGTGGCCGTCCGCCACGCGCGCACGCACGGTCGCGAGGGGCTCAAGAAGCTCAATGGCGTATCCGAGGACGACGTGAAGCACGCGGAGAAGGACCTCCAGAAGCTCCACGACGACTACATCCACAAGATCGACGAGTTGATCAAGGCGAAAGAAGCCGAGATCATGGAAGTGTGAGCTCGGAGCTCACTCGTCGAATCGTCTTCGGAGTGATCGCGGCTCCGATCGCGATCGCCATCGTTGTCTATGGAGGAGCGCCCCTCGCGGCGCTCCTTGCCGTTACGTCGGCGCTGGCCGCCTGGGAGTTGTTCCGCCTCGCGCGCGCCACCGGCCTCACCCCGTTCGACGACGCCGGCATCATCATCGCCGGCCTGATCCCGCTCGTCGTCCACGCGCGCTTTCTGCGGCTCTACGATCCCGACGGATTCATCGGACCAATGTCCCTCGGCATCGTCTGCCTGCTCGCGTTGCTCGCCGCCGCGATCTGGGTCCGCGGGCCGGGCGGCAAGCCGCTGGGATCGGCGGCAGCGACCGCGTTTGGCGCCGTGTACACGGGCGGCACGCTCTCCTATGCCTACGCCATCCGTTACCACGATTACGCGTTCGCGCCTGCGGCGCTCCCGATCGGCGGACGCACGCTCACCGTCGCCTCCGGCGGACTGTTGCTGCTCCTGCCGCTCCTCCTGACGTGGGCCTCGGACATCGGCGCCTACGCGGTGGGACGCACCGCCGGCCGGCACAAGCTGATTCCGTCGGTGAGCCCAGGCAAAACGGTCGAGGGGGCGATCGGCGGCCTCGTTGCGAGCATGCTGATCGCCTGGCTGTACACGCAATTCGTGCTGCATCCGGCGACGCATCTCGACTTTCGCGGGCGGCCGGCGGGCGTGTTGATCTTCGGCGCGCTGGTGAGCGTCGCGGCCCAGATCGGCGACCTCGCCGAGTCGCTGCTCAAGCGCGAGGCAGGCGTCAAGGACAGTTCGCATCTCATCCCCGGCCACGGCGGGGTGCTCGATCGGATCGACGCCTTGCTCTTTGTGCTGCCCGTCTCCTACGTGGTGCTCGGATGGCTGCTGACATGGGCGCCGTGAGCGGCGCGCGGCGGCGACTTGGTGTCGCGATTCTTGGGTCGACCGGATCGATTGGGACGACCGCGCTTCGCGTGCTCGACCGCCAGCGCGAGCGATTTCGCGTCGTCGCGCTCACCGCGTTCAACAACGCGGCGCTGCTCGACGAGCAGGTCGCCCAATTTCACCCCGACTTCGTCGGCATCGTGCGGAACGGCGCCGAGTCGCATGCGGGATGGAGCGCGGGCGCGTCGTGCCTCGTCGAGGCGGCGCGGCGCGACGACGTCGACATCGTGCTCAACGCGATTGTCGGGTCGGCCGGACTCGATGCGACGCTCGTCGCGCTGGACGCCGGCAAGCGGGTCGCCCTGGCCAACAAGGAAACACTCGTCATGGCCGGCGAGCTCGTCACGGCGGCGTGCATCGCCGGCGGCGGGGAAATCGTTCCCGTCGACAGCGAACATAGCGCCATCCTCCAGTGCATCGCGGGACGCCCGGGCGTGGATGTGCGCCGCGTGATCATCACGGCGTCGGGTGGACCGTTCAGGGAATGGACGCCCGACCAGCTCGAGGGCGCGACCGTCGAAGACGCGCTGCGCCATCCCACCTGGCGAATGGGGCGCAAGATCACGGTCGACAGCGCGACGCTCGCGAACAAGGCGCGCGAGGTCATCGAGGCGCACTTCCTGTTTGGTCTGCCGTACGACCGCATCGAGGTCGTCGTCCATCCACAGAGCGTCGTGCACTCGTTCGTGGAGTTCGTGGACGGCAGCGTCCTGGCGCAGCTCGGGGTCCCCAGCATGGAGCTGCCTGTCCTGTACGCCCTCACGCACCCGGATCGCGTCACCGACAGCGGGGTACCCCAGTTCGACCCCGTCGCGCTGTCGCCCCTCACGTTCGAGCCAATTCGCGCCGATCAGTTCTCCGCCTTTTCCCTCGGCGTCGCGGCAGGCCGGAAGGGCGGGGCGGCGCCAGCAGTGTTCAACGCCGCGAATGAAGCCGCGGTGGCGCTCTTCCTCGACGCACGAATCCGCTTCGCCGACATCGGCGTCGCGATTGCGGGCGCGCTCGATGCACTTGGCGATCTGCCCGGCGACAGTCGCGAAACGATTCTCGCCGCGGACAGCGCCGCTCGCCGCTTCGTTCAGGAACGGTTTGCATGTTAGCGATTCTTTCTCCGATCCTCGTGTTCGGTCTCGTGATCTTCGTGCACGAGCTCGGGCATTTTCTTGCCGCGAAGGCGGTGGGGGTCTACGCGCCGCGATTCTCGATCGGCTTCGGCCCATCGATCTTTCGGTTCCGCCGTGGCGAGACGGAGTACATTCTCGCCTGGCTGCCGCTGGGCGGGTACGTGCGAATGGCGTCGCGCCACGACGCCGAGACGGCCTTTCTCGAGGGTGGAAACGAGGAGCAGGCCGCCCGCGCGCACACGGACGCCGGGTACGACCCTGACGCGATGATCCCGTTCGGGCCGAAGCCCGTGCCCGAGGACCGATGGTTCGAGAGCAAGCCCCTGTGGGCGCGCATCGTCATCATGCTCGCCGGCGTCGTGATGAACGCGGTCCTGGCGATCGTCGTCGCCACGACTCTCGCGTTCCACTACGGACAGGTCGTGTATCCGTCGACCGTCGTGGGCAGCGTCCGAGAGATGACCGAAGCGCCGTCGCTCGCGCAGATCCAGCCGGGCGACACGATCCGCGCGATCAACGGCACGCTGGTTCGCACGTGGAACGACGTCCGCGATGGCATCCTCCAGAGCTCCGGCACGCTCGCCATCACCACGCAGCGCGCGACGGTTCGAGTTCCGCTCGGAGGCACTGGCGCGACCGCTGAGCAGGTCGCGGACGGATTGGTCTATTATCTGGCGCCGGTCATCGACTCCGTTTTCCCGGGCGATCCGGCGGCGTTGGCGGGGTTCCGCTCCGGCGATTCGATCGTCGCGGTGGCGGGGCAGCCTGTGCATTCGTGGAGCGACATGGTGGCCCAGGTCGGCGCCTCCCCGAGCCGGCCGCTCACGTTCGTCGTGCGGCGCGCTGCGGCCACCGACACGCTTACCGTGACCCCGAAACCCGTGACCGAGCCGGACCCGGCAACCGGTGTGGAGCGAACCGTCGGAAAGATCGGTGCGGGCGCGCGCGATCCGTCCATCAAGCAGCCGCTCAATCTTGCCGAAGCGACCGCGACGGGACTGAGGATCACGCGCACGAACGCCGGCATGGTGTTCAAAGTTCTGCACGACATCGGGGTCGGCAGCGTATCGGTCAAGGAGTTGGGCGGGCCGGTCGCGATCACGCGGGCATCGGTGAGCGCGGCGAGAAACGGCATTGACGAGTTGTTCTATCTCATTGCGTTGTTGAGCATTAACGTGGCCGTCCTCAACCTGCTTCCGATCCCGATTCTCGACGGCGGCCAGATTCTGATCAACGTGCTCGAGTCGGCCAAGGGCAGTCCGTTCAGCATGCGGACGCGCGAGTACATTCTGCGATTCGGGCTGTTCGCGATCGCGCTGCTCTTTGCGATCGTGATGTACAACGACACTCGCGCCGGGTTCGCCAAGGTGTTCGGGTGGATCGGGCACCTGTTCGGCGCGTAAGCCTGAAACTCCGTCGGCACGCGTCCGGCCGGTCCCTCAGACTATGGTTCGTTCGAACGCATCGGATTTGAACGGATCGTTCGGATTGTTCGGAGTCGAATGTTGGGGGGCGCGCCGAATCGATGCGGCATGGCGTCGACCGCCGCCCCATCTTCAGGCATGGCGCGCGATGAGCTCGTCGAAGCCAGGCTGACGCATTCCGTGATCGGCGATTCTATCGGCTACTCTGCCGCAACGCGCCGGCCTTCCTCAAACAGGCACATCCGCTTTGATCCGTTCCTTCCGCCGCATCCGGCCGACCCTTCGTCGTAGGAATCCGAAAATCCAATACCGACGCGTCGAGCTGGAGCACTAAGTGCCCCCTTTACATCACCTTAGTAAACCGCTACGATTCACAGCTATCACATAATGCGCACAACGAACGCCGCTCCCGCGGCTCGAGAATCACTAGGACATGGCTTTCGATAAGACTTCGACCGTCCAAAAGTATCAGACGCACGAGACCGACAGTGGCTCGTCCCGCGTTCAGGTCGCCCTGCTCACCGAGCGGATCAACTATTTGACGGACCACTTCCGCACCCACAAAAAGGACCACCACAGCCGTCGTGGCCTCCTCAAAATGGTCGGAAGACGCCGCCGTCTCTTGAACTACCTGAAGCGCACGGACGTCAACGGCTACCGGCAGATCGTCCAAGAACTGGGCCTTCGGTACTAATTCGCTTATGAGCACGGCCGCGCGGGCGCAATGGTTGCAGCCCGCGCGTTTTGTTTTCCCCTACACGCTTTCCAGGCAAAAGAGCAATGATGCAACGCGTTGAGAAGACGTTTGCAGGGCGCAAGCTCGTCATCGAGACGGGCCGTATGGCCAAGCAGGCCTCCGGATCGGCACTCGTTCAGTTCGGCGATACCATGGTCCTCGCCGCCGTCACCGTCAGCGACAACCAGAGTCCGCTTCCATTCTTCCCCCTGCTCGTCGAGTACCGCGAGAAAACCTACGCCGCCGGCAAGATTCCGGGCGGCTTCATCAAGCGCGAAGGACGCCCCAGCGACAACGAGATCCTCTCCGCGCGCATCATTGACCGCTCGATCCGGCCGCTCTTCCCCGAGGGCTTCAAGAACGAGGTGCAGGTCTTCATCTACGTGATCTCGGCCGACCAGGAGAACGACGCCGACGTGCTCGGACTCGTCGCCGCCTCGTTCGCCATCAACGCGTCCAAGATTCCGTTCTCCGGACCCATCGCCGGCGTTCGCGTCGGACGAATCCAGGACAAGTGGGTGCTCAATCCCACCTTCCAGCAGCTCGAGTACAGCGACATGGAGCTGGTGCTCGCCGGCTCGCAGGACTCGATCGTCATGGTGGAAGGGGGAGCACTCGAGGTCCAGGAAGAGGACGTCGTCGAAGCAATCACGATCGGACACAAAGGCGTCCGCGAGCTCGTCGCCATTCAGAACGAGCTGCTGAAGCAGATGGACGACCGCCCGGCCAAGATGTCGTGGACCAAAGCCGAGATCCCGGAGGATCTCCAGGTCAAGGTCAAGGCACTCGCCGAAGGCAAGATCACCGAGGCACTCAACCAGAAGGACAAACACGGCCGCATCGAAGCGATCGAGCGCGTAAAGCGCGAAGTCGCGGAAGGGCTGCTCGCCGACTTTCCGGATGCCGACAAGGACATCCACACGCTCCTCGGCGACGTCGAGTACAACCAGCTGCGTGCGCAGGTCCTCAACACCGGACATCGTGTCGACGGCCGGAAGCCGACTGAAGTTCGCGCGATCACGATCGACACCGGCGTCTTGCCGCGCGCGCACGGCTCGGCCCTCTTCACCCGCGGTCAAACGCAGGCGCTCGTCGCCGCCACGCTCGGCACCGCGAACGACGTCCAGCGTCTCGATTCGATCGACGAGCCGCAAGAGACGACCAAGTCGTTCATGCTCCACTATAACTTTCCGCCCTTCTCGACCGGCGAAGTTCGTCCGATGCGAGGCACGTCGCGGCGGGAAATCGGACACGGCAACCTCGCCGAGCGTGCACTGCAGGGCGTGCTGCCGGCCTTCGAGGACTTTCCCTACACGATTCGCATCGTGTCGGACGTCCTCGAGTCGAACGGATCGTCGTCCATGGCCTCTGTCTGCGGCGGGTCGTTGTCGTTGTTCGACGCCGGTGTTCCGATGCGCGGCGCCGTCGCCGGCGTCGCCATGGGTCTGATCAAGGAAGGGAAGAAGTACGCGATCCTCACCGACATTCTCGGCACGGAGGATCATCTGGGCGACATGGACTTCAAGGTCGCCGGAACGCGGGCCGGCATCACCTCGATCCAGATGGACATCAAGATCGAGGGACTCGACCTCGCCATCATGAAGGAAGCGCTCGCTCAGGCCAAGGAAGGCCGGCTTCACATCCTCGGCGAGATGGACAAGGCGCTCGCGCAGCCGCGCGGCGATCTGTCTCCGTTCGCGCCGCGCATCGTGACGATGCAGATCAGCCCCGAGAAGATCGGCGATCTCATTGGCCCCAAGGGCAAGACGATCCGTGGAATCCAGGACGAGACCGGCGCCGAGCTCACCGTGGACGACAGCGGCCTCGTGACGATCGCCGCCGTCGGTGGCGACTCGATGGAGCGCGCGCGTCAGATGGTCCAGGCGCTGACCGCCGAGCCGGTCGTCGGCGAGACGTACGAGGGAACGGTCAAGACCACGACGCCGTTCGGCGCATTCGTGGAAATCATGCCCGGAACGGAAGGCCTCGTCCACATCTCCGAGATGCGCCACGAGCGCACCGAGAAGACCGAAGACGTGGTGAAAAAGGGCGATCGCGTTCGCGTCAAGCTCATTGATCGCGACGAGCGTGGACGTCTCCGCCTATCGATGAAGGCGCTGCTCCCGCGCCCTGAGGGCATGCCCGAGCCCGAGACCGACGGCGCCGGCGGAGAGGGCGGTGAGCGTCCTCGCCGCGAGGGCGGCGATCGTGAACGGGGTGGACGCCCGCGCGGCGGGCGCGGCGGAGAACGATCGCGTCGCGAGTGAGTGCCGGCGCAGTGGGAGGAGTCGTAGCCGCCGACGCAGCGCTTCGCCGCACCGTTCTGCCCAATGGACTGACCGTACTCTCGGAGCACATGCCCGGGGTGCGGTCGGTTGCGTTTGGCGCCTGGGTTCGCGCGGCGTCGCTGCACGAGTCGCGCGAACGGATGGGCGTGTCACACCTGCTCGAGCACATGGTCTTCAAGGGAACCGAGCGGCGGACGGCGCACGAGATTGCGCTGTCGCTCGAGGCGCTCGGCGGATCGCTCGATGCGTACACGTCGCGCGAGCATACGGTTTACCAGGGCCGCGTGCTCGACGAGCACCTGACCGACGCCGCCGACGTCATCGGCGACATCGTGCTGCATCCCACGCTGCGCGACACCGATCTCGTCCTCGAGCGCAAGGTGATCCTCGAGGAGATCGGCATGGTCGAGGACACGCCCGACGACCTCGTGTTCGAGCTCCACAACGAGCTGCTCTGGGGCGACCACCCCTACGGCTACTCCATTCTCGGCACGCGTGAGACCGTCGCGTCGCTCGGCGTGCGGGAGCTGGAGGAGCTGCATCGGCGCGCGTATCATCCCGCGCACCTGGTGGTGGCGGCGTCAGGCAACGTCGAGCACGATCGTCTGCTGGAGGTCCTGGACGCGACCGGCTGGCTCGATGCCGCCCCGGGCGATCGGGCGCCGCTCGTCTCCGAGCCGCCGCGGGTCCAGCCCCCGCGCACGCGACACGTGGCTCGAGAGGGCGCCCAGACCCACATCGTGGCCGGAACGCGCGCCGTGGCCCACGGCGACCCGCGGCGCTTCCCGCTGCTTCTCCTCAGCATGCTGCTCGGCGGCGGCATGAGCTCGCGGCTCTTCCAGCGCGTCCGCGAGGAGCTCGGGCTCGCGTATTCGGTGTACACGTATCAGTCGTTCCACGCGGACTGCGGCATGCACGGCGTGTATGTGGCGACGGCGCCGGAGTCCGCGGGCGCCGCGCTCAACGCCATCCGCGAGGAGCTGCACGCGGTGGCGAAGGACGGCCTTCCGGCTTCCGAGATCGCCATGGGGCGCCAGCAGCTCAAGGGCCAAGTTACGTTATCGCTCGAAAGCGTGTCCTCACGTATGTATCGCGCCGCGTCGGTCGAGCTGTACGGCGAGCCATATCGGACGCTCGACGAGCTCCTCGCGCTGATCGACGCGATCACGGTTGCAGACGTGGCAGACGTTGCGCGCGAGTTCTTCGATCCCGACCGGATGAGCGTCGTCAGCCTGGGACCGAAAGGCGCGCGGTAGTTCGTGCCCGGTTACTTTCCAAGCGCCACGCAGTCACGTCTCCACAATCAGCCATTCGCTACGATGAAGATCGGCGTTCCCAAGGAAATCAAAACGAACGAAAACCGCATCGCGCTCGTTCCGGCCGGTGCTGAATCATTGATCGGCGCTGGACATACGGTCCTGATCGAGACCGGGGCCGGGTTGGGCAGCGGCTTCCCGGACGAGGCCTATACCGCGGTCGGGGCGAAGATCGCTCCCGATGCCGCCACCACGTGGCGCGAGAGCGACATGATCATGAAGGTCAAGGAGCCGATCGAGCGCGAATGGCCGAACATGCGCCGCGGACAATTGATCTTCACGTACTTCCATTTCGCCGCCGACGAAAAGCTCACGCGGGCACACCTCGCCAGCGGCGCGACCTGCGTCGCCTACGAGACCGTCGAGCTGCCGACGCGCGAGCTGCCGCTGCTCACGCCGATGTCGGAGGTCGCGGGGCGCATGGCGGTGCAGGAAGGCGCCAAGTACCTCGAGAAACTGTACGGGGGACGCGGCGTGCTGCTCGGCGGCGTGCCCGGTGTCGCGCCGGCCAAGGTGGTGATTCTCGGCGGCGGCATCGTGGGCATCAACGCGGCCAAGATCGCGGCGGGCATGGGCGCCAAAGTCACGATCCTCGACCTGTCGCTCGAGCGGTTGCGCTACCTCTCCGACGTGATGCCGGCCAACTGCGTCATGATCCACTCGAACCGGCACAACATCCTCGAGCAGATCGAGACGGCCGACCTGGTCGTGGGCGCCGTGCTCATTCCCGGAGCCAAGGCACCGAAGCTGGTTCGGCGCGAAGACCTCAAATTGATGCAATCGGGCGCCGTGATCGTCGATGTAGCAATCGACCAAGGCGGCTGCGTGGAGACGATTCACGCGACCACCCACGAGAACCCGACCTACGTCATCGATGACATCATCCACTACGGCGTCGCCAACATGCCCGGCGGCGTGCCCCGCACCTCGACGCTCGCCTTGACCAACGCGACCCTGCCGTATGCCCTGCAGCTCGCCAACAAGGGATGGAAGCGGGCGCTCCGCGAAAATCCGGCCCTGCTCAAAGGGTTGAACATGACGGACGGCAAGGTGACGTATCCCGGCGTCGCCGAAGCGTTCGGCCTCACGTGCGAAGCGCCCAGCGCATTCGTTGCCTAAGCTCTGATGCCTCAATACTTTGTAACCAATGCGCTGGCCCTTCAATAAAGCTGGATCGCTCTTTCCGGCGAACGCAATCGGCGTCGATCTCGGCACGGCCAATACCCTCATCTACGTGAAAGGCGAGGGGATCGTCCTGAACGAGCCGTCGGTCGTCGCCATCGACCGCGACAGCAAGAAGATCAAGGGCGTCGGTCTGGAGGCCAAGCGCATGCTGGGGCGAACGCCCGACGGGATCATCGCCGTTCGCCCGATGAAGGACGGCGTCATCGCCGATTTCGACGTGACCGAGAAGATGCTTCGGTATTTTCTCACGCTCATCATCGAGAACCACGTCTTCAAGGTGAAGCCGCGCGTCATCGTCTGCGTTCCCTCCGGGATCACGGAAGTCGAACGGCGCGCGGTCCGCGACTCGGCGTTGGGCGCCGGCGCGAAGGAAGTGTTCATGGTCGCCGAGCCGATGGCCGCGGCGATCGGCGTCGGCCTGCCCGTCGAGACGCCCACCGGCAACATGGTGATCGACATCGGCGGCGGCACGACGGAGATCGCCGTCATCGCGTTGTCCGGGATCGTGAGCGATACGTCGATTCGCACCGGCGGCGACGAGCTCGACACGGCGATCGTCCAATTCATGCGCAAGAATTATAATTTGCTCATCGGTGAGCCGACGGCCGAGCAGATCAAGATCAACATCGGCTCGGCTGCGCCGGTGGGCGACGAACGAGAGATGGAAGTGAAGGGCCGCGACCTCGTCTCCGGCATTCCGAAGACGGTGCGCGTGCACTCGAGCGAGATTCGCGAAGCGGTCCAGGAGCCCATTCAACAAATCGTCGACGCCGTTCGGCGCGCGTTGGAGATCACACCGCCCGAGCTGGCGAGCGACATCGTCGACCGCGGCATCGTGATGACCGGCGGCGGCGCGCTGATTCGCGGCCTCGATCTGCTGCTCAGTCAGGAGACGAGCTTGCCCATTCACGTCGACGAAGATCCGCTCACGTGCGTCGTGCGCGGCACCGGGCGGATTCTCGACGACGAGGACAAGTACTGGTCGGTCCTCAGCACCTGAGGTAGTCCGTGGCAACCGCAGCACGTTATGGAAGTCGCGTCGACGCCGGGCTGCTGGCTGGCTGCGTCGTGCTGTCCCTCATCGCCGTGGTCTTGAAGGACGAAGACCGCGAGCCCATCGCGAGCGCCCTGCGCCGCTCGGTCGTCGCGCCGCTGGTCGGCCTGCAGCGCGGCGCCGAGCGCTGGCGCAGCGCCTGGGTCGCGAGCGAGCAGCGCCAGCTCGCGTCCGATTCCGTCGCCATCCGCGGCATCAAGGAGCACGCGCTCCAGGTCGAGAACGACCAGCTTCGCAAGATCGTCGGCCTCGGCTCGCGGCTCGAGTGGGGCTTCATTCCCGCCGAGGCGGTCCACAGCGCCGCCCCGAGCGAGGACGTCGTCACCAACATGACGTTGACGGCCGGCAGCGTCGCCGGCGTGCAGCGCTACAACCCGGTCGTCGCTCCTGAAGGGCTCGTCGGCGTCGTGCAGACGGCGGACCCCACCATGAGCGTCGCGATCCTCTACACGAGCCCGGATTTCCGCGCCAGCGCGATGTCGGCCGACGCGTCGGCGTTCGGTATCGTCTATCCGCATACCGGGCGCGGCTCCGCGGCCTACATGCTCGAGCTGCGCGGCGTGCCGACCCGCGTCCAGCTCAAGCCTGGCACGCAGATCTTCACGTCCGGCTTGGGCGGCACATTCCCCCGCGGGATCGCCATCGGCTCCGTTGTCTCGGAGCTCAAGACGACGGAGCCGTGGACGCGGACGTACCTCCTCCGCCCGTCGGTGAGCCCCTCCCACGTCACGACCGTGCTCGTGCTGACGGCGCAGCGCGTTACGCAGGGGACGGGCAACGTATGGGGCGCCGCGGTCAACGTCGATTCCGCGACGCGGCGCATCATTGCGGCCAACGATTCGATCGCGCGACAGGCGACGTTGCTCGAGGCGCAGGCGCGTCGGGCGGTGCTGGACTCGGTCCGCCGCGCGACGATCGATTCCGTCCGCCGATCGCTCGGCGTCATCGTCGCACCGGTGACGCCCGAGAGCACGGCGGTTCGCGCGCGACTCGACTCGACTCGGCCCGATACCACTCGCAAGCCGCCGACATGAACTGGGCCGGCGCCGTGCGGACGACGCTCGTCTGCGCGATTTTGATCGTCCTTCACTACACCCTTCGACCGCTCCTCGCGTGGCGGGCCTCGATCGATTTTCTGATCGTCGCGCTGCTGCTCGGCTCGGTGCGGCTCCGGCCCGGCGCCGCGGCGGTGTACGGCTTCCTGCTGGGCCTGGTGGCCGACTCGATCGCCGTCAGCCCCTTTGGGGCCGCCGCACTCTCCATGTCCGTCGTGGGATTCGGCGCATCGTGGTTGAAAGCAGTATTCTTCGCTGACAACCTGGCGTTGAACGGATTCTTTCTGTTCCTCGCCAAATGGGTCTTCGATCTGATCTTCCTGATCGTTGGTCATCGGGCGATCGATCCCGAGCTTGCGATGCAGATTTTCGTCTGGTCTCCCCTTGCAGCGGCCGTGACGGCGGTGGCCGGCGTGATCGTCCTGGCACTCCTCAAGCCGCTGATGGAAGTTCGCTCGACATGAGCTTTCATCCGAACGACGTCGTCCGCCGCGGCCGTGCGGCCGCCATCATCGTCTGCGGCGTGCTGATCTTCCTGCTCAGCGCGTTCTTCAGGACGCAGATCCTGCACAACGAGCAGTATTCGTTGCAGTCGGAGGAGAACCGCCTCCGCCAGATTCCGACCGCCGCGCCGCGCGGCCCGATTCTCGACCGCAACCACAAGCCGATCGCCGAGAACGTCGTCGGCTATTCGGTCGCGCTGCTGGCGCAGTCGGAAGACTCGCTGCGCGCGACGCTCACGCAGTTGCGCAGCACGATTCAACTCTCCAACAAGCAGTTTCAGGACGCGATCAATCGATTCCGCCGCGATCGCACACGGCCGGTCGTGATCATCCAGGACGCGTCGTTCGACGTCGTGTCGGTGCTCGAGGAGCATCGCATCGACTTTCCGAGCTTGATCATCCAGTCGGCGCCAAAGCGGATCTACCCGGACGGCGAAGCGGTCGGCGCCTTCGTCGGATACATCAGCGAGATCAACGAGCGCGAGCTCGCCACCATGGCCAGCTCCGGATACAAGGCCGGACAACTGGTGGGAAAGACTGGCCTCGAGAAGCAGTACGAGGCCCAGCTTCGAGGTCGTGAAGGCGTCCAGTTCGTCGAGGTCGATGCGCGCAACCGGATCGTGCTCAACGGCCGCGCCCGCGAGGACGTCACGCCCCAGGAGGGCCCGCCGCTCTACACGAACATCGATCTCGACCTGCAGGAATACATTCACCAACTCTTCGCCGATACGCTGGCCGGCGCCGTCGTCGCGCTCGTACCGCAGACAGGCGAGGTGCTGGCCCTCTACAGCTCGCCGACGATCGACCCCAACCGGTTCGTCGGCGGCGTCTCGTCGGCCTATTACGATTCGTTGAACAACGACCCACGGGAGCCGCTGTACAACAAGGCGCTCCAGGGCCAGTACCCCCCCGGATCGACGTTCAAGCTCGCGACCTCCGTCATCGCCCTGCAGGACAGCCTGATCGATTTCAACACACGCATGCCGCAGCCGTGCACGGGCTACTACTACTTCGGCAACCGCGTCTGGCACTGCTGGAAGAAGGAAGGCCATGGCAGCCTCGATCTGGCCGGCGCCATTGCCCAGTCGTGTGACGTCTACTTCTACCAGCTCGGGCAGAAGATCACCCTGTCCCGGCTGGTCGCCGGCGGCATCGGGCTCGGCTTTGATAAGAGAACTGGCATCGATCTTCCGGAGGAAAGCCGGCCGCGGTTTCCGACCAGCTTTCCCGCCTACTTCAACCAGAAGTACGGCCCGCGCGGCTGGACGCCGGGCGAGAAGGAGCTGAATCTGGCGATCGGCCAAGGAGAGAACGCGCAGACGGTGCTGAACATGGCGCGGTTCTACAGCGCGCTGGCCACGGACGGCAGCGAGCCCACGCCGATGATTCGTCAGGGCGCGCCCAAGCGGAACAAGACGATCGCCCTGGCGCCCGACCAGCTCGAGGAGCTGCGCAAGGCGATGATGGGCGTCGTGGCCATAGGCGGAACCGCCGCCGGCGCGGCGATCAAGGGCGTCAGCGTCGCGGGCAAGACCGGAACGGCCCAGACGCTCCGCTACGACAAGAACGGCAAACCGTTGTATTACGCCTGGTTCGCCGGCATGGCGCCGGCCGATGCGCCGAAGATCGTGGTCGTCGTCATGATTCCCAACGTGACGTTCGAGGGCGCGACGTCCGCTGGCCTGGCGACCAAGATCATCGCCCACTACCTGCACGTGCAGGTGAACAACACCATCCAGAACACGGGCTGATGGCAACGAGCCGCCGGATCAATATCGATCTGCCGCTCGTGATCGGCGCCGTGCTGCTGTCGGTCTACGGTCTTGCCATCGTCTATTCGGCGGGACAGACCGACGTCAGAACGCCGGCCACCGGCGCGTACAAGCAGCAAGCGGTGTGGATCGTCGTCGGCATCATTGCCGCGTGGGCGGTGAGCCGCGCGTCGGTGCGGCTGATCGAGTGGCTCACCGTGCCGGGATACGTGTTCACGGTGCTGCTGCTCGCCGCGCTGCTCGCTGGACTCGGATCCGGCGCGGGCACCGCCACGAGCACGGCCGGATGGCTGACGATCGGCGGACATCGCCTTGGACAACCCGCGGAGTTCGCCAAGCTCACCGTCGTACTGATGCTCGCGCGCGTGCTGGCGCAGAACCGCGTTGCCCCAAAGTCGATGATCGAGCTCTGGAAGCCGATCGTCGTCGTCGGCGTGCCGCTGCTCCTCATCATGGCGCAGGGCGACCTCGGCACGTCCATCGTGTTCGTCGGCATCTTCTTCGCGATGCTGTTCTGGGCCGGCGTCGCGTGGCAGCTGCTGCTCCTGTTGGCGAGTCCCGTGGTCAGCTTGGTGCTTGGCTTCGATCCCAGAATCTGGGGCGCGTGGTTCTTCCTGCTGATCGCGCTCGTGCTCTGGTACAAGCCCTTCTTCGGCGAAGGATTGTTCGTCGTCGCGGCGAACGTGATGATGGGAATCGTCGGTCCGCTGCTCTGGGAGCACATGAAGCCCTATCGGCAGAACCGGCTCAAGGTCTTCCTCGATCCCTCAGTCGATCCGCGCGGCAGCGGCTATCACGTGATTCAATCGCAAGTCGCGATCGGCTCGGGCGGATGGTTCGGCCGCGGATATCTGCACGGCCCGCAGAAGCGTCTGGCTTTCCTCCCCGAGCAGTACACCGATTTCATATTCGCCGTGGTCGGCGAGGAGTTGGGCTTCATCGGTGTCACGATCGCGCTGGCCCTGTTCCTGTTCTTGTTTCTGCGCGTCATCAGGGTCTCCGAACGTGCAAACGATTCCTACAGCAGCCTCGTCGCCTTCGGTCTCCTCGCGTGCTGGTTCACGCACGTGCTCGAGAACGTCGGCATGACGGTGAACAAGATGCCGATCACCGGAATTCCATTGCCGTTCTTCAGCTACGGCGGGTCGTTCATGCTCGCCTGCTGGCTGTCGGTTGGCATCCTCGCCCGCATCTCGAGCGAAGGCCGGGGCGGCATGGCCGGCGCATTGAAGGTGTGATCCAGGGCACAAGCCCTAGCCCCGGGCCCCCCGCCCATCCAAATTTTGGCAATGGCCTGGTGGAAAAAGCAGGACAAGAAGCCTCGGCAGCCCCGGCGCGAGCGACTGGAGATCCCGGCAGACGTCTGGGAGAAGTGCGAAGCCTGTGGGCACACCGATATCCGCGAGAAATTCGAGCGGAACATGAACGTTTGCCCGAACTGCGATTATCACCGTCGCGTTCGGGCAAGCGATTATTGCAGCATCATGCTCGACGAGGGCTCGATGGAAGAGGTCGAGGCGGACCTCCGGTCCACGGACCCGCTCGGTTTTCCTGACTACCCGCAGCGACTCAAGAAGGCAATTACGAAGGCGGGCGAAACCGACGCGCTGCTCGCCTGCACGGGAACGCTCGACTCGCTGCCGATCAACATCGGCGTCATGGACTTCGCGTTCATGGGCGGATCGATGGGCTCGGTGGTCGGCGAGAAGATTGCCCGGCTCGGCCAACGCTCTCTCGAGCGAAAGTATCCACTGATCGTGGTTTCCGCCTCGGGGGGAGCCCGCATGCAGGAAGGCGTGCTCTCGCTCATGCAAATGGCTAAGGTCTCCGCCGTGCTGGCCATGCTGGCGGACCGCCGAATCCCCTTCATCTCGATCCTGACCAACCCGACCATGGGCGGCGTCAGCGCGAGCTACGCCATGCTCGGCGACGCGATTCTCGCCGAGCCGGGTGCGGTGATCGGGTTCGCCGGCCCACGCGTGATCAAGCAGTCGCTCGGGCAGGATCTGCCCGAGGGGTTCCAGACGTCGGAGTTTCTGCTCGACCACGGCATGCTCGATTCCGTCGTCCACCGGCGGAACCTCAAACGAACGGTGAGCCAGCTTCTGCGGCACATGTCGGGGCGGCCGGCCGCGACGGGGTGGACATCGCCCTGAGCATCGCCCCGAGAGGAGGCGAGCGATGACCAGAGGCCTCTCGCTCGCGAACTATCACGAGGCGCTCGACTACCTGTTCGCGCGCACGACCGGCGGATTCAAGTTCGGTCTCGAGCGCACCGTCACGCTCCTCGCCGAGTTGGGAAATCCGCAGCGCGCCTATCCCACCATTCACCTGGCCGGAACGAACGGGAAGGGAAGCAGCGTCGCGACGATGGCCGCGCTGCTGGCCGCCAAGGGACAGCGCGTGGCGACGTACACGTCGCCGCATCTCGTGGATTTTCGCGAGCGCATGATGGTCGCCGGCCAGCCCATTCCTCCTGACGACGTGGTCGATTTCATCGCTCGGCATACGCCCCTCGTCGAGGAGATCGGCGCGAGCTTCTTCGAGGCGACGACGGCCATGGCGTTCGACTACTTCGCGCGCGCCGGCGCCGGCGTCGCCATCATCGAGGCGGGGCTCGGTGGGCGCCTCGATTCGACCAACGTGATCACGCCGCTCGTCGCCGGCGTGATCTCGATCGGGTACGATCACACCGAGTATCTGGGCAACACGCTCGAGGAGATCGCCGGAGAAAAGGCGGGCATCTTCAAGGCGGGCCGCCCCGCGGTGATCGGCGAGTGCGATCCGGCGATCGAGGAGCTGCTCGCGTCCCGGGCCCGCGCGGCCGGCGCGTCGGCCGTGCACATGACGTCGCGCGACGTCCGCGTGTCGCGCACGGTCGTCGAGGACAGCGGCACCACGTGCGACATCGAGTGGAAGGGGGAGCGCGCGACGCTCCATACGCCGCTCGTCGGCAATCATCAGGCAGCGAATCTGGCGTTCGCCCTCGTCATGCTCGACGCGGCCGGGCCTCCGTTCGCCACGAGTCTCGCCGAGGCGTCGCGGCATCTCGATCGCGTCCACATTCCCGGGCGCTTTCAACACGTCGGGCAGTTCATCTTCGACGTGGCGCATAATGCGGCGGGCGCCTCCGTGCTCGCCCGAACTCTCGTCGCCGTGTCGCCGCCGCGGCCGATCACCGCGGTGGTGTGCGTGCTGCGCGACAAGGATTGGCGCGACATGATTCGAGTGCTGAGCACCGTCGTCGACCGATTCGTGTTGACGATGGCGCCGACCGCGCCGGCGAGCCGCGCCTGGGATCTCGCCGAGGCCAGTGCGTTCACGCAGACACTCGGCGTCGGCGTCGATGCAATCGAGAATTTCGACGACGCGCTCGGCAGCGCACGCGCGAGCGGCGCGACGGTGCTCGTCACCGGCTCGTTCCACACCGTGGGAGACGCGATGTCGCGGTTGCAGCTGTCGCCGTTGCACGTGTCGCCGCTTCGTGGGTAACTTTGGTGGATGGCTCAGGCCGCCCTCCCAGGATTTCGTGATTTTTATCCCGAGCAGTTTGCCGAACGCGCCCACATCATGGGCGTGTGGCGCGACGTCGCCCGGCGATTCGCGTTTGTCGAATTCGACGGGCCGCCGCTGGAGCCGCTCGAGCTCTACACCAAAAAGAGCGGCGACGAGATCGTCGGCCAGCTCTACAACTTCGTCGACAAGGGCGGACGGGAAGTCGCGCTGCGCCCGGAGATGACCCCGACGCTGGCGCGCATGGCGTCGGCAAAGGCGAACGCGCTCCGCAAACCGGTGCGGTGGTTCTCGATTCCACAGCTCTTTCGGTACGAGCGCCAGCAGCGCGGACGGCTGCGCGAGCACTTTCAGCTCAACGTCGATCTGATCGGCGAGGCCGACGTCACCGCCGACGCCGAGCTGCTCGCCGTCGCGCTCGAGATCATGCGCGGCTGTGGACTGTCGTCGAGCGACGTGCGCGCCCGCGTGTCCGACCGCCGGCTCCTCCGCGCGATCCTTACGACGCTCGGCGTGGCCGACGACAACGTCGCGGCGGTGTTCGGTGTCATCGACAAGCTCGATCGGCAGCCGCGCGACGTGTCGCGCGAGAAGCTGGCCGCGCTCGGAATGACCGCGGAACACATCGAGGCGCTGCTCGGCGTGATGGGCGAGGTGACGCTCGACGACATCGAGCGGAGGTTCTCCTCGTCGGCCGAGGTCGGCTCGCTCCTTGTCGAGCTTCGCCGGTACTTCGCCTATCTCGACGGTCTGGGCGTCCTCGATTGGGTGACGGTCGATCTCAAGATCGTGCGCGGCCTCGCGTACTACACCGGCATCGTGTTCGAGCTGTTCGACGCCAAGGGCGAGCTGCGGGCGATCTGCGGCGGCGGACGCTACGACACCCTGCTGCAATCGCTCGGCGGCGTGAATCTTCCCGCGTTGGGATTCGGGATGGGCGACGTCGTGCTCGCGGAGCTGCTCCGCGATCGGGGGCTCTTGTCATCGCGCGTCGAGGGACCGCAGGTGTGGGTCGCAGCGGAGGGCGCGTCGAGTCAGGACGACGTTCGCCGGGCCGCGACGGCGCTCCGGCGCCATGGCGTGAGCGTCGAGTACGCCCTTCGCCCGCAAC
>Ga0157370_10003178_pt1 | contig 19426 bp, 16 predicted proteins | sample C35metaG_FD_113463 | JGI IMG/M metagenome (GOLD analysis project Ga0157370, IMG submission 113463) | Corn rhizosphere microbial communities from Kellogg Biological Station, Michigan, USA - C3-5 metaG | ecosystem: Host-associated > Plants > Roots > Rhizosphere > Soil | place: USA: Michigan...
ATCGCTATCCCAGTATTGCTCGTGGTCGGCCTGATCTGCGCCCTGCTCTGGCGGCGATGGTTGCTCCTCGCGCAGGCTCCCGCCGCCGCCGAGCTGGCAGGCCTTCGCCCGACGCGCTGGGATGCGCTGTTCCTCCTGCTTCTGACGATCGTCATTCTATTGGGAACCAATGCATTGGGTGTCGTCATGGTCCTCGCGATGCTCTTTCTTCCCGCGGCCACCATCCTCCCCTGGACCCGCCGACTCCCCGCCGCCATGCTCGGCGGCGTCATTCTATCGCTGATTTTTTTGGCCGCGGGATTCTACCTCTCCAACACGATGAACTGGCCCCTCAGCCAAAGCATCGGCGGGGCCGGATGCGGTGCGCTGGCCATTTCTCAGCTTGCCGCACAGTTCAAGGGCGATTAAACCGTGATATCCGACAAAAGCTTCGCTGGTTCCAAACCTAATGTGGGATATATGACATCGCGGCCGGGAAAGAATCCGATAACGTTCATGCTTTTCGGATCAGCGTGCCTTCTGGCACATCCTTTCTGCAAGCTGGGCCAAGTCGCATGCTCGGCACTTCAATAATTTCGGCGGGTCAATCCGCCGCTCATCCACCTTACATTTAAGCACAAATGACGGCGACTTTATGAGTCAAATTGCTAATTCGGCTTGGCTCATACCCGCATCCGTGCAGCACTTGCGCAGGAATTCACAAAACGGGCGATATTCAAGCCGACATATTCACGTATTCGCCGGCAGAAAAACCGCCTCTTGCAATCTCACTAGCGAGTTTTAATAAGCGATCGAAAGGCTTCCTCAGGGTCGACGCCGCAGCCAATACACCATTCCAGGAATTCAGAAATGTCCACCCGCCGCTCACCCAGTTCCGATTTATGCACCCATGGCTGACTTCTATGAAGCTTCGAAGCTAGATCGCGCTGCGTTAGTTTTGCTTGCTCTCGCATTTGTCGCAGCAATTCCGGCACGCGTCGATAGGCGGCAACATGCTGGCTTTTTGCCATAAGTCCAGCAGTGTGCAAGCTCTCCGCTTTTGATTCCGATTCGTTATCAAAATCCTTGATTCCAAAATGGAATCAAGTTATGTTTGGGCAAGCACATTCGAAGGGACCAGGAATGAATAAATTTCGGCAAGTTAGGATTATCATTTTGACCGTCATCGGCGGTTTGCTCGTCGCCGGTTGCTTTCCCAGCCAGACCCATTCCGGCGCTGACTTAAGCAAGCTCGATGATTTCAAGATCGAGAAGAATAAAACGACCGAGAAGGAGCTGGTTGATCACTTTGGAGCGCCGGGCAACACGACCATGCGGGGCGACGGCTCCAAGATGCTTTCATGGAACGACGCCCGCAGTGACGCGAATTACAATGGCGCTGCTTTCATTCCGATCGTCGGTGTGTTCGCCGGTTCCGCTGTCCATCAAAAGATCAATCATCGATCACTTTCAGCAACCATCAGGGATGGCGTCGTGATCGACTTCACCGAGACCAATGGCAATCAGCAACTTCAATATTGATCTCGATGTTCGGCTGGCGGCAATGATGACCATAATCTTTTGAACCACGCACAAACTTCATCCCCACGCATCACGTTGACGCTGTTTCCAAATCGTGAAAGACTGGGGTGAATGACGTGCGGAAAGCTTGGAGCGCACGCATTGCATCGCTTTCATGGACATCCTCAGCAGGCAGTTTGGCCTGGTCATCGCTTATTTACTTCCCGGCTTCATTGCACTGATCGGAGTCGCTCCGTTCGTGCCAATGATCGCCGACTGGCTCAGAGCCGATCAATCGGGTGGTTTTGGCGCGCCTGTCTATGCGTTGCTGGCAGCAACAGCGGCGGGCATGATCGTCAGCTGCTTCCGCTGGTTTCTGGTGGATCAAGTTCTCTTAATGACCGGCATGGAAAGGCCGGCTTTCAATGCGCAGGCGCTGGAGCAGAATCCAACTGCCTTCAATTACCTCATCGAAAACCACTATCGCTATTTTCAGTTCTACGCGAACACGCTCGTCGCCGTGATCTGGACCTATTTCATCTATCGTTCCCACAACACATCTTCACATCTAACGCTCGGCACCGACGCGGGCGTGATGGTTTTGTGTGTCGTGCTTTTTGCGGGCTCACGAGACGCATTAGGCAAGTTCCGGACGAGAAGCCGGCTTCTAGCTGGACAAGTCGTAAACAACTTTTGGAATGGTGAAATCATGACAAACGGCATCGACCACAATTCGGGTGGCGGAAGCAGTTCTGAAAAGTCACAGGTTCCGGCCAAACTCAAAAAGGCCAAAACCGAAGGGGTGCCTAAACCTCAATCAACTCAGGCGAGCCAAAAGCAATCTAAGCACTGATCCACCTACGAGGCGGCGGCTCGTCGTTCTAGTTCTTGCACCACGAAATTTAGCTTCTCCTTTACTATATCCACGGTAAAATGGGTCACCTCGACTTCTAAACTTCGCTCTTGGAGATCGCCAATTTCGTAAACATTATTTTGTTCACATAATTTCCGAGTATGTAATACTAATGTGGCCGCAGACTCGCCAGCCACAGAATTTATTGAATGCAAAACAGTGTGATCGAGGCACTGAAAATCGCCAGCGACAAGAGTAACTGCTTTTTCGCGGCATAAAGATGCCGTCCCTAACCGCTCAAGGCAAAAGTCGCCGTTTTGACGCGCGTTCAAACGAAAATGCTGCGCCTTAAGTGAATCGTTCCCATCCGAGACGCCGAAATGCTCTGACGTCAACTTGCCATACAACACAACTGAAGCAAAGCTCCAGACATGATCGTGTACGTCAAGACGTCGAGGCGCTTCGGTACCCCACATGTGCAACCGGACCTTTGAGCCCGAAGCCGTTTGGCCCAAAACAATCTTATCAAACCCATTAGCGTGATGATAAGAATTAGAAGCGATCCAATGTAAATAAACCTCATCTCTCAAAATCAAATTCAAAACAGCCGCGAAATTGTTGGGGTCTGAGACTGATAACAAAGCGAGCTTCGCCGCGTCTCCCTGGACTTGATCTCCAAAATCTAATAAATGTCCGATCGACGTCCCGCGCCATAGCCTTGGACTACGAACCATATATTTCTTTTCTAGAGCTTTGGCTAATGCTTCCGGACAGTCAATTTGTCCTAACACTTCGAATAGACTCGAATCCTGAGTTGCGTCTTTGGAAAAAACGGACCTGTCTGCCATATTGAAGTGATACTCAAAATTCCGTTCGTACGCTCGGTATACTTTCGAAGAACTTTCATAAAGAGCGCTACCAGGAAATTGTTTTCCGTGATCCGTATAAGATAAAAGAAGCGCGTTATCGAATAACTCAATCCGATAGAAAACGTACTCACGGTGAAAACGCAGATCTATGTTATTGCGGCGGTGGCTTGAATACATCTTTGCGACCGATTCATAAATGTCGCCTGAAATTTTCAACGCTTCAGCTTGGATATCCGCCGCATCATAGTTTCCTTTATCTGGCGCTCGAAGGTTTGATTCAGCGGTAGCAGTTAACAACTCTTTATGTCGCGGATCCAGGAGAAGAATTCGCACACTCTTCCCGTGAAAAATATGCGAGTTCTCGTCGCGTAAACGATCCGCAACTTTCCGTCCCGTGGAGGCTTTAAACCAATATCGCTGCGATTCTTCAAGAGACTTACAAAACAGCTGTTCAAAATTCCGGTCACTAATATCCGATTCCGGGAATATCTCCAACGGTACGAGCTCTAAACGTTGAAGCACCTTTTTCGTCGCCGCCTTCGCCGCCTTCGTTGATGATGTCTCAACAAGGGCCTCATCTGCAACGAGCTGATACAAAATAACGAACACGAACGATCCTATAAGCGCTCCCAAGACAATTCGAAAATCTGCCTTGTAATCTTCTCCGATCCATTGTTTATCAAATGCGTAAGCCATGAGGAGGAAGGCAATTCCAATTCCAAGTGCCAACGAACCGACGGCCTTCCATTTTTTCTTCTTGTGCTTCGAGAATTGCATTATCCGAGATCGTACCTACCCAGTCGACTCTCCGCAAGCCGTGGCGTACTTGCACCGTTACATTGACCCCGAGCAGTCGGGACCACAGGCGGTGTAGTGATCCAATAAGCAGCAAGTGGACAGCCCGGGCGAAATTGCATTGCCCTAGCATTAGATAGAAGGTAGAAATTGGTCGAGAGCGGCTTTCAATTCATCACTACAAAGTGGGGGTGGATGTTCTGAAAATCGCGGCTGCCTTGCGGCCGCGATGAAAACACTTGATGCGTGCTCGTGAGAAATACCTTGAAGTACGAGGGTGGCTGCGAGAGCTTTATCTGCAGGATGTACGCGGTGGATAGTATGACGGGGTGATTCATAGTAGGCGCCTGCGTTTAGTGTAGCAGTGAAAGAATCTGATAAAGAGCACGGTCCCTGGTTGAGAAATTCATAGGTGTTATGTTTTTTGAGTTTTGAGTTAAGGAGAAACCTATTATGAGTCGAACCGGCGACGACATCGAAATTTTGAATGCTGATTCGCCCTGCCATCACCGTTGAAAATACATCCCAGCCATGATTATGGGCATCCTCCTCAATGACGTTCGTTTCACCTGATAGCCAAACGTGTAGACGTAGCCGGAAGAAGGGGGAATCTGATTCCAAAAGAACGACCTTCAAAAATCCGTTCGGATGAAGATAGGATCGCCGAGCGATGGCTTCGATATCCTGGTGGCTCAGATGTGACAGAGCGAACTTCAAACTTGAAGGATTAGTCGAATACTCTTGCAGGCAAAATCTAAAGCTATGTTCTACGGCAGAATATTTCCCAAGTGACGCTACTATATTTTGTCGAATCGTTGAGAGATCACATTTCACAGAATAATTTAGATTAAGATCCACCCGGCGAGGCTTGTCATTAGTGAATCCAATTTAGTATACATTACGTTTACCACTCGGCGCAACTGTAGCCGTGCGCGAGATTGATGGGCTAAAGGATCAGGGACCTATTTTTAGAAAAACGAGCGATCCAAGAATCGCTCGTCATGTAATAAGGCCAAAGGCGCAGGTCACTCCTCGTTCCCTTCTTGCATGGATCCAACCAATGCCCACAGTTCTTCACTGGTGTAATCAGTCGGCTGAAGCTTTTCGTCCAGCTTGATCCAGCGGCAGAATCGCTGAGGAGAAACTTGCGTCAGCACGCTCGCAGCGCATTGCTCGCCAGCCTTGTTGCCATCCGGCATATGTCTGCTGCTTTTCAGTTGTCGCTCCGTTCTCAAGCAAAGCACGGAAAGAAATGGTGCGCAAGCGATTCATTGATCAGCTTGTGGATTACTGGTTCTTTGAAGACTTCGAGATAGTCGAGATTGAATTGGTGGCCGCAAAAGGGTCCGCCATGGCGAGCAGCGTATCTAATTCGGTAAATCGGATCCATCAAGGTCCGAGAAAATGTCCTCGAATGTGCGTTGTGTTGTTATCCCATATTGGAAGCTCTAAGCGAGACTTCAATCAGGCCGATCAAATAGTGTATGGATGGGGTTCTCTGGCCATGCCGAGGCGTTGCGGAACACGCGTACTGCGCCCGCCTGTTTTATTACATGACGGTTGAAGGCGTATTCATGCCAAGCGCAGATACTGAGCAGGGTATGGACGTCCATCGTCGCGTAGACAGCCCAAGCGAGATGCCGTCGCAGATTAAAGTAGACGACAAAACGAAGCGTAATGGCAAAAAGGCGATCGAGAAGCTCGAAGAAACCAACTCGGAGGCCGATCCAGAGCGACCCAAATCGGTCCGGAGCCTGGCGCTCACCAGTGACCGGCTCGGCCTGACGGCAACGCTCGACTTAGCCGAAATCCAAGGGACGACAGCGATCAGAGCCTGCCTGACGCAGACAACGGTATGGTCGTAATTTGACCGGAACGCGGGTATTTTTGGAGGTATGGCTCGAACAAGAACGACTACCCGATCATACACTCTTGGGCTGTTGTCCACATCGGACGCAAGCGATTGGCTGCCGCTTTGGAGCCGACTCTTCCAAACCCATTATGCCGTCTGCTCCGGGGCTCGTGAATATGGCGAATTCTACCTGAACCTCCGCGGCGGGCTTGCCGCCTCGTTGGCCAACTGTGCCGATGAACCGGACGCGGAGCGCCGCCTCTTACAACGCGGAGCGCGGCGGATGCTCGCGTTAGGGTGGTTCGCCGTCGAGAGCGTCCGTGGTGCCGAGCATCATCCGCATCGCGTTCGTGAGCGGGTTTGCGCCGCGTGCAATAGTCTTCCCAAGCCGAGTTGCGAGCACGATCATTCGGACAAGGTGAGCGAACCCAAGCCGGGGCAATCGCTGCCGCCGGACCTCGCCAACCGGCTGCTTCGCGAAATCTTAACTACTCACAAGAGCATCACCGAAGAGGCCGCGCTGGCCGAATGGGTTAGCGATTGCGTGTTGGCCCTGACCGCGCACATCCGGCCCGACGCGGTCATCGTCAACCGTGCTGCCGCGTTCGCGGAGTGGCAGAATAGCGTCGGTGATTCCGGCACGCACATGTCCGACCAGGCCCGCCGCATCCTGTTCGCCATGTGCGGCGACGGCTTCGCGTCGTTGACGCTCCCGGAGGAAGACGCCGTCAAGCAGGACGATGAACAGGCGGATGCAGACTCGCCAGGTGCCGACGATGTTGAAGGCGAGGACATAGCGAAATCCAAGGGAGAAGCTGACGACGTGGAGCCGAGCAAAGCGTCACGTGGGGTATTTGGCGATTTGTTCGGGGGTGATCCAGTAGAAAAGATCTCGCGAGCACAAGGCAAGGAGGATTTTGCCATATGTGTTCGCAAGATGCTAACGGAAGCTGGGAATGTACCACCGACACAAAACGCGGTTATCGCATTCCGAGCGGAGCGAGGTTTGCCGGATCTCGACACTTCGCACCCCGACAAATATCCACAAGAAGTCTCTTCGTCGGGTCGTCCGAACGATATTGCCAAGCGTTATCGCAAGCTGCTGGTGGGCCTGAATCTGTGGCCGAAATCCAATGAAGAGAGCGGACTGCCTCGCGTGCAAGCAATCTCCAGCTTCGGCAAGCGCGTCACGGCGCAGGACGAGCAGTCTCGTAATGCCCACATCAATGCACTGGACTTGATCAACGCGTGCCCGGAACCGACGGCGAGCTGCGACGGCGAGCCGGATGCCCCGTCGTTGAAACGGGTGTTTACGCCGCCGTGGGCATCCGCGCTGGCCGAGCGAGTTGCCGCCGCTACTAACATGCCGGTGAACGCCAAGCCGCTCAACGAGTTCAAGCGGCTGATGTTTGCGTTGGCCGCGCGCCGGATCAGCCAGACGCAAACATGGACGAAGCGGAATGAAGTTGAGCGGCACAAGGCCGCCGTGAAAGAGGACGCGGCGAAGAAGAGGCTAGAGGAACTGGACCCCGCCGGCTCGGCGCGTGCGTGGTTCTCCGAGTACGAAAAAGAGCGTGGGGAGGATTCACAAGCTTCATCTGATTTTCGGATCACCCGGCGGATGATCAGTGAGTGCGACCCGGTCTTCAACGCGTGGCAAGGCACTGAATCTGCCGACGAGCGAGAAAAGGAAACCGCTTCGGTCCAAGCCAAGACCGAGAAGTTCGGTGACGCCAGGCTCTACGCCGACCTATCCGAAGACCCTGCTGCGGTGGCAGTCTGGCAGCATGCAGAAGGCGCGGAGATCCTCGCGCAGTGGGTCAAGCTGCGGCAGGCCCAGTATGACCAGCAGCGATTGAAGATCCCGCGTTTCTGCCATCCCGATCCCTTCCATCATCCGACGTGGTGCGAGTTCGGTGGCTCATCGAAACCCAAGGTCTGGTATGCGTGGAAGGCGGGTAGCAACCCCAGTAGCGCTGAGCCAGGAGGCAACGCAGACGGCTCACGTCGACTTTGGATGCTGCTTCCTGATTTCGGTGCGGGGCAGGCAAGGGCGGTGCCGATGCGTTGGCGCAATAAACGGCTTTCTCAAGACTTGGGGGGTGTTCGCGGGCACACAGATGTTCAGGTCCCTCGCGCTGATCGGCTAAGCCTTGCAGCCGCCAAACTGCCCTTGCTGGATGCCAACGATAAATCGATTCGCTATCGTCCCGAATACCCGTTCACTAAAGATGCCACGGGCTGGAACGCGCGCCTTCAACTCGACCGCGACACTCTGAAGCGCCTCGAACGGCACTGGGATGACGGTTGCCGCGAATGGCGGGACGGCGGGAAAGCGCTTCGGAACGGGCGGTGGTTCGTTACGTTCGCGCCCACGCTCGCGGTGTCTGATGGCCCCGGCCGCAGCATCCATCCCAAGCTCGGCTGGAAGTCTAGTCCGCACTTTGAACTCAATAAAAAGCAGAAACGCGTAGGCCACGCCGAGTTGATCCTCTCCCGCCTCCCCGGTCTGCGTATTCTTTCAGTTGATCTCGGCCACCGCTTCGCCGCGGCGTGCGCTGTTTGGGAGACGCCAGACGCCGCCACGTTCGATATCCGGAAGGTCATCACCGATGCCCAGGCCCAAAATTGGGCTGTAGATGGCTCGGCGGACGGCCTGTTCGTTCACATCCACGAACCGACGGAGAAAATCGCCAAGAAGGGCCGTCATAAGGGCAAACCCGTTTTTAAGACGACCATCTTTCGCCGCGTCGGCGAAGATTTTCTCCGAAACTCGAAAACCGGCGTGCCGACCACCACGCCACATCCTGCTCCGTGGGCCCGCCTCGATCGGCAATTCCTTATCAAGCTGCCCGGCGAGGACAAACCGGCGCGAGCGGCTTCCCAAAAGGGCCAGGTCAATGAAGTCGCGATGGTCGCCAAACTTGCGGCGGATCTTGGCTTGATGGCTGATGAAGATCGCGACAAGGGACGGGAAGTGAACGAGCTGATGGGCCGAGCAGTGCGCATCGCCGCACTCGGCCTGAAGCGCCACGCCCGCCGGGCAAAAATTGCCTACGCGTTCGATCTGGAAACACAAATCATTCCGGGCATCGGCGGCAGTGAGAAACCCTTCACGCCGGGAGATGCCGCTCACATAAAGCTAATCACCGACGCGCTGTTTGATTGGCACGCCCTTGCTAGTGAGTCTAAGTGGGATGACAAGCCGGCGCGTGATCTATGGAACCGGCACATCGCCACCACGACAAACGGATGGTGGCTCGAAGAGCCTAAGCCTCCCGATGAGAATAGCGAAGGACCCAACCGCCAGCAGCGTCGCAAAGAGGATGAAGTGCTGTTGGAGAAACTCAAACCCGTTGCAGAGCAACTTGCCGCAGCCGACCGCAGTGTCGTCCACGCAGCCTGGCTCGATCGCTGGCAGGCAGATGATAGAAATCCTGCGAATCCTGACATGAAGGAAAAGGCTATCGGTCTATTTGCACAGTTGCGCTGGCTCACCGACTGGATCATGGGTGGGCGTTTGCCCGGCGTCGATAAGGAAGATGTTGGCTGGAAGCAGAACGTCGGCGGCCTGTCGCTCACTCGCATTGCCACCATGAAGTCGCTCTATCAGTTGCACAAAGCATTCGCGATGCGCGCCAAACCCGATAAGCCACGCGGCGCACCAGAGAAAGGTGAAACCAACGCTGGCGTTGCGCAATCGATCCTCGATGCGATGGAACAGATGCGCGAGCAGCGTGTTAAGCAACTTGCGAGCCGGATTGCAGGTTCAGCGCTAGGGCTTGGAGGGCATTGGAAGCAAGCCAAGACGCGCCGAAAGAATGCGGATGGATTGACGCTCATGAAATGGGTCTGGGTGGAGGAACCCACCGCAAAATACGCCCCTTGTCATGCCATCGTCATCGAGAACCTCACCAATTATCGCCCCGATGAGATTCAAACGCGCCGCGAGAACAGACAATTGATGGCATGGTCCTCCTCGAAGGTCAAAAAGTACCTTTCGGAAGCCTGCCAACTTCATGGACTCCATCTCCGCGAAGTCCAAGCCGGATACACATCTCGGCAGGATTCACGCACGGGTGCGCCGGGAATCCGCTGCGCTGATGTGCCGGTGGTTGATTTTATGACCAAACCGTGGTGGCGGCGACAAGCCAAAGTCGCCCAAGAAAAAGCGGACAGGGGTGATGCCCGCGATCGATTTCTTGTGATGATCGAGAAACAATGGTCCTCGAAATCGGATTCAGAACGCAAATTTGCGCCCGCGATCCGGATCCCAATGAACGGCGGTGAACTCTTCGTCTCAGCCGACCCGTGCTCGCCTGCTGCGAAGGGTTTGCAAGCTGACCTGAATGCCGCCGCCAATATCGGCCTGAAGGCGCTGCTCGACCCCGACTTTTCCGGCAAATGGTGGTTTATTCCGTGCGAAGCTGCGACCCATAAGCCGCATCCCGAGAAGACCAAGGGAAGCTTCGTCATTCCTTCGGATCTCTCCCTCATATCAATTAAATCCCGTAATCTCGAAACGCTAGATCCAAAAATCGGAAAGAACCATGGCCGCCTCAGGGCCGGAAAAAAGGAACGAGAGATCGCGAACCTCTGGCGGGATATCTCGGTTTTCCCAATTGACGCGAATTCTCCGTGGCGAGGCACCGCCGAATACTGGAATGATGTCCGTTTCCGAGTCATTTCATTGTTACACAAATCTCGACCAGCCTAAGACGGCGAACCCGTTGAAGCGGCCGACACTTCATGGTAATTTTATATTAATCGCCTACAGGGCGGGGCATTTCCGTGAACGTGTCTTCCCCTTCAATGGGCTTGGCACACGGCATTTAACACGACCGCGTCGGCGCATTTTGGCCGATTGTTCTTTGGCAACTCGGCTTTCGCGGCCTTTACCGCGTGTCTGCGGTCATGGCATCACCGTCGCAATTCGGCCGCGAGTGCGGCGGTGGTGCATAGGGGTGCCGGGGACGCTCGCATCCTAAGCTTTTGGGTCAAATCTCGCGGTTTTCGCTGCGTTCACTAATCCGAAAATGCACGTTCTGCCGTCAGAATTTCGCCGGTGCTCGCTAAAAGCCTCGCAAATGGCTGATTTTCCGGGGTTTGCGAGGGCGGCAGCCGCGGAGGCCGACGCGGCCATGTTGAATGGACACTAGAAACTGTCCATCTCCACCACATGACCATTTGGGCCGCGGAGGCCGACGCGGCCATGTTGAATGGACACTTCGCCGTTGCGAATGTCTTTCTTGCTCACATCACGCCGCGGAGGCCGACGCGGCCATGTTGAATGGACACTCAGCCACGGTACTTGGGTCGGTAACTGGTGTTGGGATGCCGCGGAGGCCGACGCGGCCATGTTGAATGGACACTCTGGCTGCTTGCTGTGTCAAGTAATTCAATACCCGCCGCGGAGGCCGACGCGGCCATGTTGAATGGACACGCCCAGGCCCGGGGGAAGGCGGCCGGTGGCGTCCCAGCCGCGGAGGCCGACGCGGCCATGTTGAATGGACACTGTCATTGGAACCGCGGATGGATCTTGGAAGTGCTTGGCCGCGGAGGCCGACGCGGCCATGTTGAATGGACACAAGGCTCTATCAACGGGCATCCGTGCGGGCGGGGCGGCCGCGGAGGCCGACGCGGCCATGTTGAATGGACACTTCCAAGCCTTGCGCACCGCCGGCTGCCAGCAGCGCCGCGGAGGCCGACGCGGCCATGTTGAATGGACACCTAATGGATTTGGACAGCAAATGAGCAAACAGACTGCCGCGGAGGCCGACGCGGCCATGTTGAATGGACACCCGCCAGAATCGCCCGCACCGATTCGCCGGTGAAGGCCGCGGAGGCCGACGCGGCCATGTTGAATGGACACTTCCTCATCGCCCGCTGCGACGGCCAGCCGATCAAGCCGCGGAGGCCGACGCGGCCATGTTGAATGGACACTGGCGCGAATGGTTCGGCATCTGTCGTGCCGACGCGGCCATGTTGAATGGACACTTTGTAGGTCGGCTCTGTATCCATCCTTCCGACGCGGCCATGTTGAATGGACACATGAAGGCCGGCCAGATCGGTGGAACCGACGCGGCCATGTTGAATGGACACTCTGACGCCTTGGCCAAGCACAGGCATCAGTCCCGCAGATGTACCTTAAGTCCGTGAGAACTCAACCAAGCCCTAATCCCTTCCCAATCTATCCGATTACAAAACTCACCACAGTCGTTACACCCCTCGAGCATTTTTTGAATAACTGGCAATAACAAGTCGTTTTCTTTATCGCCCAACCGAACGTCCTGGGTACAACGGCAATTTCCCAGGAGCACTTCGTTATGGGGCAAAAGCCATCGGGGCTTCTTGATACGCGCATCATTTACTGCGGTGACAACTTAGATCAATTGTCTAAGTTGCCGGATGGATCTGTTGACCTAATTTACATTGACCCGCCGTTCAACTCGAATCGGAATTACGAAGTATTTTGGGGCGAAACCAAAGAGAAGCGTGCATTTGAAGACCGGCACGCAAGCACCGCAGCCTACATCGACTTCATGCGCCCGCGTTGTGTCGAACTACACCGTGTCCTCAAAAGGACAGGCGGGTTCTATTATCACTGTGATTGGCACGCCAGTCATTATGTGAAAGTAATGCTCGATCAAATCTTTGGTGAGAACCAATTTGTCAACGAGGTAATCTGGAAGCGCCAGTCCGCACACAATGATGCAAAGCAAGGGTCCAAGCACTTCGGCCGAGTGCATGACTCTATTCTCTTTTACGCCAAAGGCCGAGATTACGTCTTCCACCACCAGTACAAGCCCTACGATCAAGAATATGTCGAAGATTTCTATCGTCACGTTGAACCTAGTACTGGCCGTCGATATCGCCTCGGTGACTTGACCGCTCCCGGTGGCGCTGCTCCTTCCAAAGGTAATCCTCATTACGAGTTCTTAGGTGTCACTCGCTATTGGAGATACAGTGAAGAAAATATGAAAAGACTGTACGAGCAGGGGAGGATCGTACAGACTAAACCAGGTCGAGTGCCGCAATACAAGCGCTATCTTGACGAGGGTAGAGCTTCACGGCGGCCGGGTGTTGCCGGCATCCTTCAAACTGCTACGACTCCGGCCGGCCAAGAGCCGAGTTGGAAGACGGCGGCCGACGCACATATCCGGGCGTTAGAGTCTGGACATGATTGGGTCCAAGGCAAGGACGGTACTTGGACTAAACAGGAAGTCCGCACAGCGGGGCCATTGTCCACCGGCGAGAAGCTTGGAATTTACTTTGCCTACCAAGACCAGCAAGGATACGGCCAAGCTCCAATGGCCGAGCCGGGCCAAGCCGAAGCGGCAGCCCAGGCCCAGGGGCAACAGCAGATTGTCCAGAATCAGGGGGCCTATACCAACTTCGCCAACGCGGCCAATCAGAACCTCGCGGCGTTTGGTACGAACGTCGTGGGCCTCGTCGCACCACAGTACGGCAATCAATTGCAACAGAATGTCCAGGCGGCTGCCCCTTACGATCCAGACAGCAAGGCCGGCTTTGTAGGCGGTGTCGTTGGCGGCACCCTGCCCTTAGTGCCAGCGATGCTTGCCCCGGAAGCGGGTGGATTGCAGCTTGCAACGGCCGGTACGGCGGGGGCGGGGCAGGCGGGCAGCGTCCGCGAACAAGTAGCTCAACAACGGGCACAAGGCCAGCAGATCAGCAGCCGGCAGGAATGGACCGACGCCGCATTGCAGGCCGCCACGATGTTCGCCGCTCAAAAGTTTGGCTTGTCCCGTCTTGGCGGTGCCGGTTCCCTGCCCGCACTTACTGCCGTCGAGCGGCAGTCCCTTGTCAACGTGATCGAACAAGCCGTAGCAAGGCGAATGGCCGGCATGGGTGCCACCGGCGGTGAATTTGCAGCAATGCAAATCGCCAACAACACGGCAAACTGGCTGACAGGCGTGAAGCCGGATCAAAATTTGTTGGAAGGCGTGCCGCAATCCTTTGCAACCGGGGCAGTGATCGATACAGCCGGTGCGGCCTTACATGGGGCCACGGCTCCGCGTGAAGCGGGAGCGATTCCCGTTCCGTCACAAGAGCAATTGAATTCCCTCAAAACTGGAGTGCAGGCGACGCACGTTCCTCAAAACGAACCCCCGCCCCTGCCCTCCATTCTTGAATTGGCTTCGCCGAAATATCGACTCCAACAAGGCGGAGAATCTCGCGGAATTCCCTTGGATTTTAGCCGCCCGGTCGAAAAAGCGATTTGGATTTCGACGCTGCCCACCCGTGGCAAGTTGAGCATCGAGGCCGATCGTTATTTGGGTTCCCTTGGAATGACGGATGATGCGATTCGCGACGCCGGGCGGCAGCTTCGCCAACAGGCCGATCTTGCTGCAAAGAATCCGCCCCAGCCGGGCGATTCAATGACCGTTTCCCTTCGGCCCCGAGAATCCCAGCCGGCCCTCGCGACGAAATCGGCAGGTATGGCGGAAGGGCAGTCAGTCGCAGAATCCCCTGCTCTGGCGGAATCGGCAGGGCAAACGGGGGCGAATCAAGTTCAGTCGCCGACCGTGGGTAAAGCTGCAAGTGTTGAAGAACCATCCCTGCCCTCGTCTGTCGAAAAACTGCCGCCATTGCTCGACAAAGCAACGCCGCGATTTCCAGTGCGGTCGTCTTCCGTAGAGGCTACATCGGTGCCCATTCAATTTGAGTCGCCCATAGACAAGGCACTCTATGCGGCAACGGCGACAAAGCGGGGTGTGATCGCAGCCCAGGCCGATGCTCATTTGCAGCAGATAGGTTTTACGTCGGAGGAAATCCAATCGGCAGGCCAAGCTTTGCGGGACCGCATGCAGCGGCTTGCTGACGCGGCACAGTTGGAAGATGGCGATACGTTTCGTGTGCCGGCAAAAGCTGCGAATGAAGCGGCAACGCGAGTGGCAATCCCGCATGAGAGCCGTGTTCGTCTTCCACAGGTTGTTGAGGCGGAAGCAAGGACGCCGGCCAAAGCTCCAGAGGCAATCGAAAAGCCTGCTGCCGCACCGGAGCAGCCTGCAAAGGACCATGATGCGGTTCTCGCGGAGAATAATCCGGGTGCGAAGCGGGTCGATCCATCATCCCTGCCCCCCGAGCATCAACAGGTTTTGAACGACTATAAAGCTCTCACCGGCAAGGAAATGGTGCCTTATGTCGGCGGCAAGGGCAGGGGCTTCCATGTTGATGGCGATGCGTATTACAACGTGGAACGCAACAACACGCCTCAGCTTCGCCGTGAGACGATCGCCCATGAGGCGACGCATCAACTCCAGGACACGCGACCCGATCTTGTCAACGCAATGGACAGGGCATTGCCGGCAGGGATGCGTAAGCAGCTTTTGTCTGATTACCAATCGGCCTACAGCCGGCAGGAAGGAAAGCCTCTTTCAACCGACCAGCATACAAAAGAGATTCAAGCGTATGCCGTGGGCAGGGCATTCGCACGCAAGAGCGTTGCCGATGCTGTGATGGAACGCAACCCCGGTGCTTTCTCAAAGGCGGCCAGTGCAATCCTGACAAAACTGCGGGGACTCACTTCGGCGGGCCGTGCAACAAATGAGATTATCAAGTTTCTCCAGGCGGCCAAGTCCAAGGCCGATGGGATGGAGCAGCCGGCATCACAGCGGGTACGCGAAAAGGATGCCGCGAATTTCCTGCCCACTCCCCACGATCGCATCCGTGACGAGGCCGACGAATACACCCGAAAGGCCGGTATCCCTTACGAGCCGGATATGACCTATGCTCCGTTGAATGAGGGCAGGGCGAAGCAAATCGCCAGCGACTACGCGGCGTTAAAGAATGAGCCGAACGCAGAGGCGACAAAGAAATCCTACGATGCCTTCAAACAAGAGACGATGGATCAGTACCATTATCTCCAGGATAAAGGCATCAAGTTTGAGCCGTGGACGAAGCCGGGCCAGCCCTACAAGGACTCGGCTGAAATGATGCAGGATGCTCGCGACAACAAGCACCTGTATTTCTTCCAGGGCGGTGAGTTGCCGGCAGATCATCCGCTTGCCCAGCAGGCTCCGGGCACGCCTTACAGCTACAACGATATTTTCCGGGCCGTGCATGACTACTTCGGTCATGCGAAAGAGGGTTACGGCTTTGGGCCGCGTGGTGAAGAGAACGCATGGCGGCAGCATTCGCAGATGTACAGCGAAGCGGCACGACCCGCGATGACCACGGAAACGCGGGGCCAGAATTCATGGGTCAACTTTGGGCCGCACGGGGAGCATAATCAGGCCAATCCTGCCGATACGATTTTTGCCGAGCAAAAGGCCGGCTTGATGAACCCCGAGTATGGGAAAGTATTGGCCGAGTCGCCCGAGTGGACCGGCGATACGCCAGCCCAGCGTCAAACGTTGGCGATGATGGCAAAGGACAAGGCCGGCTTTAACTTGCCGAATCAGCCCGGTGCAAATTTCCTGCCCGGTGGCCACACCGCAGCGACGTTCGCGAATGAAGACGTGAAGCCGGCTCTAACGAAACTGGCGGAAAACTTCCGCGATGCGTGGGACGGCATCAAAGGGATGATCGCTCCACAGACGCTCTCCAAAGCATCCGGCATCACAGCCCGGTTGATGCGTGAGCGGGGCGGCACACTCGCCCGCAACATGGACAAGATTCATGCGGCCTTTGATGAAACCGAAAAGGCGTTGAATAGGCTGCCAGTAGACGAGCAGCGGGCAATCACTGACGCGGCTGAACGCGGCCAACAACAGGCAAATCCTGCTCTCCAACCTGTCGCCGATGCGATCCGTCAAATGTTTGATGATCGGCTACAGCAAATGCAGAAGATCAATCCGAACTTTCACGGCATCGAGAACTATATGGGACACCTATATAAGGACCCCAATAGAGCGGCCCCGATCCTTGAAACGTTGATGCGTCGCAACCTTGAGGGCAGCAAGAGCTTTCTCCGTAAGCGAACGATCCCTTATCAGTCCGATGCGATTGCACAGGGCCTTGAGCCTGTCACCGATAACCCTGTGTCGATGATGAAGCTGAAGCTCGCCCAAATGGACAAGTACATCACCACACAGAATGTGATGAATGACCTCAAGGGCATGGGCTTGATGCAGAAAGTGCCGGCCCGTGCCGTGTATGAGAAAGAGCAGAACGGCTACGCCCGCATTGATGATAAAGTGGGGACGATCTTCGCCCCACCGAATCGCAGGGGCGGGATTAGTGTAGCGGGCTACTGGATGGCACCCGAACCCGTGGCCCGCGTGATTAACAACCACTTGTCGCCGGGCCTTCGCGACAGTGAGTCGGTTGGCGGTCTATACAAAACCTATCTTGCTGTAGGCCACGCGATGAACTCCGCTCAATTGCTGTCGGGCTACTACGGCACCAAAATCCGCAATGAAGATGATCCGATCTTGAAGCAACTCGGCGACGTGGGCAAGTTCCTCGGGAAGCAAGTCGAGCCCTTCGGCGTCCGGGGTGTTTCGCAGATGCTCAATGAAGGGCAGGGAGCACGATCCTTCCTGCCGTTGATCGGACTTAACCCTGCCCGTCGTGATGTAACTGAATCACCAGCAGAGCAGCGGGCCCAGGAATTGTTGTCCCAACGGATGCCGGCCGCCCCTCGCACAACGGAACAAGAGGACCGCTCGCGACGTGTTTCGGAATTTGCAGCGGGGCTTCGCAATCGAGAGCCCGAGATTTATCAGAAGATCAGAGCCGCTATTCAGGGAGGACAGTTATCGCAGGCCGACATTGAAAATATCAGGGAGCGGCAGAAGTTTTCGACGCCGCTCCAGCACACGGTTTCCCGCCTCGATGTTCATGATGCAATGCAGGTTTGGTCACTCGCAAATGACGCGGAGAAACGCCGGCTCATGGCGATCATGACAACGAAAGTGCGGGCTTCAAAGACGCTCACGCTTGACGAACGCAAGGCGTACATGACGCAACTTCAATCGGATTTCCAGCAGCTTCGCAACGCGGCATTGGCCGGAGCAGGAGTGAATTAACATGGCAGCCCATAGACTTTCTCCGAGTGAACGGCGGCGACGCGAGAAGCTTCAAGTTAAACGACAGAATGAGAAGCAATACCGGCGGCTCATGGCCCTGCCACAAGCGGAGCGGAATGCCTTCACCAGCAAGCGGCAGCGGGGCGTCTATGCCCAGCGGAGCGGATTGGTGCGGCGTGTTAGGGCAGCCCATGCCTGTGCCGTGTGCGGCGGGGTGTGCCAGCATTCGCACCATGTAGACCCGGCTTCAAAATCCTTTGAGCTAGGTAAGGCTGCCCTGCACTCTTACGCTGAAATCGTCCGCGAGTCGGCGAAGACCGTTTGCGTCTGTGCAAAGGATCATCGGGCGATTCACATGGGCAAGGCGGCACTGCCCTCCGATGCTCCGCGTCTGATTATCCCGCCGGAAATGCTTCCGCCACAAGCACCGTTGAAGACAGTCCGGCTGGCCCGGCGAATCGCATGGCGGAGCAGAATCAGGAGTAATTGAAGTCACGGAAATTAAGAAAGCCGCCGGCCGCTGCCAACGGCTTCTTTGGATCGCTGAGACAACCCGCTCAGCAACCCTGCATTCCCTCAATCCGCATATCGGGATTATCAGGTGAAGTCCCGCGAAGTCAAACTGGACTAAAGTCAGCCGGCCAAATAGAATAGAATTGTCGGCGGTTTCCCTCGGTGAAAGTTCCCCCCCCTCTTTCACCACCCGCCGACTTTTTTGTTTCCCGCTGATAAACTGATGGATCGTATCAGCCTATGATTTCCCGCCGCAATCGACGGTAGAGAGGTAGGGCAGCATGTTGACGAAGTTTCTGCTGTCCCCCGGTGCCCGCAGTAAGTAAACCGACCGCTTATCGGTGGCGGTGGCTTCCGGGGCTTCTCACTGGACACGGGGGCGGTTCCCGTGACGGCTGGCCAATTCACTTTCCGGCCGTTCGATAACAACGCCGCATGGCATGGCACCGATGCAACGGGCGGCTTCACAAGACCGCTCGTTTGCTTTTGGTGCCTTGGCTTGGATGGCCACTATGCAAGTTCCCGGATTGCCAACCGATTCCCTTTGGAAGTTTCTCACCGTGGCCGGTTTCTTATTGGCCGGAACCGCGTTGTACTTCGCCGTTCGCGGACAAGGTGAATTCAAAAAGGAATACGCTCTGCTCATCGCACAGGCCCAAGTCGCTTCGGATCATGCAAAATCACCAGACGCACAACAACAACTCGATAAGCTCAATATTGAATCGGCAGAATTGATTGCCGATGCCGTTCAATTGCAGGGCAATCTGTATCCGCTGTGGAATACAGGCATTTGTGTTGGGTTTGTCGTGGGCCTGTTTGGATTGATGAAATGGGTTGCAGAACAGAGGGCGGCAGACGAGCGTGCATCGAAGGCCTGAACCGCTCCCTGCCCCCCATCTTTCCATGAGCGTGGCCGACTGACTCGCGGGTGAATTGCCTTGGAAGCGTGAAAAGCCGACTGAAAAGATAGACGTGTCTGCGGCTTCAGGTTCCCAAAAATAGTCGCAAGGCCTCTCCCCAAACCAGGCCGTCATATGCATGAATCATTTCG
>Ga0157370_10003181_pt1 | contig 19416 bp, 13 predicted proteins | sample C35metaG_FD_113463 | JGI IMG/M metagenome (GOLD analysis project Ga0157370, IMG submission 113463) | Corn rhizosphere microbial communities from Kellogg Biological Station, Michigan, USA - C3-5 metaG | ecosystem: Host-associated > Plants > Roots > Rhizosphere > Soil | place: USA: Michigan...
GGCGCATGATCTCGGGCCGCAGCGAATTCGCGTAAACGCCATTTCCGCGGGGCCGGTGAAAACGGCGTCTGCACGCGCTGTGAAGGACTTCTCAAGCATTCTCGATCACGTGAAAGAACGTTCTCCTCTGCGTCACGTTACGGAACCGGGCGAAGTCGGAGATACTGCGGTGTTTCTGGCCAGCAACCTGAGTCGCGGCATTACTGGAAACATACTATTCGTGGATTCCGGCATGCAGCTGATGTAGCCGGTCTTACTTGAAATCGTGCGAACTCATGGCCGGGGCGGCGGGCTCAATGCGGTCGATGCGTCGCGCCAGAACATGGATCACGCCATCCACATTCTGGAGCTTCCCTCCGATGAGTAAATAAGGCTCCGTCAGCAGAGTCACCCGGCATTCATCGAACATATCCGGCATCACAACCACATTTGCAATCCCGGTCTCGTCTTCCATGCTCAGGAAGACAATTCCCTTCGCCGTGCCCGGGCGCTGGCGTACGATAACGCACCCCGCCACCCGAACCAGTGCGCCATTCGGAACAGCCGCGAGATCGCGCGCGGGCGTAACGCCGAGTTCGTTCATATCTGCCCGCCGGAAGTACATCGGGTGCCGTCCGACGGTCATGCTGGTCCCGTGGTAATCGGCGGCGAGGCGCTCGTTGATTGTCATCCGCTCGAGCGGGGTTTCCGGATGAGGCTCGGGAGCCAGTTCGAGCAACGGACCAACGGGACGCCCTGCGCGAGCCGCTTTCCACAAAGCATCGCGACGGTGCGCGGTTCCGAGTTTCGCCAGCGCGCCCACGCTCGCCAGCATCTCGAGCTCATCCTTCCGGAGCTGCGGCACGCGGCGCGCGAGATCGTCCACATTCTCGAACGGCTTTGCGGCCGCGATCGCGAGGCCGGCCTCAGCGCGCAAACCGCGAACAAAGCGTAGCCCAAGGCGCAGCATCTGCGGTTCGCCTTCTATCGTGCAGTTCCACTCAGAGATGTTCACGTCCACGGGCAGTACTCTCAGCCCGCGCCTCTGGGCATCTTTCACCAGCACAGCCGGATGATAAAAACCCATGGGCTGATTGTTCAGCAGCGCGCAGCTAAACGCAGCCAGATAGTGGCATTTGAAATAAGCGCTGGCATAAGCCAGCAGCGCAAAGCTGGCGGCATGCGACTCGGGAAATCCATAAAGAGCGAATGAGGTAATCGACTGGACAATGCGGTCCTGCTGATCGCCCACAATGCCGTTCTTCGTCATCCCTTCGCGCAGATTCACTTCGATTTCGCGCATGCGCTGCTCGGATCGTTTAAAGCCCATTGCGCGCCGCAGCTCTTCCGCCTGGCCGCCGGAGAAGTTCGCCACGATCATCGCCATCCGCAGCAGTTGTTCCTGAAACAAGGGGACACCGAGCGTCCGGCTAAGGACAGATTCAAGGCTTGGATGCAGCGCCTCAACCGGTTCTCTGTTCGCGCGGCGCGCCAGATAGGGATGCACCATATCGCCGACGATCGGGCCGGGCCGAATCAGCGCCACTTCGACCACGAGATCGTAAAAATCTTTTGGCTTCATTCGCGGCAGCGTGGCCTGCTGTGCTCGGCTCTCCACCTGAAACATGCCGATAGTGTCGCCCTTCTGCAGCACTTCATAGACTTTCGAATCGTCCGCTGGTAGCCGCCCGAGATCGATCTCTTCGCGCCAGTGATCGCGGATCAGCGTGATGCAATCCTCCAGCACGGCCATCATGCCGAGACCGAGCAGATCGACCTTGACGATCTTCATATCTGAACAATCGTCTTTATCCCACTGCACAACCACGCGGCCAGGCATCGAGGCCGGCTCCAGCGGGACAACGCTATCCAGCCGGCCCTGGCAGATCACCATGCCGCCTGAGTGCTGCCCGAGATGCCGCGGCATGTCCTGCAGGGCAACCACGAGGTCCAGAAACTTCCGTATCTTTGGGTTCGAGAGGTCCAGACCGGCCTCGCGGAATTGCCGGTCCGTGGTGTCATTCGGATCATGCCAGCCCCACATCGGCGCGAGGCTCGAGACTTTATCGAGAGTGGCGACGTCGAATCCGAGCACCTTGCCGGCTTCGCGCGCCGCCAGCCTGCCGCGATAGGTGATGACGTTTGCGGTCATGGCCGCGCCGTGATGGCCGTAGCGATCGTAAACATACTGGATGACGCGTTCGCGCTGATCGCCGCTGGGCAGATCGATATCGATATCCGGCCACTCGCCGCGTTCATCGGAGAGAAAGCGCTCGAACAGCAAATCCATCTTGATGGGATCCACCGCCGTGATGCCAAGCGAATAACAAACCGCGCTGTTAGCTGCTGACCCGCGGCCCTGGCAGAGAATCCCCTGCTCCCGGCAATAACGAACGATGTCCCAGACGATCAGGAAATAGCCGCCCAGCTTGAGCTTTTCGATCAGCGCGAGTTCGCGCTCAATCTGCTCACGTGCGCGGCCTTCGTAGCGCTCATAACGGCGGCGCGCGCCTTCCTCCGTCATCTTGCGGAGAAAGGAGGAGATCGTCTCTCCTTCGGGCAGCGGATAATGCGGAAACTCATATCCGAGGTCCTCCAGGGTGAACTTCAGGCGCTCCGAAATCGCGTACGTATTGGCGATGGCGATGGGGATATCGGCGAAGACCTCTTCCATTTCCCGCGCGCTCTTCAAATGCCGCTCGGAGTTGCGCGCGAGCAGGCGGCCCGCTTCGGCCAGCGTGGTTTTGTGGTGAAGGCAGGTGAAGACGTCGAGAACTTCGCGCTGCTGCTTCGAACCGTGGCAAACGCCGTTGGTGGCGACAAGTGGCAGCCCGAGGGACTTCGCTACGGACGCAGCGGCCTGATTGCGCGCTTCCTCATCGCGATCGAAATGGCGCTGCAATTCCACATAAACGTTTTCGCGGCCGAAGATGCGAATCAGTTGCTCCACCGTTTCGCAGCCGGTTTTTCTGCGGAGGCCGAGCGACAGCGGACCTTCTTCGCCTCCGGTCAGGCAAATGAGACCGCGCGAGTATTCAGCGAAGTCATCGGATGTCGCGGCGGCTTCATGGCCCGGCTTCGGATTCTTCGTCCCGGCGCGCAGTTTGATGCGAGTCAGCAGCCGGCAGAGATTCCGATAGCCTTCACGCGATTCGACGAGCAACGTATAGAGGCTGCCATCCGCCGCCGTCACTTCCGCGCCTACGTGGGCGTGAACGTTGTACTTCTTCGCCGCGCTGTGGAAACGGGCGGAGCCGTAAACCCCATCGATGTCTGTCAGCGCCATTGCCGGCGCTCCCAAACCTTCCTGTGCATACGCGGAACAGATCGCCACGTATTCTTCCGGGAGACATGCGCCTCGAAGAAAACTGAAGGCGGAGCGGGCGTGAAGTTCGATGTAACGCGACGACGACATCAGACAGGGAACTTGTTTTATTTTCGCAGGCGCGGGCGGACCATCGGCTCGGCTCGAACCGCTGCGCGCGCAGGATTTTTATCCGTCAATTCGAGACGGAATCGACGATTTTCAGAACAGATACTTCAAAGCAAACTGAATTTGCCGGTTCGGCACTTCGGTGCTTGTAATGACGCCAAACGTACCTGATCCGAGCGTAGCTCCTGCATTCGAAAACTGTGGTGAGTTGAAGGTATTGAAAAATTCGCTTCGGAACAAGAGCTGTTGGGATTCACTCCACGGCATGCGGAAGGACTTGGACGCCGAAAGATCCCACGTTTGCGTGCCCGGGCCTGTAACGGGATTACGCGGACTGTTGCCGTAGTGCAGAATCGAGCGCTGGAAAGCAGCGGTGTTGAACCACATATCCGGCGTCTGGTTCGGCACAGCGACGCTTTGACCGGTCAAGTCAGGCCGCTCCCATAGACCGTCATTGTTCTGGCTGTCTCCGCTCTGGGTAATGTTGAACGGAAAGCCGCTCGCAAACGTGACGATCCCGCCGAGTTGCCAGCCGCCGAGAACAGCGCCCGCCGCCCCTTTCAGATCTTTTCCGAACGGTATCTGCCAAACATAGCCGATCACAAGGCGGTGCCGTTGATCGAGCACACTGCTGGCTCGTTCCGCCTTACCCCGGTTGCGCGGATCCTGGCAGCCGCAGCCGCCCATGTTGATGGTTTCGGCGGCATCGTCAATCAGATGGGACCACGTGTACGCTGCAGTCAGGCTTAAGCCGCGTGACAAGCGGTGCTCGTAACGAGTCTGCAGCGAGTGGTAGATGGTGTTGGTATCCGGCGCGATCATTCGGATCCGCGCATATTGCGGATAAGGCCGCCGAGGCTGGATAGGGCCTGGGCCCGGATCCGCCTGGTTGAAGTTCTGCAAACTCGTATCAACGTGGGTTCCCTTGCTGCCCACCCAGCCTGCTTCGATAACATCGTTCGAGCCGAATTGTCGTGAGACCTGCAGATTGAAGTTCTGCATATAAGCATTGTGCCGCCGCCGGTCAATGGGAGCCGAGACAACATTGAAAATCGGGTTATTCGGGTACAAGGCGGCCGGAACAGGATTCTCGATCGTCGCGATCGGGTTGGAAATCGGGTTGAGTACCGTGAGACTGCCGGCAGTTGGTGGGTTCAGCTGCAGAATGTTCATGTTGTCGAATTGGGCTGCACTGTAAAAGATGCCGTAGCCACCGCGCACGACCATGTTGCGGGGCAGTCGCCAGGCGAAGCCGAACCGCGGGCTCCAGTAGTTGTATTCGTTCTTATAGATATCGGCTATCTTGCCCGGATCCGGCCAGAGTACGGGTCCGCTCGGGTCAAGATCGAATCGTAAGGTCCGCGTGACGCCATTGATTTCGCGCGGCTGTCCAAAAAGGTCGTAGCGCAGCCCCAGGTTCAGGGTGAGGTTGGAGTTAACTTTCCAGTCGTCCTGCACATACAGGCCGTAACGCCACTGGCGTATTTTCGAGATCGGGACGCCTTCCGGCGTCAACGTTCTATAGGGATAGCCGAGCATGTAGTCGGCCGCGCCTTCGCCAGTGAGGTCGCCTGTAAAGTACAACTGGCCGAACGGCCAGTTATTGGTCGTGGCATCGTCCAGCAGACGCCGGATATCGCCGCCGACCTTAAGCGCGTGCGCTCCCCGCGTCCAGCTGACATTGTCAACCACCTGATAGGTTCGGCTATTGTCGAGATTGGAAGCGGCCTGGTCGTCTCCCATACCCATATAGCCATTGATATTGATCAGCGGAAATCCCTGCTCATCAGCCCGGAGCGGTCGCCCCGTCGGACCTCCGACGTTCATGCCATGGATGCCCAGGGAATCGATGGTGAAGTTTGTCCCTGCGCGCGGGCTCAGCACGGAGACATTGGCAAGATTGAAGCCGAAACGAACTTCATTCACCAGGGCCGGAGAGAATGTGTGCACCCACTGACTGGAAAAGCTGCTGTTGGGAAAAGTGCCACTGAAATAGAAGTTCGGGTTTAATTCATAGTTCGGGAAATCTCTTCGCGAACGGATATAATGCGCAAACACCTGGTCCCTGGGCCCGAAATACTGATCGACCCGAACCAGGCCCTGGTCGGTTGTAAGACGCCCTTGCGTCACGCCCGCATAGTTTGTGACTCCCGAAGTGTTTGGCAGCGGCATGTAATGGTTCACAAGATTGACCGAGACCGGATTGAGCCGGCTCTGCGGAATCTTATTGCCCAGGAACGGGGATCCGCCGAACGGATCGATGATCGGCGTCGATACGGCCGAGAAATCGCCGGCGCGTTGAGCAGGCGTCAAAACAATATCCGTTGCGGCGCTTTCGCTGACTGAGCGGATCCCCTCGTATCCCAAGGTAAAGAAAGTCTTGTCTTTTCGGATCGGGCCGGAGACGACTCCGCCGAACTGGTTCCTGCGCAGAATATCTTTCGGAAGCGGAGCCGGACGAAAATACCCTCGGGCGTCCAGCTTGTCATTGCGGAAGAATTCCCAGGCGCTGCCATGAAACTGGTTCGTACCGGAACGGACCTGCAGATTAATGTTCGCTCCGGCATTGCCGCCGTATTCAGCGGAGTAGTTGCCGCTTTGAACCTTGAATTCCTGCAGCGCGTCTACGATCGGGTATAGCGTTACGTAATTGCTGCGGTTGTTCACCATGGTGATGCCGTCGATATTGACCTGCATCCACGAGTCGCGGGAGCCGTTGGCGATCACTCTGGAACCGTCCGTACTCGCCGTGAACTGGGACGGCTCATATACGCGTACACCGGGCGTCAGAACCGACAATTGAACAAAGCTCCGCCCATTCAGCGGAAGGTTCACTATTCGTTCCGTGCTGACGACTTCCCCCAGAGTTGCGTTTTCGGTCTGAAGCAACGGCGCCGCCCCGGTGATCTCCAGGGTCTGCTGCACCTGGCCGATCTCCATGGCGAAGTCGATCCGCGCCTGCTGATTAATCTGAATCGTGACCCCGGTGCGCCGCTCTGTTCGAAAACCCGGCGCCTGCGCTTCAACCGTATAGTCGCCAGGAACCAGATAGCGGACTTCGTATTTTCCGTCGGCGCCAGTCTTGACGGATCGCGAGACGCCGGTAGCCGGATTGGCGATCGTCACCTCAGCCCCGGAGATCAAAGCGCCCTGAGGGTCTGAAATCGTTCCCAGGATACCGGTATCAAGAGTTTGAGAAGCGGAAGGCGGCGAACAGACGAGAAACAACGCTAGCGAAACCGCAAAGACGCGCTCGAATTGCATAAAAGACTCCTAAGGCGAGCGGGGCTAATCTGCCATTGATTGCCGCCAGCCCGGCGTGGCAATTTGGCGCGACTATAGCACAGCAACAGAACGAAAAAAAGAGCGATATTGCTCAATTTCCGGCGCTGTGGACAGAAAATCCTGGCGCCGGCGAATGCCTCGCGCGTACAGTGGAAAAGTCGTATACTTACTTAACTTCTGCGAACAAAGGTAAGGAAAACGTTTTGGAGCGCCGCAGTTTCATCGGAACGGCTCTGGCGTTGGCGCAAGCGCAGACGCGCACGGAGGCAGCCGGCGACATTCTGGTGGAGCGCGCTGCCGCCGGTTCGCCCCACTCCGGAAAAGTACTGGCGCTGATTACTCCGCATCTGGATGACGGTCCTATCTTCGCGGGCGGAACCGTGGCGAAACTCCTGAACGAGGGCTATTCGGGATACTTCATCAGGACCAGCAACGACGAGAAGGATTCATTCCGGCTCACGCCGGGCGAGACTGTCCTCGCGAATGAGCGTGATACTCAGGCGTTCCTGAAGGTAATGGGATTGAAGCAGGCGTTCGATCTCGGATATCGGAATCATCTGATGGATGATATTGCGCGCGTGGAGATCCGCGCCCGCTTGATATTTCTTTTTCGCCTGCTTAAGGTCGATACGGTGCTCAGCTACGATCCGTGGGGACATTACGAGGAAAATCCGGATCATTATGTGACCGCGCAGGCGGTTGAGGCGGCTTGCTGGATGGCGGGTGGGAATCTCGATTTGCCGGAGCATTTCGCCGCAGGTTTGAAACCCCACTCCGTCTCAGAGAAGTATTATTTTGCGCGCGGGCCGCAATTGGTCAACCGCGTCGTGGATATCTCCTCCACCAGCGCCAAAAAGCTGGCCTGCATCCGATCGTGCCGAACCATGGTGAACCATATGGTGAAGGACCTTCAGACGTCGCTAGCGGAGCGCAAACTCAGAATACCCGCACTTGATGGGCCTGAAGAACACGCCGTCGAAGAGTATGCGAAAGCGACGTTCCAGGCGCGGGATGCCGAAATCGGACGCCGCCACGGGCTGCCTTACGCGGAGGAGTTTCATTACATCGGACCAGATCCGGCATTGTCGGAGTACGTCTCTCGAAATGCAGTGCCGCTATAGTCGTTGTTCATCAACGCCGCGGCCGAACGAATTTCACCAGGGCTGGCTGCTTATCCCCTCGCGATTCCTGATTCGCCCGTCCTGAACATGAACGAGCGGCCACCTCATCTGCCCCACACGACATGCAGTGGATCTGGAATCCGTTCGCGTAGTGGCTTCACAAATAAATGAGCCTGGCAATGCCAGGCTCAAGGCGACAAAGTGGGATTTTGAGGGTTTTGATGGTCAGCAAGAGGTGAATAAGCAGATGGGATTTATGGAAGGGGTTTTCTCGTCGTCCTTGAGCCCTTTTAACTTGCCATGCACGTTCTCTCTTCAAGCAAGTCTCTCGCCAAACTGCAGACGCGCTGAAAATCGAACGCTACGCCGGTTCGCCCGCCCCGTGAACTTGCGCCAATGCAAAAACGAACGCACATTCGAACGTTCAGTTTCGAATCGGGGCGCGTCTCCAGGTAAAAACGTTCCAGGCCCGCAATTTTGTCCACGTTATAGTACCGATTGTGAATTCCGCAACAATGCGAACACTCGATCTGTTCGAGCAAACCGGCGCTTACCTGAAAGGTCATTTCCGCCTCACCAGCGGGCTGCACAGCCCGGGATATCTTCAGTCCGCTTTGGTTCTCCAATACCCTGAACACGCTGAGCGTCTGGGCCGGCAACTGGCGGATCTCCTGCGTCAGATCGCAAAGGAGCGGATTGACCTGGTAGTTTCGCCCGCACTCGGGGGAATGATCATCGGCCATGAGGTGGCTCGCGCTCTCGGTATCCGGTTTCTTTTCACGGAGCGCGATGCGGACCGAAAGATGGCGCTGCGCCGCGGTTTCGTCATCGCGCCGAACGAGCAGGTGGTGGTGGTCGAGGATGTGATTACAACCGGTGGCAGCACCAAAGAGGTGATCGATATCGTCTCGGCGGCAGGAGCGAAAACCGTCGCGGCGGGTTCCATTATCGATCGCAGTGGCGGCGCGGTCGACCTCGGAGTCCCCCGAGTGGCCGCCGAAACCCTGAGTGTTCCCGCATACGACCCCGCAAGCTGCCCGCTTTGCCAGTCCGGTGTCCCGATCGTAAAACCGGGATCACGGCCAGCGTGACCGCGCCAGAGCTTTAGATGTTCCAGCGCCGCATGACGCGGTTTTCATGTTCGAATCCGAGAATTCCGATTCCCGCTGTCTCGAGATAGAACAGCTTCCCATCTTCAGCCGGAAGTTCCAGCCAGCAGGCTGCAAGAATGCGCAGGATGTGCCCATGCGCGAAAAGCGCCACGTCGCCGTCGCTTTGCATCGCACGATCGATCACATCGAGCGCGCGGGCGCCCACCTGAGCCACCGTTTCGCCGTTTGGTACGCCGTCGCGGAAAAGAGACCAGCCGGGGCGTTCTTTCCGGATTTCATCGGTCGTCTGCCCCTCGTAATCGCCGTAATCCCACTCCATCAGATTCGGGTCGATCTGCGCCTGGTCGGCCAGGCCGGCGATCTCACAGGTGCGGCGGGCGCGCTCGAGCGGGCTCGTCAGCACCAGCGCGAACGGATGACCCGCAAGCACATCGCGGATTCGCTCTGCCTTTTTCTCGCCAGAGCGCGTTAACGGCAGGTCGGTCCTGCCGGTATGGGCTCCGGAAAGACTCCACTCCGTCTCTCCATGGCGGATCAGCCAGAGATTCATGTGCGACCGGCGTTATGCGTAAATGCCGCGGAGCCGGATTGCCGACGCAACCCGATCGAGCGCCACCATATAAGCCGCGGTGCGATTATCCACGCCGTGCTTTTCGGCGTATGTCATCACCGCGCCGAAGCTGCCGACCATCGTCTCCTGGAGCGTCGAATTCACCCGCTCTTCGTTCCAGAAAAAACCCTGGCGATCCTGCACCCACTCGAAATAGGACACTGTCACGCCGCCGGCATTGGCCAGAATGTCCGGAATGACGAATATCTTCTTTTCGGCCAGGATCTCGTCCGCAATCGAAGTTGTCGGGCCATTTGCGCCTTCGCAAAGAATGCGGCACCGCAGCCGGTCGGCATTGTCCGAAGTGATCACGTTTTCGGTCGCAGCAGGCAGCAGTACATCACATTCGAGAAACATCGCCTCCGCCTTGTCGATCGCCTCGGCTTCCGGAAACCCGTTGATGGAACCGGTATCGTGGCGATAACGTGCGAGCGCTTCGATATCGATGCCGTTGCGGTTGTACACCGCGCCATCATATTCGATGATGCTGACGATGCGAAAGCCGCGGGCGCTCATCAGCCTTGCAGCCATCCCGCCGACATTACCGAATCCCTGAACAACCACGCGCGTATTCTCGGGCGCCACGCCGAAGCGTTTCAGCGCCTCGAGCGTCACGATCAGGCACCCGCGTCCCGTGGCTTCACGGCGTCCGAGGGAGCCGCCGAGTTCCATCGGCTTGCCTGTCACTACTGCCGTCGTGGCATGGCGCACGTGCATCGAGTAGGTATCCATGATCCACGCCATCACACGGTCATTCGTATTCACATCAGGCGCCGGAACGTCGCGTTCGGGCCCGATCATTTCAATGATCTCTGCTGTGTAACGCCGGGTAATTCGTTCGAGTTCCCCGTCGGAAAGCAGCGCTGGCTCACAGATCACCCCGCCCTTTGCGCCGCCGAACGGGATATTCACCACGGCGCATTTCCACGTCATCCAGGAAGCCAGCGCGCGAACTTCGTCGAGCGTCACGTCAGGCGAATATCGAATACCGCCCTTGCCGGGCCCGCGCGCGATTGAGTGCTGTACCCGATATCCGGTGAACACTTCGAGTCGCCCGTCGTCCAGTTGCACGGGAATATTTACAGTGATCTCCCGAGCCGGACTCTTCAGGATCTTGCGCATTCCGTCATCCAGCTGAAGACGCCTGGCGGCATTATCGAACCTTGCTTCCGCGGCAAGCCAGGGATTCTTTTCGTCTTTCAGCGAAACGGTAGATGTCATCGGCGTGGTTCGCGCTCCACTCAGATTATGGCGCGAGGCTTTTGCTATTTGCCCTTGACAGCGGCAAGCGCGCGCTGAATCTGAGGATCGTACCCGGCTTCCACGCGGTCGCCCTGCTCTACGCCGAGCGACTGGTTGAAGATTTCGGTCCGGAGTCTGGATTCAAGGTAATCACGGTTCTGAATCCATTCGTGCAGACTCGGCTGAATCTGATGCTGCGAAAGCCAGGCCTGAAAATCGTCCATCACGCGCGGCGGCAATTGCCATTTTTCATCGATCTTCTGGTCGGACTTGTGATCGCGCAGATATTCCGTCGCGTAGCTCGTGAACGCGCCCGAGCCTTCGAGCGCAGCCCGGAACGGCGTCATCTCCGTCGGGCCCACGATCTGATCCGGAACGATGCCGCCGCCTCCCGCTACAGGCCGTCCGGAATCGGTTTTGAAATCCTTCCGTTCATTCGGATGCGAGGCCGTTGCGCCGAGCGCGAAGCCCTCTGAATTCAGAGCATCGTGCTGCTTGTTGAACGGCTTTTGAATCGAGCGGCCGCTCGGAATGTAATAGAGAGCCGTAGTGAGCGCGAGACCGGCGCCCTCGGAAAGCGGGTATACGCTTTGCACCAGTCCCTTGCCGAAGCTGGGCTCTCCCACGATCGTGGCCCGGTCGTGATCCTGCAGCGATCCCGCGACGATCTCGGACGCGCTCGCCGTCTTCCCGTTCACGATAACCGCAACCGGGAAAGTATAGGGAACATTCCCATTCGGCACGCGTTCGATCTGCTCGGGAACATTCCGGCCTTTCGCGGAAAGGATCATCTGGCCGGGTTTGAGGAACAGCGACGCGGTTTCGAGCGCCGCGGTCATCAGGCCACCGGGGTTATTACGCAGATCGAGCACCAGGCCGTGCAGGCTGGCGCCGCCCAGCTTTCCGATTGCCTGGCGAATCTGCCTGCCCGTCTTCTCGTCGAACTCGTTCACCCGGATATAACCGATCCCGGGCGCAATCTCGAAAGCCCGGTCCACCGTGGATGACTGCATCTCCTGCGGAATCAGGCGAAGCGTAAGCAGTCTCTCGGATCCCGGCCGGTGGACTACCAGATCCGCGGGCCGCTGCTTCGATTCCTTCAGCAACTCCACCGTCTGGTCCGGATTCAGCCGGTCGAGCCGGTAATTGTTTACCGCAAGAATCTCATCCCCCGGAACCATTCCGGCGCGGGCCGAGGGCGTATTGGGAAGCGTCTGCAGCACAACCACCCGGCCGGGAAGAATGGAGACAACGGTGCCAAAGCCCTTGGCAGTCGAGGTCTCCATTTGTTTCAATTGCGCATACTGGTCGCGATCGAAAAAGACGGTATGCGGGTCGAGGCGCTTCAGAAGTCCGGGAATCGCGCCTTGATAGAATGCTTGGTCGATATCCACCGGGTCGGCGGCGTTTTCCACCAGCACGCGGTAGGCGTCGACGAACCGCTTCATCTGCTTCGCGTCATCGTCCGCCGGGGGCGCCGCGGCGCGAGCCACGGCGCAAACCAGACCGATACACAAAACAAGCGTGTGAAGTGGGACGCGTCGGCGTGGGAAACAATTCAACATGGAGCGACGGCAGCCCGGACGGGCCGGTTACTTAGCGATTATTATCGCGTGAAGCGGGTGGCCTTCTTTCGCGCGTGCCGCTCGAGCGCCAGCTCGATCAGCCGGTCAATCAGTTCGCTGTAGGGAATTCCGGAGTATTCCCACATTTTCGGGTACATGCTGATGGAAGTAAAGCCTGGAATTGTATTGATTTCGTTGATATAAAGTTTGCCTGTCGCCTCTTCGCGAAGAAAATCAACCCGTCCCATGCCCTCGCAGCCAACCGCTTTGAAACATTCCACCGAAAGGCGCCGCATTTCGGTCATCTCACGTTCCGGAAGCTTCGCCGGAAGCTCGAAGCGCGCCAGATTCAGCTCATACTTGTCTTCATAGTCGTAAAACTCGCGGGAAGGCAGAATCTCGCACGGAGCCGAAGCGGCCGGATTGTCGTTGCCCAGCACCGCGCACTCGAATTCCCTGCCCTCGATCCCCCTCTCCACGATGATTTTGTAGTCGTACTCAGCCGCAAGACGAAGCGCCTTCTTCAGTTCTTCGTAATCATGCGCCTTGGAAATCCCGACCGACGAACCGAGATTCGCCGGCTTCACGAAAACAGGAAAAGGCAATTCCCGAGCCACTGCATCGGCATCGATTTCATCCCGATTCTGGACGACGTACTCCACTACCGGCAGCCCGCGCTCCCGGCACAGGCGCTTCATCACGTCCTTGTCCATGGCCACGGCGGAAGCCATTACACCCGGACCGACGTAAGCGAGATCGGCCAGTTCCAGCAGGCCCTGCAGCGTGCCGTCCTCAGCGAAAGTCCCGTGAATTACCGGAAATGCCACGTCAATATCCTGGTGCGCGCCCGGTTCAGGCAGAATCGGCGATGGGCTCCAGCGGCCTTCTTTTCCAATCACGAAACGCACAATCTCGTACCGGGCCGAATTCATTGCGGCGATCACCGATTCGGCCGAACGCAGCGACACCTCATGCTCCCCGGAACGCCCCCCGTAAATTACTGCGACGCGAATCTTCATATTCAGAGAATTTTCTTTCCCATGGCGGAGAGGATGAGTTCCACCGCGAGATCGGCCGTGCGATTGACCTCGTCGATCACCGGGTTCACTTCAACGACTTCCATCGACAGCATCTTGCCGGAGTCGCAGATCATCTCCATCGCCAGATGCGCTTCGCGATAGGTGCCGCCCCCGCGCACCGGGGTTCCCACCCCCGGCGCGAATTCGGGATCCACGAAATCCATATCGAGCGAAAGGTGGAATCCCGCAGTACCCCGCGTTGCCACTTCGAGCGCATCCGCCATCACGGCGCGCATGCCGCGCTCATCGATGTCGCGCATCGTAAAAGCCCGTACGCCGGTTTCCGCCACCACGCCGCGCTCCATCGGGTCCACGTCTCGGATCCCGATCAGCGCAACCCGCGTGGGGTCTACCTTCGGCGCAAATCCCCGGATATTCACCAGTTCCGCCGGCCCGCGCCCAATACAGCACGCGAGCGGCATTCCGTGGACATTCCCGCTGGGGCTCGAATCCGGCGTATTCATGTCCGCATGGGCATCAATCCACAGAAGACCTGCCGCGCGCCCTGACTGCCGAAAGTAACTCGATACTCCGGCGACGCTGCCCGCTGCAATCGAATGATCGCCGCCGAGCACGAGCGGCTCGCGGCCGTCTTCGAGCGCATGTTCCACCATCTCTGCCAGCCGTTCGCATGCAGCCGCAATCTCCGGCAGAAACTTCGCATTCCCGGGCCCGGCGTCCCTCAGGCTCTCCGCCTGTGCGACAGGAACATTGCCCAGATCCAACACGTCATATCCGAGAGCGCCCAACTTCGCTCCGAGGCCCGCCACGCGAACGGCGGAGGGCCCCATATCGACGCCCCGTCTGCCCTGCCCCAGATCCAGCGGCGCGCCAATAATAGCCACCCGCGGCTTCTTCATGAGTTCACGGCTTCAATCTGTACAGCATTCTCGGAAATGCGATCGTCTCTCGTACGTGTTCGAGCCCGCACACCCATGCTACGCAGCGTTCAATCCCCATGCCGAAGCCGCCATGCGGAACCGTTCCGTATTTGCGCAGATCGATATACCAGTCGAATGCTTCTTTCGGCAGATGATGTTCTTCAATTCGCCGCAGCAACAGCTCCGGATCGTGAATGCGCTGGCCCCCGCCGATGATCTCGCCATATCCTTCGGGCGCCAGCACGTCCACCCCAAGCGCCACCTCCGGCCGCTCGGGATCCGGCTGCATATAAAACGCCTTGATCGCGGTGGGAAAACGATCCACCATAATCGGCTTCTCGAACTGCTCGGTCAGTATTGTCTCGTCGGCGCCCCCGAAGTCGCTGCCCCACTGGATCTCGGAACCGTGCTCCTGAAGATTCTTCACCGCGTCGTCATAGCTGATGCGCGGGAACGGCGGCTGCACCTTTTCCAGCTTTGACGTGTCCCGCTCGAGCGTCTTCAGTTCCTCGCAGCGGTTGTCGAGCACGCGCCCCACCACGTAGACAACCATCTCTTCGGCCACGCGCTTGATCTCGTCCAGATCCGCGTACGCCATTTCCGGCTCCGCCATCCAGAATTCTGTAAGATGCCGGCGGGTCTTGGATTTCTCCGCGCGAAACGTGGGGCCGAAGCAGTACACCTTTCCGAACGCCATTGCGTTGGCTTCGTTATAAAGTTGCCCGGATTGCGTTAGATAGGCCTTATCGTCGTCGAAGTAGTTGACTTCGAAAAGCGTCGTGGTCCCTTCACACGCGGCGGGCGTAAAGATCGGCGTATCCACCAGCGTGAACCCGTGACTATCGAAGTAGTCGCGCACCGCTTTAATCACTTCATGCCGTACCCGGATAATCGCGTGCTGGCGCTGAGAGCGCAACCAGAGATGGCGGTGATCCATCAGGAACTCGACGCCATGCTCCTTCGGCGTGATCGGATACGGATCGGTATCCGAAACCTTCTGGACAATGTCGACGCCTTCCACGTCCATTTCATAGCCGCCAGGCGCGCGGGCTTCGGCGCGAATCTTCCCTCGAACCAGCAGCGAGGATTCCTGCGTCAGATGCTTCAACTGTTCAAAGGTGTCTTCCGGCAACGCGGTCTTGAGCGCGACGCACTGCATCAGGCCCGTGCCGTCGCGGACGATCGGAAAAACGATCTTCCCCGATTTCCTCAGGTTGTAAAGCCAGCCGGCGATTTCCACCGTCTCATCCACATGACGAGAGGCATCGCTGATCGTGATTCTTTCAGGCATGCGTCTTTTTCAGGCGTTCGCGTCAGGCGTTTGCGGTTTCGTATGCTTCCAGTTTTTCAAACACGCGCAAAACCTCGCCAAGCGGATTCTGGTGTTCGGGAACTTCGCGCAACTCGAGCAGCAGCGGATATTGATCCTGCCGCGTCCGCAGCATTTCCATCGACCGCGGCCAGTCGATTGTTCCACCCGGCGCGCCCGGAAACAGATGCTGGTCTTCGTGGCCGTTGTTGTCGTGCAGGTGTAGCGACCGGATTCCGTCTTTCATAATGTCGAACTCGTGTTCAATGCCCGGCCCGAAATGCGCGTGCCCGATATCGAACACATAATTCAGCCGCAGGTGGGTCATTTCGTTAAATGCGCGCAGCCTCTCGGCGGTGGAAAGCTCGTTCGGCGTATTCTCGAGCAGAATCTCCACGCCCCGCTGCCGCGCGAAGACGGTCAGTTCGTCGAGCGACGAGAACGCCGCTTCAACCGCGTGTTCGGAAAAAGTCTGCCCTCCGACCCCCAGATGCTGGACGAGATATCGAAACGGAATCGTCTCCGCAACCTCGATCGCTCGCTTGATCTCATCCACACACTTGATGCGCTCAGCCTTCACACGCTCCGTAATATTGATGTACGAATGCGGTCCCGAACGGCCCCAGAAATCGTCCGTATAAATGGGCGCGTGCACCGAATTCAGCTTCAATTCCGAATCGCGGAACCAGTGCCCGAGTTCCATGATCTGGCTCTTGTCCTGATAATCCAGATGTTGCCGCGCGCAGAATATCTCGACGGCGGGAATGCCCGACCGCTCCACGCGGCTCAGCCAGGCGGTTGTCAAACGATGATTCGCGATCACGTGGGTTGAGAGGACCCGTTGCATATTCCTTCCGGTTTGCGCATTGAAACGCGCGCGTGCTCAGTAGCCTTTGGCAGTCCCGTCGGTACGCCCGTCGGGAGCGCCTTCGATCCATTGTCCTTCAACCCGAATCGCGGCGACTTCTCCTATGGATGAGACCACGCTGATCTGGTGACCACGCTGCCTCAGCAGCTCCAGGGTGTCCGGCGAAATAGTACTTTCCACTCTCAGCGTATCGGGCAGCCACTGGTGATGAATCCGGGGCTGGTCCACCGCCTCCTGCATGTTCATGTGGAAATCCAGCACGTTCAGGATCGTCTCGAGAACGGTGTTGATGATTGTCGGTCCGCCCGGCGTGCCGACCACCATGTACAGCTTCCCTTCGCGCGTAACGATCGTCGGCGTCATGGAAGAAAGCGGTGTCTTGTCTGGCGCAATGGCATCCGCTTCGCCCTGCACCAGGCCGTATACATTCGGTGTGCCGGGCTGCGGCGCAAAATCATCCATTTCGTTATTCAGCAGGAAGCCGAGACCGGTCGCCGTCACTCCGGACCCGAAACTCCCGTTCAGCGTGTAAGTCACGGCCACCGCGTTCCCCTGCGCATCCACAATGGAAAAGTGCGTCGTCTCCGCGCTCTCGTACGCGGAAAGCTCCCCGGCATGGATTTGGTCGCTGGGCGTCGCATGCGCGGCGTCGATGCTTTCGCGCCGCTTCGCGATGTAGGCCGGATCGAGCAGCGCCTTAACCGGCACCTTGACAAAGTCCGGATCCCCCATGTACTCCGCGCGATCCGCGAAGTACCGGCGCATGGCCTCGGCTTCGAAATGCAGCGCATATGCCGAGCCTGCCCCTTCTTTCGCGTAATCAGTCCCTTCGAGGATGCCCATCATCTGCAGAATGCCGACGCCGCCTGAACTCGGCGGAGGAGCGGTGATAATCCCGAAGCCCTTGTATTGCCCTTCGAGCGGCTTCCGCTCGATCGCCTTGTAGTCATGCAGGTCCGCAAGCGTGATCGTGCCGCCGTGTTCCTTCATATCGGCAGCAAGTTCCTTCGCGGTCTCGCCTTCGTAAAAATCCTTCGCGCCTTTCCCGCGGATCCGTTCCAGCGTGCGCGCCAGTTCAGGCTGCTTCAGCACGTCACCGGCCTCGTAAAACGCGCCGTCCTTCAGGAAAATCCGTTTCGATTCGGGGAAGCGCGCAAGTTTTTCGCTCACGCTGCCGTGTAGCGTCTGCGCCAGTGAATAGGACACCGGGAAGCCCTCGCGAGCCAGCCGCACGGCCGGCTCGACCAGTTCCTTCCACGGTTTCGAGCCGAATTTTTTGTGGGCGTACTCCATCCCCCGCACGGTCCCCGGAACTCCGGATGCCCGATATCCCACGACGGAATCCTCGCCGGGCTTACCAGTCGCCGGATCGATGTACATGTCGTGCGATGCGGCCGCCGGCGCGCGTTCCCGGAAATCGATAAACGTCGAGCGGCCATCCGCAAACCGGATCAGCATGAATCCGCCGCCGCCCAGATTGCCGGCGGAGGGATGCGTCACCGCTAACGTGAACGCTACCGCAACCGCGGCGTCCACCGCATTGCCGCCCGATTCGAGCACAGCCTCTCCCACATCGGTCGCGTGTGCTTCGCGCGTCACCACCATCGCATGGCGAGCGCGTACCGGCTGACGAGCGAAACAGCCCGCCGCCAGTGCAACAATCGCCACAGCAACGCTGGCGGTTCTTGAACCGAATCGCATAGCAGTGATTGTAGGAGATGCGCGAATTACGCCCGGCGTTCAGTTTGCTGCGAACAGCGCCTGTATCCGCGTCAGATCTACCGTATCGAATCGGAGCGATCCCGAGAGCAGGGCCGAAGGCGTCTGGGCAGCCTTCGCGATGCCGCGCTTGCCGTGCGTGCGGGTTTGCAGCAGAACGTGGTACATCTCATGCGCAAGTACGCGGGCCATGGCGAAACCGAGCCGGCCCTCCGCGCCTGCTTCCGGCGGGTCTTCGTCCGCCGAGAGAAAACCACGCAGCCGGTCGCAATTCGTTTCGCTGTAGGGCAGCAGGGCGGCGCCTTGCACCAGAGTGTCCGCCAGGGTCACGCGTCGCGAGAATTGCATCGCCCCGGGTTCGCCGGGGATCGCGCGGCAGGAGCCATGGAAAGTAAACACCATCTCCCTCGCGAATGACTCTTTGCCTTCGGGATCATCGGGTAGAAGCCACTTTAGCCGCAGGTTCGCCGAACTCATAATCCGGCCAAGTTCCCGCTCCATCGCCGCCACGAACGCTCGCCCCGGCGGCGCATCAAACCGAAGCAGCAGCCCGATCTCAGGAGGCTCACTCCTCCGGGCGGCTGCGAGACGGATCGGCCCGGTGAGAACCAGAGCAAAAAGCGCTACCGCGATCAGCCCAGACGTGCGTGACGGCACAACGGTAGCGCCGATATTAACACACGCTCGAAATCAGGTTACAGGTTTTTTTTCAAAAACGAACAGATCTGGTACCCGGCAATAAACTTGAACGGGGCTTCCCCGAGCGTGTAATGGCCGCAGGGCATCACGACCGCCTTGTGATCGAATCCGCGAGCCCGCACTTCGTCGATCACCTGGCGCGAAAACTCCGGCAGGAACGTCGTATCGTATATCGCGTAGAGAAAGAGCGATCTCTTGCGCCCAGCCCCGAAGAGGTCGAAATAATGGATGGGGCTGATGCAGTCCCACGCGGACCGAAGAGTGTCCAGATCGATTTCGCTCTCGAGCGACTGGCGGATGTGGCGCGAAGACAGGCCGGTCCAGACCACGTCGGCGAAATACGTCGAACAATGGTTGAAAACGTTGGTTCGGATGCGTTTGTCGTGTGCGCTCGCGAGAAACGCATAGCAGGAGCCGAGACTCGTACCCACGATCCCCAGATCCGTATAGCCTTCCTGTTCCAGCCAGTCGAAGCAGGAGCGCACATCGATGACAGCCTGGCGGGTGGCCTCGA
>Ga0157370_10003182_pt1 | contig 19415 bp, 19 predicted proteins | sample C35metaG_FD_113463 | JGI IMG/M metagenome (GOLD analysis project Ga0157370, IMG submission 113463) | Corn rhizosphere microbial communities from Kellogg Biological Station, Michigan, USA - C3-5 metaG | ecosystem: Host-associated > Plants > Roots > Rhizosphere > Soil | place: USA: Michigan...
GAGTGAGGGGTGAGGGGTGAGGAGTGAGGAGTGATGGGTGATGAGTGGGGGACGGGGGCTGTGGGGGAGAGGGGCTAGGGGCTAGGGGCTAGGGGCTAGGGGCTAGGTTTTTGCTAGATCCTTCCTCTTCACTGATCACTCGGCACTTCTTCCTCACCCGGCACTATCTTCACTAAATGCACCGCCCCTCTGGCCGCCACGGTGAATCCCACGCGCTTCATCTCACGCACCATGGCGGGGTGGCAGGTGCTGGTGAGGATGCGGGTGATGCCGCGGCGGCGGGCTTCCGACCTCTTTGCCTGCAGATTTGAATCAGCGTGGCAGGCTATCCTCGCTTTGCTCGTATTCCGAGAGGTCCGGTGGTGGAGAGCCAGGAATTCGCCAAAACGAGTCCGCCATTCAGATTCAAATGTTAAAATTTCCATATTTACCTCCGCGCTTCTCTCCGCGATCTCAGCGCCTTTGCGTTTCGCTCACTCCTTAAAAACCTTCGCGTCCCCTTCGCGACCTCCGCGCCTTAGCGGTAAAAGCTTCGTAAAGCCCATTTACCCCAGCTCCGCGCCTCTCTCCGCGACCCCTGCGTTTTGGCTCAATAAATAATGATTTTAGCCAGTGAGCCTAAATTCCTGCGGAATGTTCCCCGTTTCGCTTCATCCTTAACGTTCTTCAACTCCTCCGCGTAAGCCCCACCAATTCCGCCAGCTTGGAAGCCGCCGTCCCACTCGTCTTCTCCGGAGCGCTCCACCCAAGCATGCTGGCCAGCAGCTTCGCAGAATCCAGCTTCCCGACCATCTTCACGCGCGTGCGGATCTTCTCCTTTCCGATCTCATCCGTGGTGTATTCCTGGGCGAGGGGACTGTTTTCATCCACCTGGCCCACGGGAGTCGTGATCGCATTCGTTAGAAATTGGATCAACTCCCACTTCTCCATGCGGGACAGCTCCGCCATCGCGCGCCGCTCCTCCCGCAGGTAGGCGATCACGTGCGGACGCCGCAGCATGAGGTAGGCGCACTTCTTCGCCGTCTGATCATTCGCCTTATAGCCTGCTTGCTGATAGGCGCGTATCGCAGGGAGGCCTTCCAGCACCAGATCCGCAAAGGCGCGTTCACGCGTGGACAGTCCTTGGTCATCTTTCGGCATCTTGGCAGGGGTCATTGGGTAATAAAATCATTCATCCAGATCACGGGTCATCTCGTCCCACTCCTGGCGGAACTTTGCCGAGTTTCTATATCTGCGGGCGCACGTCAGTTCCGCCGTATAAACGGTTTCCCACTTCCGTTGGAATGTCCTGGCGATGTGGCACAGAGGCACCCCCATGGCCGCACATGCAGCCATCGCCAGCGAGCGCGCGGAAGCGATGGGTTCCTTTCCGCGTTTTTCTGATAGGAGCAGCGCAGCCTCCACGCCCCGCAGCTTCGCCACGCGCTGCACCATTGTGAGGATTTGGCCCTTGGAACGGCCTCGTTCATAGTCCCGCCTTCGATGATCACTCCACGGGTTTTCTTCTGGTTTTGCTGGTTTTGTGTTCATGTTTTTTAAAAAACGTAGCTACGGCGTCTCCCCGCAGGCCGTGTTGTTGGCGTCCCGCCGGCAAGCAGACAATCCGTCTGGAAGTTTTAAAGCGCAGCCGCACACCACTCCCACGTTCCACTGCTAGGATCTCCCAAACACCTGGGAAAGCTGCTCCCGGGAAATCACCGCACGCTCGGCCACCACCGGTGCGGCAGCCATCGGGGCGGGCCGCCGCTGCTTGGACTCCCAGCGCTGCGCATCCGCAAAAACACTCGCAAACGTCTCCACAAACTTCGCCCGATTCCGCGGCTGCCAGTAGGTCGCACCCTCCGGCATCCGTGCTGATAGATAGCGGCGCAACAGCCCCCAATCCGTGGCCGTCATTTCCTCCAGCTGCGAGGCCGTGCCGCCGAAAAGCTGGTGCTCCTCCGCGTAGTTCCATTGCGCTGGCTTGCTCCACTCCGGCCGCAGGGCATTGATGCGCGCCTTGATGGCATGCAGATCCGCTATTCTGCCAGAGCCGTCCTGCGTATCATCCTTTCCGGAAACATCACCCACACACGGACTCACCTCCACTGGTGCAGCGGGAGACGTAGTCTCCTTCTTCTCTTCTCTACTCTTCTCTGGTAACGGTTTTTGTAACGCTGGTACCGTTACACTTTCCATCCGCTCCCTCTTGGCCGTGCGCGTTTTCGCCACCCTGCGGTTCGTCACGGATCTGGCCTTCGCGCTCGATCCATTATGCCGTGAAAAATTCGGGAGCGTGAAATCCCCATTCCCGCCTATCAGCCAACCCACCGCACCCATCGCAGCGGAAAACCCCTTGCAATCCACCAGCCGATCCAGAAACGCGCACGTCACCGGAATGCCCTCACCGGACACACTGTTCTGGTCCGCCCAGATCCAGATGCGCAGCAGTTTTCCAGTCACCGCATCCTGATCGATGTCCAGGATCGCCGCCATGCGGATGATCTCCGGCTTATCCGGCAACGTGTGTTCTGTTTTTATCCAATCTCCTGCCATGGTATCAGTGTGTTAGGTTTAAAAAAAAAGAAAAGAGTTCACGCAAAAGTTTAGGATCAATCGAAACACAGAGGTCGCAGAGGAAGCAGAGAGGAACGCTGAGGAAGATATGGAAATGATCTGAGAGACTGTCTTACAATTCCGTAAAGGCAGGGATGCCTTTGCCTGCGAGTTTGGATGAGAGTGGCAGGCTATCCTTCGCTGCGCTGGTATTCCGCAGGCGTCTGGTGGTGGCGCGCCGGGCATTCGCCAAAACGAGTCCGCCATTCAGATTCAAATGTTGAAATTTCCATATCTTCCTCCGCGCCTCTCTCCGCGACCCCTGCGTCCTCCGCGCCTTTGCGGTAAAAGGGAAACGCTCAATCATTCAGTAAAATCACCCGATCCGCCATTGCCTCCCGCTCCGCCTGGAATTGCCTGGACGGCACATTTCCCCAGCCCCGGAAACTCCTCCGCGCAGAGGAAAGCCGGTAGCCATTCAGCGGGCAGGATTTTGGCTGATAGAGTGAAAACGAAGGCTCACGCAACCCACCATTCTCCGCGATGCTTCCCACCCCTCCGCCGAAGCGGAACAGCAGGGGCGAACCGCTACCCTGTTCTCCAATGTAGACCTCGCAGCGTGGCAGCCGCGCGATGAGCTGGAGAAAGGAAAGCCGCACCGGCGAGGCCGATCCCACCCGCCAGACAGGCGTGGGAGAGAGGGCTGTGCGCCCGTTTACCGGAGCATGCAGACCGCTGGCAGATCTCCATGGGGCCACCGGCGCACTGCGGTAAATATGGCCGCGCACATCATCCAGAGCCCGCCACTCATTGTCCGGCAGGGAGCGGTGGATGCCCCACGGCAGCTTCGCATGGTGGAAGCGTGTTAGAAATTCTTCATCCGCCCGGAGGAAATCCGTATCCAGCCAGGAGCCACGGTGGCAGCGCAGCGCCAGATGCCCATTCGCTACCAGCACCTCACGCTCCGCACCCAGCCGCGGCCGGGAAAAAACATGTCCCGCCACCGGGTGGCAGAACAGGGAGAGATCCTCGAAAGGAAGCGGGTAGGGGAGTGGCGTTTTGAGTGATGACATGGGCGTGTTGAGTGAGTGTTAGGATTCAAGGGAAAAAGTTTATCGCAAAGGCGCAAAGTTCGCCAAGGAACGCAAAGTTTTTTGAGGTGGAATCGAAACGCGAAGGCGCAGAGGTCGCAGAGAGATCCGCAGAGGTCTATAGTGAGATAGGGCAACCACACTCTAATCCTCATTTCGCAAAACTCTGCGTTTCCCTCCACGATCTCTGAGCCTCAGCGTTTCGATTTTAAAAACACGAACTTCTTTCTTCGCGTCTCTTTGTGGACTTTGCGCCTTTGCGGTAAACATCATTCCTTCAGCCATTGCAGCGCCGTGATCAGATCGCGCGCCGCCGCCGTCGCATCCTCCAGCGCCACGTGCGGGCGCTTCTCCGGGCGCACCTTCGGGAAGGCCAGCTGCCACACCGTTCTTGCGCAACGGCATTCATAGTACTTCCACGGCGGCACGATCGCACAATGGTCGAACACCGGATCCAGCAGCGGGAAATCATACGTGCTGCCCCAGCTCCAGTAGCTCTCCACCGGCCCCAGCGTCTCGCACCAATCACTGAACGCCTGCAAGGCATCCTCCAGATAAAATCCCTGCTCACCCTCTGCCCGTGGCCACGTACCTTGCTTGCGATGCCACTCCAGCGTGTCCAACTGCGCCGTGAAAGGAATCTCCGGCTCGATCCGCGCGGTGAAACTCTGCCCCAACGCCCCCGTCTCCGGGGAAAAAGCCACCGCCGCCAGTTCAATGACCGCAGAGCCAGGCCGTCTCCCCAGCGCCTCGATGTCCACCAGCACATGCGTGGTGGAGACAGAAGATTGGGAAACGGAAGAAGTTGGACATAATGGAGCAAGTGTGGCGTTCATGGGAGATGATGATGATTTGGAGTTGGCGGAAACGTGGCGGCGGTTTCCAACCGCCATGTCCAGTCAAATAGATAGGAAATAAATCGCAGATAAACGCGGATGGATGAAGATGGAAAAAACGAAGCAGGATGCATTTCCTCTTGGCAGGGCGGTGGGAAGCCGCCGTCACGGCTCAGCCCCATTCCCGCGTGCGCTGGAAAAAGGAGGTGCTCCTCAGTTCCCTCATCATTTCGTGCTGATAGAGGTGGCGCAGGCGGGCGGATTCCGTGCCCTCCACCCACGTGGCGAAGGCTGCCAGAGCCGTCACACACAGCGCGGTGACGGCGCAGAGAGAGTCCTCATACAGGAGTGAAGCACACATCCATGATGCGGAGGCGATGCCCACCATCAGTGCAGTGGCGGCGATGAATCCATGGCGGACGGCATTTTTACGGAGTCTTCGTGAACGTGACATAGAGCTATTTTCAGTTTAGGATTTGGAATTTGGAATTTAGTGCTTCATCTCAGATATGTTCGCCGTTGTTGGCGGCGTGCCATTCCGTCCACGCCGTGCGCGGGGTGCCGCAGCGGAAAAACACCTGCGCCGCATCCCCCTTGTCATCCACCGTCCCCACCGCGTATTTCGGATAGGTCCATGCCCGTGGCGTGCGCACCAGGTAGAGCCAGCGCTCCTGCTCCGGCAGCCATGAGAGAGCCAGCAGATCGCTCACATCAGTGCGGGAGGAAATATGCTGCCGCATCGCCCGGTAGCGGTGCGCCTCCTTCACCGGGATTTCCCCACCCGTCAGGGCATGCTCCGGGTTCGCCGGATGGGGCAGGGGAAGCAGCGGTTCCAGCGGAAGTTCTGATAGTTCGGTCGTATTCATCGGTCGTTTTCTTAAAAGTAGTTGGGACGTCTCGTCCCAGGCCGTTGCCGGGGCGTCTCGGCCCGATCTGTCCACTGCTGTTTCGGATTCAGAGCTTCTTTTAAAAAGTGCTCCGTCAGAGTGGGAGCCTCTGCCTTCACCGCAGCGGAGTGGAATTTCTCCAGCTCCCCGGCTGTCAGCATGTCCCGCAGATCGAAGGTGATCTCTGCATGGGAGCGGGGCGTTTCAGAAAAATCGGGCGGGTCAGGTGGGGAATCGGCTTCATGGGACATTCCGGGGTGGAAACTTGCGTGATGAGACTATTAGGCTCTCAAAACGCAACTAACGCAATTAAAAAAGTTGCGTGACGCGATAAATGCTGCGTATTGCTTCTCCGTGAACAGCGAACAAGAGATTCGGAGCGCCCTGACGAATGCCTGCCAGCAACGTGGCAAGCAGGCGGAAATCGCGGCTGCCTTCGAGGTCCATGCCTCCACCGTCAAACGCTGGATCGAGGGTGCGGAGATCCCCCCTCCCGTGCAGAAGCTCCTCCGCCTCTACCTTTTCCAGGAGATCCCCTTCGGTCTCACTCATGAAAAGGCGGACCTCTCCTCGCTCCTCCAGTTCGATGCCCAGGAATACCGCCTCATCACGCTCCACGCAGAGCGCGCCGGCCAGGCACCTGCCGCATGGATCCGCAGCCAGATCCTGGCCTACCTCGCATTTCATGAGGCGCTCGAAACAGAAACCGCCCTCCCTGCGGAAAAAATCATCCCCATTCCCCGCACTCCTATCCGAAAAACACCGCCCATCCTCCGCGTGGCGGATGCGCCTGATAGAGAGGAAGAGGCCGTCCATTGGATCGATCTCGTCGGAGGCATCGCCGCCGGGTCACAGATCAGCACGGATGTCACCGCAGAGCCTATCAGATCCTGCAGGCCCTACGGGGAAGACTGCTACGCCCTCCGCGTTTTCGGCCAGTCCATGGAACCGAAAATCCCCGATCAATCCACCATCGTCGTCCGCACCTGGCACGAGAAAGGTTTCCCGCGCAAGGGCACCATCGTCGTTTACTCGGATGGCTTCGGCTCCACCCTCAAGGAATTCGGCTACCGCAAGGCCCGCGCAGACGAGGATCCGGACACCTTCGGAAACGTCCCCATCCTCCGCTCCCTCAACAAAGCCTTCCCCGATGTCCAAACCATCGAAGGCGGCCGCATCGACGCCATCCTGGTGGAAACGTTATAACAAAAACCGTGGCGGCGGTTTCCAACCGCCATGCCTCACCACAGCTTATGGCGTTCGAAAAAAATCTTCCAATTCATGATCTAGACACAGAGTTCAAGAAAGCCCGAACAAACCCGGGAAAGGCCAAAAAAACCCGAAAATAAAGGGTTTAATGCCAAACTGAGGCTATCAGGACAGGTTTGAGAAAAACGGCCGGGAAGCGGTGAGCCGAAATGATGCGGGTTTCGAGTGGCATGGGAAAAGTTACCTGCGATGATTTTTTCTGGCTGAAGGGGTTGAATTCCGAAACGCGCCTCCTAAAGAGCCTTTGTATGAATAAAAAATCGAAGTTATTGGGAGAGTTGGAAGTAGCACTCAACTTGGAAAAGATGAGGAAAGATCTTCTTCAATTATTCATTTCGCGGAGTGCAGATCCAATGAGTCGTGAGGAATTGAAGTATTTGGAAGGACTGCAAAACGATCATCGTGCAGCAGGTCTAAACGCGCGGGAAATTGCCTCAGAATTCAGAGCCTTGGACTAAGCTGTTTCTGAATCCGTAGCCACCTGTGTCTTTGATTCATTCCAGGGCTTCCACAAAGCACCCAAGCCGAAGTGGCCCAATCCGGATTCCTAATACTTGAAAGGGATACCTCCACCTTTCTTGATCCGCCACACTGTACACAGGCCACCCAGTCATCTATCAGTGGATGTTAAAACTTTGCGTCCCTTCGTTACCTCAGCGGCTTTGCGTTCACTTCTTCCCAGGCCGCACGCCCATCACTGCTTGGTAAGCCGCCTTCTTCCCATTCTCCACATCAAAAAGCAGCGGCCGGCCCTTTGCCCGCCAGGAGACGCCGTCGTTCACGCCCCAGAACGTCACCATTTTCACCGATTCCTTATGCTTCACAAAAAGCCGGAATAGATTCCCATACTGCTCCGCCTGCCGCGCATCCGCCGCCTCTATCAGGCTGCCCTCTGTCGCGGCTGCATTGTTGGAAATATCTGCGCCCAGCGTCTGCTGGCCCGCCTCCGCGCCGTTCACATCCAGCTCCGTGATGTGCACCGGCAGGCCCAGGCTTCCCAACTCCGTTAGAGCCAGATCCATTTCCGCCACCGTCGGCCTCGTCGCACCCACATGCGTCTGGCTGCCTATCGCCATGATCGGCACCTTCTTCTCCAGCAGACCCTTCACCAGCGCCAGCACCTTCGCGCGCTTCACCGGATTCTCCAGGCCGTAGTCATTGTAGCGCAGCACCGCATCCGGGTCTGCCTCATGCGCATACTCGAAGGCCTTTTCGATAAAATCCGGCCCGATGATCTCCAGCCAGCGGGTGGACCGCAGCGTTTCCCCCGGCTTGTCGGAGATCGCCTCATTCACCACATCCCACACCTGGATCTGCCCCTTGTAGCGCCCCACCACCGTGTGAATGTGCTCCCGCATCCGCGCCAGCAGCACCTCACGAGTCGCGTTTTCAAATACCCAATCCGGCGTCTGCCCATGCCACACCAGCGTGTGCCCCGCCACCGCCAGCCCGTTCTTCCGGGCGAATGCCACAACCGCATCCGCAGGGCCGAAGTCAAAACCACCCGCACCCTCCCGCGGATGGATCACCTGCCACTTCATATCATTCTCCGCCACCACCAGCCCATACTCCCTCACCACCACCGCCGCATCCCCCGGCGTCCTTCCCATCACCGTATTCCGGTTCACCGCCACCCCCATCTGGAAAACATCCGCATACGCCCCGCGCAGCGTCTCCTCTCCGGATGCCAAAGGACTCACCAACAACAGCAGCCATAAACAGCGAAAATGTTTCATAAAAGGAAGAGGGTAGGGCACCGCGAGTTTTCCGAATCTAGCGAATAAGAAGATTCTTAACCACGGATTTCACCCATTTTTTATGAGCATTCTTTCCTGCCTCCATACCCCTGCGATCCCGCTCTTCTCTTATTCGCCAAATTCGGAAAATTCGCGGTGCCCCTCATCTTTCTCATCCTCCCATCATCGCCCACTTCCTCCACTCTTCTCTTTACCATTTCCCCCGGCTCCCTAGATTCCGCCCCCCATGTCTGCTGTCAAACTCCGCTTCACCTCCGCTTCCGCCACCGGCCTGGTCCTTGCAAAAGTCGGACACCCCCAGCGTGACGAACCCCTCCAGACCTCCAAGGAAGTCTTCAAAATCGAGGACGCCGATCAGGAAGCCCTCACCGCCATTTTCCTCAAGCCGTTTAAAAATCTCACCGGCCACCGCTTCTCCCACCACGCCTCACTGGAGCAGCACGAGATGAATGCCTATGCCAAGGCCATCTTCGCCTCCGAGGAAGGTCTCCTCGAAAAAGGCTGTGAAATCGCCAAGCGCTTGTACGCCAAGTCCAATCACCCCAATATCAAGTCCGGCGATCTCTGCATCAGCCTCGTCCACGGCATCGATGTGAACGGAGAGCTCAAGAAAGCCATCTGCATCCTCAAGTCGGAAAGCGTTACCCCCTTCCTCAGCATCTCCACCCGCGATGGCGATCTCCAGCTCCACACCGAGCAAGGCATCAATCCTGAGAAAATCGACAAAGGCTGCCTCATCATCGATCACCTCGAGGCCAAGGGCTACTACGTCCTCACCTTCGACCGCTCCGGCACGGACAGCCGCTTCTGGGTCCGGGACTTCCTCGGCGTCGTCCCCATTTCAGACGGCTCCTACCTCACCAACAAATACGCGAACATGGCCGTCTCCTTTCTCGAAAAGGAAAAGAAAGCCAAGCCCGCCGATGACGACACCCCGCCTTGGGAAACCTCCAATGAGGCCCTCCAGGCCATCACCTACTTCGAGGAAAAGGAAAACTTCAGCCTCCAGGAATTCGAGGAAAGCGTCCTCAAATCCCCCGAGATCATCGAGAAATTCAAAAAGCATCGCGCTGAGGCAGAAGCCGAGCAGGGCGAGCGCTTTGAAGACACCTTCCAGATCTCCAAGAAAGACGTCAGCAAGGCCAAGAGAAAGATCAACAGCATCATGAAGCTCGATACCGGCGTCGAAGTCCGCCTCAATTCCAGCATCATCTCCAAGTCCGATAAAATCCTCGAGCACGGCTTCGACGACCAAAAGCGCATGAAGTTCATCAAAATCTACTTCAACGAAGACCTCGCCGAGTAACACCCATCTTCACCGTGGCGGCGGATTCCATCCGCCATGCCCAAAAAACCGCCGTAAAAGGGCAGGGACCTCTTTGCCTGCAGATTAAAATCAGTGTGGCAGGCTATCCTCGCTCCGCTCGTATTCCGAGAGGTCCGGCGGTGGCGAGCCCGGAATCCACCCACCTCAGCCGATTTCTCGCCCTAATACGTTTTTTCATGGGACGCATCGCCCCAACCTGACGCCTGCGGAACGATGCAAAAGGCAGGGACCTCTTTGCCTGCAGATTAAAATCAGTGTGGCAGGCTATCCTCGCTCCGCTCGTATTCCGAGAGGTCCGGCGGTGGCGAGCTTCGAATCCATCAATTTCGGCCGATTCCTCAACCTAACATATTTCTTCTCTTGGCCACACGTCGCCCTCACCGGACGCCTGCGGAGAGGCGTCCCTGCCTCTGGAACGACGCAAAAGGGCAGGGACCTCTCTCCGAGAGGTCCGGTGGAGGCGGGCCAGGAATTAGCCAATTTCGGACGACCCCTTGCCCTAACGCGTCTTCTTCCTTAACAGCCATCGCCCCAACCGGACGCCTGCGGAATACGAGCGCAGCGAAGGATGGCCTGCCACTCTCCTCCAAACCCGCAGGCAAAGGCGTCCCTGCCCAAAGGGTTCCGGCGGTGGTCATCCAAAAATCTATCAAAACCCGCCACTCCCTATCTCGTCCGCCATCCCGGCAGCAGGAAGATCGATACCGCCATGCTCAGCGTGATCCCGATCACCGAGACCACCCCCAGGCTCACCAAGGCCTCGCTGCTCGAGAAAATCAGTGAGCCGAATCCGATCACGTTGGACACCCCGCAGAAGAGCAACGCTTTTCCCGTGCCGTTCCACAGATCCTGGAAATCCCCACCCGTGCGGCGCAGGCTCAGCGTCACATGAATCGCATAGTCGATCCCCGTGCCTAACAAAAGCGGCGTTGCCATCAGATTCACAAAATTCCACGTCAGCCCCGTGAGGCTCATGATCGCCAGCAGCACCACCGTACTGATCACCATCGCGAACAGCGCGATTCCCACATCCGCCACCTTGCGGAAGATAATGTACATCATCGCCAACAGCAGGGCGAACATCGGCACCAGCATCCTCGTCATGTCCGTCTGCACCAGGCGGGACACCGCCGGCTGGAAGAGAGACCACCCGCTCAGCCAGATGTCATCCCCGGCCATCGCGCGGAATCCATCGTAATCCTTCCCTGCGGGATCGATTCCCGGCGCAGGCTCCATATTGCCTAACAAGACGCCGCCGCCACCTTCCTTGCGGTTCAGGAACAACCGCATCACCTCACGTGCCGTCGCGGAGGAGGGGAATACCACCGCCTTTTCCGCAGTCTGCACCGCCAGCGCCTCCAGCACGGATTTCGCCAGTTGCACTCCCTCGGCCGCATAGCCCGCCGCATCCGCCTCTGCCAGCAGCCGCTCACGATCCGCCGCCATCACCGCCAGTTCTGCTCGATTCTGTTCCTGCGCTGCCGCATCCGGCCACCATCCCGTGGCCAGCGTCGCCTGGTGGACCAGCCCCTTCGTCTCCGCCTCCTCCACCCGGCGCTCCGCCTCCGGGATCCGCTTCAGCATTTCCGCGTCCGTCTTCGCCTCCACCACCACGCCGATGGAGGTATTGCTCCACGAGGGGAAGGCCGCCTGCACGCTTTCAAAGGTCGTCATCGCCTCACTGTTCTTAGGCCGCATGATCTTGGAGTCGAATACCGCGCCCGGCATCCCATGCACCGCCAGCACCACCAGAGAGGATATTGTTAGAAAACCCGTGATCACCCACGCCACCCTCCGCCGGGGCAGGCATTTCCCGCTGCCCACCGCCGGTGCGCGGTTCACTCCATACTTCGCCACGAAGGGGAGATAGACCAGCAACATCAGCACCGCTGCCGCCAGCAGCCCATACGCCACGATGCTTCCCAGCTGCGCCATCCCCGGCAGTCCGCCCAGATTCAGCGCCAGAAACACCACGGAGGTCACCAGCGCACCACACAACACCGGCCTGCCGGATGCATGTCGCAGCTCCTCCTTGTCATGCCCGGCCACTTTCGCCTCCTGGCAGATCACCAACCCGTAATCCACTGCCAGGCCGATCAGAATCTCGATCGAACTCAGCGAAATAATGCTCAGCTCCCCATAGATCCAGCCCGCTATCCCCAGCGCCACCGCGAAGATCACCACCAGCACACCCACCAGCCCTAACAAAAGGCTGAACCTCCGCTGCATCCACCAAAAAAGAATGCCGATCAATCCCAGCGTGATGCTGATCGATCCACTCAGGTCATACTCCATCGCCGTGCCTATCTCGGAGGAAAACACCGGCTCACCCGTTAGATTCACCCGCAGCCCCGCGCCATCGCCCTTCTGCCACTCCTTCACAGAGGCCCGCACCGTTTTCAGCCATTCTGCGGAATCCCGGTAGCCCGTCAGATGCTGCGGCGCATCCACCAGCAGCAGGTGGGATTTTCCATCCGGGCTTTCGAAATCCTCACCGCCCCCGGAGGCATTCGCCATCAGACGCGCGATCGCCGGGTGGTTCAGAAAGCCGAAGGGATCGTGCGCCTGCATCACCATGTCCACCCCTTCCATCGAGGTGCCTATCCGCCCGTGCGCCTCCCTGATCGTCTGCTGGGATTTCCCTGCGGAGAGGCGTTCCGCCTGCCCCTGCACCGTCGCGTGGTCCCCATTCAGCCACAGATAGCCTATCAGCTCCGCCAGCCCCGCCGGCTCATCATTCCAGCGTGGCTTCCACCGTGCGGATTTCACCACACCATCCTTCTTCAGCTTTTCAGAGAGAGACTCCGCCGCACCGGACATCGCTCCAATGTCCTCTTCGCCCCCTTGGATCAGAACCACCAGCTCATCCTGCCGTGAGAATGCGGAGTGAAACGCCTTCAGCCCCTTCACCTCCGGCAGCTCACCCGGCAGCATCGAGAGAATATCCGTATCAAACTTCAGCCGTGTCAGCCCGTAGGTTGCCGTTAGAATCGCTAAAACGAGGATGAGGGGAACAGCAAACCGGCGCAGCATTGGCCTTTCTAGACACCCTGCCGGAGCCGGGCAAGGCATGAGAGAAAATTTTTAACTACTTACCTTTTTTTGCCACTCTGGAGGTATTTTGAGTGATCACGCCTTTTGAATATTTAATTCGGACTGTGAAATTCGTGAGTTGCCAGTCCTTAAATTCTTTAACCAGTTCTAGAATGGAATCGCTACATTGGCTGGAAATTACAATTTCCTCGGCATGTTTGACAGTCAATTGATTAAGGAAATGAATGGACTCTAGCTTGGTATCGATAAACTGATCCTTTGAATGATCGTAAAAATCTGTAAGATATATTTTTTTAAAAGGACTAACTAAAATGGCAAGTCTCGGAGTAAGTGGTAGATATAAATAAGGAGAAAGAGGGTTTTCTTTGTACCAAAGTGACAAAGGGTTATCCGAAGTTAGGAATAAAGAATCTGTGTTGTTGTGTAGTATGGCGATAGGAGAGTAAAAGAAAGTGTTGGATATCTCATGTAATGCTCCCGCTGCTATTGCGCGGGGGAATTTAGAATCCACGTTAAATTGGGCTTCTTTAAAAGGATTGTCTAAATTTTTTAGCTCCTTAGGAGGAGGGGGGGATGCACCTGATTTGTATAAAAGCTGAGCTGTGGTTTCCAATTGGGCCGCTAATGCTTCTTGTTCTACGCGGGTGGTTGCAGGTGTATAATTTCTAAGATATGCCATGTAGGAGCAAATCGTAGATTTGGCGGCTAAGTAGCCGGGAGATGATATGTTGTCAGCAGACTGTAGGATGTCCATTCGGTTGCTCCATGCATTTTCGATAGGAGACAAAAAATCTTCGATCGCACGATCTTTCTCTAAAAATCGGTTATCGGAACCCCCTGGCTCTTTGCAAATTTGGGAAGGTGTCTTTGCTTTGATATTAAGCCACTGCTTATCGTATACCCAAAGAGACTTATCAACATCCAGGAATCGATTGAGATACGTTTTGGCGACAAAATGATCTTTCGATTGGTTCATGAAATAATCCGGAGGCGAATGGGTTTAGAATGTAAATTTATGACTTTTTCCTGTGGTGCGCAATTAAATTTAGGCAGGCACAGATTCCATATTGCAACAAACTGTGAAGGATAGGATGAATCTATCTCGTTTCCTACCCGTCACAATTAGGATTTCAAAAGCAGAGATCCTTCCGCCCTATCAGAAGTGCAGCGACCTGTCGATCAGGTTCAGCAGCTCTGCCCGCTCCGGTGCCAGGTTGCTGGATGCCAGTTCCCGGGCCAGCGCGGCCACCAGTTCCAGATCGATCAATTCCGGGCGTTCATAGCGCAGCCACTGGGTGTAGGCACACACCAGTGCGGCCAGGCGTGCATCATCGGATGGCTCCTGATCCGTCCGGCGGGAAAGCGGCACCGGTGGGGCCGGTTGGTTGTCCACCGACCACTCGATGCTGCCCAGTTCACTGGCGGCGATGGATGGCTCCACCTCCAGCACCAGCGTGCAGATGGCCTTGGCGGGAAGTTTCGTCGGCTTCGGCAGGACAAAGCCCGGGTCTGTGGTGGTGGTAAAGCCCAGCAGCTTGTAGCGCGCCACGTTCACCATACTGGGCTTGAAGGTGGCGCTTACCACATGGTCCTCCGTCCCCGCACCCCGGATGGAGATGACAAAAAGCGTGGCGGATGGCCGCCATGGGCAGGAGATGGACTCCGTGGAAAGCGTGATCCCACGGGAAATCGCCGTCGGCCCATTCGGACGCAGGGAAAAGTGGTTCAGCACATCCTCGGTGCGGACGAGCGTCTTATCCGGCAGCACTCCGCGTAGCTGGATGGTCTTGGCGATCCAGTCCGCGCTGGCGGTATCCGTGTGGATCGGTAGATCGAAGGAAGCCGTATTTGCCATGCCCACCACCGTGCGGGGCCGCAGCGGCGGGAGATTGAAGTTCGCATCCTGGCTGGCTGGTGGTGTCAACACGGATGGGGCCGCCGGTGCGGCAGGGGCCGGAGCCTTTTCCACCGGCGGAGCGGGCGCCGGGACGGGGACGGCAGCCTTTCTCGAGGGCTTGAGCACCAGACCGAGCAGGATCATCAGAAAAATGGCCAGGCAGATGAAGATCGATTTCACCGGCGGCCCGGAGGACAGCCAGTGGCTCCGGCGCATGTTTTTTCCTCTCGGCTCCGTGGAGATCCCCATGTCGAAAATGGAAACCTCGTTATCAGGGGAAGGTGGCTTGGGCTGGGAATCGGACATTTCAACGGATGAAGTAACCGAGGTGCTCCAGCTCTAGAGCCAGATCCACATTGTTCACCGTCACATCCGAAGGGACTTCCAGCACGATGGGCGAGAAATTGAGAATCCCTTGAATGCCGACAGCGACCAAGCGATTCACCACGGACTGCGCAAACTCCACCGGGACACACAGGATTGCAAGTTTCACAGACCGCTGGATGATCATTTCCTCCATTTCGCTATCCGGAAACACAGGAATGGTGACGCCGCGGGACTTTGCGCCCTCCGGATTCGCATCGAAGGCGGCGATGACTTCGTAGCCTTCCTTCTCGAAACCCTGATAACGGATCAGCGCGGAGCCGAGATTACCCGCACCTACCAGCACCACCGGCTGGAGATGCTCCCGGCCCAGCGTCTCACGGATGATGGTGGAGAGTACCCCCACCGGATAGCCCAGCCCCCGGGTGCCGAATTGGCCAAAGTAGGCCAGATCCTTCCGGAGCTGGGAGGGCTTCACTCCGGCCGCCCGTGCCAGCGTGGTGGAGCTCACTGTTTCCACTCCGTTTCCATCCAGTTTCTGGAGGCAGCGGTAGTAGATGGAAAGGCGGTAGATCGCCTTCTTCGGGATGTCCACCTTGCCGATTTTTTCGGGTAGATCCACGGCGTGAAACTCAGAGGGAATCAGGATTTTGCAAAAGCGAGGACACCTTGTTCAGAAGGAATCCCGCACCACCACCATCCACCACCCGGTGGTCGAAGGTGAGCAGCAGATCCGCCTCCGTGGCAGGCAGGAAGGCCTCCACCTGCGTGCTCCAGACCGGCTTTTTCACACCCGCGCCGATGCCCAGGATGAGCGTCTCATTCGGCAGCGGGATGGGCGTGCCGATCGTCAGCCCGAAGGTGCCGAAATTCGTAACCGTGGCGATGCCACCGCTGCAGTCCTTTTCCGTTAGGCGGCGGCGGCGCGCGCGGTCCACCAGATCGTCATACTCCGCCACCAGTTCACTGAGGGATTTCTGGTCCACGGCACGCACCACCGGCACCACCACGCCATCCTCCACTTGCACCGCCACGCCAATGTCGAAGGAGCGCGGATGCACCACCTTGTCACCGATGAGGTAGCCCGCGGTCGTAGGGGATTCCTTCAACGCCAGGGCGAAGGCGCGGAGTAGATAAAGCGTCAGGCCCGGCTTGGGCGATTGCGCACGGCGGTGATCCAGCAGGCGGTCCATCAGCACCGGGCGGCCTACCGTGGCCAGCGGGCGTGTCCAGCTCCGGCGCATGGCATCCGCCACGGCCAGCCGCATCGGGGAGGCGGTGGAGCTCGGCCATGCCTGCAGGTAATCGAGGAAACGCTCCAGATCCTCCACCGTCACGCGGCCACCGGCACCGGTGCCCACGATGGCGGAAATATCGGCCTCACGGATGCCCAGATCATTCATCCGGGCACGCATGCGTGGGGAAATGTAGTGCGCCCCCATCGTGCCCGTAGGCACCGGCAGGCCCTTCACGCTCGGCACCACGGGAGGGGCTTCCTCGTAATCATCACCATCCAGGGCGAAGTGGAGATTCGCCTCCTCACTCCCACGGTCCACGGCCACCTGATTGGCAGCGGTGCGTTTTTCCTCGGCGGATTCCAAGGTATCCACTCCCGTGCGAGCCACCTCTTCCTCCGTCACATCCAGCAGACCCAGCAAGGTGCCTACGGAGTAGGAAATGCCTTCCTCCGCGCGGATTTCGGAGACGATTCCATCGCAGAGCGTCGTCACACCCATCACCGCCTTGTTCGTCTCCACCTCGATGATTTCCTGGTCGGTTCGGACAGCATCACCCACGGAGACACCCAGGCGGATGATGGTGGCTTCGGCGATGGATTCGCCGAGTTGCGGCATGAGGATGGGGACGGTAGGCATTGGAAGAAGTTCGGAAAACGTTTGGCGACCGCAAAGGCGCAGAGGTCGCAAAGGGACGCGAAGGAAGAAAGGATTTAGGAGATGAGGCTTAAAAAACTTTACGCTGCTTCGCGTTCTTTGCGGCTTTGCGGTTAACTTTTCGTGGGTTGGATTTTCGTGAAAAGGAAAAATCAGAATGCCAGCAGGCGGCGGAGGGCGTCGCAGATGGACTCCGGCGTCGGCCGGTGGGCGGCCCACAGCTTCGGATGGTAGGGCACCGGAGTGTCCCGGGCATTCAGCCGTTGTGGCGGCGCATCCAGCAGGTGGAATCCTTCCTCGGTCACGCGGGACACCACTTCTGCCGTCACCCCGCCCCATGGGAAGGCTTCACCCACTGCCAGCAGGCGGCCGGTGCGGGCCACGGAGGCCAGCACGGTATCGATGTCCAGCGGCTTGATGGAGCGCAGATCCACCACTTCGATTTCCCAGCCATCCTGTGCCAGACGGTCCGCAGCGCGCACCGCCTCATGCACCATCGCACTGTAGGCCACCACCGTGGCATGCTTGCCAGGGCGGGTGATGCGGGCCTGGCCGATGGGCAGGTGATCGCCATTGATCGATTTCGCCTTCAGCCAGCGGTAGAGGAATTTATGCTCGCAATAGATGACCGGGTCATCCAGCGCCACGGAGTCCAGCAGCATGTGATACGCATCGGAGACGGTGGCAGGTGTCACCACCACCAGGCCGGGATACTGGGCGTAGATACCCTCCATGCTCTGGCTGTGGAAGGGGCCGGAGCCGGGCGTGCCGCCGGAGGGCAGGCGCACCGTCAGCGGGATCGGCATGCCCGTGCGGTAAAAGTGGGTGGCCGCCTGATTGACGATCTGGTTGAAGGCGATGGACGAGAAATCCGCGAACTGCATTTCCACGATCGGGCGCATGCCCTCGATGGCGGCACCCACGGCCAGACCCATCATGGCATCTTCGGAAATGGGCGCGTCGAATACCCGGTTGGGGAATTCATCCGCCAGACCCTTGGTCGCCTTGAACGCACCGCCGAAGGTGGCGATGTCCTGGCCGTAGAGGAAAACCCGGTCGTCTTCACGCAGGAGTTTTTCCTGAGCTTCGCGGATGGCATCGATGTAAGTAACACTCACTGGGAGAAGGGAAAAATAGGGCTAGGAAAGGGGAAATTGGGTCGAAAGGGCAGTCCAGTCTTCCGTATACGGATCTGGCACTTCTTCCTGCTGGGCCTGCGCCACCGCGCGCTGCACCTCCTCGGCGGATTCATCCTGCCATTGCGTGATCTCCTCCACCGTGGCGATCTCGTTTTCAATGAGTTGCCGCATGGCGATCTCGATGCAGTCCCGGCCATAGTGGCCCTTGCGGATGGGCTCCGGAACGTAGGAGCCATCATCATGCTCGCCGTGGCCGGATAGGCGGAGCAGCCGTGCCACCACCATCTGCGGGCCATGGCCCTCACGCGCCAGACGCACCGCGTTGGAAATCACCTCTGCGGTCGCCAGCAGATCCGTGCCATCCACGGCAAAGCCGCCGATGCCGTAGCCCTTCGCGCGCTCCACCAGATCCGCGCAGGCGAACTGGCGGTGATTCGGCGTGGAGTAGGCGAACTGGTTGTTCCCCACCACCACCACCATCGGAAGCTTTTCCACGGCAGCCAGGTTCAGCCCCTCGTGGAAGGCGCCGGTGGAAGTGGCACCGTCACCGATGCACGTCGCACCCACCACGCCATCCAATTGGCCCTTCAGACGTTTGGCGAAAAGCATGCCCGCGATCACCGGCACTTGCGCGCCCAGGTGGGAAATCATGGCCGGCATCCCCTTGTCCGGGCGGCCACGGTGGATGTTTCCATCCCGCCCGCGCATCGGCCCCAGGGCAGAGCCCAGATAAGTCCGCGTGCAATCAATCAAAGGCTCGCCGAAGGCCGTGCGTCCCGCCTGGTCACGGATCAACGGGGCGAAGCAATCCTTTCCCTGAATCAGGGCGGTTCCCAGCGAGGCACTCACCGCTTCCTGTCCCTTTCCCAGGTAAACCCCACCCACGATTTTTCCCGCCTTGTAAAGGCTGGACAGCTTGTTCTCCAGGATCCGGGCCTTCAGCATCGAGCGGAAAACCGACCGTAAATAATCACGGTGTATCGCCACATCCTTCGCATTAAATTGCATTTCCACTTCAGGCACGGGGCGAGGCTAAGACAGTGCGGGCGCACCCTGCAACGCTTTCCAGAGCAGAACTTAAAGACATCGCCCGAAAGTGCCGAACTTCCGTTATTTTTTAACCCTTTTTCCTTCAAAAAACGCCGGTTCCGCCCCTCTTCAGGCAGGCACGCCTTTGCCGCAGGCGTCCGGCGCGGGAGAGGCGTGCTGAGGGAAGAAATGCGTTAGGGCAAGGGTTCGGCCGAAATTGATGGATTCCTAACTCGCCCCCACCGAACCTCTTCAGGCAGGGACCTCTCTCCGAGAGGTCCGGCAGGGGCGATGAGTGCCAGGGGAAAATACGTCAGGGCAAGGTGTCGGCCGAAATTGACGGATTTCCAACTAGCCCCCACCGGACCTCTTTGGGCA
>Ga0157370_10003183_pt1 | contig 19414 bp, 17 predicted proteins | sample C35metaG_FD_113463 | JGI IMG/M metagenome (GOLD analysis project Ga0157370, IMG submission 113463) | Corn rhizosphere microbial communities from Kellogg Biological Station, Michigan, USA - C3-5 metaG | ecosystem: Host-associated > Plants > Roots > Rhizosphere > Soil | place: USA: Michigan...
TCCTTGAGCTTGATGTGCTCCTCGTCCCACCGCTTGCGCAGCTCCTCAAAGCGGGCGTTGCGATCCTCGCGCGCCTTCACGTACGACTCAAATCCGCCGCCGTGCGTCCAGCTGGAGGCGCCGTTGATGCCCGGCTCCAGCGTGACATCCGGTCCGCGGCGTTGGCCAGCAGCTCCCGGTCGTGGCTGACGAACAGCACGGACTTATCGGACTCCGCCATCTTTGCCTCAAGCCAGCGCTTGCCGGGCACGTCCAGGTAGTTGTCCGGCTCATCGAGCAGCAGCAACTCGTCCGGGCCGGAAAACAGCGCCTCGAGGACAAGCCGCTTCTGCTCGCCGCCGCTTAGCGACGCCGCCTTGCGGTACTGCGCGGAGTAGAAGTCCATGCCCATGGCCGCCATGGTGACCTCGTCCCAGGTGGTCTCCATTTCGTAGCCGCCCACGTCGCCCCAGTCGGCAATGGCCTGTGCGTAGGCCATTTGGGAGGGTTCGTCGTCGCGCTCCAGCATGGCTTCCTCTGCCGCATCCACAGCCTTGCCCGCGGCGGCAATGTTGGCCGACGCCACGGAGAGCAGCAGGTCCCGCACGGTGCTTTCGTCGCGGACCTGGCCCACGAACTGGCGCATGACTCCCATGCTGCCGGAGCGTGAAACCGCGCCTTCGTCGGCCTTGATGTCCTGGCAGATGATGCGCAGCAGCGTGGTCTTTCCGGTGCCGTTGGGGCCGATCAGGGCCGTCTTGGTGCCGTCGGAGACGCGAAAGTTCACCCCGTTCAGCAGCTGGCGGCCGTCGGAGAGAAAGTAGTCAATGTTTGCAACGTCAATGTGTCCCACTGCTTAATCCTCCCATCCCCGGGGGCCGCCAATTTTTACAACTACGCCGAGACAGCGGGAGCGCGCCGAGATCCGCAGGACTTCCCATGCGGTCTCGGCCCGGATCCGCTATCTCGGCGGCGGCCGAATGGCGTCCTGCCCATCCACGCTGCCTTGATCTTTTGGACATATCCGGGCCCGTCGGCACCGGGTGCGAGGAACACGTTGATTTGCCCCGTCCACAAGTGTCTGCCGCCGCTGCAGCCAAGCAAATTGGAGACTTGGTTTTGTTTTGTTTCAACAATGTCGCCCGCGGGGATGATGGCAATCATGTCCCGTTCGTTGGCCATCGTGGTGCTCTTGGCGGTGTGCAGGTCCAGGGCAGGGCTTTCGGGTTTTGGGCCCATGGCGCAGCCGGCGGCGAACAGCATCACCAGCAGGGAAAGAAGAAATGTCAAGGCCACGGCGGGATGGCCCGGGAACCGTAAGGCAGGTGCCTGTTCCGGGTCGGCGCCAAGATGCCCATGAGTCATATGTCCCCCTTTGACATCCGCAGCATAACCAGCGCACCCCCCGATGCCGATGGGCAGAACGCCCCATGCGGGAGGGCCCGCCACGTTCACACTCACGCCGAGACAGCGGGAGCGCGCCGAGACCGCATGAGGTTTTCATACGGTCTCGGCACGGACCCGCTATCTCGGCGCAGCAGGCGACGGACACGCCGTCGTTCCCGGCTTTGACGGGTACCGCATAGGCCTGCCAGGTGTCGCCGCTGTCGGTGGAGTATTCCACCACGGCAATACCGGGGCCGGAGTCCGTGGCCGTGACGGTGACCGCGCGGGCCGTGGTGTCCGCCCAGGCAGTACGTATCGTTTGAGGGGGCATGCACGCCCAGGCCCTCGGCATTCGTGGTGTATTCCAGGGTTGGCGGCGGTGGCGTGGCTGTTGCGCCGCAGCGATGTGGTGGGGGCCTGGTGCCGTCGGCATAGTTACACGGTCAGTTCCGGCGACGCCCCGGCACCGGCCGCGGCCGCGGCCGATCGCAGGCCTGTCAGGGCAGGGCCGTCCCGGTGGCCGTTGGGGATTCGGTTGCGGCTTCCGTCGCCGCGGGCGTTGGCGTGGCTGCAGGGGCTGCCGTCTCTGCAGCGGTTGGCGTTTGCGTGGCCGTTTCAGCCGGAGCTGGCGTTTCGGGCGGCGGGGTGGCCGGACCCGTTGCTGGCGGCGGCGTGGCCGGAGCAGTCGCCTCAGGCGGAGCGGGTTCAGTGCCGGGTGTCGGTGTCGGCGAGGGCGTTGGCGTTGCCGACGGCGGCGGCGGGCGGTTCGGTGAGGGTGTTGGAGTCGGGGACGGCAACGCCGAGGGCGACGGTGAGGGCTGAGGAGTAGGCGAAGGCGAATGGCTGGGTGCGGGCTTCGCCGTCGTGCTTGGCCTGGTGGTGACAGCCGTTGGCGAGCCTGCCCCGGCCGCCTTGAGGGCCTCAGCCTTCGCCGCCGCGGACGCCTTGGCTGCGGCGGCAGCCTGCTTGTCGAGGACGGCAAACCCCGGCATGGTGAAGTACGTCGACGATGAGCTGCTGGACTGCGGCGTGTGCAAGATGGTGCCCACGGACGGGTTCAGCGCGCTGATCATCTCGCCGTGGCCAACGTAAATTCCGATATGCGACCAATGGTTGGGTCCGTCGGGGTTTTGGACCACAATGTCCCCCGGCTGCGGATTGTTGGTTTCCACCATGGGCAGCCATTGTTCTGTGCGCGGCAGTGCGATGCCGGCCTGGGCGTAGGCCCACTGGACGAATCCGGAACAGTCCCAGCCTTGGTCAAAGCTGGTGCCGCCCCACACATAACTGTGGCCCAGCCCCGTGTACGCCGCCTGCAGGATCTCCCGCCGAACCGTGGAAATCATGCCCGGCGAATATTCCGGCATGCCGGCAAGCACGGTGCCGGCCGAGCCTGTCCACCCGTGGTTCGTTTTGGACAGGTCAAGGATCAGCGCCGGCTTCGGCTTTTGTGCCTGGATCAGCGTTCTGGCAAAGGTCAGGCTGATGTGCGGGTCCGGGGAAAGGATGGGTGATCCTGGGGCCGGTCCAGGGTCAGTGAATTCGACGGCGACACCGGCCGGCGCCAGAGCCGACGCGGCGGCCGCTGCATCGGCGACCGAGTTGTCGGCATAGCCCGCGGCCACGAACCCTCCGGCGGCCAGCACAGTGCAGACGGCCGCCATGCCCAGCTGGTAAGTGCGCCGCCCGCCCTGCGAAAATGACACTGAGACTACCCCTGCTTCATTGCATCCGGTATGGCCGAGCATACGCCGATCGTCCGGCCTGCGGCACCGTTTCAGCCGGGCTGATTTTCAACACTGGGTGCCAGCCATGCCGCACCGGGAACCCCGCGTCCCAAAGGTGATGGAGCGTCGGGCAAAAACCGGCATAAAGTGATGCCGCGTCGGGGAAAAACCCGCATAAAGTGATGGAGCGTCGGAAGGGGGCGGGCTAGGCTCCTGTGCGGATGATGCGGCGCTGCGACGCCACGGAAATGGCTGCCGTGCGGTTGTCCACGCCGAGCTTGTCGTAAATGTGCACCAGGTGCGTCTTGACCGTGGCCTCGGAAATGAACAGCTGCTTGGACATGGCCTTGTTGCTCATCCCCGTGGCCAGCAGCTCCAGCAATTGCACCTCGCGGGCCGAAAGGACGGGCTCGGGGTTGCGGATGCGCCCCAGCAGCCGGGCCGCCACCTCGGGCGCCAGCGCCGTCTGGCCGGCCGCGGCGGACTGCACGGCCGCCCGGATTTGCTCCGGCGGGGCGTCCTTGAGCATGTAGCCGCTGGCCCCCGCTTCGACGGCCGCCAGGATGTCCGCGTCCGTGTCGTACGTGGTCAGGATCAGCACGGGCGGGGCGGAAGGCAGCGCCTTGATGGCCTTCGTGGCCGTGACCCCGTCCATGCCGGCACCCATCTGCAGGTCCATGAGCACCACATCCAGCGGCTCGCCCAGCGTCTGCAGCCGCTGCACTTCCCTGATCGCGGCACCTCCCTCGGGCGCCTCCGCCACCACAATGAACCCCTCAAAGTCCGAAAGCATGGCCCGCAGCCCGGCCCGCACCACAGGGTGGTCATCGACCAGCAAGATCCTAATTTCCGTCATGTCCGCCCTCTTCCTGCACTCCCGCGGCCAGCGGCAGCCGGATGGCCACCACGGTTCCCTCACCCGGTGCCGACTCTATCTCCAAGGTCCCGCTTTGCGCCGCCACGCGCTGCCGCAGCGACACCAGCCCAAACCCGCTCCCGTCCGCCCGCCCGGCCGCGGCGGCAGTCAGCGATGACGGCGCAAAGCCGCGGCCGTCGTCGTACACGTCCAGGGTCACCTCCGTGTCCAGGTACGCCAGGCTGACGACGGCGGTGCCCGCGCGGGCGTGCAGCCAGACGTTGGCGAGGCTCGCCTGGGCGGCGCGGAGCAAGGTCACCCGGTAGGGCTGCGGCAGGTCCACGGGGTCCCCGTCCACCCGGAAGGTGCAGTTGAGGTTGACCCCGCGGGCGGCAGCCTCCAGCTGCGTCTTTTCGCACAATCGGGCCAGCGACTCCACCAGCGAGGTCCCCTCCAGGGCCGGCGAGGAGAGCCCGCGCACAAAGTTGCGGGCCTCGGACAGGTTTTCCGACGCCGTGGCCGCCACCATGGCGATGCTCTCCCGCGTGGACTCGAGATCGCCCGATTCCAGTGAGCGGCCCGCCGCACGCGAGACCAGGATGATGGAGGAAAAGCCCTGGGCCAGGGTGTCGTGGATTTCCCGCGCCAGCCGGGCCCGCTCCGCCAGGACTCCGGATTCATGCTGGGTGGCGGCCAGTTCGGCACGGGTGCGGCGAAGCTCGTCCGCAGCCCGGCGCTGGTTTTCGCCCTCCTGGTACAACAGCCGGTAGGCCTTGGAGGTGACCACGGCAAAGGTGGCGCCAAACACGGGGCCCAGAACGGCGGCAAGCTGCGGTGCCGGGGTGCCGCCGGCCAGCCACTGCGCCGTGACGACACCCGCCGTCATGACCACCACGGCCGCAATCCCGGCCCACCGGGGCAGCAGGTGCAGGTGCAGGAAGAACAGCGGAAAGACAACCCAGGAAAACTCGACGGAGCCGACCAGCAGCACGGCCCACAGGGCCGTGACAATGCCCAGCCACAGGTAGGCCCAGCGGCGCGGGTTGCGGTCCGTGGCGCCGGCGGAGAACCGCTTTTCCGCCACGGTCCCCAGCAGGTACACGGCAGCGAGCACCACGGACAGCCCCAGGTATATGTACCGTTCGGGGCGGTCAAGGTGGACTGTCAGCAGGCGCGTGGCGGCCACGGCCAGCAACAGGGCAAACCCCACGTGCAGCGTCACGCGCAGGAATCGCAGGATGGCGTCACTCGTCACAGGCGGGGCATCCACGGCAGACATGCCACCAGCTTAGGCGGTGACGGCCCGGGGTGTATCAACCATTTGGTTGAGGGCAGGATCAACCGGCGGGCCGTCCGGAACCATCCAAGGCCCCGATGGATCCGGGCCTGGACCGCGGAAGAGTGGATACCAAGGGAAAACCCAACAGTTTCGATCCACAAGAAAGATACGTGAACACCATGTTCCTCGCCATCCGAGACATCCGCTTCGCCAAGGGGCGCTTCGCCCTCATGGGCGGGGTGGTGGCATTGATCAGCCTCCTGCTGGTGCTGCTCTCCGGCCTCACCGCCGGGCTGGGCAACCAGTCCACCTCCGCCATTGCCGAGCTGGGCAAGAGCGCCAACGCCCCGGTCAGCCAGCTGGTGTTTGGGGCCCCCGGGGCAAACGACCCCAAGGTCTCCTTCACCGAAAGCCAGCTCACGCAGGCCCAGGTGTCCGCCTGGGCCGGCCAGCCCGGCGTCGCCTCCGCCGTACCGCTGGGCATCAGCCAGACCCGCTTCCAGGGTGCCGGCGCCACGAAGGGGACCACCAATGTGGCCGTGTTCGGTGTCGGTGCAGGCGGTGCCGAAGCCGGGATCACGCCGTCGGCCGTCACCGACGGGACAGTGGTGATCGGCTCGGGGGTGGCAAAGGAACTTTCCCTGGCCGTTGGCGATTCCGTCACCCTCGGCGGGACCACGCTGAAGATCTCCGCCGTGGTGGCGGACCAGTGGTACTCGCACACCTCCGTGGTGTGGACCACCCTGCCCACCTGGACCAAGCTGGCCCACCTCAGCGACCCGAAGCAGGTGGCCACCGTGGCGGCCGTGACCTACCGCGACGGCGCCACGGTTGACACCGGCTCCGCCAACACCGCGGCCGGCACGGTCAGCACCACCCGCAGCGGGTCCTTCGCCGGCCTGGGCGGGTACAAGAGCGAAAACGGTTCGCTGATGATGATGCAGGCGTTCCTGTACGGCATCTCCGCACTGGTGATCGTGGCGTTCCTGACCGTGTGGACCGTCCAGCGCACCCGGGACATTGCCGTGCTCAAGGCCATGGGCGCCTCCGGCAAGTACCTGCTCAAGGACGCGCTGACCCAGGCGGCCATCGTGCTGCTGGCCGGCGCCGCCCTGGGCGGGCTGGTCGGCGTGGCGGGCGGCTTCTTCGCCGCACAGGCCGCGCCGTTCCTGGTCACCCCGGCCACCACCATCCTGCCCGTGGTCGGCATCGTGGCCCTGGGTCTGGCAGGCGCCGCCCTCGCCGTCCGCAAGGTCACCCGCGTTGACGCGCTCATCGCCCTCGGCGGCAACTGACCAACCCCCGCACCCCGGCCTGCGCCGTCCTCTGAACCTCCCAACACTAAGGAATCCCCATGTCTGCCCTGAACCTTTCCAACGTCACCCTTGACTACCCCGACGGCGACGGCACCGTCACCGCCCTGGACAGCGTCAGCCTGTCCGTGGACGCCGGCGAGTTTGTCTCCCTGGTGGGCCCGTCCGGCTCCGGCAAGTCCAGCCTGCTGGCCGTGGCCGCCACCCTGGTCACGCCGACGTCGGGCCTGGTGGTCATTGACGGCACCGACGCCCACTCCCTGTCCGTCAAGGAACTCACCACGCTGCGCAGGGACAAGGTGGGCATCATCTTCCAGCAGCCCAACCTGCTCGCCTCCCTGACGGCCGCCGAACAGCTCATCATCGGCGACCACCTGCGCGGGAAGTCCCTGCGCGCGGCGGCGGGCCGGGCCGCGGAGCTGCTGGACGTCGTCGGGCTGGCCGATTGCGCCGGCAAGCGCCCGCACCCGCTCTCCGGCGGGCAGCGCCAGCGCGTCAACATTGCCCGGGCCCTGATGGGCTCGCCCAAGGTGCTGCTGGTGGATGAGCCCACGGCGGCGCTGGACCACGAGCGCAGCGAATCGATCGTGCGCCTGCTGCGCCAGGTGACGGACGAATTCCAGGTCGCTACCGTGATGGTCACCCACGACACGGAATTCGTGCCGCTCACCGACGGCGTCGCGACCATGCGCGACGGCGTCCTGACGGCGGCCGTGCCCACCTCCCCGCTGGTGCCCGCCTGACCCTGCCCGGTGCAGGGGACGGGGGCGGCAACCAAGGTGCATGCAATACCATGGGGGAAACGGAACTGCTGAGCCCCACGAACGGAGCAACCTCTTCATGAAACGCGTCCTCGCCCTTGCCGGCGGCCTTGCCCTCGCCTTCACCATGTCCGCCTGCGGTGCCTCAACCGGCCCGGTCGGCACCTGGGGCAACGGCTACAACACCGACAAGCAGCCGTACCTGCAGCTCGCCGTGGCGCAGCAGACGGGCGGCGTTTCGGCCGGCTACCTCTCCGGCAGCGACGGCTGCAACCGCATCGTGGGCCAGTGGGCCGTGCAGGACGCCAACCCCAACGTGGTCCAGCTCCAGCACCAGGCAAACACCAAGACGTCCTGCGACGGCATCGACACCTGGCTCAGCGGCGCGGCCGGCGCCAAGATCGACGGCAACAAGATGACCATCACCGACGCCAAGGGCGCCACGATCGGCGTCCTGGACCGCCGCAGCTAGCACGGCCCAGGACGCCCGCGGGCGCTAGTTTTTCGCCACCTCAAGTTCGACGACGGACCAAGACAACGCGGGCAGCGCCACCTTCAGCTGGTCCCCGGCGGCCGTGACGCCGTCCAGGGGCACCATTCCCACCTGGTCCTGCGCCGCCAGCGTGTTCTTGGTGAAGCGGTCCCCGCCTTCGGGCACCTTCAGGACTTCGGCCCGCAGCACCCGCTTGGCGTCAAAGCCGCGCAGCGCCACGTCCACCTCGGCGGCCTCGTCCAGGCCCCGGTTGGCGAGGAACAGGGCAAGGCGGCCTGTCTCCTCGTTCCAGGTGGCGCTGACATCCACCAGGTCCGCCCCGCCGAACTGGGTGGTATCCACCTTGTCCGAAACCACGTTCGTGCGCAGCACCTGCCCCTTGGCCAGTTCCGCCATCCGGGCGAAGGGGTGGAAGATGCTCTGGCGCCAGGCCGGTCCGTTGGGCTCCGCCAGGATCGGGGCAATGACGTTGACCAGCTGGGCCTGGTTGGCGATCTTGACCCGGTCGCCGTGGCGCAGCAGCGAGTTCAGCAGGGTGCCCACCACCACGGCGTCGGTGACGTTGTACTTGTCCTCGATGACGCGGGGGTGCTCGCGCCAGCCGGAGGCGTTGACCTGCTCCGGCTGGTCCTCGGAGTCCAGCCCGCGCTGGTACCAGACGTTCCATTCGTCAAAGGACAGGTTGATGTGCTTCTTGTGCTTGCCCTTGGCACGCACGGAGTCCGCCGTGGCCACCACGGCGTCGATGAAGTAGTCCATGTCCACGGCGCTGGCCAGGAAACTGGCGGCGTCGCCGTCGTGCTCCTGGTAGTAGGCGTGCAGGGAGACGTAGTCCACCTCGCTGTAGGCATGGGTGAGCACTGTCTGCTCCCAGGCGCCGAAGGTGGGCATGCCGGAGCCGGAGCTGCCGCAGGCCACCAGCTCAATGTCCGGGTCCACCAGGCGCATGGCCTTGCCTGCCTCCTGGGCCAGCCGGCCGTACTCCTGCGCCGTCTTGTGGCCAATCTGCCACGGGCCGTCCATCTCATTGCCCAGGCACCACAGCTTGATGTTGAAGGGGTCCCGGTGGCCGTTCCTTGCACGGAGCTCGGACCAATACGTGCCGCCGGGGTGGTTGGCGTATTCCACAATCTCGCGGGCCGCCTCCACGCCGCGGGTGCCCAAGTTGATCGCCTCCATGATCTCGGTGCCGGCCTTCCTGGACCAGTCAACGAATTCGTGGAGCCCGAACGCATTGGTTTCCAGGGTGTGCCAGGCGCCGTCCAGGCGGCGGGGGCGCTCCGCCACCGGGCCGATCCCGTCCTCCCAGTTGTAGCCGGAGACAAAGTTGCCGCCGGGGTAGCGGATCACTGTGGCGCCCAGTTCGCGGGTCAGGGCCAGGACGTCCTCGCGGAAGCCCTGCGCATCCGCCCGGGCATGGCCGGGCTCGTAAATGCCGGTATATACGCACCGGCCCATATGTTCCACAAAGGATCCGAAGAGGCGGTGCGGAACCTCGGAAACGGTGAAGTCGCGGTCAATGCTGATCCGTGCGCGTGACATGTGGCTGGTTCTCCTAGTGGGTATGTGTGAATCGAAAAAAGGTGGGGTGATATTCAGGTTCCGGCCAGGCCGGTGGTGGAAATGCCCTTGATGATCTGGCGCTGGAAGAACAGGAACACCAGGATCAACGGCAGCGCGGCCAGCAGGGCGGAAGCCATGTTCTGCGCGTACTGGATTCCGTAGGCGCTCTTGATGGTCTGCAGGCCCACGGGCAGGGTCAGCATGGCGCTGTCATTGGTGACGATGAACGGCCACAGGAAGTTGTTCCAGGCGCCAATGAACACGAAGATGGCCACGGCGGCCAGGATGGGCCGGGACAGCGGCAGCACCACCTGCAGGAAGATGCGGATCCGCCCGGCGCCGTCCACCAGGGCGGCGTCCTCAAGCTCGCGGGGGATCTGGTCAAAGAACTTCTTGAGCACAAACACCATGGCCGGCGCGATGACCTGCGGCAGGATGATGCCCCAGTACGTGTCAATCATGTGGAAGGACACCATCTGGTAGAACAGCGGGATGATCAGCACGGGCGGCGGCACAATCAGCGATGCCACGATGACGGTCATGAGCACCTTGCGGCCCTTGAAGTCAATCCGGGACAGCGCGTAGGCGGCCAGCGCGGAAATCACCAGCGTGACGGCCGTGACAGCCGCGGAGGTGAACAGGGAGTTCCATGTCCACTGCGGAATGTTTCCCTGCTGGAGCACCTTGGCGAAGGCGTCGAAGGTGAACCCTGACTTTGGCACCAGCGTGATGGGCGCCGCCGCGGCCTCCGTCTCGCTCTTGAAGGCTGTGACGGTGGCCCAGGCGAAGGGCACCAGCCAGGTCACCGCCAGGACGGCGACAATCACGGTGGCAATGATGCGTGCCGGGGAAAGCGGCTTGCGCCGTTTCCGTGAAGGCTCGACGGCGGTCCGGCGGCTGGTGCGGGCGGGCGCGGTGAGGGTGGTGGCCATGGCTATGCGCTCCTTTTTCGGGTGACGGCGAATTGGGCGATCGAGACAACCACGATCAGGCCAAAGAAGATGTAGGAGATGGCTGCCGAGTAGCCCAGCCGGTAGCCGGTGAAGCCGGCCTCGAAGATGTACTGCACAATGGTCCGGGTTGCCCCGCCGGGGCCTCCCCCGGTCATTTGGTAGACCTGGTCGAAGATTTTCAGCGAGGCCAGGACCTGCAGGATCACGATCATGATGGTGGTCTGGTTCAGCTGCGGCAGGGTGATGGAGAAGAACTGGCGCCACCCTCCGGCGCCGTCCAGCTGCGCCGCCTCATAGTGCGCCGTCGGGATGTTTTGCATGGCGGCCAGGTACAGCAGGAAGTTGAAGCCCACAGTCCACCACAGGCTTGCGATGACGATCGACCACATGGCTACGTCCGGGTTGTTGAGCCAGTCGACCGGGGCCAGGCCCACCTTGCCGAGGACGTCGTTGATGAGGCCCAGCTGCGGGTTGAACATCCAGACAAAGAACAGGGACACCACGGTGGATGCGAGCAGGAACGGGGCGAAGAAGGACAGCCGCCACAGCCATTGGGCGGGCAGGCCCATGTTGACCAGTGCGGCCATCAGCAGGGCCACCAGCACCAGGGGCACGGTGCTGATGACGGTGAAGTACAGCGTGTTGCCGAGGGAGTGCCACATGTCGGCGTCCCCGAGGGCTTCGGCATAGTTGGCCAGGCCCAGGAAGGAACTGTTGGCCCCTGTCAGGGACTTGCCCGTGAAGCTCATGACGACCCCGTAAATCAGGGGCCAGATGAGGAACAGGCCAAAGAACGCCAGGAAGGGCGCCATGAAGGACCAGCCGTGGATCCTGTCGCGCCGCTTCCGTGCCTCGTGCCGGTTTTCAGCGGGCGCCGCGGGGGCCGCCTGCCGCTTGTCGATGGTAGTGCTCATTGCCGTGGCTCCCTTGCCGCAAGAATTTCTCTCCCAAACATGAATTGTGATTCCATCCCCGCCGCCTACACCGGGTTCGGCTTGGACAGCAGGGTGTCCAGGCGGCGGACAAACGCGTCCCAGCCGTCCTTGGCCTGGGTGCGCCCGAGGAACACGTTTTGGATGTTCTCGGCAAAGTAGGACTGGAAGTCGGAGCCGGAGCCGGTGAACCAGGCCCGCGGATCGTAGTTGATGATGTCCGCGGCACCGGCGTAATGGGCCTGGGGCAGCAGGTTTTTGTAGGCCTCCGAGCGCACCACGGGCTGGAAGGCGGGGATGTGTCCGGCCTTGGCCCAGTTCAGCGAGCCCTTGAGTATTTGGGCCACGAAGGCGTAAACATCGGACCGCTTCTGCTCATCCAGGTTCTGCTGGTGCGGGAGGACGAAGGCGTGCGAGTCCGCGTAGGCTGCGGGGGTGCCGAAGAGGGTGGGGATGGGCATGGCGTCAAAGGGGACCTTGGCGGTTTGCATGGTGGGCAGTTCCCACACGCCGCTGGCCAGCATGCCCGAGCCCTGGCCGGCAAATTCTGCGATGGCCGTGCCGCCGTCGCCGCTGGCCGTGGCAATCTTGCCGTCCAGCAGGGAGTGGATGTATTCGAGCACGTCCACGGCCACGTCCCTGTCCACCTTGGCCTTTTGCCCCTGCGGCAGTTCCATGGTGGCGCCGTGCTGGCGGTAAAAGGTGTAAAACATGCGCCACATCTGGGCCCCGTCGCTGAGGTAGCCGTAGGACAGGCCGTGCTTGCCGGTGACCTTGGCCATCTCAAGGGCGGCTTCCTTGAAGCGGTCCCCGCTGGTGATGGTCTCCAGCTGGCCGTTGGCGCCCAGCACGCCGGCCTTGCCGGCCACCTCGGTGTTGTACATCAGGATGAAGGGGTGGGAGTCCAGGGCGATGGAGAAGACCTTGCCGTCCAGCTGGCTGTTTTCCCAGATGCGCGGTGCGAAATCGTCCTTCGTGACCCCGTGCGTGGCCAGCAGGTCCAGGTCCCAGGGGTCCAGGAGCCCGCCGGGGGCATAGCCGGGAACGCGGGCCGCGTGCATGATGGCAACTTCCGGCGGCCTGCCGCCGGCGGAGGCCATCGCGAGCTTGGTGTAGTACGGGGCGCCCCAAGCCAGTACGGTGGGCAGCACCTTGTAGGCCTGCTGCGAGGCGTTGGCGGAGTCGATCATGGCCTGCATCTTGATTCCGTCACCGCCTGAAAGCAGGTGCCAGAACCGCAGCTGCTCCGCCCCGGCTGCCTGGGCCGTGCCGCCGCAGCCGGACAGCATGCCGGCCGCCGCCAGCCCGGACAGTGCCAGTCCGCCGCTGCGCAGCAGCGTCCTCCTGGACAGCCCGGTTGCGGATGCTTCACGCGCTCCGTGCATCGCTCACTCCTTTGTTTGCGCCGAATCAGTTCATTCGATGTCTGAGGTAAATCCCTGGCCTGTGTGCCATCCGGCAACCGTGCCGTCCATCAACCTCGGCCTGCGGCGAAATGCCGCCGCCCCGGTGGACGTTTGGTGACCTGCAACACAGATTACATCGTTGTAATAGGCGGCGCAAGAGTTTTTTTGTTAGCGCGCACAATGTTTCTTTCGCACGGCCCCCGGCCCGGTGTCAGGCCCCCGGCCCGGAAATGGCCCCTGTGCTGGCACGGACCACCAGCTTGTAGGGCAGCGCCAGCTGGACCGGTTCCCTCCGCCGGTCGGCCATGCGTTCGGTGAGCAGCCGCAGCGCGTTTTCAGCCATGGCGCGCTTGTCCACGGAGATGGTGGTCAGCGCAGGGACGGCATACTGGCCGTCCGCCACGTCGTCAAAGCCGGCCACCAGGATGTCTTCGGGCACGCGGTGCCCGGAAGCGGCCAGCACGCTCAGGGCGCCAATGGCCAGCGAGTCCGTGAAGCAAAAGAGCGCGTCCGGCAATTCATGCCGCGCCAGGAAGTCCGCCAGTGCGGCGGCACTGCCTGCCGGCGTCCACTCGTCGCAGGCAATTTCCAGCGCGGGGTCGTGGGGAATTCCGGCATCCTGGAGGGCCAGCCGGTAGCCCTCGGTGCGCACCAGTGCCGTTGCGGAACTGCGCCGGTCAACGCAGCCCAGCACGGCGATCCGGCGCCTCCCCGTGCCGGCCAGTGCCAGTGTCATCTCCCGCGCGGCACCAACATTGTCCACGCCCACCTGGTCCACGCGCCGCTGCGACACCTCTCCCAGCAGCACCATCGGGGGCAGGTTTCCGCCCACCCTGATGGCGCTCTCATCCAGGTCCACGGGATTCAGGATCAACCCGTCGATCAGGTTGGACCGGGCCTTGGTCACCAGCTCAAACTCCCGGCCCGGATCCCGGCCCGTCTCCTCAATCTGGACGCCGAACCCCTGCTCGTGGGCCACCTCGACAACGTGGTGGGCCAACTCGGCTGAATACGGCGTGGCCAGGTCGGGCAGTGCCAGCGCAATGACGCCCGTGCGGCCGTTGCGCAGGCCCCTGGCGGAAAGATTGGGCACGTAGTCCAGCTCCGCCAGGGCGGCCTCCACCTTGGCGCGCGTGCGTTCACTGACGGGGACCAGCCCGTTCACCACATTGGAGACGGTTTTGGGCGAGACCCCCGCGCGGGCTGCAACGTCCTTCACCGTAGCCCGCATGCGTTCCTCGTTTCATCGTTGCGGCGGGACAATCGCCCGCCGCTTTGATGCTACAAGACCCTAGCCGCCAAAAATGCTCCAGCCGGCCGTGTGGCTGTCCCCGGGTTCCAGCCGGATGAGGTCGGTGCCGGAATTGAACGCATCCGGCGGGCAGGTCATGGGTTCCACGGCCAGGCCCAGGCGGCCCGGCACACCTTCCGGCTTGTCCGCCGTGTGGAGCTGGAGCCAGGGGCATGAGGCGTCCCATTGCATTCCCACGAACGTCCCGGAGGGGTCGGAGAGGAGCAGCCGGTGCACGCCGTCCACGTCCAGGCCAAGGCCGGTGAAGGCATGGTCAATTTGCGTGGTTCCGATGGCACGGGGCGTGCGGAAGTCAAAGGCGTGCCCCTCCACCGCCTCCAGGCCCAGCGGCAGCAGGCGGTCCGGCGTTACGGCCAGGAAGTGCGACGCCGGCACTGACAGTGTCCATTCGTCCAGCGGCGCCTCTCCCGCCACCAGGTAGGGGTGGGGGCACACGCCGTAGGGGGCTGCGGCCGTGCCAACGTTGCTGGCGGTCACGGTGCAGTGCAGCCCATTTTCGTCCAGCCGGTAGTCCGCGCGGACCTCCAGGGCGGACGGATACCCCTTCGACGGTTCCAGGGCACAGCGCAAGGTGAGCCGGTCGTCGTCGTGCGCTTCCAGCTCCCACTCCAGGCCCAGCACCAGCCCGTGGAGGGCCGTCCCGCGGTCGCGCTCGTTGAGGGGGAGGTGGTAGACGTCCCCGTCCCAGCGGTAGGCGCCGTCCGCCACCCGGTTTGGCCAGGGCGCGGCGATGATGCCGCGGTAGTCGGGGATGGGCGCATCGGCGGAAAACGGCACCACCAAGTCGCGGCCCAGGTGCTGGAGTTCGCACAGGGCGGCACCCCGGGCCACGATGCGTGCCGTGTAGTCCCCGGCCTTGATGAGGTAGTCGGGTCCGTTCACAGTCCGCCGGCCAGCTTGTAGTACGCCTGGTTCCATCGGATCTCCTTCTTGAAGTCGCGCAGGGTGGTGCCCTGGTCAATGGTCAGAAGTTCAGTTTGCGCCATTTCGGCGAAGTCCTCAAATGCCTCCACGCCCACCTGGGTGGACAGCACCGTGTGGTGGGCGGCGCCGGCCGTCAGCCAGGCGGCGGCGGACGTGGCAAAGTCCGGCTTGGGGGACCAGAGGGCGCGGGCCACGGGCAGCTTGGGCAGCGGCTGCTCCAGCGGGACCACCTCCACGGCGTTGGCCACCAGGCGGAAGCGGTCCCGCATGTCGGACAGGGCCACCACCACGCCCGCGCCCGGGGCCGTGTCAAAGACCAGCCGTACGGGGTCCTCACGGCCGCCAATGCCCAGCGGGTGGATCTCCAGGCGGGGCCGGGACGTGGTCAGCGACGGGCAGACTTCAAGCATGTGCGCGCCGAGGATGGTCTCCTGCCCCGGCACCAGGTTGTAGGTGTAGTCCTCCATGAGCGAGGCCCCGCCGGGCAGCCCGGCACCCATGACCTTGGCGGCCCGGACCAGGATGGCCGTCTTCCAGTCCCCCTCTGCGCCAAAGCCGTAGCCGTCCGCCATGAGCCGCTGCACGGCGAGTCCCGGAAGCTGGCGCAGGGCACCCAGGTCCTCGAACGACGTCGTAAAGGCAGCCGAGCCGTTCGCCTCCAGGAAGGAGCGAAGGCCCAGTTCGATCTTCGCCCCGTAGCGCAGGGACTCGTGCCGCTCCCCTCCGCGGCGCAGCTCCGGGGCCACGTCGTAGAGTTCAGCGTATTCGGCCACCAGCGCGTCAACGTCCGCCTCGGCGGAGGCGTGGACGGCGTCTGCAAGTTCGTTGACGCTCCAGGTGTTGACGGACACGCCCAGGCGCAGCTCCGCCTCGGTCTTGTCCCCTTCAGTGACTGCCACGTTGCGCATGTTGTCGCCGAATCGGGTCAGCTTCAGCCCGCGGACGGCGGCCCAGCCGGCTGCCGCACGCTGCCACACGCCCACCTGGCGCTGCACCTCCGGGTTGGACACGTGCCCCACCACGGTTTTCCGGGGCACGCCCAGGCGGGACTGGATGTAGCCAAATTCGCGGTCGCCGTGGGCGGCCTGGTTGAGGTTCATGAAGTCAAAGTCAATGTCCTCCCACGGCAGTTCCACGTTGGCCTGGGTGTGCAGGTGCAGCAGGGGCTTGCGCAGCGCGTCCAGCCCCTGGATCCACATCTTGGCCGGGGAGAAGGTGTGCATCCACGCTGTCACGCCAATCACGTGGTCCGCGGCGTTCGCCTCAAGAGCGGTGCGGCGGATGGCGTCGGAGTCCGTCAGGACCGGCTTCCAAACCAGTTTCACGGGGGCGCCGGAGGCATTGAGTGCATCGGAAATTTCGAGGGACTGCGCGGCCACCTGGGCCAGCACCTCCTCCCCGTACAGGTGCTGGCTGCCGGTCAAAAACCATACTTCGTACTGCTGAAGGGACACTGCGGCGGGATTGATCGTCATGATTTCCTCAAAATTAGGGGTTATTGGCCGTAAACGTTCTGGTAGCGGTGGTGCAGGGAAGCAATCAGCGCCGGGTCAAGGGGCAGCGGCTGGCCCAGCTGGCGCGAAACATGGACGGTCTTGGCCACCTCCTCGCACATGACGGCGGCCTTGACCGCCGCGCGCGCATCCCGCCCGATGGTGAAAGGCCCGTGGCTCTTCATGAGCACGGCGGGCGACTTCGAGGACTGCAGGGTTTCCACAATGCCGCGCCCAATGGAGTCGTCCCCGATCAGCGCGAAGGGCCCCACGGGGATGTCGCCGCCAAATTCGTCGCCCATCATGGTCAGCACGCACGGGATCGCCTCCCCGCGCGCCGCCCACGCCGTGGCATAGGTGGAGTGCGTGTGCACCACCCCGCCCACCTCCGGCATGTGGCGGTAGACGTAGGCGTGCGCTGCCGTGTCCGACGACGGTGCAAAGGCTGGGTTGCCCCAGTCGCCTGCCGCCGGGGTGCCGTCAAGGTCGGTGACCACCATGGATTCCGGCGTCAGCTCCGCGTAGGCCAGGCCTGACGGCTTGATGACCATTAGCTCCTCCCCCGGGACGCGGGCCGAAACATTGCCGGCAGTCCACACCACCAGGGCGTACCTGGTCAGCTCGGCGTGCAGGGCGCACACTTCGGCGCGGACGGCGGCCACCTTCTCCGCCACGGTCGGGGTGGGGGCCGGGGATGTTTGACCCGTCACTGCGGCACTCATGCCGGCACCTCCCCGGCAGCCCTGCGCGCAATGGCCTTGAGCCGGTGCATGACCCCATTGGATCCCCGGCCAAAGTAGTCGTGGAGGGCGGTGTATTCGGCAAAGAGCTCGTTGTAGGCAGCCACGTTCCCCGCGATGGGCAGGTAGATGTCCGCCGGAGCGGCACCCATGGCACCCGAGGCCGCCCGGACGTCGGGATAGGCGCCGGCCGCAACGGCGGCGTGGATGGCCGATCCCAGCGCCGGGGCCTGCGTGGAGCCGATGGTGCGCACGGGCAGGCCCGTCACGTCCGCGTAAATCTGCATCAGGAGCCGGTTGCGGGGCAGCCCGCCGGCGGCCGTGAATTCGTTCACAGGCACACCCGAGGCCTTGAAGGCCTCGATGATGGTGCGGGTGCCAAAGGCCGTTGCTTCCAGCAGGGCGCGGTAGCTGTCTTCGGGCTTGGTGGCCAGGGTCTGCCCCACCACCACCCCGGACAGTTCGTGGTCCACCAGGACGGAGCGGTTTCCGCTGTGCCAGTCCAGGGCGATGAGCCCGTGCTGGCCTATTTTCTGTGCGGCAGCCAGCTCCGTCAGGTGTTCGTGCACGCTGAGGCCGCGCGCCGCGGCGTCGTGGTGGTACTGCGGGGGAACACCGTTCTTCACGAACCAGCCGAAGATGTCGCCCACGCCGGACTGGCCGGCTTCGTAGCCCCACAGCCCGTCGATGATGCCGCCGTCCACCGCGCCGCACATGCCGGGGACCTCACGAAGTTCGGTGCCGTTCATGACGTGGCAGGTGGAGGTGCCCATGATGGCCGTCATCGCGCCGGGGGCCACGGCGCGGGCGGCGGGGGCGGTGACATGCGCGTCCACGTTGCCCACTGCCACGGCGATGCCTTCCGGGAGTCCCGTCCAGGCCGCAGCCTGGGCGGTCAGTGTGCCGGCGGAGTCCCCCAGCCGGCCGATCGTGTGCTCCACCTTGTCTGCGACGAAGCCGGAGAAGGCGGGATTGAGTGCCGCCAGGAAGTCCTCGGCGGGATAGGCGCCATCCTGGTAAATGCCCTTGTAGCCTGCGGTGCAGGCGTTGCGGACATAGGTGCCGGTCAGCTGCCACACAATCCAGTCCGCGGCCTCAACCCAGTGGTCCATGGTCGCGTAGACTTCGGGGTCCTCCTCCAGCAGCTGCAGGCCCTTGGCGAACTCCCATTCGGAGGAGATCAGCCCGCCATAGCGCGGCAGCCAGGACTCGCCGCGCTGGGCAGCCAGCGTGTTGATCCGTTCCGCCTGGGGCTGCGCGGCGTGGTGGCGCCACAGTTTCACATAGGCGTGCGGACGGTCTGCGAGGCCCGGCGCCTCGTTCAGGGGCGTTCCGTCCGCCAGGGTGGGGACCATGGTGCAGGCCGTGAAGTCGGTGCCAAGCCCGACGACGGCTGCCGGGTCGATTCCCGCGTCGCGGATGGCGGCGGGGACTGCATGTTGGATCACCAGGCGGTAGTCGTTGGGCACCTGCAGCGCCCAGTCCAGGCCCAGCGGAACCCCGCATGGGAGAGCCTCCGCCAGGACGGCATGCGGGTAGTCAAACGTCCCGCTGCCCAGTTCCGCGCCGTCCCCCACCCGGACCACCACGGCCCGTCCTGACAGGGTGCCGAAGTCAACGCCGACCACGTAAGTGTCCGTGCCCTCCGGTTGGGGCAGCACCGGCGGCGGTGGGATTTCAGTCATGGAGGCCTCTCGGAAACAGGATGGTGTGGTTTCAGTCTCAATTGTGAACGCTAACAATTAACAATGTCAACAACCCCCGAAACCCTGCGGATCCCAGCGAGCCGCCGCATCCCGGGCTTGACACGACCCATGTGAGGCGGCTTACACTTTACCCCACGTGTTAGCGCTAACAATCTATTGGCGCTGCTGGCACGACAATTACTTGGAATCCATGCCAGGGGCCGCCACCTTCGCCGGCCCCTGGTGTTGACGCCCTCGGGACACAAAGGAACAAACCATGAGATTCAAAAGTTTGATCGTTGGGGCCGTAGCCCTGGGCCTTGCTTTGGGGACGGCAGGTTGCGGCACCCGGGGCGGGGAAGCCGCCGCCGGCTCCGGCGCCGCCAATTCCAGCGGGGCCCTGATCGGCATCGCCATGCCCACCAAAACCTCGGAACGGTGGATCAAGGACGGCGACGCCATCAAGGCGTCGCTTGAAAAGCTGGGCTACAAAACAGACCTCGAGTATGCCGACGACAAGATCCCCCAGCAGGTCCAGCAGGTCAGCAACATGATCACCAAGGGTGCGAAAGTATTGATCATTGCCTCGATTGACGGTACGGCACTGAGCGA
>Ga0157370_10003184_pt1 | contig 19411 bp, 16 predicted proteins | sample C35metaG_FD_113463 | JGI IMG/M metagenome (GOLD analysis project Ga0157370, IMG submission 113463) | Corn rhizosphere microbial communities from Kellogg Biological Station, Michigan, USA - C3-5 metaG | ecosystem: Host-associated > Plants > Roots > Rhizosphere > Soil | place: USA: Michigan...
CTTTCACTAAGTTTTGGGAAGAACACATCCCGGTTCTCACCAAAAATGCAAGACATCAGGCAAAGCTCTCCAGATTCCTTTGGTATTACAAAATACCGTTTAATATCGTTAGGAGCTACGATAGGTTGTAGCTTTTGAATGCGTTGGTTGAAACCATGTAACAAAGAGCCATCTGAAAAAGCAACATTTGCAAAACGTGCAGTCGAGATATTAATATCTTTACTTCTACGCATCAAAAACATTTCCATAATTCGCTTAGACGCGCCCATCATATTAACTGGATTAGCGGCTTTGTCAGTAGAAACACAAAAATATTTCTTCACCCCTTTTTCCAAAGATTGTTGAATTGTTTTATCTGTATTAAAAACATTTACTTCAATCATCCTCATTAAAGTATAAGGATCCTTTTCGCTTCTTACATGTTTTAAAGCAGAAAGATTAAGCACGTAGTCGTATTCCCCATCCGCGTCTATGAAAGCATCGTATTCTAAAGAACCAATATCTAAAGCAAAAGTTTGAAAATCTCCGCTGATATATCCGTAAGAACTGCGAATATCTCTCACCAGTTCAACCATATTATTCTCGCTAATATCTACAACATGAAGTTTTTTGGGATTTCTCTTAAAAATTTCCTTGGTCACAGCTTGCCCTATAGACCCTGCTCCCCCAATCACTAAAAACTTTGACTGACTAACAATTGCTATAAGCTCCTCTTCATGATTGCCGATATCTTCTTTAAAAAGTTCTTGATCCCTACCAATTAGATTTAAAATATCCATAAAACAATTTTATTCTATAGCCTTCCATCAACTAAGCTTCTATCCAAACAAGCTTTTGTGTCGAATATAACTCCATTATTACGTTTGATCTTTTGAAAATCAATCTCTAAAAATTCTTTATGTGCTACAGCAACAATCACTGCATCATAAACAATATTTTCTTCTAATTTATTAAGTATGCTAATACCATACTCATGTAAAACTTCCACAGTATCAGCCCAAGGATCAAAGACATCTACCTCTAACCCAAACTGGATTAACTCATGATATATATCCACAACCCGGGTATTGCGTACATCCGGACAATTTTCTTTAAACGTTATCCCCATGATTAGCGCTTTAGAGCCTTTTATTTTATGATCCTTCTGAATCATTAGCTTTACTACCTTATCAGCAACAAATGGCCCCATGTTATCGTTAACACGACGACCGGACAATATCACTTGAGGATGATATCCCAACGACTGAGCCTTATGAGCGAGGTAGTATGGATCAACACCAATGCAATGTCCACCAACTAGTCCCGGTTGGTATTTCAAAAAATTCCATTTAGTCCCCGCAGCGTCAATTACATCATTGGTATCTATTCCGATACGATCAAAAATCAGAGACAGTTCGTTAACAAATGAAATATTTACATCTCTTTGTGCATTTTCAATAGCTTTAGATGCTTCAGCAACTTTGATACTAGGTGCCTTATGAGTCCCCGCCGTAATGATTGATTTATATAAATCATCTACTATATTGGCAATTTCAGGAGTGGAGCCAGAGGTTACTTTTTTTATTTTTGTCAAGGTATTTATTTTATCACCAGGGTTAATTCGCTCTGGTGAATATCCTGCGAAAAAATCTCTATTAAATTTTAATCCTGAACTCTTTTCCAAAACGGGCACACAATCCTCCTCTGTACATCCAGGATACACAGTTGATTCATAAATAACAATATCGCCTAATTTTAAAATAGAACCAAGCATTTCGGATGCCTTTATTAAAGGTTTTAAATCAGGTGATTTAAATTGATCAATCGGCGTAGGTACAGTAACAATAAACACATTACAATCCTTTAAATCTTGCTTATCAGAAGAGAATGCAAGACCCTTATTTGACTTATCATCTTGTCTATCTAAAATGACTTTATTTAAATCTTCTAAGTCGGCCTCTTGCGTACGGTCTTTACCCGTATTAAGCTCCTCAACCCTGGATATACTAATATCAAAGCCTAATACTTGATATTTTTTTGCAAATTCTATTGCCAACGGCAATCCAACATAGCCAAGACCAATAATGGCAATTCTCGAATTATTAACACTTAAGTGCATAGGTAATTAAAATTAAAATCGTTTTAACATGTTCTTTAAGATTGTTCTGAAAGTTGTTTTATTATGCTGTACATCGTCAGAATAATAGCCATAGCCATAGCCATAGCCATAGCCATAGCCATAGCCTCCTCCCGCTTGAATACCGTTTAGTACGATATTAAGTTTTGGAAATTTATTTGATTTATATAACTTATCTAGTTCAGAAATCTGGCGCTTAAATGTCACTCCATGTCTCACAATATAAACACTTGCATCAGCCAAACGAGCAAGAATTTGCGCATCGGTTACTAATCCAATAGGGGGAGTATCAACAATTATCTCATCAAAATTGGCCTTCAAATATTCGAAAAGCTCATCCATGTCTCTCCCTATTAATAGCTCAGAAGGATTTGGCGGTACCGGTCCAGAACCAATTACCATCAAATTGGAATTAATTCCGGATGGCTGAATAATATCGGCAAGCGTTGCCTTTCCTATCAAAAAATTACTTAAACCAATTCGATTATTTAAGTTTAGATATTTACTGACTTTTGGTTTACGTAAGTCTAATTCCAATAGCACCGTCTTTTTACCACTAATTGCCAGTGCTGTGGCAATATTACTTCCGACAAAACTTTTCCCTTCTCCTGACATACTTGATGTAAATAGGGTTACAAAACCATGTTGGTTAAGTCGCTTACCTTGGATGTATTGTAAATTGGTCCGGATAGCCCTAAACTGTTCAGCAATTGCCTTACGGCTAGTCGGGTGCACGACTATAGCTTCATTGCCCTCCTCATACATCAATTCCCCAAGAACAGGAGCATCAGTAATCTTAGCAATATCAGTTTTTGATTTAACTTTATTATCCAAGGATTCCTTGCTGTATAAATAACCAACAGGCAACAAAAGTCCAAAAAATAATGCGGCTACATATGTTAGCGTTCTTTTTGGTTTTATAGGATCAACACTAGCTATAGCAGTGTCTACTACTCTGCTATCCGCAACGGTTGAGGCATAAGATAATGCAGCCTCTTCTTTCTTTTGTAGTAAGTACAAGTAAAGGCTTTCCTTTATACTCTGCTGTCTTTTGATACTTATAAACTTACGCTCTTGACCTGGGATTCTTCTAATCGAACCTTCATATTGGGTATTGTAAGAGCTCAAGCTTCTCTTTGTGCTTTCCAATGTTGCTTCAATCTGGCTAATATTTGTTTTTATATCAGCTCGAGTAGCATCGATTTGTTGATTAATTGACTCAAACATAGGATTACTAGGTTGAGTTGTAGCCAATAAGTTAATTTTTTTGAGTTGCAGCTCACTTAATTGTTTTATTTGTCCCAATAGGACGGGATCTTCTATCCCCATTGTACTGGGCAGTTTCTCTTGAAGATTATCAGTATTTATATAACGTTGAACATCTTTAATTACAACGAGCTTTAGATTTACTTCATTTAATTTTGCGTCGTTATTTTTCACGTTTTCCAAATAAAGAGCCGCTTCACTACTAATATCGGTCAATCCTTGACTACTTTTAAATCCTTCCACATCTTTCTCTACATCGACTAATTCTCCGGTAATTAACGCAAGTCTCTCATCAATAAAGTCAATTGTGCTTTGAGTTGTCCTGTTCTTGTCAGTTAAGGCTGCCTCATTATATACTTGAATAAGAGTGTTTAATATATCTCTTCCTTGAGTAGGCACTTCTGTTTGATAAGTTAAGTCTAAGACGGTCGATTGTTTGGATGTAACATTAACTGCAAGTTTAGAAAGACATTTATTTACTACCTTAACAGGATCGGAAAACACTAATAAAAAAGTTTGTTTGTCTTGCTTAAAAAAATAAGCAGTCTTATCTATTTTATAAGTTCCAATATAATTTCGCTGCAATTGATTTAGTCTACCAAGAATTTTTTTTCCGGTTTCTATGTCTTCTAACGCATATCGATCCTTATCCGGAAAAGTAAGTAAGAACTCTTTGCCATAATACTCATTCTCTATGGCAACAGTTTGAAAATTTACAGGTCTTTTCTCATAAATATCACGACTCACAACCCTTCCTTCTTCGCTCAAATTTACATCTAAATTCAACCTTTTTACTACAGTTGCCATTAGTGTCTTTGATTGCAAAATTTCTATTTCATTTTCAACCACTTTTGAGCCACCAAAAAGATCTAACTGACTTAGCATATCTTGGGTTGGAGAGCCCTTCTTTTCATCTTTAATTAACAAAGTGCTACTAATCTCATACACGGGCTTAGTATAGCGAAGATATAGAAAGGCTAAGCAAACACAAAGAGCAATACAAACTAAAAATACTGGCCAATGGTAGATATACTTTTCAGCAATTTCTCGAATATTTACATTTTCCTCTTCTGCTAATTCTCTCTCGGTGTTTTCTCTGTTTAATTCTGTATTCATAAATATGGTTAGCGTTTAAAAACGACTGATAATTAAAGCAATTACTGATAAAGCAGACAAAACAATACTAACATTCCTGTAACTAGAATCTACACTTGCGTATTTTGCGCTACCTGGCTGAACATATATTACGTCATTATTTTGTAGGTAGTAAAATGGCGAATTAAACAACTCCTTACTCTGCATATTTAATCGAATATATTGCCTCTTACCATCAATTTCCCTTACTAATAAGACATTGTTTCTTTGCGCTGTGATAGTTAAGTCTCCAGACATACTTAATGCCTCAGAAACATTCACGCGTTCATTATTTACAGGATAAACGCCCGGCCTCAATACGTCGCCTAAAACAGTAACTCTAAAGTTCACCAATCTTAAACTTACTACCGGTTCCTTAAGATAAGCGATTAACTTACTTTGAATAAGCTCTCTTGCCTGAGTTGTGGTAAGCCCTTCAATTTGCACAGATCCAACTAGAGGTAGTTGAATTGTTCCTTTTTCATCAACCATAAAGCCATTAGCCGTGTAAGTTGGATTAATAGTTCCAGTGGTATTTCCTTGAATAGAACTTGTTGTTCCCATATTAAAAATAGCAGATGCCTCTGGATTTAGACTACTCACCGTAATAGCAAGAATATCATTCTTCTGAATTTTTAAAATTGTTTGATTTAAAATTTTTTCTTGAATTACCGAATCAGCAGGCAAATCTGTAAAATAGGGTACAGATTTATATTTCACACCACAAGAACTCATAAAGAGTATAGCAGCAATTAAATAAAAGAATTTTCTCATAGGCTTATATAGCATATTTATTAAATTTCCCAAAGATAATATTTAAGATTTACTCGCGAATGATAAATAATCATTAATTGTACGGTTAAATATTATGTACAATTATTCTTTGCTGTAATTCACAGCCCCATTCACAAATTCCATACCATAAAGTTTTAAATTTTATACTTAGCTTCGTATTTGATTAATTATTATAAAAAAGGATTCAATGTTTTTTTTCAATCGTTCCAGTAAATCTAAGTACACTGATTTCAGCTCAATAGGCATTGACATGCATTCGCACCTAGTTCCAGGGGTGGATGATGGTGCTAAAGATATAGAAGATAGCATACAATTAATTTCGGGACTAAGAGAATTGGGATTCCATCATCTTATCACCACACCGCATACTTTACAAGACATCCATCCTAATACCACCGAAACGCTAAAAAATGGACATTCATTGCTGGAAGGCAAGTTGCCTGAGGGAATAACATTAAACCTTTCATCAGAATATTACCTTGATGAGCAGTTCCAAAATCAGCTAAGTGAAGGGAATTTAATGCCTTTACCTGGCAATAGATTATTGGTAGAGTTCAGCCAGATCTCAAGACCTCATGATCTGGAAGAAGTATTTTTTGACCTTGGCATTAAGGGCTATCAGGTTATCCTTGCACATCCAGAACGATACTTGTTCTTTCACAAACAATTCGATTACTACAAACGAATTAAAGAAATGGGTATTGAATTGCAGGTAAATGCATTATCATTAACAGACCATTATGGCAAACACGTCAAATCAATTGCAGAAAAGTTGATCGAAAAAGACATGATTGATTTTATTGGAACAGATATCCACCACGTTAGACATCTGGAAGGTTTAAAAAGAGTTCCGGGGAGTAAACACTTTGCACGTTTGGCAGATAGCGGACTACTAAAGAATAAAAATTTAATTTAAAAAGATCTACCAGGCGTTTTTATTTCCAACAAGTATTTGCCATATGGTTAAAAACGTAATCTTTAGATCTAACAAAAGCGACCAATTCTCCAGGTACCAAATATCTGCATCAACCCGTTCCTCCATAGAACCATCTTCTCTGGTTTCGCCACGTAATCCATTTACCTGTGCCCATCCGGTTATTCCCGGCAATAGAAAATGACGCACCATAAATTGGTCAATCAGTGCCGAATATTCAGCTGTATGCTGTAGCATATGCGGTCTTGGCCCTACTACAGACATATCTCCCATCAATACATTAAAAAACTGTGGCATCTCATCAATACTGTTCCTCCTCATGAAAGCCCCGATCTTTGTAATCCTGCTATCTTGCTTGCTTGCCTGTTTCGTATCAGAATCACCGTTAACACACATACTCCTGAATTTCCAGCAATAAAAAGGCTCATTATGTTTCCCTGACCTCAGTTGCTTAAAAAAAACGGGACCTTTAGACTCCATTTTTATTAAAATAGCCATTAAAGGCACCAGCCAGCTCATTACAAAAACGATAACTAAAAAAGAAAAAAGGATATCAAAAATCCGTTTAACAACCTGGTTAATCATTATCTCAAGAGGTTCTGTACGCGGGCTAAGTACAGGTAAATGCCCATACAACTGAACCATCACGTTCTTTTTAAAATAGTCTTTTACATCCGGAACCAACTTAAAACGGATCATTTCCTTATCAGCCCTTCGCATCAATTGATTGATCTTACCTATAGCCCGATCTGGCAGCGCACAATAAACTTCTCGTATACTACTTTCACGAACGTAATCAATACATTCTTCAACACTTCCAAGAATATTGATATCATTGCTTTTAAGAGCCGGATTGTCATCAAAAAAACCGACAACCCTATACCCTAAGTGCGTATTCCTTTCCATATACTTTCTAAGATCAACTCCCAGAGGGCCTGCTCCTACTATAACAACCTTCTTATAGTTGATCATTTTTGTTCTGCGCGAACGACGGAGCAGTAGAAAGCCTATTTTAACAAAAAGAAGCAATGGAATAAACACCATCAAGGCAATACCCATCAGCTTTCCGGAAATACTAAAATCTTTGATAGCAAATAATAAGATCGAGATAACGGCAATAAAAAGCAGTAATGACCCTAATGTTTGCCTTATGGTCGGAATGGCATCTTTAACGAAAAGATCATTATACAAACGGGTGATCTGGGTGACATTGAACCAGATAAAGTTAATGAGCAAAATATGAAGCAGACTGGGATCAGCACCTGAATACCCTAAAGTTTGATGTGTGATTGAATACCCAATAAAGATAGATAGGTTAACCAGAAAAAGATCCAATAATATACTTATGGCTTTGTAATAAGTACCGTACTTATCTATCATTTATCTGAATTTTGATCTTTTTTAATTTTGTTTGGCCAAAAATATGCATTAAATCCACAAAAAAGGCGTTTTAATTACCCAAAATATATGGATTAATTATTGCTTATAATATCCTAAATTTGTCCGTCATCTATTATAAAAAACTTGAAGCAATACTTTATAGGTTCTTACAAGCGCCTTAAACAAACCAACATTTTATCTAACTTCATCAACCTGAGCAGCATACAGCTTTCTAATGCATTGCTACTGATGTTGATCTATCCTATAATAACACATATTATAGGAATTGAAGCCTTTGGTTTTGTCATGCTTGCCAATACCTTTTCAGGGCTTGCTGGTATTGCTATCAATTATGGTACCAATCAATCTGGAATAAGAGACGTTGCAATAAATATAAAAAATCCTTACGAACTCCGAGATGTTTTTTATGTGACCTTCTGGATGAGGATCTTCATTTTCATATTGTTCATTTTAACAGTTATTGGAATGCAATGGCTAAACATTAAGTACTATACCTTTATTGTGTTGGCGGTACCTATAGTTATAGCAGAAGTTTTAAACCCCTTATTTTTCTTTACCGGAACTGAGAAACTAAAGTTGTATAACATAGCCAATTTGATGTCTAAAGCGGCGATTATAGTTTTGGTTATTGTTGTAATCAAAGGACCTGAAGACGCAAAATGGGTAAATTTGATTATGGGTACCTCATCATCCTTAACCTATCTTGCACTTTTAGGTTATGCCATATTTCATCATAACCTCGCCTTTTTAATTCCAAAAAAGAAAGAAATGCTAAAAATTGGAAAAGAAAATTTTTACTTAACCATCAATAGCGTTTCTGTTCAGCTTCAGCAATCGTTAATGGTTTTTGCACTTGCCAAATGGGGTAACCCCTCCTGGCTTGGCGCATACTCACTTTGTGACAAGATCATCTGGTCGTCCAGGATCATGATCATCTCTGTATCAAATGCCATCTATCCAAAAGCGGCTCAGTTTTATCAGGAAGGTGCCAAATTATGGGAGGCCTATATGAAAAGAATGAAGGGTTTAATGGCGATGATATTTTCGTTCGGATCACTTCTGCTATTTATAATGCCTGGATTTTTTATTCACTTAATTTCAGGCGAACACAATGAAATGGCCATCAGCTTCCTTAGAGTAATGGCATTTGTTCCTGCTGTTGCAGCCTTCAATTCGCTGAATGTTGTTGATCTGCTCCTAAAAAACAACACACGATCTATTTTTAACATATCTATAATTCTTTTTATTATCGCATGTATTGCCTGTTTCTTACTGATCAGAATTGCAAATCACCATTGGCTGGGGCTTTACACTTTAATTATAGAATGCAGTGCACTAACGATGTACGAATATGTGATAAAAAAATCCAGAAACTATGACGTCCATAAGCTTGCCTAAATCCATTGCTGTTATTTTAATAAACTGGAATAGTTATGAGTATACCCGTAACTGCATCCAATCTTTAAATAGAATGGAATTCAAGGATTTTGATATTATACTTGTTGATAACGGATCTATGGATGGTTCGGATGACAAACTGGTTAAAGACTTCCCGGATCTTATCTTTCTAAAGATCATCCACAACATAGGCTTTACTGGGAGTAACAACCTTGCCCTAAACCATTGCATTAACAGGGGATATAAGTATTCTATGATGTTAAACAATGATACTATTGTTGAACCTGACTTTTTAGAAGTACTCAATAAATACATGGAATCCAACCCTTACGTGGCAGCGGTACAACCTAAAATTTATTTTGAGCACGATAGAGGGTTATTATGGAATGCAGGCTCCTATTTCAACAGATGGACAGGTCAGGCATCAACCGAGGGCTACAATAAAAGAGTAACGGCTAATTCTGATAAACTGAAAGAGGTTGATTGGATTACAGGCTGTGGTCTTTTGGTACGTACAGAGCTGTTAAAAACAGCGGGACTACTTGATGAAAGCTTGTTTATGTACTATGAAGATGTAGATCTGTCTTTTAGAATAAAAAGATCGGGACTTAAGTTAATGTATGTACCCGATAGTATAATATACCACATTGCCGGTGCAGCATATAAAACAAAAAAGAAAACCAAAGAGGGTATAGTAAATCCAATTGTACATTATCATAATGCCCGCAATCAAATATGGATGATCAAAAAATATTTAAGCCCTTTTCAAAAGATCACAGCATATTCATATACATTTATTTACTTCGGGGCTGTACTTGTTTATTTCCTGTTAAGATGGCGTTTGGTAAAATTTAGAACTTACCTGAAAGCGATTAAAGATGGTCTGAGCGGGAACATGACAAGCAAGTACATTTTTGATCCAAAAATTTAACCCTTTAGATAGAATGCAGCAAGGTCATCCCATGCTTTTTGTGCTTCAAAACTAGCTTCTATTTCAGAAACTTTATCTTTATTAAAGAGTGATAGTGGTTCTGAGAAGTCTTTCTGTTCATTGTTAACCACTATACATTCTTTATTAAGACGCGTACGCATCTCATTGGCTACCCTTGCCGCAAATTCGCCTTGCGTTTCAATGTATCCGGATGGGGCTAAAATCATCGCAGGATTTTTTGATATTGCCATTTGTTCAATAAAATAAGTATAGTATTGTGCCAGCAATTCGACATGAATATTGTCTCTCACATAATCCGGAGTATTTACTGACCGGCTTTCTCCATTTAACCAGCCCGTAATCAGGTAATTCAGAAATCTTTTCTCCTCAAAGGCCCCGAATGGGTTGCTAATAATGAATTTTCCTATATTAACATCAAACTGTTTGGCATAATAATGAAAAAGATCAGAACTGATTGATTTTGAAAGTCCATATCCCGAAAAATGCTTTTGTGGCAAATTATCATTAACCTTATTAATATCTTCAAATACGGATCCGGTAATCACAAGTTTACATCCTGTATCTTTAAGCGCCATAAAGACCGGATATACGTTTGATGTATTAGCGCTTACCGCTTCTACAATATCGAAATCTGGCTGCTTATAATTTGTAACTTCTGCAGCATGGTGACAAAGCACATCAAACTTTTCTCTTTTAAGCAGTTCGATAAACTTAGCATCACCAAATTTACATCCATATACTGAATGTACATCCTTACCCAATGAATCGATTCTTTTTACCCGTTCAGGTGGATAGGCATCAAGGTTTTCTTTTGTAAAAATAGTGGTTACATGATGGCCTCTGGAAAGCAGCTTATTGGCAAACCAATAACCGGTAAATGAGCTTGTTCCGGTAAGTAGTATCTTCATGATTACGTCAAATGATAATCTTCATTAAAATCGGGATGATTCAGGTCTTTCTCGGATAAAACAATGGGTGTTGCCGGCCACTTAATATCAAATTTAGGGTCGTTATAACGAACTCCCCTTTCATATTCAGGGGCATAAAATCCTGTGCTCAGATAAAATGCTTCTGTATCTTCTTCAAGAGTTATAAACCCATGTGCAAATCCTTCAGGCACATACATCATTATTCTGTTTTCTGCACTGAGCTCATGACCAAATGATTGCCCAAAGGTTTCAGAATCTTTTCTAAGGTCTAATATCACATCGTATAGCGCTCCTTTAATGCAGCGCACCATTTTTACCTCCGCTTTAGGCGCTAGCTGATAGTGCATTCCACGAAGTGTTCCCTTGTCTTTGCTCAAAGAATTATTGATCTGTACGATTGCCGAATTCAGACCGAGCGCTTTAAATTCATTTACGCAAAACGCCCTTGCGAAAAAGCCGCGTTCATCTTCTCTCTTCTCCAGGTGAATGAGGTAAGCTCCTTTAAGCGGTGTTTCTATAAATTTCATGATGCTACCTTGATCTTATTAAGGGTGTGTTTCAATTTTCTTAACCTGACGTACTTGTCGCCATCAAAATCGTCCTGATTGAAACCATTTACGATGTATTTCTGATGCAACTCCTCCATTCCGGAGCGGAGCGTGTAATCAAGCTTAAAGCCTGGCACCAGCGTATTTAACAAATCAAAGTTGACGCGGTAATTTCTTGGATCGTCTCCTACTTCTCCTGTAAATTTGATATGGGCAGATGGAATCAGTTCCTGAACATAGTCTGCTACATCTTTTACCTGGTAGTTTTCGCGGTTATCACCAATATTGATCGCTTTGTTAAACACCAGTTCTTTATTGGCCGTCATTAAATGGACAAATGCTTTTGCAATATCACTGCAATGAATAAGTGGGCGCCATGGGGATCCGTCGCTCATAATTCTGATCTCTCCTTTTGAGTGGGCACACCCTAACAGGTTATTAACAACCAGATCTATCCTTAGCATTGGTGAATACCCGTAGGCAGTGGCATTTCTAAGATATACCGGGATAAAGTTCTCGTCGGCCATTAATGAGATTTGTTTCTCGGCTTCTATCTTGGAAACGGCATAAGCCGATACCGGATTAAGCGAATCTGTTTCAGAAAGATCAAGTTTATCACCCTTTCCGTAAACCGAACAACTGCCCGAGAAAAGAAATCTTTTAACACCTGCTTCTTTTGCCAGTTTGGCAAGCTCGACTGATCCCTTTAAATTTACATCATAAGTAATCTGCTCGTCAAGATCCCCCATCGGATCATTAGAGATAGCAGCGAGATGCATAATACAATCATGCCCGCTCAGCTCTTCAAGCGTTAAATTTCTGATGTCTTTTATCAATTCTTTATCGGGCCTCACAAAGGGCTCAAATTCACAACCTTCAAAAAGGTTAATATCACATCCGGTAACCTGATGCCCAAGGTCTTTTAGTTGTTTTACCAAATGCACACCTATATATCCCAGATGGCCGGTTACAAATACATTCATAATTATTAATTAAATCCAGGGAGCCTGATTTTTTTCAACAAGCTCTGTAAGGTAATCTCTATCTCTTTGTGTGTCCATACAGGCCCAAAATCCTTTATGTTTATAAAGGTTGAGCTGACTATCTTTAGCAAGATTTACAAGTGGATTTTTCTCTAACACACATTCTTTATCTTTAGAAAGGTAGGTTAAGAATTCCTTTTTAAAGAAGAAAAATCCTCCGTTTATCCACTTTTCATTAAATTCGGGCTTTTCCGAAAACTCTACTACAGTGTCCTGATCGAGCTTAATTTCTCCAAATCTGGATGGCGGATTAACACCTAGTACTGTCCCGATTTTATTGTGCGATAAATGATAGTTGAAATGCTCATTGAGATCTGCATCACATAAACCATCGCCATAAGTAACGCCAAAATGTTCGGAACCATTTAAATACTTTTCTGCTGCAATGGCAATTCTTCCTCCGGTCATCGTTTCGGCGCCTGTATAAGCCAGGGTGACCTCCCAATCAAGATTATGGTCTATCGATAAGATATTTTTGGTGTTCGTTCTGAAATCAATAGAAAAGTCACTATTCAATTCAGAGTAACGCAGGAAATATTCTTTTATAACTTCTGATTTAAAGCCGGTGCATAATACAAATTTCTTAAAGCCGTGTTTGGCATAAGAGTTCATAATATGAATCAAGATCGGATTTTCTCCAATAGGAACCATTGGTTTTGGACGAAATTCGGTCTCTTCCTTGATTCTTGTTCCTAAGCCCCCACATAATATAAAAATTGGAATATTGTTTCTCATAAGCGGCAGTAAAGTTATTTATTCTGATCAATATATTTATAGTTTTAGGTTTTATCGTATAGTTTTGACTTATTTTGCAAAACTTATAAATAAAGGACGCTAAAAAACAGTAATGATAATTTTCCCTTTAATATTTCTTTTATCTTTTATGTATGCCACTACAGACATTTTTAAAGGCCACAGAGAAGGAGTATTATTGTTTTTTATTTTCGGACTTTCTATTTATACCACAACGATGTCGTTGTCGTTTGTGCTGGGGTTCAAATCTTTGATTCCGGCATTTCAGCCAATTAAAGAATTACTGGTGCTTACCATTTTAGGGCTAGGCATTTACCAGATGAAAGAAAAGATCAAACTAAATGCAGTTGATTACCTGATGGGGGCATATTTCTTTTACACCTTGTTATATGTAGTGGTTCCGCTTGGAGATTTTGGGCTGGCTGATCGTTTATCAGCATTTAAAAGCACTTCATTTTTTCCTCTGATATATGCTGCAGGAAGATTAATTCATTCTGAAAAAGTGAACATCGGCAAGTACTTCCACTATATCCTTATTGTGGCCATTGCGGCAACAGCAGTGCTCATTTATGAGGTAATTTCGGATCAGCACTTCCAAACCGTTACCGGATATGCCGACTACAATTTCTATTATTTTGGTCAGGAACCAACCGGCAACTTTGGTTTAACATGGACCTTTGAAACAGAAACAGGTTTTAGAAGATTCGCCAGTTTCTTTTCAAACCCGCTTGAATATGCTGCAGCTACGTTATTGGCACTTGCGGTTATTGCGGCGCTGTATACTGACGACGAGAATAACTTAAAAATAAGTGCATTTGGCCAGCTGGCCCTGGTATCAAGTTTTATTGCTATTGTTGCCGCATTATCAAGAGCCCCGCTGGCCAGTTACTTTGCAATGATTTACGTGTACGCATTTATTACCCGCAAAGGGTATATGCTAAAGATTTTTCACTATGGGTTTATAGCGGCTGTTCTTTATTTTATTTTTTTGATCCAAAATGAGGACATCTATAGCTTTGTGGTTGATACCATCACTTTTCAGAATGCTTCCAGTGTGGGCCACATTATTGAATGGCTTGCCGGAATAGATGCCATGATCAAACAACCTCTGGGATTGGGACTTGGAAGTTCCGGAAAAGTAGCAGGGATGCTTGGGCTGAATGTTGGTGGCGAGAATCAGTTTATTATTATTGGTGTACAGGCGGGTGTAATTGCTTTAATACTTTATCTGCTAATCCACGCCTACCTGATGGCTTATACTTATAAATGGATTAAAATATTAAAAGGTAATGAGAGGAAAATTGCGATCATGGTATTTCTTTTTAAAATCGGCAGTATAGTACCCCTGTTAACCACAAACTTCGAAAACTATTCTTATGTAATTTATATCAGCTGGTTTTTATCAGGCATATTTATTAATAGTATAACCTCTAAAAATATCTCCAATGGCTAAAACAATTGTAGTAGGCCTGGATATCAGAGATCTCAGGATTGCCAAAACCGGTGCCCGAACCTATCTTGAAGAGATTTACAAAGAGTTTCAAAAAGGAAGACCGGGTTTCAGGTTTCATTTTTTTGACACGTCAATTCCTGTTTACACCGGACGCAATAAATTTTTGAAATTGATAGAGCAACTGCGGTTCATTTTCTGGAAGCAAATAATATTACCGTTAAAAGCTGCCTCCAAAGGTTGCGATGTTCTTTTTTGCACAGATTATTTTGTCCCGGTGGTCAATTTGAACTATAAAACGGTACCTGTTTTTCACGATGCTTTTTTTTGGGAATACCCCGAACATTATAACAAGTACTGGCTCATGACCTTTAATTTTTTAGGGGTATGGGCAGCCAAAAGAGCAAAATACATTACCACGCCTACTAAATATGCAAAAAAGACCGTGCTGAGCTATTTACCAGTCCAGGCAGATAAGGTGATCCCAATTGCCGAGGCTCCTAAAACACTGGTTAACAGTCCCAGCGGCACTTCCCAAAGTCCTTCGTCAAAAACACGGAAATACATTCTGCATATTGGTGTTTTTGAAAAAAGAAAGAACCTGATTGTATTGGTGGAAGCCCTTCATATGCTCCGGTCTGCCGGATATCTTGATTACTCTTTAGTGCTTGCTGGCCAGTTTAGTCCTAAAAGTGATATGGATGGGAGTGTAGAAATTATTGAAACAATCAATCATTACCAATTGCAGGATTATGTGACAATGCCCGGTTATGTTCATGACAGAGACCTTGCTTCTTATTATCAGAATGCTGATCTATATGTTTTCCCTTCTGTAAATGAAGGCTTCGGTTTACCTGTGTTGGAGGCTTTCCAATATGAGCTTCCGGTTATTGTTGCAAACAATACTTCGTTGCCCGAGGTTGGTGGCGACGCTGTACTTCAGTTTGATCCTTATGACGCAACTGACCTGTTTAACAAGCTAAAAATGGTTATCGATAATGACTTGTTGAGATCGGAAATGATCGAAAAAGGAAGAAAACGCTTGGAGGATTTCTCGTGGGAAAAGACAGCAAATGAATTAATGAGCCTTTTTAAAAAAGTAAAATAGTAGATTTGCAGAATCTAACCTAAAAAAACGATGCTATTTAAATGCCGCTAAATCAAAAAAAATCCTATTTCTCGTACATCAATTCAAGGTTTAACGATGAGTGGAGTAAAAGTAATACGGTAATTACCTTATATAGAATGTCCATCTACTTAGTAAGGGGTTTCTGGCACCGATTATTTTTCGGTTCAGCAAGCGGCCTGGTTTTTGTTGGGAAGGGAACATCAATACGCTATGCCAAATACCTAAACGTTGGGAAGGACTTTATTGTGGAAGATTATGCGGAGGTTAACTGCATGGCGTATAAAAAAATTATGATCGGAGATAGGGTAACTATAGGAAAATTTGCATTGATAAGACCTACAAATTCTTACGGAGGTTCAATTGGAGAAGGTCTCAAAATTGGAAACAACTCCAGTATCGGCCCTTATTCATATATTGGCTGTTCGGGAATGATCGAAATCGGCGACAACGTAATGATGTCTCCGAGAGTAAGCATATATGCCGAAAACCATGTTTTCGACAGAACAGACATCACCATTAAAGATCAGGGTGTAAAAAGAGAATTCGTTAAAATTGAAGATGACTGCTGGATTGCTGCCAACAGTGTCATCCTAGCCGGTGTTACCATTGGAAAAGGATCAATAATTGCAGCAGGCAGTGTAGTTACACGTGACGTGCCCCCATTTAGTATAGTTGCTGGTGTACCGGCAACTGTTATAAAATCTAGAATTTAATTATGAATATACTCATACTGCATAGTTCATCGGACTTATACGGAGCAAGTAATGTACTTTTTAATGTCATTAAGGTACTAAAAAACAACGGGAACAACCCAATTGTAGTACTTTCTGAAGAAGGTCCGCTTTCCGACAAATTACGTAATCACCATATTGAAGTCCACATTATCAGATTAGGAATTCTACGCCGCAAATATTTCTCTGTTACCGGAATAATCAACAGGTTACTCTTATTGAGAAAAGCAGATAAAAGCCTGCGAAACCTGATCATCGAAAAAAATATCAAACTCGTCTATTCTCATACAACAGCAGTACTTGTTGGTGCATTGGTTGCACATAGACTAAAACTAAAGCATATCTGGCACGTTCTGGAAATTACGACAAAACCATTATTCTTTGTTCGTATCATGGGCTGGCTTTTGAACAAATACAGCACGTCTGTAATAACCGCATCTGATGCAGTGAAAGCGCACTGGTCACAGTGGGTAGATCCAGCGAAATTAAAAACTATTTATAATGGCCTGGACTGTAGCCCTTTTGCAAATAAAGCAGGTAATTTAAAAAAAGAACTTAACCTTTCAGATCAGACCATGCTTATTGGAATGATAGGCCGTGTCCATTTCTGGAAGGGACAGGATTATTTTGTGAGGATCGCCTCTGAAGTATTAAAACTGGCTCCAAATGCCAAATTTGTTATGGCTGGCGATGCTTTCCCCGGATATGAATATTTGTATAAGCAAAATCAAAAGGTCATTGATGAAAAAGGCATTAATGATAAGATTCATAATTTAGGATACAGAGAAGATATTGTTAACATTATGAATTCTCTTGATGTTTTTGTTTTGCCCTCCCTGCTACCCGACCCTTTTCCCACGGTTGTTCTTGAGGCAATGGCTGCAGGCAAAGCCATAGTGGCTACTAAGCAGGGTGGCGCCTTAGAAATGATAGAAGAAGGTGAAAGCGGGGTATTGATTCCAATTGACGATGCTAAAACCGCAGCCGAAAAAATGCTCAGATTAATTAACGCTGCACAAGAGAGAGAACGGATGGGCAACAATGCAGCTAAACGGGTAAGAAACCTGTTTTCTGAGAGATCTTTTGAAATGGCAATTGTTGAAATATTTACCGGTGCCCCTAAACGCGAAACAGCGAGAAAAGAACCGGTTCAGGATATTTCTCTAATTTTACAGGACTAAACCCTTCCTGTTATAGATGAAGATTGCAATTATAGGCACACGCGGCTATCCATATGTATATGGTGGCTTCGAAACACTAGTGAGAGAGTTGGGCGAACGTCTGGTAAAAAAAGACGTTGAAGTTCACGTTTACTGTCAGAAAAATTTATTTAATCCCCGACCACCCCAGGTTAATGGAGTACATCTGCATTACATACCAACACTGAAAGGAAAGTCTGTGAACCAGATTGTACATTGCTTTCTATCCATTATTCATGCTACATTCAGTTCTACTGACGTTATTTTCGCGGTCAATCTAGCTGCAGGTCCTATGGGCTGGATCCCTAAGTTAACCGGCAAAAAAACTATAATTAATGTAGATGGGCTGGAATGGCTACGTCCCAAATGGAAAGGGCTTGGTGGAACATACTTTTATTTTGCAGCGAAAATGGCGGTCAAATTATTTGATCAGATCATTACAGATGCAGAAGCGATGCATAAGATCTATCTGGACGAATTCCATACAGAATCTAAAGTAATTGCTTACGGAGCCCCTCCATTTGCGCCAGCCGGAGAAGAGTTAATTGAACGCTTTAGTCTCCATAAAGGTGAATATTACTTGATTGTGGGCAGACTGATCCCGGATAATAATGCAGATCTGATCATTAAAGGGTTCCTTAATTCAAAATCGACAAAAAAATTGGTTGTTGTTGGTGATGTGCCTTATGCAGATGAGTTTGCGGAAAGTCTGAAAAATCTGAAAAATGAAAAATTAATATTTCTAGGATACATTACTGACCAGCAGGAACTTGCTGCACTATATCAAAATTCATTTGCCTATATTCATGGGCACAAATTTGGCGGAACGAATCCGGCAATGCTTAAGGCGATGTCTAATAATTGCGCCATTATTGCACTGGATACCGTGTTTAATCGAGAAATGCTTAATGATGGAGAATTTGGTCTGTTTTTTGGGGAACGTGAGGATTCTGTAGCAACTTGTTTAGAATTGTTGGAAGAGCAGCCTGATCAACTGGAAACATTACGATCAACAGTGAGTTCCGGTTTAACAGATAAATATAATTGGGATCATGTAGCCAGTAACTACTATGAAACAATGAAGGCCCTTTTAAAGCCTTCGAAATAAAGTACCTAAATATGAAACTAAATTTACTGCAGTATAACAAGGCAATTATTCTGATCCTGTTACTTTGTGCTGGATTTACCGGTAAAGCCCAGGTTGTGTTTGAAAACCCAAATAACCCTGTTTACAAATACCTGTCGCGACAGGCTCAAAAAGGGAATATTGAATTTAATGACCTTATCCAACCTGTAAGCAGGAAACAAATTGCCTCACTGCTGCATTTCTTACAGGATTCAACAGAGAAACTCTCTGTTACCGAACAAAAAGAACTGGCTTTTTATCTTCAGGAATTTAGTGAATTTGATTCTGCTATTAAGGACAGTACCACCTTCTTTAAAAAAGATCCATATGGGAGATGGAGGTTTTTATCGGTCACTAAAGACGATTTTCTGCTCCGTGGAGATCCGGCACTTACGTTTGAAACGTTTCAGGGAGGTGGAAAAGGCGTTGCCCGTATAGGTACAGGACTAACCTTCTGGGGACATGCAGGTAAGCACATTAGTTTTCAATTCTACTTTCAGGACATTA